>Ga0129311_1002761_pt1 | contig 10122 bp, 2 predicted proteins | sample Go1ome_FD_94435 | JGI IMG/M metagenome (GOLD analysis project Ga0129311, IMG submission 94435) | Western lowland gorrila individual fecal microbial communities from Wisconsin, USA - Go1022B metagenome | ecosystem: Host-associated > Mammals > Digestive system > Large intestine > Fecal | place... | reverse complement strand
GCTTCATCATCTGCCCATACCTTCTTCGCTGCTGCTTCCATATCCTTCTGGAACTGCTCTGTCGGCTCGATTACTTCACAACCGTCATCGATCATCTTCTGTGTCATTTCTTCTACGTCTTCTCTGATCGCAACCTTTACGTCATCGCAATAAGTTGTCGCTGCTGCCTGAACAGCTGCCTGCTGGTCTGCGGAAAGAGTATCCCACTTCGCCTGGTTGATGACTACAACTGCTGCTGCGAAGGAGTGATTGGATTTTACCCAGTATTTGTTGAACTGGTCTAAGCCGTTCGTGTAGGAAAGTACCGGACCGTTGTCCTGTCCGTCGATGGTCTTCTGCTGCAGCGCGGACGGTACTTCAGTGAACGCCATGGAAGTCGGGATCGCGCCCAGGTTCTTGAAGAAGCTTAAGAACATCGGGGATTCCGGAACTCTCATCTTCAGACCCTTGATGTCAGCCGCGCTTTCGATCGCGTGCTTGGAGTTAGAGATCCATCTGAAGTCGCAGTCGGTCATGCCGAGCATCTTGAAGCCTACGTTTTCCATATCCTTGGTGATCGTCTCGCCGATCCAGCCATTGTAGATCAGGTTGTCGACATCATCATAGGAAGTTACTAAGTACGGAAGATTTACGAAACCGATCTCATTGACAACCGCGTCCGCGCCTACGGTCGAGCCGATGTACATATCAAGCGCGCCGGACTGTACCGCTTCCGCATGGTCTTTATCGCTTCCCCATACGCCGCCGAAGTCGATCTGAATTTCAACGCTGCCGTCTGTGGCTTTTTCTACCGCGTCTTTAAAAGCAGTCGCTTTTTCGTACCAGGCATGTGTTGTACCCTGCGTGGAACCGAAATGCAGCACTACTGTGTCTCCGCTGGTCTTTCCATCGCTGCCGCCGTCTCCGCCGCAGCCGGAGAGCGCGAAGCACATGGTAAAAATCATAACTAACGACAATACAATTGATAATACCTTTTTCATTTTGCACCTATTCCTTTCTGCTTTAAAGGTTGTCAATGTTTTTATTTTTCTATTTTCTTTTAAGGTATTGACAGCCCTGTTACAAATGCTTTATGCAACCTTAATATAGCAACATTCATGCCAACCTTGTTATTTAATAAACAGGGTATTCCATTCCGGCTCCTTTTTGAACGCTAAAATTCTGCTAAACCTTGATATTCCAACATTAATTTTTTGCGAATTTTTTATTGCACTATCACAATCCTGTGTATTTTTTCGTTTGTTTTTTCGAAAATTCCTGCTTTTTCATATGCAGTTATGCATCTTAACGCGCTCTTAATATGCGCTGACGCATCACATTCTTCATTTTGGTTGTATTTTATCACAATCATCCTGCCTCGTAAATTATTTTTTACATGAAAAAAAACAGTGGCCGTAAAATGACCACTGTTTCATACTAATTGGCAACAATCCCCACAGAGTACTCCCCATTAAAGTTTAGAAAACCCCACGAAAGTTTGGTTCCCCTGTTATAAGTTCACCATGGCTTACTTGGCTCGCCGTACTTTTCCCGGTCTTTCACAGCTTGCCAGGCTTTTCTTTTGCAGTGTTAGACCACTTCGTGTAGTAATTTTTTCCGTCGATGGTTCTTACCCCTCTTACTTTGTAGAAGTAAGTTTTGCCGCGATTCAGCTTCTTACTGTTCGTATATCCCTTTGCGTTGGATTTCTTCGTTGTGTAGAGCTTGCTGTACTTGCCGTTCTTTGAAGTTGCGCGGTAAACTTCGTATGCGTCTACCTTGTAGCCCTTGGATTTGCTCCAAGAAACCTTAATCTTGTTCTTCAAAGATTTCGTTGTAAGTTTTACGGTTGTCTTCTTCACGCCTGCAATAGTCTTCTTGATTTTCTGTGCCTTTTCGTACGCATCAACTTTAGCTTTTTCAGCTAGTGCATATACGGAGAAGTGGCTTGTTTCGAAGGTGAAGTATTTAACTTCTGATTCTTTGCCGTTTTCGTCTGTGATCTTTTCGATTACAGTCTTGCCATCGAATTTTTCGATTTTGCCCTTTTCTCCAATATATAAAGCAACTAATTCTCTGCCTAGTAAGTTGTTAGTGATTTCAAGTTTGATTTCAGCTTTGCCGTCTCCAAAGTCTTTGATCTTTTTCTTGCCAGCTAGAAGTTCTAGTGAAATCACATAGCCTGTATCTCCTATGATCTTGCTGTAGTCGCTAACTTCTTCAACATTTAGCTTGAAGGTAAGCTGATCAGCATCGCCAATCTGCTTCCGAATTGCTTCCAATGCCTTCTTATCAAGCTTCAGGTTACCTACAGGAGTTTCAATAGCAATCTCTGCGTTAACCTTATTGATAATGTTTTTCACAAGGTCAGCATCAAGTTTTACATTCATAGAATCAGAGATTTTTTCCATTTCAGCATCTAGCTTGTCATTCTTAATGATGATAATGTCAGCCTTTTCTTCAATTGCCCTCTTCATTAAAGCTTCCTTCTGCTCAGCACTAAGCTGAAGTTCAACTGATTTTTCATCCTTACTCTTGACAGCATCTGCCTTAGCGGTAATTTTAACGATCTTCTGACCTTCACCATTTACAGTTTCCTCTACAGTGATTTTGTTTTTATCTTCTGTCGGCTTCTGCTCAGGTGCTACAGGTGCTATACCACCACCGCCGCTGAACGGAATGGCTTCAAACAGTTCATTTGCAGTTGCAACGTTCGCCTTGATGTCTGTGATTTCAACATCTACAGTTTTGTCAGCGTTAATCTTAAAGCTAAACTCATTGCATGCGTCCTCTCCCTTTACACCAGCAACCCACGCATTCAGTTTCGCTTCATCCGGCTGATATCCACTGTCAGGCGTCAGCTTGAAGCTTATGTTGCTGCCCACTCTGACAAAACCAACAGCTGCGCCATCGGCAACCTTATTGGTTTGGATAGCACTTGCAGTGTAATTCTTGCCGATAGTTTCTACCTTTACGAGTTTGTCAACAAAACCGTCAACATTCACAGTCTTGCCGTCTGTGATACCCTTCAGAACGATTGCATACACGCCATCTTTGTATTCCACTTTTACAGTCTGGCTGCATCCACTGAACGCTGCCTTAACATCATTGAGCGAAGTTGCATAATTTGATTTAGGAGTCAGGGTCAGCTTCACAGTTCCGCCTGTTCTTGCCTCTACTGATGTTCCGGTTGGCTTGGTTGCATCGTCTTTCTTGATTGGCGTTGCGTATGTAAATTCTACATCCGCATTGTTTCCTGTAACGCTGATGTTTTTCTGTTCAACACCCTTGAAGTAAACTCTTACGGTCTGGTTTCCTTTATAACCGTTAATCTCGTATACAGGATCAACAAAGGTATCTCCGTCCTCATCGGTCAATGTAACAGTATTTTCTGATGTTTGTGCATCGCTTGCTGCTCCCTTGATTATAGTCCAGTAGTCGACCATCTTGCCCTCTACTGGTTCCGCTGTGAATACGACGTCAGCACCGCCCGGAATTATGTCTCCGGTCTTGATTGCAGTTCCATCGGAAGTTGCTGTCATTGTACCGTCATTGTCACCAACTGCATTGAAGAACAGCTCGTATGAAGTGCTGGAAACCATTACTGCCTGAATTTCCAGAGCACTGTCATCCATGGTAATCCTGCCTCCGGGATAATTCTTGGAGGAAGAAACGAATTTCTTTTCGTCAGCGCCTTCCTTCATGATCCACTGCTCAACCATGCTGCCTGCTGCCGGTGCAGCTTTGATGTCGATGGATTCACCCTTGTACATCTCAATAGCTTTTTCGTAATCCTTGTTTTCTTCAAGAACGTTGCCGTAAATGTCATATAAGGTGTAAACCAGTTTTCCGCGGTTTTCAGGAGAAACAACTCCTTTTAAGGTATTCTTTGTGTTTTCTCTAAATACTGCTTTTACTGTAGTTGGTTTGCCGATTTCATCTATAACGTATTCGTCTGAGGTCTTACTTGTATCGTCGCCGATTACCCAGTGATCAAATACATAACCTCTGTCAGCAATGGCTTTGAATACAACCTTGCTTCCGCCGTCTACGTTATTGCCTGATTCTACTTCAGTTCCATCGGCTGTAATTACAACCTTACCGCCTGTAGCTTCTTCGGTTTCAGTTCCCACAGAAGCTTCTACCTTGTAGCTTTCTCTTACAGTGTCCAGGCTGATTATAGTGTTTTCAAGCAGCTTGAAATTATAAGATGTGTTGCTTTCCGTAGCGACTCCATTAACTGTAATTTTAGCATTTTCTGCTGCTACATATCCGGTCTTAGGCGCAACGTGAATTTCTGTATCACCTTTTACCTCTGCACCGCTTGTGATATAAATCTTTTCACGAGAAGTTCCGTCGTTGCTTTTCTTTTCGTAGTAAGCTGTAACATTACCATTCAACTCGACTCTGTAGCTGTCTCTTACGAAGGTTGCCTGCAGGCCGATATCGTTGGTGCCCATGGTAATGCCAATGGTGCTGGTTCCGTCTTCTGCCGCAGTTCCCTTATTGTAAACTGAGCTGAATCCAGTTTCGCTAATAATCCACTGTCCGAAAGTATAGCCTGGCTTTGGCGTAGCCTTGAATTCAAGGTCTGCTCCGCGGCTTACAATTGCTCCTGATTCAAAGTTTTCATCTGTGCAGGTGATATCTCCTCCATCGGTTTTGATCAGGTTAAGGCGTGTTTTCTTTACCTTAAAGTAAACCTTGACCGTTGTTGCGCCTGGATTCATAGCCAAATTCAATCTATTCGGATTCTGAAGCTCATCTGCCGTATAGGTTGCTTCTTCATATCCCTTAGCATTCACAATCCACTTTTCTACTTCGTAGCCCTCGTCAGGCGTTGCAAATAACTGAACAGTGGTGCCCTTTGTGTATTTGCCTGTAGTTAAACCGTTTTCGCTGATTGCTGCAGTACCTACATCCTTAGAAACGTTATTCGTATCTGTATATTTTTCTGCAGAAACATTCAGCTCATAAGTCTGACCGATTACGGTGTAGATTGCGCTTTCGAAACTTACATCGTAGTTTGCACGTTTTGCTTCTGATGCTGCTGTTTCTGCTGCTGTCCCAAATTCCTTGAAGCATGGCGTAATCGTGTAATTACCCGGTTCATCGTTGCTGAGAGTCGCCTCATTGCCGGCTGAATTGTACGCCTTATACTCTACGTCTAGGCTTTCTGCCGTCACGCCTGCAACATTTGTCTCCAGCTCTGGAGGAGTTGCGTTTATATCAGAAACATTATCTTTTGCTTTAGCAGAAACGATCAACGCTTTCTTCTCCACAGTGAACGCTGCGGAAGCCACCGGTTCTGCATTAGCCTCGCTCGACGTGTATGCGTATATCGTGTACTTGCCTGCATCGAGCTTATCTCCAGCAGTGAATTCCTCCAATGAAGCATTTTGTGAAGTCTTGTACTTGTATGTAACCGGATTCGCTACTTCTGTTGTGGTGGATGTTCCGGCAGCTACAGTGTAAAGGATAGGATCGATTGTGTCACCGTATGTGAACTTGGTTACTGTTTGCCCGGCAGCATTTTTCATGTTAAGCACATAGCCGTTTGCGCTGCCGACTGCCACAATCTGTCCGATTTCCTGAGTCTTGTCCTTAAATACGCTGTCTCCGCTATAGTAGTACTTCACAGTGTATGTACCTTCTGCCAAGCCTTCAAAGTCTATGCCTTTTTCTTCTTTATTTGGGTCTTTCTTTATGTATGAGTAATACTTGCTCTCTGATACATCATTACCCATATTGAAGGACTTCGTGTCTGTGCTTGGCGTTAACGCAACCACTCTTGTATTTTCATAGTCCTTACCCTCAATGGTAATTGTTACATTTCCGGTAGGGGCAGTCGTATTATTGTAATTTGCAGAATGAAGTTCAACTTCTGCGTGGATTCCGTTAATGTCTGAGTTTGTGCCGTAGGTTGCAGCTTTTGCGCTCAAAACAACCTCCGGCGTTCTCTTGGTATATACGGTTTCGAAAGCATCTGTGTAAGCTGAAATGGAGAACTCTTTCTGAGAAGTTGTGTCAAAGTAAATTGCATTGACTCTGCATCTGTATGTTCCCTTGTCAGCAGCTGATGCATTGGCAATAGTCAGTTCATTGGTCTTGAAGGCCGGCATGTTTTTCCATTCTCCTCCGACCAGCTTCTGCCACTGGTATGAAAGACTCTTGTACTGATTTTCATCAGCAACTGTTACAATCGCCTTACCTTCAGCATCCGGATAGATTGCCAGCTTACCTTTATCCTTGCCATCTTTAACAAGTCCCGATACCGTCATCTGCGGATATCCTACCGTTGTCTTGGTTCTGCAGGAAATAGGCTCGCTGTAGATACTTACCGTAGGATTGTATGTTGATTCTGTCTGAATCTGATACTTGTATTCTGTGTATGGGCTCAGGCCCGTATCTTTATAAGTGAATTCGTATTTATCCCCGTTTTTCACGCCCTTGGAGAAAGGAACGTATTCCAGACGATAGCTTCCGCTTCCGTCAGGGAATTCATAGTATCTGTAGAGCTGGAAACCGGATACGTACTTATCGTATGTCCAAGTTAGAGTTACTGAATCGTCAGTAGTCTCTGCCACATTCTGTTCGAAGTCTTCTGGCAGTGAAGCAGGCTGCTGCACGTCTGTTACCAGATAACTTACTACAGGGAATTCCATGTCGGCGCCCTTGTATTTGTAGCAGAATATCTTCCAGTTCATATTGTAACCATACGGTTTTGCTTCTGCAGGCATTGCCTGAAGTTCTCCGGAGAAGGAGCTGCCTTCGGTAGTAATGTGTACCGTTCCGCCCGTTCCCTCAAAACCGGCAATGACTCCTACGGTCACACCTCCGGCGCCGGCACCTGCTTTCGCTTCCACAGTGCCCACATATGAGTAACTGTTACTGTTGCTCTTAGACATTGCGATTTCCTGAGTGATAGTATCTCCTCCACCCTTGGAAGTGAAGCCTACGGATGCAGGTGTGCCGTTATACTGTGCGATTACATTATAACCCGCCGTACTTGACGGATAGCTGGATGGATCGCCGATTTCATGGCGAAGCACGCTTTCCGCAATTGTAGGAAGGATGCTGTAATCTTCTGCAATAGTTTCATATTCGCTTAAGTCAAGAAGTTTGACGCAAGCTTCATGTGGAAGGTTCACTTCTGTTAATACCTTTTCATATTTTCCGTTTTCATCAGGTATATATGATTCGTACTGATAGATTTCCATTGGGATGGAATACAGAGCCACCTTATCTTCACCTGATGTTGCACTATAGGAAACAGTCTGCTCCAGGCTGGAAGTTTTTTCAGTCTCCCATGTGAAGCCATGTGTCACAACTGCCTCTGCTTCCGTCTGTCCGATCTTAACGCCGAACACTGAGATTTCCTGCTCGAACGATACATAAGAGCCAACAGTAATCGTTGTTCCTCCAGTAGATCCACTTTCAGAACCTGTTGTGCTGGAATAACTGGTTGTTGACTCAGCATAGTTTCCCGAAAGGTCGTCTCTATCTAACAGATCCTTGAAATATGGAGGTGAAGCAAGAACTGCCAGAACCTTAGGATCTGTATAACGGAAATAGTGCTTTCCGGCATAGTTCATATAGCTGGAATCGTTATCTGTATTTGCTAGACAAAGCGAGAAAGAACTGTTGACAGGTTCTACTTTTTTGTACCCCTCTGAAGGGCTAGCAATAACCATCTTGGTTTCGCCCCAGGTAGTTTTGCCGTATTCCTGAGACACAGTTGTATTTCCTGTTACATCATCGTATCCTTTGAAAACTGTTCTCCAGGATTTTTTCTTGATAAGTTTATAGAACCAGTTTTTGTAGTACCATTGTTTCTCATATACAGGCACTTTCATAGGTCCTTGCTCTTTATAATCAACCTTTTGGGAGCTAGTATTAGACATAGTCTGTGTCATAGTCATCAAAGCTCCCGCACCTGTCTGACCTGTCATGTCGCCGGCAGTGCCATCGTATTCTACATATTCTTTATTGTGCTTACCCGGCATGAACTCTGCCATGTCCCATGCCTCTTCAAGCTCAAGACCGTTCTTTGTATAAGAGAAAACAAGTGAGTCGAAGTATAGCTTATTGCCACCTTCGTCCTTGATTCCCTTGTTGATAATAGCTGTGTTTGCAGGGCAAAGTGGCAGTGAATAGAACATTTCTTTTCCTTTATCACCATGTCCACTCATTTTTGCATGAACTAGATTGCCATCTTTATCCCTCTCGAACAGCTTGAAATTTTTATCCAGATTCGTTGCAAATTTCTTACCATCCCATACATACATTGCAACGTATCTGCTGTATGTATTCCCTGCTTTCAGGTCAGCGTCAGCCTGACCGCAAAGAATCAGAGAATCTTCACCTGTTCCGATATCACCGAATACAAAGGATGCTCTGACAATATTACTTGAGCCGTAGCTGATGTCAAACTGCTGTGAACGTTTCAGGATTTCCTTGTCCTTGCCGCCGAACATAACAACAGCCTTGGATCCCTTGTTCTGTGTAGGCCCGTAATAATATCCCCATGTACAAGACAGGTCATCGATACCGTCTCTGTCCACGTCGCCACTTGTCAGGGAAATCATATTGGATACAACATTGTCTTCTTTCAGATAATATGTCCATGCAAGAGCCCAGTTAGACGGATTTTTATATGCGTTCTCTTCGGTTTTCTGAAGCGCATAAACTGCGATTCTGGAGTTATTTTCTTCCGGAATATATACGGCAACTTCATCTACTCCGTCACCGTTCCAGTCGCCTGTTGCAACCTGCAGGTAGTTCTTCAGCTGATATGGATTTTCGGCAAAGTTCTCTGCATTCTTATCAGATGTACTTCCGTCTTCATTTTCCAATTTCAGATCAGGGTTACCCAGCTTCTTGGACTGTGAAAGCAGTTCAATTGAGCCACCGTATGCCTGATCATCAGTTCCCTTGGCATCTCCGAATTTTAGATACAGCCCCCCCTTGGCGGAATATCCCTTCGTGTATACCATGGCAATCTGTGCAGACTTACCCGCAGTATTTTTGTCGAAATTCCCTGCTGCAACGTCAGACATTACGCCCTGATCAGAAGTTGCGTTATTTAAGCCTGTCAGGAAATTCTTATGGGTATAGTCGCCGTATGTACCTGCGGCTCCATCAGGACCTTGTGTATAACTGTGCGTACCGGTATTCAGCTTTACGTAATTTCCCGTTGCTGTTACATCGCCACCGGAAACAGACCCGCTTTCTTTTTTATTTAGTGCGGCAGTTATGGTTTTCAGTCCGCTTCCGTCACCGTAAAGGCTTGCGGTTACAGATGTCGTTGCAGCCTCGTTAATTTTTGAAGCCTCGCCTTTGGCGCTGTTAGCTGATGTTCCGGCACCTATGTCAGGTTTGTTCAATGTGCTGACATCTTGATTAAGTCCTACCGTATACAGCTCCGATACGGTGTTTACCTTAATCGTAGATCTTCCATACGGATTGTCGATGCTGTCTGCATCGTAACCGTCGGGGGCTACGCTCGTGTCTATTCCTATCGCGGAGAACGCATCGCCACCTGCTGATTTGGCAGAACTGCTGCTCTCGTCGGCATAGACAAGGGATGCACCGGTCGGAATCATGGTTATGACCAGTGCCACCGATAGAATCAGTGCCATACTTTTCTTTCGTATCCTCATACCTTTCTCTCCTTTCTTTCATCAAAACTATGATGCAGCATCTAGCTGTCATCTGCGCAAGATACCTCCAACATATGATTTCTTCAATTATATCATTGGTTGATTGTATAATCAAGTTGAACAATAAAATGGGTCGTGTCAAGTTGTTGTGGAGTTTTTTGTTGACAAACTCCAATGTTTTTTAACAGTACAATATGTTTCGGCTTTCTCCCAGGCTTTCAATCAGGATTTGCGTTCCGCTTGCTTTATCCATCGGTACGATCGGTTTTTCGAAGATACTCCAATCAAAGCAGCCTTCGCCAGCTTCTTTCATCATCCGCTGTGCATATTCTCGGTATTTTTCTTTTCCGTTAAGCTTCTCATCCTTCTCTTTGAAATCTTCTCTTGTCAGCGTCCCACCATTTTTCAAGTATACTCTTGCCTGACTTAACTTTCCTAGGCATTCCTCGCTCCAGCCCATCGGGTCCCGACTGAACCTTTC
>Ga0129311_1002760_pt1 | contig 10122 bp, 10 predicted proteins | sample Go1ome_FD_94435 | JGI IMG/M metagenome (GOLD analysis project Ga0129311, IMG submission 94435) | Western lowland gorrila individual fecal microbial communities from Wisconsin, USA - Go1022B metagenome | ecosystem: Host-associated > Mammals > Digestive system > Large intestine > Fecal | place... | reverse complement strand
GATAGTGAACAGATATGATGATCTGATCGGTTCAGCACCGGATGCTGAAAAACGCCGCAGCCTGTGTAAGCAGGCCAATTGCGAGATGGCTGATATGGTGAAGAAGGCGGCCTCCGATACGCTTGGCAAGGTTCTGTATGAACTCAGCAATATGATGAAGAATTCGTATTCCAGGTCGGACGCGTAGGTAAAAGATATCTGCTGGTGTTTATATATGAAGGAGGAGGTTTTATGGCAGTTAGTATTCAGACTTTGTTAAAAAAGACGAAGGAAAAGTACCCTATAAAGCTTATCGCAGGAGAGAGAGGTCTGGGCAATACAACGCAGTGGGTAAGTATGGTAGATAATGACAAAGTTGTTCCTTATATAAGGGATATGGAACTTGTTATAACTACAGGATTTGCGTTGAATAATGATAGAGAACTTTTAGATATGTGCGAAAATCTCTATAAACATAGAGCCAGTGGATTCATTATAAATGAAGGATTTTATATAAAAGATATACCAGAGGATATTATCCGTTTTTGTAATGATAATGATTTCCCTTTAATAACATTTCCATGGGAAGTAAGGGTTATGGATGTTATAGGGGAGATGGATCGTATTATTTTTGAACATGAAAAGGCTGATGATAATGTTGTAGAATTGTTCAAAGATATAATATTTATTGAAAATATACCTCACGAAAAATACGAGATGCTTGAGAGAAGTGGGTTTGGTAATGATCACTATTATACCATGGTTCTGATAAAGAGTCGTTCTGGTGATTTTGAAGGAATGGCAGATAAGGTTCTTAGTGAACTTCAAAGATTACTGCATACGCAGGAAACGCAGGCGGTTAGTTTTCGTTATGAGGATCGACTTATAATAATGGTTAAGGCATGTAAAAATGATGAGCTACACAGATTTGTGGCCAGTATACAACGTGTGTTCAGTGTTGTGGATATTGAGGAAGATGGATATGTAGCGGTAAGTGCAAGAAAGGAGAAACTGAAAAGACTCAGACAGGTTTATCAGGAGTTGGAAAGTATATTGCCCCTGGGAATTAAAAGAGAGCAGCATGTTATATATTATGAGGAGCTTGATGTATACAAACTACTCTTGGCAGTGGACGGTCGGAGTCATCTTAAGCAATATCATGATGATATTCTGAAGAAGCTTATGGATTATGATGAGATTAATGGGACAAGTCTTTTTGTTTTGTTACAGCAGTATATTAATACCAGTGGAAGTATACAGGTTATTGCTGAACTAAATTATGTTCATAGGAATACGATAAACTATCAGCTGAAAAAAGTTGAGTCGATACTGGACTGCGATCTTACTTGTTGGGATAGCAGGATGAAGATACAGCTGGCAATGCTTATACATGATATGCTTTGACAACTTGATATAAAATGCATTTGTGCACATGCACAAAAAACTTGATAATGACGCCTATTGTAGACTATATAGTTGATATATATAATTGAGACCATCAAGTAAACAATAGCAGCGGAGATCAAAGAGGATTCCAGATTACTGGGAATCCTCTTTTTTATTTATATTGAGTTAGAAATGTATCCGTTGCGACAGAAAAATGACAAGGAGGAATTAAATATGAAAAAAGAATTATGGAAGAGAGTTATTACAGTGGTTGTAACGTGTGCAATGATGGCATCGCTTGCAGGCTGCGGAGAGGGTAGCAAAGTAAGTAAGTCTGCAAGCACATGGGATGCAATAAAGAAAGCTGGAAAATTTACATATGCATGCAGTGGTGGTTATCCTCCATTTAATTACAAGGATGATGCGGGAAATCTTGTTGGATTTGATGTGGAGATCGCAGATGCACTTGCGGAAAAGATGGGCATAAAGGCAGAAGGAGTTACGACAGACTGGGATGGAATAATTGGAGGACTTACAGGAAAACGATTTGACTGCATCATAGGCAGTATGGCCATCACAGATGAAAGAAAAGAGCAGATTAATTTTACGGATCCTTATTATTATGATGGAGCCTGTTTCTTTGCCAAGAAGAGCAGTGGCTTTACATCAGTAGGTGATTCAAATGTTCATAAAGTCGGTGTTGTAACAGGTACAACATTTGCTGAAGAGCTGGCAAAGTATGACAACATTACAGACATAGTTAATGTGTCTACTGATCAGGAGAATTTCATAGCGTGTGATGAAGGCAGAACAGATGGCTTTGTGACCAGCAGGTTTGTTGGACTTGAGGCACCAGATAATTATGGATTTGTTCCTGTTGGAGACTGGTTATACACAGAAAATATAGGAATTGGCATAAGAAAAGACGATACAGAATTTCTGGAGCATATGAATGAGGCTTTGAGTGAGATCATAAAGGATGGAACATATGAGAAGATTTCTGTCAAATATTTTGGAGTAAATATTTTGGAGCAGTAACTGAAAGTGGACGAAAGGTGTAAGTATGGATGGCATTGTAAAATTTTTTGAACAGGCAATTACTAATCTGCCAAAGTTTTCAGGCAGTATTTGGATTACATTAAGTCTCTCTATAATGTCGATAGTACTTGGCGTAGTAATAGGAGTACTCGTATGTGCTATGAAAATGTCCCACATAAAAATACTGAGGGGCATAGCAACAGGATATGTGGCTCTGATTAGAGGCACCCCATTGTTGCTGCAGCTTTTCTTTATATTTTATGGACTGCCGCAGGCTGGAATATATTTCAGCAGTTACGTAACAGCAGTTATTGGACTAGCATTCCATAATGGCGCATATATAAGTGAGATATTTAGAGGTGCAATACAGTCAATACCGTATGGGCAGCAGGAGGCAGCAGGTGCACTTGGAATGACCAGATTGCAGTCGTTTATACATGTAGTATTTCCACAGGCATTTAAGGCTGCTGTGCCATCACTTGGTAATCAGTTCCTTCTGGCTATACTGGATTCTTCACTTGCGAGTGTTATCACAATTACAGAGACTATGATGAAAGCAAAACAGCTTGCAGCGGCAACATATGCAATATTTGCAATATATTTTGATGCGGCACTTATTTATATGGTACTCACATATGTGCTGGGATGGTTGTTGAAGAAATTAGAACAGAGATTAAGGAAGAATGAGCGATGAGTGAAGTAATAATCGAAACAAAAAATTTATGTAAGAATTTTGCTGACTTGGAAGTCCTCAAGGGTGTTGATTTTTCCATACGCAAAGGTGAGGTTGTGAGCATCATAGGTTCCAGTGGATCAGGTAAAAGTACATTTTTGAGATGCATAAATTATCTGGAGACAAAAACTTCAGGAGATATTTATTTCGAAGGAAAAGAGATAAGAAATAATCAGAGAGATATTTTATCAATGCGCCAGAAGGTGGGAATGGTATTTCAGAGTTTTAATCTCTTTTCGAATATGACAATTTTGAAAAATGTTATGAGCGGTCCGGTGATAGTGCAAAGAAAAAGCAAGGAAGAAGCGGAAAAAATAGCACTTACAATGCTGGAAAAGGTTGGGCTTAGGGATAAGGCTGAGGTATACCCATGTACACTATCGGGAGGACAGCAACAGAGAGTTGCGATAGCAAGGACATTGGCTATGAATCCGGATGTGGTTTTGCTTGATGAACCGACATCAGCATTGGATCCGGAGCTTGTTGTGGAAGTGTTGAATGTAATTAAGGAGATGGCAAATGAGGGCATGACAATGATTATAGTTACCCATGAAATGGGATTTGCCAAGGAAGTAAGCGACAGGATTGTTTTCCTGCATCAGGGACTTGTTGCTGAGGAGGGAACATCGGATCAGGTGTTTAATCACCCTCAAAACGAGCGTTTAAAAAAGTTTTTAGGAAGTATGAATATATTAAGTTAGGGGTTGACAACATGGATGAAAAGAAGTCGTACATTTTAAATCCGTTTTTTCACAAGGATTACCCTGTGATCTCGTATGGTGAAGGAATCTATTTGTATACAGAGGAAGGAAGACAGATTATAGATGGAAGCAGTGGGTCTGTTCTTATAAGTCTTGGACATGGGCAGAAAACAATGGGAGATGTTCTGAAGGCACAGGCAGATAAGGTTACATTTGCATATCGATGGGATTGTATAACAAAGGTCCTGGAGAAAGCCAGTGAGTGTGTCTGTGAGGCGTCAAATTTTAATTTTAATAAGGTCTTTTATGTATGTGGAGGATCGGAAGCAGTGGAGATTGGTATGAAACTTGCAAGAAGATACTTTATCAATATTGGAAAGACGTCAAAGTACAAACTCATAGCCAGACATCAGTGTTATCACGGAAGCACCATGGGAGCTATGAGTATTACGGAGTTTCCGGCAAGAAGAGCAGGCTATGAGGATTACCTTATAGAAATGGGACATATACCACCTGCATATTGCTACAGATGTTGGTATGGCAAGGAGCCTGGAACTTGTGCCAGAGAATGTGCAAAGGCATTGGAGGATGAAATTTTAAGACAGGGACCAGATACTGTAGCGGCATTTATACTGGAACCGGTGTCTGGCATGTCACTTTGCGGAGCACATGGAGATATTGAGTACTATAAGGAAATAAGAAGAATATGTGATAAATATGATGTGCTTCTTATGGCAGATGAGGTTATGTGTGGTGTGGGCAGAACAGGCAGCATGTATGCACATCAGCAGTTGGGATTTGTCCCAGATATTCTGATGCTTGGAAAGGCTGTATCTGGAGGATATTTTCCTGTCGGTGCCGTTCTGTGTAACGATAAGATTTATGATGGAATAGATCAGAATACAGGGGAATTTCCACCGGGATATTCATGGGCAGGAAATCCTCTTGGAGCGGCAGTGGTGTGTGAGAATTTCCGGATCTTGAAGGAACAGAATCTTATAAGTAAAGTTTCGGATAAGGGAAAGTATCTGAAATCAAAGCTGGTGGATATGGCATTAAAACATAAGATAGTTGGTGATGTGAGAGGTCTTGGTCTTATGATAGGCCTTGAGTTTGTAAAAGATAAAAATACCAGGGAATGTTTTGATCCAAAATTGAAAGTGGCTGGCATGATATCTAAGGCTGTTCTTGAAGAGAATATGTTTGTTGAGACATCTACAGGCTGCAATCATGGCGAGAGTGGCGATATGGCAATGATAGCACCTGCCTATATTGTAACTTATGAGGAGATGGATGAGATAGTGGCGAGACTTGACAGAGCAATATATAAGGTGGAAAAACAGCTGGGTTTGTGAGGTGAGATACAGCATGATAGAAAATACTTTCCATAAAATAGGAACCCTTGATGATGCAATGAAACATATTAGAGATGGTGTCAGATTGATGGTAGGAGGTTTTGGAGGCGTTGGCTCACCTCCGTTGCTGTGTAAAGAAATCGCTGAACGAGGAATAAAGGATATAGTACTCATAAGTAATGATGCGGGATTTCCTGAGGTTGGAATAGGCCCTTGTGTAAAAGCAGGACAGGTGTCCAAAATGATTACGACACATATTGGTTCAAATCCTTTTGCGGGAAAATTAATGAATGAGGGATTGATGGACGTTGAGTTTATACCACAGGGAACATTTTATGAACAGATAAGAGCCGGCGGAATGGGGCTTGGTGGAGTGCTGCTTGATACAGGAATTGATTCCGAGATCACGGATCATATGGATCGATATGATCTGGATGGACATGAATATTTAATTGCACCGGCAATAACAGGAGATGTGGCTATATTGTATGCCAAGAAAGCTGATCCATATGGCAATCTTATATATGATAAGACAGCAAGGTGCAGCAATCCCATAATGGCAACTGCATGCAAATATGTGATAGTTCAGACAGAGGAGATAGTGGAGTTGGGGGCTTTGGATCCTGATGAAATTGTAACCCCTGGAATATATGTTGACATGATCATAACAGGAAAGGGGGGCGAATGGACATGGGCCTGGGAACAAAAGAAATGATGGCTAAAAGAGCGGCAATGGAACTTGAGCCGTTTGCTGTTATAAATCTCGGTATAGGAATACCAACATTGGTAGCAGATTATATTGATGAATCAATGCACGTGATGATACATGGTGAGAATGGTTTACTGGGAATTGGAGCGGCCCCTGTTTCCGGGCATGAAGATCCAAATATAATCAATGCGGGAGGAATACCATGTACACTCGTAAAAGGCGGTTCGTATTTTGACAGTGGAATGTCATTTGGCATGATAAGACGAGGACTCATAGATATTACATTTCTTGGTGCTCTTGAAGTAGATGAAGAAGGCAATCTCGCAAATTGGATAGTTCCGGGAAAAACAGTTCCAGGAATGGGCGGAGGTATGGACCTGGCCCAGAAAGCAGGCCGGGTGGTGGTTTTGTCAATGTTGACGGACAAGAAGGGCCATTCGAAAATAAGAAGAAAATGTAAGCTTCCAATTACTGCAAAAAGGTGCGTGGATACAATAATAACTGACCGAGCGGTGTTCAGGTTTTTAGATAAGAAACTTGTGCTGACAGAATTATTTGAGGGGAATACGGTAGAAGAGATATTGGCAGATACAGAGGCAGAAGTATTGGTGTCGGAGGATATAAAGATAATTGAGTCTGTCAAATGAAAGGAGAACGTGGCATATGCTTATGGATAATGACGCTGTAATAGTTGCTGCTTGTAGAACAGCTGTGGGTAAGTATGCGGGTACGCTTGCACCGTGCAGGGATTATCAGCTTGGTGGACTTGTGATTAAGGAAGCTGTAAAGCGTGCGGGGCTTACTGGTAAAGAAGAGGTAATAGATGATATATACTTTGGCAACCTTCTTGGTGTACCGGGAAATGTTGCAAGAGTTGCAGCGTTGGAAGCTGGGATACCGGATTGTGTTCCTGCGGTTACAGTTGACAGACAGTGTGCTTCGGGTTTGGAGGCCGTTTCTATAGCTGCTGCAATGATAAAGAGCGGAATGGGCGAGATATATGTAGCAGGAGGTTGCGAGAGTATGTCAAATAGGCCATATTATCTTGACAAGCCGACAAAAGCATACCAGCCAGCACCGCCCACATTTCTGGGGAACATGTTTACACCGCCGGATGGTTTTGAGCAGCTGGGAATGGGTGATACAGCTGAAAATATCCTTGATGAATATGATATAAGTCGACAGGAACTTGATGAATACTCGTTGATCAGTCATAAAAAAGCAGTGAGGGCCATAAGTGATGGCGCGTTCCAGTCACAGATCGTACCGGTTATGGTCAAAACGCGTAAAGACTGCATATGTTTTGATAAGGATGAGGGCCCAAGAGTTGATACAAATCTTGAGCAATTGGCAAAATTACGTCCTCTGTTTAGGACAGATGGTAAAGTAACCGCAGGAAACAGCTGTCCGATGAATGACGGAGCAAGTGCTGTAATTGTGATGAGCAGGAAAAAGGCAATGGAACTTGGTTGTACAATTATGTGCAGTATAAAGGCTATTGCGGCAGTTGGTGTTGATTACAGAAAAATGGGACTTGGACCAATATTTGCAGTGAGAAAACTCCTGTCGAAATCAGGAATAACTATTGATGATATAGGTCTTATCGAGCTTAATGAAGCATTTGCATCACAGACGATAGCATGTATAGAAGAACTTAATTTAAGACAGGAGATAGTTAACGTGAATGGTGGGGCAATAGCATTAGGACACCCACTGGCAGCTACAGGAACTATACTTTTAACTAAACTTATATACGAGATGAAAAACAGAAATGTTGATCTGGGACTTGTAACGATGTGTATAGGCGGTGGCCAGGGAATGGCGATGGTAATAGAAAATCAGTGAAGATCTGGAATAATGATACAGTGGAAAGGATGATGCTGGAAATGGATATAGGTACATATAAGAAGAAAGCTGTTGAATGGATAGATCATAATAGTGAAGAGTTTGAGGAAATTGCCAAATTCATGTGGACAAACCCGGAGCTGGGTCTGGAGGAATATGAAGCTGCAAATAAACTTACTCTCGTGTTGGAGAAATATGGTTTCGTGGTAGAAAAGGGTGTTGCCGGTATGCCAACTGCATTTGTAGCAGAATGGGGAAGCGGTAGCCCGGTTGTTGGATATAATGCGGAATACGATGCTTTACCAGGTTTATCCCAGAAGAATTTTGAGGACAGGAAAGAGCCTGTTGTGGAAGGAGCACCTGGTCATGGATGTGGTCACTGTATTTTGGGCACGGCAGAAGTTATGGCAGCTATAGCTCTGACAAGGGTCATGGATGAGGAGAATATAAAAGGTACGGTCAAAGTATTTGGTTCTCCGGCAGAGGAACTATGTGTAGGTAAGCCGTTTATGGCAAGAGCTGGTCTGTACAAAGGCGTGGATGCATTTCTGGACTGGCATCCGTGGAGCTACAATAAAGCACATTATGATACATGTGGTGCATATTTTAATGTCAAATATCATTTTAAAGGAAAGAACAGTCATGGAAATTCTCCATGGCAAGGACGTTCTGCGCTGGATGCTGCTATGCTGACTGGAACGGCAATAGAATTTTTAAGAGAACATTATGAGCCGGCGGCTTCGGATCGTGCAAATACGATTAATTATACTTTTTCGGAGACAGGCCCGGAATTTCCAAGCGTTGTACCGGATCGTGCAACATTGTGGTGTATAGGAAGATTTAACAGCTCAAAGCTTCTTATGGACACACTTGCCAGGGTTGATGACTGTGCAAAAGCGGGAGCACTTGCCACGGGTACTGAGGTTGATAGAGAGTTTATAACGGCTAGTCATGAAAAGATTCCAAACAGGACTTTGTCAAAGGTTATATATGATAATTTTGTACAGCTGGGTGCTCCACATTTTTCGGATTATGAACAGGAAATGGCAAAGAGGATGCAAAAATTTGATGGATATGATCCGGATGGGCTAGATGAAAGCATAATGGAATTTGGAACAAGTGGTACGGTATTGTGTGATACATCTGAATTTAGCTGGAATGCACCATATGCCACGTTCTGGATGACTGCGGCACCAAATGGAGCATGGCATAATTGGAAGGTTGCATCATGCGTAGGCAGCAGCATAGGTATGAAAACTATGAAAAAAGCAGCAGGATTGCTTGCAGTAAGTGGCCTTGATCTGTTTACAGACGGCAGTATAATTGCGGATGCTAAAAGGGAATGGCTTGAAAGACTTGCGGGAGAAGAATTTGTTTCTCTAATTCCTGAAGGCATAGAACCACCGCTGGGAATAAATAAGGCAACGATGGATAAATACAGAAAGTAGGTGTAGAGGATGAGCTATGTTATATGTATAAATAGACAGTTTGGCAGTCTTGGACGACCGATTGCAAGAAAACTGTCGGAGATACTGGGTGTTGAGTATTATGACAGAGACATAGTAGATGCAACAGCAAAGAAGATGAATCTGCCGGTATCCCAGATAAGCAATGAAGAGGAAAATGCAAGGAGTCCATTGTTTTTTATGAGATTTCCGTTGGGAAACATAACTACAGATAAACAGGATGATATATTTAGAATTCAGAGAAAGCTTATACTTGATATTGCTGACAAAGAGAATTGTATAATAGTTGGGCGATGTTCTGACTATATACTCAGAGAGAGGGAGCACATGCTGAGCGTTTTTATATATGCTCCTGTTGATGTGAGATTTGATAACTGTGTCAACATTCTGCATATGGATCCAACGGAAGCAAAACGAATGATAGAAGATGTTGATAAAGCAAGAGATGCATATCATATGAGATATGCTGGATATTTTCCAAACGACATAAATCATCAGAAAATAATGATTGACAGTAGTCTGCTTGGTGTTGATGAAACTGCAGAGTATCTTGCTGAAATAGTAAAAATGAAGGGGTGGAATTAAGTGGAATCGCATTGTATGTGGAAGTTAGATATCATGTCGCTTCCTGTATTCCCCGGGTGTCACACCGTATTTTTTCTTGAACATCCTGTTGAAGTAAGATAAATTGAAGAATCCGCAATTCTCCGCAACAGTGAGAATACTTTCATCGTTGCCTGAGAGAAGCCTTGCGGCAACGTTCAGTCTGAAGTCGTTCAGGTATGACACGAATGACACACCCATGGTGTTCTTGAAAAACCGCATAAAATGGGATTCTGAGAATCCGCAGTAGGAGGCTATATCCGTTATGGATATGGCCTCTTTATAATTTTGGTCTATGTAGGAGAGG
>Ga0129311_1002758_pt1 | contig 10128 bp, 7 predicted proteins | sample Go1ome_FD_94435 | JGI IMG/M metagenome (GOLD analysis project Ga0129311, IMG submission 94435) | Western lowland gorrila individual fecal microbial communities from Wisconsin, USA - Go1022B metagenome | ecosystem: Host-associated > Mammals > Digestive system > Large intestine > Fecal | place... | reverse complement strand
TATCAATTTCCTGCTCGATAAAGTTTTTGGAAACTACTTCTTTTGTTTCCTCAGCCGGTGTCATATTCTCAGCCATATCAATTCCTCCATTTCGTTTTTTCAATAACATGCCCGTACATCTTTCTTCTATTATTTTAACTCCCGCCATTTTCCAGCAGGACCAGATATCGAACTGTTATATATAATATTTAATACTATCACATTTTTCCGAAGAATTAAAGGGGAAATTTCACATGTTTTTCTCATGTTTCCATCAAATTGATTCCTGCATCTGCATTCCGTTCGGTTCTTTCAGTTTTCTTGAAAATTATAGGCAAAAAACACAGAAAATCCTTTGACGAATTCCGTTTCTGGGATTATACTGTGAATATAGTATGCTAAAAATTTCACAAAACATATAGAACCCGGAGGAAATGATATGGATAAGAATTCTTTCGATCTGATCACATTTGGCGAGATTATGCTGCGTCTCTCCCCGCCGCGCCATGCCCGCATCGTCGATGGCGATATTTTTGAAAAACGTGCCGGCGGAGCAGAACTCAACGTTGCTTCCGGCGTTGCCCTTTTGGGACTTCGTACCGGTATCGTTTCCAAGCTTCCGCAGAATGAGCTCGGAACTTTTATCAAGAACAGGATCCGTTTTGTCGGAGTATCCGATGACTATCTAGTCTACGATGATACGCCGGACGCAAGACTCGGTCTCTACTACTACGAGATGGGCGCCGCTCCGAGAAAGCCTACGATCGTGTATGACCGCCACCAGGCTTCCGTCACAAGGATCAAGATGAGCGAGATCCCGGATGACATCTACCACTCCGCGAGAATGTTCCACACAAGCGGAATCTCCCTGGCTCTCTGCCAGAACATGCAGAATGTCGCTGTGGAGCTGATCCGCAGGTTCAAATCTGCCGGAGCTACGATCTCCTTCGACGTAAACTACCGTGCGAACCTATGGGGTGAGGAGGAAGCGAGAAAAACCATCGAGGAGATCCTTCCGTTAGTCGATGTCCTCTTCGTATCTGAGGAGACAAGCCGCCGCATGTTCAAGAAGACCGGAGACCTGAAGGATATCATGAAGAGCTATGCCACTGATTACGGCGTAAAAATCGTTGCCACCACCCAGCGCACGGTCATCAGCCCGAGAAAACACAACTTCACCTCCATCGTCTACGATGCCCGCTCCGATAAATTTTACACGGAAGCGCCGTATAACGATATCGACGTGATTGACCACATCGGTTCCGGTGATGCCTATGCCGCCGGTGTTCTCTTCGGTCTCTTGAAATACGGAGATCCTGAAAAGGCCATGCAGTTCGGAAACGCCACATCCAGCGTCAAGAACACCGTTCCGGGTGACCTCCCGTCCTCAGACTTCAAGGAGATCAACCGGATCATCCGCGAGCATCATTCCACAGGACCTGTCAGTGAGATGAACCGGTAATTACAAATTTGCTCCGTATGAGAGAAAAGGGCTGAGTTTCAGCAGAACTCAGACCTTTTTCTTTTTCATCCAAATTTTTCTTTTTAAATCGATCTGATATACCGTTCTGATGCCGCCGAAAAATTGTTGCCAATAGTTTGTTCGGAGTACGCGACAACCAAAAAATGCCGTGAGAAGGTTTCTTTTACCTCTCACGGCATTTTTATTATACTCTTTTACAGATCCAGATCGATAAACTCGAAGTCATCGTCGTCCTCGCTCTTCTTCTCAGCCGGTGCCGCTTTCGGCGCTGCCTTCGCGGCCTCCTTCGCGAGGTTCTTTGACAGATCTTTTTCCATATCCGCCACATTCTTTCTCACCGGTCTCTCCGGAGTGTCAGTTCTCTCTGGAACATTCTCTGTCCTCACAGCTTCCCGTCTCTTTGCTGCCGGACGGCGTGTCTCGGCTGCCTCCGGTCTTCTGCGCGGGATCTGGATTTCTTCCTCTTCCTCGTCGAAAAGCTCTTCCCCGCGGGCAGCCGGTCTGGACGCAGCTCTTCTCTCCGGCGCTTTCGCGGACTTTCCGGTCTTCTGTGCCTTTTTCGGCTCAGACTTTCTGTTTTTCCGTCCGCCCTCGTAGTCACCGTAATCGTCATCATATCCGCCGCGGCCCGGATTCTTCGGTGCCTTCGGCTTTCTGAGTAAGAGAACGATAATGATGATCACTAAGAGAATACTGAGTGCAAATAGCCCGATCACGAACATTCCGCGGATCTCGTAATCCTTAAGCAGACTGTTGTAATCCTCAGCAACCTTTAAGTACTTGCTGCGGGCATCTGCTGCGTCCGGATCCTGGAAGTAACGCTGGAGCGTCATCTCCTTCTGGTCGTAGCGGTAGAAGCCTTCTTCACCGTTTTCATTGCGTCCGTAAACGACACAGTACTCCGGTGCGGAATCTCCGCTGTCTTTCCAGATCCAGCCGTGGACTGTGTGATCTCCGATATCGATGGTGCACTCGGCAAAACCGTCCGGAAGCGCCGTTCCCTCCGGGATGCACTCAGGCGGAAGCACTACGACTGTCTTTTCTGCCATCTTCACGACTACATAAGCAGATAAAGCGCCCGTCTCGCTGTTGTATACAAAGAAGTCCCCGTTGCCGGAATCATCTGTCATATAAAGTAAGGTCATTCCAGAATCGTCTGTAGCTGCCTTTACGGTTCTGCCCTCATACTCGATCTCCGTCGCTGTAAATCCAGACGGAAGTTCAGAATCATCAAAGGTATCCGCAACAGTCCAGTTGCCGTCCTCACCAATGACTCCTGCGTTTGTCTCTGCGGAACCCGCGTCTGTCTCACCGTTGGAAGCCGCTGCATCGTCGGACTTTGTGACCACGATGGTGTAGGTCTTTGTTGTCTCTCCATCCTCCGCTGTTACGGTACAGGTGATAGTGTTCTCTCCGTCCTGGAGATCATCAGTTCCGCTGACAGCCACCTTCGCGCCGCCGTCCTTTGCCGGTGCGCTGACCGTGATGGATGTCACATCACCGGGAACCGCAGCGGTATACTCGGTCACATCCGCGGAGAACGCAGGCTTTAAAGTACCCGGTGAGATCGTGAGGGACGCTAAGGACGCGTCCTTGGAAGAAGTATCCGCCGCATTGATCTTTACGGAAGAGCTTCCAATATGGTCAAGAGTCACTGCTTTGGAGTCGGCATCGTAAACTTCCTGGGATTTCACCGTGATAGAGGAAGTTCCAGCCTTTAAGGCATTAAATTTTAATGTAAAGCTGAACGTCTTCTGGTCCGCAGCCTCCGCAGAACCGATGACGCGGACAGATCCTGCTCCGCCATTGGAGTTCGTGCCGCTGACAAATTCAAGGGCATCCGCATCATACTGAAGCATCACATCGGAGGAACCGAGTGCTGCATCCGCGGCAATCTTCATCGTGACGGATATCTGGTCTCCCACCGAAGCGGTCGGGTCGGAAAACGAAAGTTTTCCGCTGGCCGCAAATGAAACCACCACGCCAGCCGGCAGCAGCATGACCATCAGTGCGAACGCCAACAGCCCTGCCGCCAGTTTTTTCATGTATTTATTCATATTTCTTTATCTCCTATTCCAGCTTTTTCCAGGCTGGGCATTATCTTGTTTCCATAATTTCCGCCTGTACTTCTAAGCATAGTCTTTCCAGAAATGGATCTTCTTATGACCAGATATTCCCGTATCAGTTGCCGGTCACGAGTTTTCCGCTGCCGGTCGCACCCTCCGGATAGGAACCACTCGTTCCCGTGCTTGTACTTCCAGGGTTTCCGCCCGTTCCCGTCGATGACGTCACGAGCTTTCCAGACCCGGATGCGCCTTCCGGATAAGAGCTCTGTGATCCGGAATTTGTACTTCCAGGGCCGGTGGTTCCGGAACTGCTTCCGCTGTTCGATGTTCCGGTCGATCCGCCAGGTCCTACCATAGAGCCGGTCGTCATAGAGCCCGAGGTCGAAGAACCTGTGGAGCTTCCTGCCGACGGGGAAACTACGGTGGTGCTGCCGTTTCCGTTTCCTTTTGCAATGGAAACCTGGTATGTGCGGACATCACCATTCTCCGCCTTCACCTGAATCTTCACGATCGTCGTTCCGCTTCCGAGGCTGATCGATCCCGCTCCGCTGACTGTTGACTTGGAGTCGATTGCCGTTGCACGGATATTTACAGAGGAAACAGAAGAGTCCACAACGAGATCATACTTCTCCGTATCTTTATTGAAGGTTGGTGTCAGGGAATATCCGTCTATGGTGATTCCTGACAGCTTGTTGTTCGGGCTTCCCGTTACGGTCGGCTTTGCGCAGGCAGTTTCCGGCATATTGTTGAATACCGGGATCTTGAACACAAGCGCCTGTTTCTTCATCTCATCCGTATAGGCTCTCGCGAGCTTCGCGCCCTCTCCGGCCGCGCCTTCCACGTTTGTCATATACTGGTGCTTGTACGGGGTACTTCCCTGCACATTAAACTTCTTTAAATAGAAGGTATCCTGTCCATTTTTCAGGAAATTCTCACTGTAGTAGGTCGCGCCGCCGATGATGGACTTCTCGATAGAATTCCACGGTCTTCCGTAGCTTCCCGACTGGGACGCGTACCAGAGACCTCTCGTGATGGCTGACATGGAGCCGGAGGCGAAAGCGCCGATATTAAAGAAATTATAGTAACCTTCATAGCCTGAGGTCTTTCCTGAAATACTTCCAGATTTACCTGTCCCCTGCTCCTGAAGGACCATAGCGCCAAGGACATACGGGTTGACGCCAGTCTGGGCCGCCGCCTTCATAATAATATCCACATAAGTCTGTCCCGTCGGTACCGGCGAAGTGTTTGACGCGCCGGTATTGTCATCGGTGATGGCAGACGCATCCATTCCCGGACCATACTCTACCTCCGGGAGTGCTGTTGTATACATCTTTCTCTGGCTGATCGTGGAGCTCACCGTAGAGCCCGGCCCCTCAAGGCTCACACCCTGATTTCCGCTGCCGGAGCTGCTGTTGCCGCTTCCAGAAGGACTTCCGCCGGACGTTCCAGAACTCATTCCCGGTCCGTAATTTTCCCCCTGCTGCAGGGAGCCGGAAGCTTCAGTATTCGTTTTATTGTTTATGACCGCCGCTGTACCGGATCCCGAAGTCTCCTGGATACTCTGGGCTGCCGTCGTCTCCTCCGGCGTCTTTTCCAGGAATGTTCCCGTGATCAGGCTCGTAAGTCCCGCTCTCGTCTGGGTATTGCTGTCGAAGGCGTGATGCAGAAACTGGAATACATAGGTATCGTTTAGGAAATTTCTCGGATCCATATAGTAGGCGACAATGTCTTTGGATGCCGCCACCCAGGAAGAACCGTCGAATCCGGTCCAGGTGCTTGTATTCCAGTCGTAAGCGCCGTAGTCTGTGGATTTCCAGGATGAAATGCTCGCCTTCGATACCAGATTCGTTCCGACTGCTCCTTCCGCCTCCATCACATCGCTCCAGTTAAGCCCTGTCCTCTGGGCCTGGAAGACCCAGGTCGGATGTTCCGTGTGAAGGGTCCGCAGGGACGTCTTATAGCTTTCCGGGAATCCCTGGCTGTTTAAATAGCTCTCAAAGTTCGAGTCATAGCTATAGGATACCGGGAATTTGATATAGTCTGAACGGACATAGCCTCCCTGCGTCCCTGAACCGGAGGAAAACTGGATCTTATACCAAATCTTCCCGTCGGATCCCGTTGTCTCGGAAACCACTGTCACAGCAGCTCCGTAGGCAAGTTTTTTTACGATAGATCCCGTCGTCCCTGGTGTACTCCGCACGTTCAGGGTCGTGGCATTTACTGTCGCCGAGCCTGTCGCCGCGTATACGGAAGACAGTCCGGATATCATTGTTCCGGTGTGAGCCGCACAGTCTCCCAAAAGGACTGCCCCCAGCATCAGCGCCAGAAATCTTTTTTGTCTCTTTGTCATGTTTTTCTTCTCTCCCACTGCCGGTTTCGTGAAGTTTTGCATAAAATCGACATCATACCCATTATAATGATAAAGGCACTTTTCTGTCAACCGCGCAGGAGAAACTTCACACAAATTCCAAATATTGCCGCATTTTCTTAATAAAAACTTAAAAAAGAAACGATAACCTGCGGAACCTTCCACCGTCAGCTTCTTTCGAATGCATGGCAGCACAAAGGCCCGGCATCTCCTCACGGAAACGCCGGGCCTCGTGCTTTTTCGTCAATTACAATTCAAATTTACTGCAAAATTATACCGGGTAAGCTTTATTTGCTTTGTCAGCAGTCTTCTGGTCAACCTTCGTCTGCTGAGCTTCACGGTACTCGAAGAAGTCTTTTGCTACAGCCGGGAACAGCGCGTAGGATAATACATCCTCATCCTGCTGCTTCCACTGTGCGCATTCCTTCTCAAATTTCGGCAGCTGCGGCTCGATCAGGTCTGCTGGACGACAGGTGATCGGAGTCGCGTCACCGATGATCTTCTTCTGGACTTCTTTGTTAAACGGTTTCACTGTCTTACCAAATTCGCCCATCATAATCTTCTTGGATTCCTTCGGAACCATCTTGTATCTCTCGCCGGAAAGAACGTTCAATACAGCCTGTGTACCAACGATCTGGGAGGACGGAGTTACAAGCGGCGGCTCACCGAAGTCTTTTCTTACTCTCGGAATCTCCTCAAGCACTGCGCGATACTTGTCTTCCTGACCAGCTTCCTTTAACTGGGAAACAAGGTTGGAAAGCATTCCGCCCGGTACCTGATACTGGAGCGTCTTGATGTTTACACCGAGAACCTTCGGATTCAGAAGGCCGCTCTTTAAAGCTTCCTCACGAATCGGTGTGAAGTAATCGGTGATCTCTGCAAGCAGATTCTGGTCATAGCCAGTATCATACTTGGTGCCGCGGAACGTCTCAACCATAACTTCAGTTGCCGGCTGGGATGTACCGAGAGCCAGCGGAGACATTGCGCAGTCAATGATATCGCAGCCTGCTTCCACAGCCTTTAAATATGTCATGGAAGCAACACCGGAGGTATAGTGTGTGTGCAGGTCGATCGGCAGCTTTGTACCCTGTTTTAATGCCGTAACAAGCTCAGTAGCCGCATACGGAGTTAACAGACCTGCCATATCCTTGATGCAGAGGGAATCAGCGCCCATGCTCTCGATCTCGGAAGCGATGTTCTTCCAGTAATCAAGTGTATACGCATCGCCTAATGTATAGCAAAGGGCGATCTGGGCATGTCCGCCTTCCTTCTTTGTTGCCTTAACGGCTGTCTCAAGGTTTCTGATATCATTCAGGCAGTCAAAAATACGGATAATATCAATACCATTTGCGATGGATTTCTGTACAAAGTACTCAACCACATCATCTGCATAATGATTGTATCCAAGGATATTCTGACCACGGAACAGCATCTGGAGCTTTGTATTCTTGAATCCAGCTCTCAGTTTTCTGAGTCTCTCCCACGGATCTTCCTTCAGGAAACGCAGGCAGGCATCAAAAGTAGCGCCGCCCCAGCATTCTACTGCGTAGTAGCCAACTTTATCCATTTTGTCAACGATCGGAAGCATCTGATCAGTCGTCATTCTTGTTGCAAGGAGAGACTGATGAGCATCACGAAGAACGGTCTCAACGATCTTAACCGGCTTTTTCTGAACTTCTGCCATTTTATTATCCTCCTACCGGGAGATCTGCCCGGGCAGACCTCCCTATATTAAAAGTTTCGGTTTCAATTAAACTCCGAAGATAGCCATGAAGGTACCGGCAGCAACTGCTGTACCGATAACACCGGCTACGTTCGGTCCCATTGCGTGCATGAGAAGGAAGTTTGTCGGATCTGCCTCTGAACCAACCTTCTGGGATACACGGGCTGCCATCGGAACCGCGGATACTCCGGCAGAACCGATCAGCGGGTTAACCTTACCACCAGTTACCTTGCACATGATCTTACCGAAGATAACACCGGCTGCTGTACCGAATGCGAACGCGATAAGTCCAAGGATAACGATCTTGATGGTTGTAACTTTTAAGAATCTCTCAGCACTTGTTGTAGCACCAACGGAAAGACCGAGTACGATTACAACGATGTACATAAGAGCGTTGGAAGCTGTCTCCTGTAACTGTTTAACAACGCCGGACTCACGGAAGAGGTTACCAACCATAAGCATACCAACGAGCGGAGCAGTTGTCGGAAGGATCATACAAACAACGATCGTAACGATAACCGGGAAGAGAATCTTCTCAAGCTTGGATACCGGACGAAGCTGTTCCATCTTGATCTTTCTCTCTTCTTCTGTTGTTAAGAGTTTCATGATCGGCGGCTGAATGATCGGAACGAGGGCCATGTAGGAGTAAGCTGCTACGGCGATCGGTCCCATGAACTCGGTCTGTCCAAGCTTACCTGCAAGGAAGATGGATGTCGGGCCATCAGCACCACCGATGATGGAGATTGCTGCGGCTGCCTTGTCATTGAAGCCCATGAAAATAGCCATAAAGTAAGCGGCGTAGATACCGAACTGTGCGGCAGCGCCTAAAAGGAAGCTCTTCGGGTTAGCGATCAGCGGACCGAAGTCTGTCATCGCGCCTACACCCATGAAGATCAGGGACGGAAGAATACTCCACTCATCCAGTAAATAGAAGTAGTGAAGAAGTCCTCCAACTCCGTTAGAAGAATCTTCAATGCTCAGCATAATATCCGGGTAGATATTTACCAGCAGCATACCAAAGGAAATCGGCACAAGAAGAAGCGGCTCAAATCCTTTTCCGATCGCAAGGTAAAGGAAGATACACGCAACTAAGATCATGATCAGGTTTCCTACGCTTAAATTCAGGAATGCTGTCTGCTGAAGAAGATTCAAAAGTGTATTTTGAATGTATTCCATGTTAATCCCTCCATGTGGAATCTGCAGTCAGCAGAAAATTAGTTTAATGTAGCGAGTGTAGCACCCGGCTCTACGGAATCACCAACAGCAACATTGATTGTTGCAACAGTGCCGTCCTGCGGAGCAACGATCTCGTTCTCCATCTTCATAGCTTCAAGGATCAGGAGAACCTGGCCTCTCTTAACAGCCTGACCTGCAGATGCCTTAACGCCAAGGATCTTACCCGGCATCGGAGCTGTAACTGCTACTGCGCCCGCTGCGCCTGCCGGTGCTGCCGGAGCTGCTGCCGGTGCCGGAGCTGCCTTCGGAGCTGCTGCCGGTGCTGCCTTCGGAGCCGGTGCTGCTGCCTTCGGTGCGGAAGCTGCGCCTGTGAAGCCCTCTTCTACTGTTACTTCATATACATTACCGTTTACTGTGATTGTATAATTTTTCATTGTGATTTCCTCCTGATAATATTAATTCCAGTTTCTGTTAGAAACACGTTTGATGGAGCGGACTACAAGTCCGTTGTCAACAGTCTCTTTTCCCTCGTAAGCTGCGATTGCTGCTGTGATTACGGAAACGAGTTCTGTATCATCGGTAAGGTTCTCCTCCTCAGCCGGAGCTGCTGTCGGAGCCGGTGCTGCTGCCGGTGCCGGAGCCGCCGGTGCTGCTGCCGGAGCTGCCGCTGCCGCATTCTTCTTTGCTTTCATCTTTGCCTCAAATACGCTGATGTATTTGAACATGCTGATCAGCCAGCTGATGAAGATCAGGACTGCGAATACAACGCCCATACCCATTAAGGTATTCATTCCGGCTTTCGCCATCTTCTCGCCTGTTGTGTAAACTGGGGAGAAGGAAATTGTCTCAACTTTGCTGAGATCTTCGTCCGCGATCAGAGTGAATTCCATCGCTCTCTTCTCGTAAACGGTGTTCATTCTTGCGATATAGCCGTCATCACCTTTTGTAACAACTGCTGTCTCGCTGGAAACGAACGCGCCAAGGTCATCCTTAATGGAATCCCAGGATTTTAACGCATTCTCCATAACAGTATCTTTGTTCTTTACGCTTGTTGCAAGGGCCTGTTCGATGGAAGCGTCATCCATCTGGTTGAACAGATCCAGGTACTGCTGGGAGCCGGACTGCATCGCCATCTCGATCTGCGGATCGATCGTCTCGGCGGTGTCAACGGCTGCAGAGCATCCTGCAAGCGCAAAGAGGCAAACTGCCATGCAGAGTGCAAGCCAGATTCTTCTAATTCTCTGTTTCATATTTCAGCCACCTCATATTAGATCGTTCCGTGCTTTTTGGACGGACGATCCTCTCTTTTTGTGAACAGCATCTCAAATGCAGC
>Ga0129311_1002757_pt1 | contig 10130 bp, 9 predicted proteins | sample Go1ome_FD_94435 | JGI IMG/M metagenome (GOLD analysis project Ga0129311, IMG submission 94435) | Western lowland gorrila individual fecal microbial communities from Wisconsin, USA - Go1022B metagenome | ecosystem: Host-associated > Mammals > Digestive system > Large intestine > Fecal | place... | reverse complement strand
CACCAGCGAATTCAACTTAAAACAAAACTGACTCCGCTTGAATTGCGAAGCCAGTTCATTGTTTGATTTAATTTTCCATAGGGGCTTTTTTGTGCTGTACGCACAATGTGGGGCGGATCAAAACTATGTGTGCTATTATTTTTTTCATTGTATGTGCAAGAGGAAATCTATGTGGATATAAATTCTTTATTTTATAATAGGAAAGGAAGTTTGCTGAATGATAAGAAGAATCGCTAAATTATTACCGGACAAGCTGTATTTAAGCTTAGTATATTATAAGCATTTTAAACAATTTCCAAATTTCAGAAATCCAGAAACATTTAATGAAAAACTACAGTGGCTAAAACTTTATGATCGACGTGAAGAATTCACAACTATGGTTGATAAGTATGCCGTTAAACAGTATATAGCTGAAAGAATAGGTGAAAAGCACATTATTCCACTGATAGGTGTATGGGATTGCTTTGAAGAAATTGATTTTGAAAAACTTCCTAATCAGTTTGTATTGAAATGCACACACGATTCACATGGCGTTATTATATGCGAGGATAAGAAAAAATTGGATATCAAGCAGGCAAGAGATAAAATTACCAGTTGTATAAAAAGGAATTTCTTTTATTATGGAAGGGAATGGCCTTACAAAAATGTTAAACCTCGTATAATTGCAGAAAAATATATGGGGAGCAACCTCTCTGACTACAAGGTATTATGTTTTGAAGGTGAGCCTTGGATAATAGAAGTGCATCAAGATAGGGGAACAGAAAAATACACACAGTCTTTTTATGATGTCTCTTGGGAAAAAAGCTTTATTACACAAGGAAAAGGTGCGGAATTAGTTCCAAAACCAATAACACTAGATTTAATGCTTAAGTATTCAAAAATACTATCAAAAGGTATTCATCATATCAGAGTTGATTGGTATGAAGTGGATGGTCAACTGTATTTTGGTGAATTAACCTTATTTGATGGCTCAGGGTTTGTTCCTTTCGATAAAAAGGCGTACGATGTATATTTAGGCTCTTTAATAAATATACCGACGAAAAAGAAAGGGTGTTAATTTGAGTATATCTAGAGGAAAGAAATTAGCATTAAACACAGTAACTTCATTATTGCTTCAGATAATTAGTGTGCTTAGTGGTTTCATACTCCCTCGCTTGATTTTGGGAGCTTTCGGAACAAACGTTAACGGTCTTGTTAACAGTATTGCACAGTTCCTCGGTGTAATAACGCTTCTTGATTTAGGAGTTGGAGCTGTTGTGCAATCTTCATTGTATAAACCACTTGCTGATAACAATAAAAGCGAAATTAGTAAAATATACTCATCCGCAAGCAAATTCTTTAAACGGCTTGCAATGATTCTTCTAGCTTATGTGTTAGTATTGTTATTTGTATATCCTTTGATTGTTAACAAAGACTTTGGCTTCTTCTATTCTGCATCATTAATAGCTGCTATTTGCATAAGTTCATTTGCTCAGTACTATTTTGGAATTGTTAATAGTTTACTTTTGTCAGCTGATCAGAAGGGGTATATTCAATATATTGCTCAGATTATTACAATAGTATTAAACACTATTGCATGTGCAGTTTTAATTTATTTAGGCTGCTCTATTCAGATAGTCAAACTCACTACTTCACTTGTGTTTTTACTTAAGCCTCTTTATTTGGTCCTATATGTTAACAAGCACTATAGCATTGATAAGAACATAGAATATACTGAAGAACCTATAAAGCAAAAATGGAATGGAATGGCACAGCATTTTGCAGCTTATGTATTGAGCGGAACAGATAGTATTGTACTTACACTGTTTTCCACTCTTGCAAATGTTTCAATTTATTCTGTGTATCATTTAGCGATTGCTGGAGTTAAAAATGCACTATTTTCCATGACAAACGGATTTCAGTCACTGATTGGAGAAATGCTTGCAAAAAAAGAAACAGTAAAGCTCAATAGTTTTTTTGGCTATGTAGAATGGTTTTTGCATACTGGAACAACTTTAGTTTTTGGTTGTACTGGTGTTCTCCTTGTTTCATTTGTCAGAGTATATACAAATGGAATAGACGATGCAGATTATATACAGCCAATGTTTGCTATTTTGATTACAATTGCAAATGCTGGGCATTGCCTTAGACTACCATATAACATTTTAATCCTTGCAGCTGGACACTACAAACAGACGCAAAGAAATTATATTATTGCAATGGTATTAAATATTGTTATTTCAATAGCAACGGTTAAAATATGGGGATTGATTGGCGTTGCAATTGGAACATTAATTGCCATGTTCTATCAGACAGTATGGATGGCTTGGTATGATTCCAAAAATATCATCAACTGGCCTTTCAAGACATTTATAAAACAATGCGGAGTTGATGTTTTGACAGTTATTGTTGCCAGTCTTGCTACATTTAAAATACCACTTTTATTTGTGTCGTATTGTGGTTGGTTTATTCAGGCTTTTGAGGTCTTTGCTGTTTGGAGCGCAGTGGTATTGATCATTAACTCGATTTTCTATCGTGAAAAGCTTATTGTGGCATTTGCTAAAGTTAAGATAAAACTTAAGAAAACTTGAGGTGAAGTAAGTATTGACAATTCTAGTAACAGGAGGAGCCGGTTATATAGGCTCCCATACAATCGTGGAACTTATTAAAGCTGGCCATTTAGTCATCGTTGTAGATAATCTGAGTAATTCATGCAGAATCGCTATCGAACGTGTGGAGAGGATAACCAGTACATCTATTGATTTCTATGAAGCTGATATCCGTGATAAACAAAAGCTCAATGCTATTATAGACAAATATTCAATAGATGTTTGCATGCACTTTGCCGGACTCAAATCAGTTGGAGAATCTGTATGTAGACCTCATGAATACTATGATAATAATATATCTGGAACGCTGAATCTCATTGAATCTTTACGCTCTCATAATGTAAAAAACATTATCTTCTCGTCATCTGCCACTGTGTACGGCGAACCCCAGACCATTCCAATAACAGAAGATTGTCCGAAGGGAATCTGTACTAATCCATATGGTTGGACAAAGTGGATGATAGAGCAAATCCTTACTGATCTGCATACAGCGGATAATTCTTGGAATGTTGTTCTTCTTAGATATTTTAATCCTATTGGTGCACATACATCAGGTCTGATTGGTGAGAATCCGAATGGTGTGCCAAATAATTTGATGCCATATATCACACAGGTTGCAGTTGGGAAAAGAGATGCTTTACACGTTTTTAGTAATGATTACGATAGTCCTGATGGCACAGGTGTGAGAGACTATATCCATGTAATCGATCTTGCCAAAGGTCATCTTGCAGCACTAAAAGCAATTGAAAAGAAATGTGGTGTGGAAATTTATAATCTTGGTACTGGAAAAGGATATTCCGTGCTTGATATCGTCAATGCATTTGAAGCAGTGAATGGAATTAAGATACCATATGTAATTGATTCTCGTCGTCCTGGGGATATTGCAATATGCTATTCAGATCCGAGCAAGGCTGAGCGAGAACTTGATTGGAAAGCAGAATACGGCATTGAAGAAATGTGCCGAGACAGTTGGAACTGGCAAAAGAATAATCCGGAAGGCTATCAATGAATAGCTAAGGGTTTATTAAAGTCAGAAGTGTATGATTGAACTCAAAGTAAGTCAAGTATTAATTAGGAGAAAGAGGTATGCAAAAGGAACTAACGCTAGAAGAAATTAAAAAAATCGAACTAAAATTGCTTCAAGCAATTCACTGTATTTGTGTAAAAAATGGCATACGGTATACATTGGCATATGGAACAATGTTAGGTGCTGTCAGACATAAAGGATTTATTCCATGGGATGATGATATCGACATAATTATGCCTCGTCCAGATTATGAACGCTTCTTCAATTATTGTTCTAAGCATGAGGTGGATTTTGGATTTGCAACATGTAATTTGAATCCGGCTTATCATTCAACGGTTGGCAAAGTATGGGATAAGCACACTGTTATAAAGGATTCATTTAAGAATTATGATGATATCAATGTAGGTATATTTGTTGATATTATGCCAATGGATGGACTGGGACAAGGAGATATGGAGCAGGCTCTGAAAAGACTTAAGCCATTTATCTTCTACAATAAATATCTTGCAGCTGTTGGTTGGGATAAATACTCACGCAGTGCAACTAATCCATGGTATACAGAGCCAATTCGTTTAGGTTTGTTTCTTGTAACACGATTTATTAATAAGAATAAAGCGTTTATAAAAGCAACAAAGAAGATGAAAAGATATAGTTTTAATAAATCCGATTATGTTGCCGCGCTGTGTGTTACTAAAACACCAAGAGCAATCAAGCCAAAGAAAATGTTTGACGAATTCTGTGAAATAGATTTTGAAGATCAGAAATTCTGCGTAATAAAAGATTATGATACATTTTTACGGGATACATATGGCGATTATATGAAGTTACCGCCTTTAGAAAAGCAGAAAGCACATCATGCTATGAAAGTGTATAGAGTTTAAATCGGAATGAGAAAATGGAGGATAATTATGATTTATGCAGCAGTATTAGCAGGCGGTATCGGTAAACGAATTGAACGCCATACAATTCCAAAACAGTTCATTTCTATCGGCGGTACACCGATTATCATGCTTACAGTTCGTGAGTTCTTGAAAAATGACCGTTTTGAAAAGATTTATATAGCTATCCATAAAGATTGGAAAGATCACCTTAATGAATTGCTGACGGCGGCATTCTCCGAATCTGAGCTTAAGCGAATTGATGTAATAGAAGGTGGTAAGGAAAGACTTGACTCCTTCACAAATGTTATGGATGCCGTTATCGCTTCACACGGACTTAATGATGATGATGTCCTGATATGCCATGATTCTGTTCGTCCTTTTGTAAGTCAGCAGATGATTAATGATTGTATAGATGCAACTTTAGAGGATGATTTTGCACTTACTATTGTTCCTACGACGGATACAATTCATATAGCACATGATGAGCGATTTATTGATGGCACACTGGATCGTAATGGACTCTATAATGGCCAGAACCCTTCCGGATTCAATATTGCTTTACTGAAGAAAGCGATAGATAGCTTTACCGAAGAAACAAAATCAGCAGTTACAGGTACAACACAGCTTATCTTAAAGCTTGGATATAAAATCCGCATAGTTAAGGGACATACGAGCAATTTTAAGATTACAACTGATAATGATCTCGATGTAGCGGATCGTATTATTCGTTCCAGAGCTAAAACACGTAAAATTGAACTTGTGGATGTTACTCTTCGTGATGGTGGTATAGTTCTAAACTTCGATTTCGGGCTTGATAGAATGCAGAAAATCAAGACTGTTCTTGAAACTTCAGGTGTCGAGTATATTGAAACTGGATATATCGATGAGAAAAAAGGAAGTCCAGAAGGACGTACTTGCTTTGATAATGAAATATCTATCGAAAAAACATTGTTAGCAACCGGAAAGCAATCTGGAACAACATATTTTGCAATGATAGATTATGGTACATTTGATGTAAACAATCTGCATCCAAGAACTGAAACAGGCATAGATGGTATTAGACTCGCTTTCCATAAGGAACATTGGAAAGATGCTATTGAGTGGGGCAAAATTATCATCGAAAAAGGATACGATCTCTACATTCAGCCGATGGTTTGTTTGCGCTATACAGATGAGGAATATAAGAATCTTATTCAGGTTTGCAACAAAGAACTTGCAGCAGCTAAGGGCTTCTATGTAGTTGACAGCTTTGGGCAAATGGATAATATTTCTTTACTTCATATGCTTGAGATTGCCGATCAGTATGTAAGCATGTCTATGAAAATCGGTTTCCACGCTCATAACAATAGACAGATGGCTTATTCTAACGCTTTATCATTTGTAGAGTATAATGCACGTCATGATATGATGCTAGATGCAAGTATCATGGGTATGGGCAAAGGTGCTGGCAATCTGTGTACAGAATTGATTGAAGCTACATTGTTGAATGAAGGAAAGAAATATAATTCTACTGTTATATATGAAGCTATATCAGAGTATTTTGCTAAACAGCAGAAGAAGACCCCATGGGGGTACAGTTTAGATTATTATCTTTCTTCACTTTATTCATGTACACCAAGCTATATAAAAATATTTACAGCCGATGAAAGAGTTACTACTGATGTACTTGTTGATTTACTGAAGAAAATGCCTGATGAGAAACGTGCAGCATGTGATAGAAAGTTTGCTGCTGAGTATTTGAAAGAGTATTTCAATGAAGAATAATGATTGTAGCTTGATAAGCAAGTATCGTTCTGTATTAATGGGTATAGCCATTGCAATGATCATGTTCTGTCATTTTGATGTCGCACAATCGCATCATGATATTCCAGTTAATTTCATTGCAAGGACTTTTCACATATTTACAGTAGGCGTTGATATATTCTTATTTCTATCAGGAGTAGGTTTATACTATTCATTTACTAAGAAGAAAACAACATACGTAGATTTTCAAAAGAAAAGAATTATGCGTCTTTTCCCTCTATATTTTGTGATAGCCGGAACAACGTATTTTATCAGTGACTTGATTATATATAACCTAGTCATAGGAAAGTTCCTAAGAGATTTGTTTTTTATTTCTTGGTTTACTGAAGCATCTACAAGGTATTGGTACATACTTGCTATTGCTGTTTTTTATTTGGTATTTCCATTTTTGTATAAGTATATTCACAGTGGCAGTAATGGATTTATAAAGGCAATTATATTTAGCATATGCTGGTATATTGTTGTCGAAACTTTATGTTATTTCATACCTGGGATATCAAATTTCAGAATTGCTCTTGAAAGACTGCCAATATTTACAATTGGAATATACTGTGGAAAGCTTTCCTATGATAGTGTCAAATTAAAAAAATATGTAATTATTGTTATTTGGATATTAGGATTTTTCCTTTTTTGTGTGTTTAAAACATCACTATTTAGCAATATAGCTGAACAACTTTATTATCCAGTGAGAGCTTTTCTCTCATTGTCGATAATAATAACTGTAATATCATTCTTTGAATTGTTAGAAAGCAAAATGGAAAAGTTTCATGGTATATTGGTTATGGTGTTTAGTTGGTTTGGAAATGTTACGCTTGAATTGTACTTACTTCACCAAAGCTACATGATATTATTCGATTTTCCATATAAAGCGTTTTACTATTGTATAGTAGCTTTTTGCTTGCCGACGATAACAGCTGTGCTGATTACTATTTATAGAAAGAAAAAGGTGAGAAAATGAGGGCATATTCTATTTTTGATGATTTTACAACAGAAGCAATAAAAACACTTAAAGATGCAGGTATTGAACTTACTGTACATCCTTTAGGTGTTCCTCGTCCTGATCATGATCAGATGAAGATGATACTTGAACAATATGATGCTGTCATAATTGGTACGAGTCAAAAGATTACTGAAGATATGTTTGATAATATTTCCGAACCTCGAATTATCGGAACAGCATCTGTTGGCTTAGATCATATTAAAGTTCCTGAGAGTAAAAAAAATCTCTGTACTATTCTTAATACTCCTAATGCCAATACGCAGTCTGTAGCTGAATACAATGTTGGAGCCATGTTAATGACACGCAAACGTCTTATGGAGGGCAATTATCTGTATTCTCAGGGATTAGATAATAAAAAACTGGTTCGTAAGCCGGAAGATATTTATGGTACAACCATAGGATTTGTTGGCGCCGGTCGTATTTCTGTTGAAACGATGAAGATGTTATCGATATTCGGAACAAAGTTTTTATGCTATACTCTTCATCCGGAGAATCATAATAATCTTGCTTATGAGTATAATATGAAGTTTGTGACTTTGAATGAATTAGCACAACAGTCAGATATTATTTCTATAAATGTACCTTTGAGCGAATCAACTCAGAATTTAATTAGTGCGGAGATCATTTCTAAAATGAAAGAAAATTGTATCGTTGTCAGCGTTGCAAGAGATAAGGTGATAGACATCTCGGCACTAATTGAAAAAGCAACCGCTAATCAGAATTTTTATGTAATTCTTGATCTTGATGTTATTCCTGACTATATCGGGAAGAATAATAATCGCAATATTGTTATTACTCCACATATTGCGGGTGGAACAATTGAGACCAGAAAAAGAATGTTCAATGAAATAGCTCAAGCTATCTGTCGGCACATTGCTATAGAATCAAAGGAGAAATAATGGGAAACTTATTTTCAAGATTCAAATATACTCTTTACAAATACTTTGATAGAGCTGGTGAACAGGCAGTAAAAAAATCAATTGCTCGATGGCATAAAGGTGGATGGCTTAATCACGCATTGGCAAGACATCAATGGAATAAAATCAGGAAAAAATATAGTTGTGATATTTTTCCGGGGATAACTATTGGCATGGACTTAAGAATAGAGCATCCAATGTGGACTTGCATTGGCAAGACTGCGATCCTAGGAGATAATGTTCGTATTTACAACAATGTGCTTGTAGTTGCCAAAGTCATTGGTAAGGATGAAGAAAATAAACGTAATAATCATGAAAGAACACATGCCAAAATTGGAAATAATGTTATTCTTGGTTGCGGATGCACTATTATTGGTTCTGTTAATATTGGAGATAATTGTATTATAGGAGCTAGAGCTATAGTTACTCATGATATTCCACCTAATTCTGTCGTAGTTGGAGTGAACAGTATTCGTCCAAGGCGAGATGATGAGAATGCTCCAGAATATGATAAAAGATAGCTATTCAAAATGCGTCCTTGATAATAGAAAGGAAATGAAATGGGAATTAAGAAAATTGTTGATAAGACAAAGTATTTATATCATTGTTTTCATGCGATAACTGCTGACGAAAAAAGTGTCGTTGGAGATGCTGGTAGAATGGCAATTACAACTAAGTTGAAATATATGCTTCTCGGTTTTTCGAAACAGGATATCGCTTACTATGGATTTCCTAAGAATGATTATAGGAATTATATATCTACAGCAGAAAGACTGAAACTGGAAGATCTTAATGGCCGATTTGCTTATATTCTTGGTGAGAAAGTTATGCTTGAAAGGATATGGGGAGATTATATTAATGTACCTAAAACATATTGCTTAATTGAACGCAAGCATTTTTTAGACCTTTCCGATGAGTCACTTGAATTTGACATAGTGGAATTGCTAAAAAAACACCATAAGCTACTTGCTAAACCAACTAGAAGTTGTGGTGGAGGACATGGTGTAACATCATTGTCATTTATAGATGAATCTTTCTTAATTGGTTCAAAGCGTTATGACGAAATAGAATTTATTAAAGCCTTAAGAGAATACGAAGGATATTTGATTTCAGATTGGATTACACAGCACAAGTATTCAAGTAATGTATTTCCAGATTCTACAAACACAATTCGTGTAGTAACTATTATGAATCATAAAACAAACAAATCGGATGTTTTATTGACTATGCACCGCTGGGGAACAAAACAAAGCGCTCCTGTTGATAATGCTTGTAGTGGCGGCCTGTTCTGCTATATTGATTCGAAAACAGGTGTATGCGGAGCAGCTCGAAATCTTATTACGCCAAATGTAGTCTTTAATGAGCATCCTTCTACCAAGGTTGCTATTAATGGATTAATGATTCCTAATTGGAGTAATATTATTAGTAAAATAAGGCATGTTCATAATTGTTTTCCTTATTATGAATTTCTTGCGTGGGACATTGTAATTGATGAAAACGAAAATCCATATGTTATAGAGATTAATCGTGGAATGGATGTACATTGGTTGCAAATTGAAAGACCTCAAAGGAATGATAAAGTCGGAAAATATATGAGAGCGAAGGGATTGCTCCGCAAATGGTGATATAGTTAACAAAACGCGATTCGTTTAGTATATTATTATAGAAAATGATTGGGTGTAATGAAAATTGCTTTTTTAATCCTGTGCCATAAAAACGAAATTCAAATAAAGATGCTCGTTAAACAATTGAATAATGAGTACACTGACATTTATGTTCATATTGATTCGAAATTTGGAAAAATCGAACGTCTAAGTCAAGAGAATATTATTCTTCTAGATAATTGTGAAAGAGTAGATGTTAAATGGTCATCTTTTTCTATGGTTACAGCAACTTTAAACCTTATCAATAAGT
>Ga0129311_1002755_pt1 | contig 10137 bp, 12 predicted proteins | sample Go1ome_FD_94435 | JGI IMG/M metagenome (GOLD analysis project Ga0129311, IMG submission 94435) | Western lowland gorrila individual fecal microbial communities from Wisconsin, USA - Go1022B metagenome | ecosystem: Host-associated > Mammals > Digestive system > Large intestine > Fecal | place... | reverse complement strand
GTATTTATGACAATGTGTGTATCTGCATTTGCACTTACATCACTTGACTCGGTAGCACGTATAGGCCGTATGTCATTTCAGGAGTTATTCTATGGTGACACAACAGATACATCAAAGATGCCTTTGTGGCAGAAGATACTCACAAATAAGTACTTTGCGACTGTAATTACATTGTTCTTTGGATATCTTCTTACACTTGGCGGATACAGTAATGTATGGCCATTGTTTGGTTCAGCAAACCAGCTTCTTGCAGCACTTGTGCTTATAGCACTTGCAGTATTCTTAAAGACAACAGGAAGAACAGGATGGACATTGTATATTCCAATGTTTACAATGCTTGCAGTTACATTTACAGCACTTATACAAAAGACAATAGCCTTGGTTAAGAATATGGTAAATGGACAGGCAACACTCTTAGTAGATGGCTTGCAGTTTGTAGTAGCTGTACTCCTTATGGTACTCGGAGTACTTGTAGCATTCAGCTGCTTGAGAAAGTTATTTACGAAGAAGGCTGAGGCTAAAACTGAGGCATAAGGCATTAAAATTATTTATGATTATAAATTAAAAAGGAAGAGGTATACTTCAAAACCACACTCTCGTTCGGTTAATCACGCAGCAGTACTAAGCTCGCGTACAGCTCGCTAAGTGCTGGCGTGATTAAACGGGTTTTGGTAGCATACCTCTTCCTTATTTAATTTTAACCATAAATATACCTGACTGCCTTATGCCTTAGTTTTAGATATATTCCCTCGCGACATAGGTGTTTGTAAACGCTGTCATTAGAGCACCATATTCAAGGTCAAATTCCAGTGAATCGCCAACCTTATATTCTGGAGCGTTTGATAAATCTATTACACATTCATCTGAACATCCGCCTAGAAGCTTTAGTCGTTCATCTCTCGGAATAATGTGTTCTATCTGTAAATCCTGCTTGCCTATTGCCAATATTCCTCTTCTCATATTTGAACCATCTGCCATGGGCTTTGTCTGAACCTCAATTAGAGGTACATGGAGAGTGAATACATCATAATTGTAGCCGGGAATAAAAGTATCATCTGCTGGATCACGGCCAAGCATAATTGCCTCACCCATACGGAATTGATTTACGGCTGCACAAAGTACATCTGATGTTGACGTTATCAGGGAAATTGCACTTGAATTTCCACCTGATACTATAGGAGTATCAACATCACAGTAAGGTAAAACAATACCATATATTTCCTCAAATGCGAGCATATTTTCGCGTGTTGGCAGGTAACCTAGGAAACAATTATAGTTTGTAGCTATGCCTGCAAGCTTTATATTAGAACAATCATGTATGAGAGAAGCAAGCTTAGATATACTATCCTTATCTTTGTAGAAAACACCATCCCGAAGGTCACCTATATCAACCATTAAAAGAACATCGTGGGTTGTATTAAGCTGTGTGGCAGCTTTGTTTAAAGCAATTACATCTGATTCCTCTGTTACAAAGCTGATATCACTGTAGGTAACTACAATGTCTGCCTCGGATGGTGTGGCAGGACGGATTAATAATCTCTGCTTATTCGTTTTCATTCGCATAAAATTCTCTATACGGGAATCTGCTATAGTGGTGACCGGGGAGTCATTTATAACGGAAATAATCTCCTCATCTGCACAAATGCTTTTTGAAACCACAGCAAGATTTATAGATTTTTCTTTACATAAATCAAAACTATGTTGTATATTATATTTCAGTTTGTTTTTATTTATGGTAATATAAGTAGGATTAGTGTGTTGCATTAAATATCATCTCCAATTATTAAAATAAAAGCATTATTTAATATGTGTAAATATTACATGATATAAAGAAAAAAAGCAAGTGTGAGGAAAGTAATATGCAGGAAAGCAGAGTAGGCAATGCCGGAAGAAATGTTTTATTTGGTATGCTGCTTAGATGTTATCAGATTTTGATGCCGTTTCTAATGAGAACGGCAATTATGTATTATATGGGAAGGGAGTATCTGGGACTTAACAGTTTGTTTGGGTCTGTACTTTTTGTCCTTAATCTTGCGGAACTCGGAGTTGGCTCCGCGATGGTTTAGAGAATGTATCAGCCTATAATTGATGGAGATAAGCAGGAGATATGTGCATTACTGAAACTATACAGAAGATACTACAGAATAATAGGATTACTCATTGCTGTTGTAGGTACTATACTTACACCGTTTATTCCATGGCTCATTAATTCAGGTGTTCCGGATGGCATAAGTGTATATGTTGTTTACCTTCTCAATTTGTTTTGCACTGTAATGTCATATTGGCTATTTGCGTATAAAAACAGCCTTCTGACAGCACACCAGAGAGCAGATGTTGCAAGTAAGGTTATGCTTGCAACCAACACGGTACAGTATCTTATACAGTTTGTAGTTGTAATGAAATTCAGAGATTATTATGCGTATCTCATTGTTTCTATTATAACACAGGTATTTACTAATATAATTACTGCATACTGGGCTAAGAAGATGTATCCGGAATATAATCCTGATGGTGAGCTGCCTGTCACAAGAGTAAAGGAAATAAATGGCAAAATAAAAGATTTGTTTACTATGAAACTTGGTGTTGTCATGGTTTCTTCGGTTGACTCCATAACTGTATCGGCATTTCTTGGATTGTCTGTTCTTGGTATATATGGCAACTATACACAGATTCTTACAGCTGCATTTAATGTTGTTAAGGTGCTTTTTGATTCATGTACAGCGGGAATAGGTAACAGCATACTTACTGAGACATCGGAGAAGAATTTTAAGGATTTGAAGAAGCTTACATTTATAGTGCTTTGGGTTACAGGCTTTTGCTGTGTACTGTTGCTCTGCCTGTTCCAGCCATTTATGCTTATTTGGACTAAATCTGCGGATAATCTGTTCGGCTACAGCACAGTAATCTGTTTTGTTATATATTTCTTCTTAGACAGAGTTATGCAGCTGCTTATTACCTATAAGGATGCTGCCGGAATATGGCATGAGGACAGATTTCGTCCACTTGTAACAGCCATAGTAAATGTTGTTATGAACATCATTCTTATATTGGTTATGGGTTTAAATGGTGTTATAATATCTACTATAATATCAATACTTTTTGTAGGAATACCTTGGATACTGCACAACCTGTTTACAGTATTGTTTAAGCGCAGTATGAAGGAATATGTATGGAAGCTTTTATTTTATACGATAGTTATCGTGTTTGTGTGTGTTGTTTGTGCAATCATATGCAGCTATATACCAGATGGGGGCATAGGAAGGTTACTGCTTAAGGCTGTTGTATGTGGTGTTGTTGCCAATGTTTTATTTGCACTGGCTTATTTTAAGACTCCTGAATTTGCCCAGACAATGGATATAGTTAAGAGATTGGTAAGGAGATAGGGGAAGAGAATATGCGTGTACATATGATAAAAAAATATATGTATATACTTTCTTTCATAATAATGTCTATGCTTTTGACCGGTTGTGGCAAGAAAGATGAGCTTGTTATGATTACAACTGAGAAGCATACGGGTGATACGACTGAGAATACAGATGCTAATTCAAATACACCTGTGACTACATCGGAGACCTTAGATAATACTTCTGATGTGGTTACGGAGGAAGCGAGTCCCGAGGAGCAGAAGATTACTATGGCAGATATAACTGCTGCTAATTCCGGAGATATTTTATTGTCAGGGGGGAAAGGGTTAACTGCAAGTACCACATATTATTCTGCAGGTACAGAATTATATTCTGAAAGTCGTTTCCTTGGATTTGGGGAAGATGGACAATATATGCAGGCTTATGATGATGTGAATGGTGACATAGAGGTACTTGATAATTATAATCAATGCTGGTATGTGCTTTCTGGTGTAAATATATATACTAAGCTTTGTCCTGAAGATAGTGTATGTGCCAGACTTATAGATTATAACCATAATCACACAGTGATTGATGCATATGACAGTGAGGAGATAAAGTCAGTATATAGAAGCGATGGCAAGCTTGTGGTGGAAACCTCATATACAGATGATTCTGGTGCTGCGTTTACATATAAATACTATATGACAGATGGCTATCTTGTCGATGAAATATATTGCTATGATGAAAGTGGAGACAAAATTTCTTATGAGAGAGTGACAAGAGATTCTGTCTATAATACTCCTGATGAGCTTATAGATTTACTTAATGGAATTGCTGAGACCAGGACAATACAGGTTGTATATCCGGACGGAGATGGATTTGGAAATATTTATATAGTGCCTAAGAGATATCCAGTATTGCTTGATTTGTATCAATATAAGGCTTATTCGGATGAGGCATGCTCAGTTCCTTGGGATGACAGTTCGCTTGATGCGGATGGTAATTATGTGGACAGTATTATATATCTAAAAAAATAAGTAGTTCACAAATTTTATAAGATAGTGTATAATTATTACATATGTAAGGTATGCAGCATATAGGACAAGGATGTCCGGGTAACTGGTAACATTGGTTAACAAAACAGGAAGTGATAGTGATGAGCAGTATGTTTAATGTAAATAGTTATGCGTGGAATACAATGAACAGCATATTTAGGAGTCTTGGAACTAATAATTCGTCTGGTGTGTCAGGGCTTTTGGGAGATTATTATTCTATTCAGAATGGCAGTTATCTCAAGATGGCTAAAAAGTATTATGCTAAAAAAGCATCAACAGATGGTTCTTCTAAGACTGATTCAACTACAACAGTTGATAAGGATAAGTTAGATGCAATTAATAAGTTGTCTGGAACAAGTACATCTGCTAGTGGAAGTAAGAAAACTGAGACTATGAAGCTTGCTGATAAGGCAGTTAATTCAGTTGGAGATATGCTTGATAGCAAGATGTATGAATATGACAGAGAGGCAATTCTTAAGGGACTTAAGAATTTCGTTTCTGATTACAATAGTGTAGTAAGGTCAACAGCTAAGTCTGATAATTCAAGTACTGTTGCGGCTGCTGAGAAGATGACTAACCAGACAGCTATATATGGCTCGGCGTTAGAGAAGATTGGTGTAACAATCGGCAAGGATAACACATTTACTCTAGATGAGGATGCATTTACCAAGGCTGATATTACAGATGTTAAGTCATTATTTACAGGTAGTGTATCATTTGGTAAGAATACTCAGATGAAGCTGCTTCAGATATATAGTGCAGACGCTACAGGACAGAGTGGATTTAACAGTCTGTATTCATCACAGGCAACTAACAATTACTCAATAGGCAATATGTTTGACAGCCTTTTTTAGAACACATGGCTAATTAATAATTAACTTGAACAGATACAGATAATATGGAAGGACTGTAACACGATGTGCTACAGTCCTTTTTTTTAAGATTATGGAGAATGTAATATGGCATATATAAGATTAGATAAATATTTAGCTGATGTGGGAGGGGGTACAAGAACGAAGGTTAAACAGCTTATAAGGCGTGGAAGTGTTGTTGTTAATGATAACCTGATAAGACAGGCTGATTATAAGGTTGATTTAGATAATGATATTGTAATGGTAGATGGCAAGAGAGTTTCTTATGAGGAGTTTCAATATTATATGCTGAATAAACCGGCAGGAGTTGTATCTGCGAGGAAGGACAACAGGGATAAGACGGTGCTTGAACTTATAGATGAGGGAAAGAGAAGAGATTTATTTCCTGTGGGAAGGCTTGACAAGGATACTGAAGGGCTGCTGATTATTACTAATGATGGCAAGCTTGCTAATAATCTTTTAGCTCCGGGTAAGCATGTAGATAAATGCTACTATGCAAGGATAGATGGAGAGGTCACAGAGGAGACAGTTGCTCGCTTTAGAGAGGGCTTAAATATTGGCGATGAGAAACTGACTGCGCCTGCAGGACTTACCATTTTATCATGTAATATGACAGGGGAGACCTGTTATAGTGAGATAGAAATAACGATTACGGAGGGACGCTATCATCAGATTAAGAGGATGTTTGAGGCAGTGGGAATGAAAGTTACTTATCTTAAGAGATTATCCATGGGAGAACTAAAGCTTGATGATAGTCTTTTGTGTGGGGAATATAGGAAGCTTTCAGATAGTGAGATAAAATTGTTGAAGGAGAGTAACAATGGGAGATTATAATGAGGACAGACTTAAGGAGGCACTTAACATATTGCATGAGTGGACTCTCAGATTGTTTGATTGTGCAGGCGAGACTATAGAGGATGCGGATATATTCTGGAGGAGATTGTGTGATACACCGGAGCTCCTTAAGGAATATGCATATTACCATGATAATAGAGAGTTTTGGTGTCAATATAATATCGACGGATATACAGTGGCAGATATTCTTGTGTGGCAGATGGATCATTTTAAGGCACACATGGACAGAGCTGATAGTGCGAACAGGTACGATAAGGATAAGCTTATATTAAATACCTTCAGGACAATGCTTGACCTTAAGGAGAATCCATCAAAAATAGAGACGGAGTTTAACAGGGAAACTGGAACAGATTTGTCTGGAGGATGGAATTTACACTAAGTTAATTATAAGCGGGCTATACATAATTATTGAACATAAGTCCGCTATATAAAGACTGATTATATGCTGCATTAAACTTGTTATTGGTGTTTGGATAGGTTACTAATAATTTGTTGATGTAAGCCATAGGATCAAGAGCCATACGATTGGTGGCTGATTCTATGTCGCTGTGAAGAGATGACATATCCTTAAATAATGTTGAGAGACTTCCATTTTTTATGCTCTCTATAAGAAGGGTGTCATCTTTTTTGATACTATTGTCATTGTTTATAATAAGACCTGCTGATTCAAGCTCATCACGATGATTATTGACGATTCCTGATATATCTTTATATAGATTTCTGCTTCCTACATTGGTTTGTTCTTCTATATCAGAGAGTTCAATTAGAGAGTTGTACGCATCGACAAACATATCAATCTGCTGCATTGCAATATCAGAGTCAGGAACAAAGCTTATTGTCACTGGAGTGGCAGCTGTGTTATGAAAGTCAAGTTCAATTGTCTGATTAATTGATATATGGTTTGAGTTTGCAGTATGAAGCTCATCATTGATATAAAATACAGAGTTGGCTGGCTCTTTTGTTACAATATCAATTCCAAGTATATCAATAAAATTTTTTTTGTCATTTTCCGTTACAGAAAAATATAAACCATCATCTGTTGCTGGCACACCTGTGTCTGTTGATGAGAGCATGAGAGTGCTGTTATCACCTTCTGTAATTACAGAAGCGGTGACATCTAAGCTCCTGTTATTTATATATTGCATAAGCTTACTTTGAACATCTCGGTTTGTATCGTCATTATCTACGGTGACAGAAAATCTAGAGATTCCCTGAAGGGTTGAAATGCTAAAGCTGTATGTCCCTGGAGTAAAGCTTCTCCCGTTAGAACGCATATAATTTCCTGTGTTAATCTGCTCGGATGCAAGCTGATTAAGAGTAATGGATAATGAGTCAGGAAGCTGTCCGGAGTATCCTTTTCCTAAAGTTCCTGATATTACTTCATCATTATCTGAGTGTAAAAGCTTTTTGGAGTACAGCTCACTTGTTTCTGAGGCAAAGCTGTCAGTCACATCCTTAAGGGTTAATGCAGCCTCTTTTATGTTAATCATGTATTCCTGATTAGCATTTGTGATAGGTATCAGATACAGAGGTGAGTTCTTATTGTAGCGCACCATACTGTTATATACGTCTTTTAACTCGGAGGATTTGTGGGTTGTATTTCGTCTTTTAGGTGTTAAAGCAGTATTAAGATAGTTGTATATATTTCCATCAATATGCATATGAAATCCTCCTTCCTATATAATATATGTATATGTGATCGTTAAAAATAAAATTATCATATTTTATATTTGACATATATATATAAATTATATTATATATTTATTGTGCTGTCCATATGGCAAATGCTTATATTTCTGTCGAGTAATCGTTGACACGTTTCTTATCACGGACGCTTTCTGTCTCAGTATTATGGATTCCATGCAGGGACGTTTGCGACAGCCGGCACTTAATGAGTGCATGGCACGAATTTAGTGCCGCTGCTCGGAGCAATAAGTGGAAACGGTCCCGTAATGGAACCATAATACTGAGACAGAAAGCGTCCATGATAAGAAACGTGTCAATGATTACTTGACAGAAACAAATATATATTTTCACTTGACTTTATGACATCCATTTGTTATTCTATACCTTGCGATGGAAGTAAGGTCTTTTTTTTATGCCTTAAAATCGGTAAAAATAAAAATGGAGGTGGATAGTTGTGCGTGTTAAGATAACATTGGCATGTCAGGATTGTAAACAGCGTAATTACAATATGACAAAGGATAAGAAAACACATCCGGACAGAATGGAAACAAAGAAATATTGTAAGTTCTGTAAGGCGCATACAATGCATAAGGAAACAAAGTAAGTTCTGTTACGCTATTTAGTGCAGAACGCATGGAAACCCACAGTCTTAGTGGATGTGGGGTGTAAAGGGAGTAAGTATATGTCAAAGAACAGTGAGACATCATCACCTGCTCTTAAGAGGAGCTGGTTCCAGGGCTTGAAGGCTGAGTTCGGTAAGATTGTATGGCCGACCAAGGCGTCACTGGGAAGACAGTCAGTTGTTGTAATCATAGTTGCTGTTATTCTTGGATTTTTAATTGCAGGAATTGATTATGTGTTACAGCTTGGCTTGTCCAACATTATTGGTTAGGTAGGTGAAGGTATGTCAGAAATGCAAGAAACTAATGCTACAAACCGTGTTGCAGGTGGAGAGAAGATTCCTTCCAGCAACGAAGCAAAATGGTATGTGGCACATACCTACTCAGGTTATGAGAACAAAGTAAAGAATGATATCGAAAAGACGATTGAGAACAGAAAGCTTCAGGATCAGATTCTTGAAGTTACAGTTCCCGTACAAGAGGTTCTTGAGGTCAAGAATGGAGTTAAGAAGCCTGTTTCCAGAAAGCTGTTTCCTGGTTATGTGTTGATTAACATGTATATGAATGATGTTACATGGTACGTTGTTCGTAATACAAGGGGTGTCACAGGCTTTGTTGGTCCGGAATCTAAGCCGGTTCCTCTTACAGAGAGCGAGATGCAGACATTAGGTATCAACGTTAATGAGGTACACATCGATGTCGAGGTTGGGGATATGATTAAGGTTGTTACCGGAGCTTGGGAAGGTAACAGCGGAGCGATTAAGTCTATCAACGACGGCAAGCAGACAGTTACCATCGAAGTTGATATATTCGGACGAGCTACTTCTGTTGAAATCGGATTTGCTGATATCCAGAAGATTTAAGAGACAATCCATACAAGATATTTATGGAAAATAAGTGGAAGGGTATCCCCCGTTATACCACAATATTTTTAGGAGGTACGCTATAATGGCGAAAAAAGTAGAAGGATACATTAAATTACAGATACCTGCGGGAAAGGCAACTCCTGCACCACCTGTTGGTCCTGCACTTGGACAGCACGGTGTAAACATTGTACAGTTCACAAAAGAGTTTAACGCAAGAACTGCTGATCAGGGAGATATGATTATCCCTGTTGTAATCACAGTTTATGCAGATAAGAGCTTTAGCTTTGTAACAAAGACTCCACCAGCAGCAGTATTGCTTAAGAAGGCGTGCGGCCTTAAGACTGCATCTGCTGTACCTAACAAGACAAAGGTTGCAAAGATTTCTAAGGCTAAGGTTCAGGAAATTGCCGAGCTTAAGATGCCAGACTTAAATGCAGCATCACTTGAGGCTGCTATGAGCATGATAGCTGGTACAGCTCGTTCAATGGGAATCGAAGTAGAAGAGTAGAAAGACAGTGGGAGGGTCGCTCCCGATAATACCACAGGAGGTTTTTTTATAAATGAAAAAAGGTAAAAGATATGTAGAAGCTGCAAAGCTTATTGAAAAATCAAGTGTTTATGACTTAGAAGAGGCTGTATCTCTTGTAAAGAAGTCAGCAAGTGCAAAGTTTGATGAGACAATCGAGGCTCATTTCAGACTTGGTGTTGATGGACGTCACGCAGATCAGCAGGTTCGTGGAGCTGTAGTTCTTCCACACGGAACAGGTAAGACTGTTAAGGTTCTTGTTTTCGCTAAGGGAGATAAGGTAGACGAAGCATTAGCTGCTGGCGCAGAT
>Ga0129311_1002754_pt1 | contig 10138 bp, 11 predicted proteins | sample Go1ome_FD_94435 | JGI IMG/M metagenome (GOLD analysis project Ga0129311, IMG submission 94435) | Western lowland gorrila individual fecal microbial communities from Wisconsin, USA - Go1022B metagenome | ecosystem: Host-associated > Mammals > Digestive system > Large intestine > Fecal | place... | reverse complement strand
TGACCATGACCATGACCATGACCATGACCATGACCATGACCACGAGCACGAGCATCATCACGACCACGACCACGGCGACGACTGCACCTGCGCCTGCTGCTGCGGCCACGACCACCATCACCACGACCACGACGCCGACGAGGTCTTCACCTCCTGGGGCCGGGAGACGCCCCGGAAGTACAGCCGGGAGGAGCTGCAGGAGGCCCTGGCCGCTCTGTCCATGACCGAGGACTACGGCATCATCCTCCGCGCCAAGGGCATGGTCCCCTGCGACGACGGCAAGACCTGGCTGCACTTCGACCTGGTGCCCCAGGAGTTCCAGATCCGCGAGGGCGCCGCCGACTACACCGGCCGCCTGTGTGTCATCGGCTCCGACCTGAAGGAGGCCGAGCTGGAGAAGCTGTTCCTGCTGGCCTGAGTTCCCCCAAAAATATCAACTTATGAGGTAAACGAACCATGGAAGATTCCCGTATCCCGGTCTATCTCATCACCGGATTTTTAGACAGCGGCAAGACCACGCTGCTCACCGACACCATGAATATGGACTACTTCAACGACGGGCAGCGCACCGTCCTGCTGATGTGCGAGGACGGCGAGGAGGAGTATAACGCCCAGTATCTCTCCGAGCGCAACTGCCGCCTGGTGCCCATCGAGAGCCAGGACCAGCTGACGACGGAGTTCCTCCAGGAGGTGGATCGCCGCTATCAGCCCGAGCGGGTGCTGCTGGAGTATAACGGTATGTGGCCCATCCAGATCCTCCGGGACCTGAAGCTGCCCAAGGAGTGGGGCCTCTACCAGGCCATCGACGTCATCGACGGCACCACCTTCGAGATGTACCGCAGCAATATGCAGTCCATGATCATCGACATGGTCACCGAGGCGGACATGGTCCTCTTTAACCGCTGCACCGAGGAGATGCCCCTGTCCGGCTGGAAGCGGTCCATCCGCGCCGCCAACCGGATGTGTGAGATCGTCTTTGAGGACGCCCAGGGCGACGAGCTGGAGGTGGAGGACGTGCTCCCCTACTCCCTGGACGCGCCCCACATCACCCTGGAGGACCCGGACTACGGCATCTGGTATCTGGACATCCAGGAGCACCCCGACCGCTATGTGGGCAAGACCGTCACCTTCAAGGCCCAGGCCATGACCGGCGGCCGTCTGCCCAAGGGCACCTTCGTCCCCGGCCGGAACGCCATGACCTGCTGCGCCGAGGACATCCGCTTCTTCGGCTTCCTGTGTAAGTACGACAAGGCCCGCAGCCTGAAAAAGGGCGAGTGGGTCATGGTCCGGGCCGAGATCCGCTGGGAACAGGCCGACGTCTATGAGGGCGAGGGCGTGGTCCTCTACGCCCAGGCCGTGGAGCCCGCCGACCGGCCGGAGGACCCGCTGGTGTATTTCCGCTGAGCGGCCCGCGCTATTATAAAAAAATTCCGTCCCCCATGGGGACGGAATTTTTTGTTTTTGGGATTACGCGAACTTGTTCCAATAGCCCATGACGAAGATAAACAGCACCACGGCGGGCAGGACCCAGCTCACATAGAAGCGCACGGCCTTGGGGAAGCGCATTCCCTGGTCGCCGGTGTTGGCCTCCTTCAGGAAGTGATCCCAGCCCCAGCCTCTCTTGCAGACGCAGAACAGCAGGTAGACCACAGAGCCCAGGGGCAGGATGTTGTTGGAGATCAGGAAGTCCTCAAGGTCGGACACGCCCATGCCCAGGATCTGCACGCCGGACCACAGGTTGAAGCCCAGCACGCAGGGCATAGACAGCACCAGAATGGCCGCCAGATTCACCAGCACGGCCTTTTTCCGCTCCCAGCCCCACATATCCATGGCGAAGGAAATGATGTTCTCGAACACCGCGATCACGGTGGACAGGGCGGCAAAGCACAGGAACACAAAGAACAGCGCGCCCCACAGCCGGCCGAAGGCCATTTCGTTGAAAATGTTGGGCAGAGTCACAAAAATCAGGGACGGCCCCTCCCCGGGGGACACGCCGAAGGCGGAGCAGGCGGGGAAGATGATCAGGCCGGACACAAAGGCCACGGCCGTGTCCAGGATACCGATCCGCAGGGCCTCGCCGGCCAGGCGGTATTCCTTGTTGATGTAGCTGCCGAAGATGGCGATGGCGCCAATGCCCAGGGACAGGGTAAAGAAGGCCTGACCCATGGCGGCAAAGATGGTCTCGCCCAAGATCCAGTTGCCCTCGGCATCGTAGGCCAGGTTGTGGAAGTTGGGCTGGAGATAGAACTTCAGGCCCTCGCCGCCGCCGGGCAGGGTGACGGACCGGACGGCCAGCACCAGCATCAGGGCCAGCAGACACAGCATCATCACCTTGTTCACCCGCTCCACGCCGTTCCGCAGGCCCTGGAGGCAGACAGTCATGCCGATCACCACCACGATCGCCATAAACAGGGTCATCAGGCCGGGCTTGGTCATCAGGGCGCCGAACTCCCCGGCCACGCCCTCGGTGTCCAGCCCCACAAAGTCGCCCTTGGCCATCTTACCGCAGTACAGCAGCAGCCAGCCGGCGATCACGGTGTAAAACATCATCAGCAGGTAGTTGCCCGCAATGCCGACCCAGGCGTACCAGTGCCACTTGGTCCCCTTGGGCTCCAGCACATGAAAGGACCGGGCGATGCTCTTCTGGCTGGCCCGGCCGACGGCCAGCTCCATCACCATGACGGGCAGACCCAGAATCACCAGAAACAGCAGATAGATCAGCACAAAGGCCGCCCCGCCGTATTTACCCGTGATGTAGGGAAAGCGCCACACGTTGCCCAGGCCGATGGCGCAGCCGGCTGAGATCAGCAGAAATCCCAGTCGGGAGGAAAAACTTTCTCTAGGTTCCATTCTTGACTCTCCTTCTTCTCCGTTCCCCCTGCAAACGGGGGCTGACGCGCCGCGCCTCCGCTTTGGGGGCACGGCTTATTTATGATACCTGAGTTTTGGAGGTTCGTCAAGCTGACAGCGGCGAAAACCCGCCATCTTCCCCATGTTTTTCCGGGATAGCGTCCGACGCTTCCACCGGGTTCGGGAAAAAATGACATTTCACGCCAGATTCAGGCCGTTTCGCGCACCGGTCTCCCCTTCTTTCCGCCGCCGGGCTATACTGACGCGAGGTGTAACTCACCAAAAAAGTGTACACGGAGGAATTACCAATGAAAAGACTTCTTGCTATGGCTATGGCCCTGGTGATGTCCCTGGCGCTGGTCGCCTGCGGCTCTGACGACTCCAGCTCCAGCGACGTGAGCGATGTCTCCACCAGCACCTCTCAGCCCGCCGAGGACGGCAGCACCAGCTCCGACTCCTCTGTTCCCGAGGGCCGGATCAGCGACGAGCAGCTGGCCGAGCTGACCGCCGCCTACAACAACGTGGCTGTGCCTTACAACGAGATCGCCACCCAGGTCAACGAGAACGGCTGGATGGCCGACGAGCAGACCAAGGCTGAGATGGAAGCTCTGAGCAACACCCTGGGCTTCATCGGCGCCGGCCTGACCGAGGACATCTCCCTGCTGGACGGCAGCGACTTCGACGCCCTGATTAACTCCCTGGAGAACGAGTTCCCCTCCGCTCTGGAGGAGCTGCAGGCCCGCGTCTCCGTGCCTTACGAGGGCTAATTTCAATCCATAGCGCCAACGATCTGACCGCTGGACCCCATTGTGGGTCCGGCGGTCAGCTTTTTTGTGCTTATGTGCGGGATACTGTGGTAAGACTGAATTATGTACAATAAGCTGCGCTGACCGGATGGGCCGGATGTTGGAGGACGGCAGCTATCCGGAGAAGCTGACGGCGGCGCTGCGGCGGGACAAGGGCTTTTATATTCCTTTCCCTCCTTTTCCGGCCAGTCAGATTTTGCTTCTCAAACATCCCCGTATGTACGCCCTTTGCTTTCTCTTTGTAAGGTAAAAGGTCACCCGTGCCTCCTCATCCGTCAGCGGGATATTGACCCGGCCCGGGTAGCCGCCCTGCCGCTGGCTGTAATCCGTGGAAAAGCACGGCAGTGAGGACGCCCGAACCAACTCATCGAACACAGTGGGGTCGGACTGCACCAAAAACTTGGAGGCGGGCATTTTCTCCCGGCAGAGGGTGTCCCAGAACCCCAATTCTGTCCGCAGCAAAAAATTGAAGCCGTTGATGTCCGCAAAGGTCAGCTCCCTTTTCTTCGCCAGCTCGTGCTCCGGCGGCACACAAACGGAGAGATTTTCCTGCATAAAGGGCACAGCACCCTCAATGGGAAAGGGCAAAATGGCAATGTCGCAGGAGCCGTCCTGCCAAGCGGAGAGCACCTCCTCATTCTGGCAGATCGCGGAGGAAACCGTCATACCCGGCCGGTGCGTATTTAATTTCGGCAGTAATTCCCACAGCGGCGCAGGGGCGCAGGAGCGCACAACCACCGTTCGCTGCCGTCGGTCAAAATCCCGCACCTGCTGCACGGTTTGCTCCGCTTCACTGAGCAGCTTGCGGGCGCGTTCCACGGCGGCAAGCCCTGTTTCGTTCAGCTCGATTTTGTTTTTCCCTCGGTGAAAGAGGGTCACGCCAAAGGCGCCCTCCAAATGCTGCATGGAGCGGGTGACGGAGGGCGTGGAGATATGAAATTCCTCCGCAACACGGCTGAGTGTGCCGTGGTCCGCAAACGCCACCAGCTGTCGCAGTTCATATAAGTCGATCATGCCGCCGCCTCCACATTTCATATTCTGAAAAGCGCTTTGTTCCAATCTCGTTGTAAAGTACGGACAGAGCCAAATCCGCTTTTCAGAAATAGGGGGTATCTTCATGGAATATGTAACGTTGAACAACGGCATTAAAATGCCGAAGCTGGGCTACGGTGTGTATCAGACGTCGCCGGAGGACACCAAGCGCTGTGTGTTGGACGCCATTGAGGTGGGCTACCGCAGGGCATATCACAACGAGGAGGGTGTCGGTGCGGCGCTGGCAGAAAGCGGACTTCCCCGGGAGGAATTTTTCCTGACCACCAAGGTCTGGATTACCAGTGCTGGCTACGAAAAGGCCAAGGCGTCCATCGCAGAGTCCATGGGCAAGCTGCGTACCGATTATCTGGATCTGCTGCTCATTCATCAGCCCTTTGGGGACTATTACGGCACCTATCGGGCCATGGAGGAGCTTTATAAAGAAGGCAAGCTCCGCGCCATCGGCGTTTCCAACTTCGGCCCTGACCGCTATCTGGATATGCAGCATTTTGCCGAGGTCAAGCCCGCGGTGAATCAGATCGAGACCCATGTGTTCCAGCAGCAGAAAATCGCCAAGGAATATCTCCAGAAGTACGGCTGCCAGATCGAGTCCTGGGGACCCTTTGCCGAGGGGCGGAAGGATATGTTCACCAATCCGGTGCTGACTGAGATCGGCAAAAAGTACGGCAAGACCGTTGCCCAGACCGCGCTGCGCTTCCTGCTCCAGAGCGATGTGGTCGTCATCCCCAAGACCACCCACAAGGACCGGATGCAGCAGAATTTCGACCTGTTCGACTTCACGCTGACGGCGGAGGATATGGCGGCCATTGAGGCGCTGGATGGCGGCGAGAGCCTGTTCTTCTCCCACTATGATCCCAAAACCGTGGAATGGTTTCTGTCCATTTTGTGAGAAGCGAGACGCGCACAAGGCGCAGAAAGAGGAAATGGTAAATGGAAACGGAACCCCAAAAGCGGCAGCTTGATATGCTGCATGGCTCTATCTGGAACAAGCTGCCGCTGTTTGCGCTGCCTGTGGCGGCAACCGCCATCTTGGAGCAGCTATTCAATGCCTCCGACATTGCGGTGGTGGGAAACTTCACCGGCGCGGGAAAGACCATCGCGGTGGCGGCAGTCGGAGCCAACAGCTTCATTATCGCCTTGATCGTCAACCTGTTCATCGGCATTGCGCTGGGCGCGAATGTCATCATCGCCAATGCCATTGGACGGGATGACCGGGAGGCAGTGCAGAAGGCCGTCCACACCTCCATCGTGGTGGCGGTCCTCTGCGGTATTCTTGTCGCAGCAGTCGGGGAGCTGATCGCCGCGCCGCTGCTCTCCTCCCTCCATGTGCCGGAGGATGTGCTGCCCTCGGCGCTGCTCTACCTGAGAATTTATCTGCTGGGAATGCCGGTGATCCTGCTCTACAACTTTGAGGCAGCGATCTTCCGCAGCGTGGGCAATACCAGAACACCCCTGATCGCGCTGTTTGCCTCCGGCATTCTGAACGTGGCGCTGAACCTGTTTTTTGTGGCGGTGCTGCGGATGACTGTGAACGGTGTTGCCATCGCCACGGTGCTCTCCAACGCGGTCAGCTCGGTGCTGCTGTTCCGGCAGCTGCGCGCCACGCAGCAGCACATTCATGTGGACTGGAAGGCACTGCGGATCGACTGGAAGACGCTGGGGCGAATCATGCGGATCGGTTTGCCTGCGGGCATTCAGGGTGCCGTGTTCGCGGTTTCCAATATCGTGATCCAGTCTGCCATCAACAGCCTCGGTACGGTGGTCATGGCGGCATCCAGCGCGGCATTCAATATCGAGGTGTTTGCCTACGATGTGCTCAACTCGTTCAGCCAAGCCTGTACGACCTTTGTGGGGCAAAACTTTGGTGCAGGACAGATCAAGCGCTGCAAACGAACCTTGTTCCTGTGCCTGATCGAAGACCTGATCGCTTCGGCGGCTGCAATCGCGCTGGCGCTGTTTGCCGGAAAGTATCTTCTGGCGGTTTTCAACAACGATCCGGAGGTCATCTCCATCGGCTATACCCGTTTGTTGATCGTCTTTTCCGCCTATACCTTCAGTATGCTCTATGAGGTGATGAGCGGCTATCTGCGGGGCTTTGGCATCTCGCTGGTTCCGGCGCTCCTCACCACCATTGGTGTGTGCGGCGTCCGTATCGGCTGGATTCATTTTGCATTTCCGCAAAGCCGGACATTCCAAACTATCCTGACCGCTTACCCGCTCAGCTTAGCGGCGACAGCTCTGATGATCTTTGCCGCGCTGCTCTGCTACCGCCCATCCCACCGGTTTGCCGCATTACAAAAAAGCGAAAACTGAGGAGGAACTACAATGCTTGAGGAATATTTGACATTAAATAACGGCATCACCATGCCGAAGATCGGCTACGGTGTATTCCGTATGACGGATGCCGAGGCGTGCGAAGAAGCCGTTGTGCAGGCCATTCGTGCGGGCTATCGGCTGATCGACACGGCGGCGGCTTACGGAAACGAGGAAGCTGTCGGCAAAGCGATCCGCCGCTGCGGCGTTCCCCGAGGGGAACTGTTCATCACCACGAAGCTGTGGATCACGGACACCAGCTATGAGGGAGCCAAGCGGGGCTTCCAGCGCTCTATGGAGCATCTGGGGCTTGACTATCTGGATCTGTACCTCATTCATCAGCCGTATAACGACTACTACGGCGCCTGGCGCGCATTGGAAGAACTATACGCCGCTGGGAAGATCCGCGCCGTCGGTGTGGATAACTTCACGCCGGACAAGCTGGCGGACTTTGTGTTTTGGAATAAGGTCAAGCCCGCGGTCAATCTGGTGGAGTGCAATCCCTTCTTCCAGCGGGAGGACGAACGCGCCTACATGGAGAGCAAAGACATTCAGATGCAGGCGTGGTCGCCTCTGTCCGCAGGGCAGGCGAACCTTTTCCGGAACGAAACGCTCTGCGCCATCGCTGCGAGTCATGAGAAATCTTCTGCACAGGTGGCCCTTCGCTGGCTGACGCAGCGTGGTATCGTCCCCATTGTAAAATCCGCAAACCCGCAGCGAATGAAAGAAAATCGGAGCATTTTCGACTTTACGCTGACGGATGCCGAGATGGAGCAGATTACAAAGCTCGACACCGGACATACCTGCTTTGCTCCCCGGCAGACCGGCCCGGCTGTGGACGATTTTTTGGAAAAGTCGCTGCTGTATCAGTTGTAAAAGTGCATTTTCAGAGGTAGAACGTTTCGAGCAATCCATACACAATGAACGATGAAAAAGGTTATATTTATTGAATGGCCACATCGGACAGCCTCTGCAAAGCCTGTCCAATATCTGCATCCATACAGATCGACCGCGTTTCGATCCCCTGCGGGCAAGCCGCCTGTCCTTGGTTGATGCAGGCGTAGATTGCGTCCGGGTTCCTGGCTGTCATCTGCCAGAAGGGGTATTTGATGATGACGGGGGTGTTATAGCCAACGCCCAACTCCAGAAAGAGGATTTTTTGCCCCGCGCGGGTGCGGAGAAAATTCTCATACCGCTCCGCGGCCCGATGCCAGCCTTCGTCCTCCACAAAGGTATCATCGCTGCGGAGGTTCATGGTCATCGGCTTGCCGCAGTGGGGGCAGATTGGGAGCAGCTCGGTGGGGATTTTCATGTCCTCCTGCCGTGTGACCATTTCTCGAATCGCGGTTTCGTTCTCGAAGGTCTCCTGACAGCACGGCTCACTGCACTGGAACAGGCCGTAATCGCCCTGGGTGTAGAACAGCCGCTTTTTGTCAAAGCCCGCCTTCTGAAAGCAGTGGTCAACGTTGGTGGTGATGACGAAATAATCCTTGTCCTGCACCAGCTTCAAAAGGTCATCGTAGACCGGCTTGGGGGCATCCTGATAGCGGTTGATGTAGATATACCGGCTCCAATAGGCCCAATGCTCCTCCGGCGTGGCAAAGGGATAAAAGCCGCCGGAGTACATATCCTTGATCCCGTACTTTGCTGCAAAGTCGGAGAAATATTTTTCAAACCGCTCGCCGGTGTAGACAAATCCGGCAGAGGTGGAAAGACCGGCTCCGGCACCAATTACAACAGAGTCACAGTCCTGCAATGCTGCTCTCAGCCGTTCCATCGGCTCGGAGCAGCGTTTCGTAGAGGGCTTTGTCCATATCCTTGAAAACATTGAAGATCACCTTCTTGACACTGGTTTGCTGTTTGAGAAACTCTTTGACCGTCCGGACTGCGATCTGCGCCGCCAGCTCGTTGGGAAAATGAAACTCCCCCGTGGAAATACAGCAGAACGCCACGCTTTCCAGACTATTTTCTGCTGCCAGCTCCAAGCAGGAGCGATAGCAGGAGGTAAGCAGTTCCTTCTCCTCCTTGGTCACCCGCCCGCTGATGATCGGTCCGACGGTGTGCAGTACATAGCGGCAGGGCAGATTGAACGCCGGGGTGATTTTTGCCTGTCCGGTGGGCTCGGGATGGCCCTGCTGTTCCATCAGCTCCGCACAGGCAAGGCGCAGCTCCACGCCCGCAAAGGTGTGAATGGCGTTGTCGATGCAGCGGTGATTGGGGCAATAGCAGCCGGTCATGCCGCTGTTTGCCGCGTTGACGATGGCATCGCACTTCAGCGTGGTAATGTCCCCCTGCCAGAGATACAGCCCCGGCTGAATGGGTGTCAGGTCGGCAATATCGGTGATGCCCTTTGCGGCGGTTTCAGCTTGCAGGTATTCGTCCTGCATTTTCAGAAAATATGCACCGATGTGCCGGGGTCTGCGGACATTCATCAGCCCCCGCAAAAGCTGACGCTGGCTGTCCGGCTCCGCCGGAATAGCAATATCCCGATATTCTGTTTTCTCTTTCAGGAGCGACTGAATGAGAGACAGCCGCCGCTGTGCTTGGGTCATAGCTTTTCCACCGCCTTAACGAAACGATTTTATAAAGGATGCGGCGGCCTCCCTTTCGGTGTGGCCGCCGCGTGTTTCTTAGAACTCGTAGGGAGGGTTGCCGGAGAAGTCGGCGATGACGCCGTGGGCATTATCCAGATAGAACACCTCGAAGATGGGATTGGTGGCCTCGCCGTACTGACCCTTCACGATGGGGTTCCGGATGCACATTTCCTTGGCAGTCATGTTATTCTCGAACACAGCCTTGCCGTGCAGACGGATCCATGCGTATTCCGGGCTGGAAACGGAGATCTCCACCTCCGGGTTCTCCTGCATATCCTTGTAGACATCCTTGGTGTTGTTGGTGCAGAACCACAGCTTGCCGTCCAGTTCACCGGCGAACATGAAGGGGCGGCACTTTGCCTTGCCGTCACGACCGACGGTAGCCAGATACTGCACAGGGTTGGCATTCAGAAATTCTACGACTTTGTTCATGATAAGTACCTCCAAATAATTTTTGTTTTCTCTTGATGGGTTTATTGTAATGGGATTTGTACGGCTTGTGAAGTACGCACAATATTGTGG
>Ga0129311_1002753_pt1 | contig 10144 bp, 9 predicted proteins | sample Go1ome_FD_94435 | JGI IMG/M metagenome (GOLD analysis project Ga0129311, IMG submission 94435) | Western lowland gorrila individual fecal microbial communities from Wisconsin, USA - Go1022B metagenome | ecosystem: Host-associated > Mammals > Digestive system > Large intestine > Fecal | place... | reverse complement strand
TGGGCGGAGCGGGCGGCCCGCTGGCGGTGCTGTTCATCGCCATCCTGGCCGCGGAGCTGGGCAAGGCGGTCTCGAAGGAGACGAAGGTAGACATTCTGGTCACCCCCCTGGTGACCATCTTCACCGGCGTGGCCCTGGCCGCCTGGTGGGCCCCGGCCATCGGACACGCCGCCTCTCAGGTCGGCGCGCTGATCCGCTGGGCCACGGAGCTGCAGCCCTTCTGGATGGGCATCATCGTCTCGGTGGTCATCGGCATCGCGCTGACGCTGCCCATCTCCTCCGCCGCCATCTGCGCCGCCCTGACCCTCACCGGTCTGGCCGGCGGGGCCGCCGTGGCCGGCTGCTGCGCCAACATGGTGGGCTTTGCCGTGCTGTCCTTCCGGGAGAACGGCTGGGGCGGTCTGGTCAGCCAGGGCATCGGCACCTCCATGCTCCAGATGCCCAACATTGTGAAAAACCCCCGGATCTGGCTGCCCGCCATCCTCACCTCCGCCATCACCGGCCCCATGGCCACCTGCCTGTTCCACCTGCAGATGAACGACCCCTCCGGCGGTGTGGCCTCCGGCATGGGCACCTGCGGTCTGGTGGGCCAGATCGGCGTCTACGCCGGCTGGGTCAACGATGTGGCCACCGGCGCCAAGGCCGCCATCACCTCCATGGACTGGGCTGGCATGATCCTGATCTGCTTTGTCCTCCCCGCTGTCCTGTGCTGGCTGTTCGGCCTGCTGTTCCGCCGCATTGGCTGGATCGGCGAGGGCGACCTGACCCTGCCGCAGTAAAAAAAACGGAAAACCACCCGCAAATCGGTTCTCGCCGGTTTGCGGGTGGCTTTTTGTCTTCCAAAACTCCTAACTCCTAACTCCTACCTCATCCCTTCTAACTCCTGCCTCCTCCAAAACTCCCAGCGCGGAGTACGCCCCCATCACCTGGGGCAGGACGCGGTCCAGGCTGTAATTCTGCACCTCCAGCGCCGCCTGGGTCCCCAAGCGGTGGGCCAGGTCGGGGTCCTGGGCCAGGCGGAGGAGCCGGGCGGCGCAGGCGGTGGGGTCGCCATAGGGGAACATCAGACCGGTCTCCCCGTCCCGGATCAGGTCCACGTGGCCCTTCACGGCGGAGGCGGCCACGGGCAGACCGGCGGCCATGGCCTCCATCACGTTGAAGGGCAGGCCCTCGCTGCGGCTGGTGGTCACCGCGCCGTCGGCGGCGGCGTACCAGGGGGCCATGTCCCCCACCTGACCGGGGAAGGCCACCCGGTCCGCCACGCCCAACCCCCGGGCCAGGGTGCGGCACTCCTCCCAAAGGGCCCCGCTGCCGGGCAGCAGCAGGCCGATAGCGGGCGGCAGCTGCTGAAGGGCGCACAGCAGGTCCCGCTGGCTCTTGCGCTGGGAGAATTCGGCGGCGTAGACCAGCAGGAACTGTTCGTCGGCAAAGCCCAGGCTCCGGCGGAGGGCCAGGCCCTCGCCCCGGTCCGCCCGGAGGTGACGGTGGATATCCACCCCCATGCCGGGAATTTCCACCACCTCTTTGCCCAGCCGGTGCCGCCGGGCGTACTCCGTATCCCAGCGGTTCATGGTCATCAGCAGGTCGGTCACCGGGGCGGTGAGCCGCTCGGCGGAGGCCAGCAGGGCCCGCTTGGGGGCGGGGGTGGCGTCGTCAAACAGATAGCCGTGACAGGTGCAGGCCACCTTGGGACGGCGGGGCAGACCCAGCACCGCCGCCCGGGTAAAGAAGGCCGCCAGAGAGGTGTGACAGCTCACCAGGGCGTACTCTCGCGCCCGGATGAGCCGCCGCAGGGCCGCCGTGGCCCTGGCGTTCTGGGGGGCGGTGAGTTTCTTCTCGAAGGGGATGGAGAAGACCTCCTCCGCCTCCGGAATGTCCATGGGCGCGCCGCCGCAGGCCACGTCCACCCCCCAGCCCAGGCGGGCAAATTCCGCCAGATAGGGCCGGTGGAAGTGGACGATGTGGGAATATGTAGACGCGGTGAATAAAACCCGCCGTTTCATAGCCATTCCTCGCTTTTCGACTGAATTTTCCCCATTATAGCACACTGGAAGGGGGGGCGTCTATGGAAAGCTCCGGCAAAAAACAAGACGCCCCGCTGCCGCACGGAAAAATGTGCGGCAACGGGGCTATTTTTCTGCCCGGAGGCAGTTACATCATCTTGACGGTGTAGTACACGATCAGGGCGAACAGCCAGGCCACCATGGCGAACAGCAGATAATAGGCGGCAGTGGAGCCCAGGAACAGGCTGACGGCCAGAACCACCAGGCTGATGGCTCCGCTGACCAGGGTGGGGGTGTAGGAGGCCCCCTCGTCCACCACGCGGCACTGGGTCTTGCCCAGGCGGAGGACGCCGTTGTTCTTCTTCAGCCACAGGGCCGCGGCGATGGAGGCCAGGATGGTCACAAAGCACAGGATGGTCTCCAGATGGAAGCCCCCGCCGAAGCGGACGAACCACAGACCCATCACGGCCGCGCCGCCGCCCAGAGCGGCCAGGAAGAATTCCTTCTGGTAGAGGTAATACACCAGCGCCAGACCGGCCCAGGCGGGCACCAGCAGGAACAGCATCCCCACGCCGGCCTCCTGATAGGCCACGGCCACATGGGCGCAGATGGCCAGGGCGGTGCAGGCGCAGCCCAGGACCACGGGCAGAGTCACCCGCTTGCCCTGGTTGGCCTTCATCACGGCCCAGGCGGCGCACAGAACGGCCAGCACGCCGCCGGCCACCCGGACGCCCTTCAGCACGCTGTGCAGGGCGACCATCATCTGTACCTCGAAATTCGACAGACCGGTGTTGATATAATACCGCTTGACAAACATCAGCAGCAGCTCCAGCACAATGGCGCCGGCTACCCAGAGCAGCCCGCGGTTCAGCGCCTTGTCCTCCTGGCGGCGGCGTTCTTCTTTCTCGTTAAAATCCATTCGTTATTCGATCTCCTTACTGCCGCGCCCAAGGCAGGCGGCAGGAATTCCAGCGTAAGCTATTTCCAGACGTTTTATTATTGTACCAGAAGCATGGATTTTTTGCAACAGGAAAAACGGGAAAAGTCTCCAAAAGTCCCGACCAAATTTTTGACCGACGGAAAAATCGGAAAATTTCAGAAAACGCAACGACCCGAAGCGGCTCGGAACCGGGCCGCTTCGGGCGGAATTCTAAGGTCGTTCTTACGCTCAGGCGTTGCCGAACTCGCTGAAGAAGCGGTCGTGCACGGCCTGGACGGCGCGGTCGGCGTCCCGCTCGTCCACCAGGACGGAGATCTTGATCTCGCTGGTGGAGATCATGTTGATGTTGATGCCCGCGGAGTACAGGGCCTCGAACATGGTGCAGGCCACGCCGGCGTTGTTGGCCATGCCCGCGCCCACGATGGAGATCTTGGCCACCTGCTTGGTGACCTCCAGGGCCTTGAACTTGATGGCCTCCTTCTCCTCGTTGAGGATGCGCTCGGCCTCGTCCGCGTCGCTGCGGGCGACGGTGAAGCTGATGTCCTTGCTCTCATCGCGGCCGATGGACTGGAGAATGATGTCCACATTGATGCCCTTCTTGGCCAGCAGAGAGAAGATCTTGAAGGCGATGCCGGGCTGATCGGCCAGGCCCACCAGAGCGATCCGGGCTACGTTCTTATCCTTGGCGACGCCGCTGACATGAGTTTTTTCCATGGTTTTGACAACCTCCTTGACTTTCGTACCGGGTTTTCCGCTGAAGCTGGAGAGGACCTCCAGATTGACGTTATAACGCTTTGCCATTTCCACCGAGCGGTTGTGGAGCACCTGGGCGCCCTGGCTGGCCAGCTCCAGCATCTCGTCGAAGGTGATCTCATCCAGCTTCCGCGCCCCCTTGACGGTGCGGGGGTCAGAGGTATAGACGCCGTCTACATCGGTGTAGATCTGGCACAGGTCGGCGTGGAGAGAGGCGGCCAGCGCCACCGCAGAGGTGTCGGACCCGCCCCGGCCCAGGGTGGTGATGTCGTCATACTTGTTGATGCCCTGGAAGCCGGCCACCAGAACGATCTTCTTCTTGTCCAGCTCCTTCTGGATGCGCTCGGTGCGGATGCGCTTGATCCGGGCGGCGCTGTAGGAGGAATCGGTGAGCATTCCTGCCTGCCAGCCGGCCAGAGAGACGACCTGGAAGCCCATGCCCTCGATGCACATGGCGCACAGAGAGATAGAGATCTGTTCGCCGGTGGACAGGAGCATATCCATCTCCCGCTTGGAGGCGTTGGGGTTGATCTCCTTGGCCTTTTCGATCAGGTCGTCGGTGGTATCTCCCTGGGCGGAGAGGACGGCCACCACGCTGTTGCCCTTCTGATAGGTCTCGGTGATAATGCGGGCCACATTGCGGATCTTATCCGCATCGGCAACGGAGCTGCCGCCGAATTTTTGTACGATGAGTGCCATATATGTTTCCCCCTAAAAGGTCGAATCGATTTGCGTTGCCAGGGAGGCGGGCCCCCTGCTATCCTATGCATTCCCCCGGCGGGCTTACAGCACCCGGAACAGGGAGCGCACGTCCATGTCCTTCAACTGGTCCTTCACCTGGGGCTCGGTCATGGGCGCGGTGAGGAAGGCCACCTCGCCGGCGGGCGCGCCGCTGCGGGCCAGGAGCTGAAGCTCGCCGCAGGCCAGGCGGGCCTGGTCCACGGGGGCCTGGGCCCGGACGTACCAGCAGGAGGTGAGGATGTCGGGCGACACCACCAGGTCGGGGGACCCGGGACCCCAGCCGTTGCGGCGGTCCTTCTTCAGGTCCTTGGCGATGTCGATGACGTCGGCCACCACGGCGGAGGCGGTGGGCAGCTTGCCCGCGCCCCGGCCATAGAACATGGCGTCGCCAATGGCGTTGCCGGTGATGGCGATGGCGTTGAACACGTCCTCCACCCCGGCCAGCGGGTTCTCGTTGGCCACCAGATGGGGGGCGACGAAGGCGCAGACCTTGCCCTGGGGCTGGCGGATGGCCCGGCCCAGCAGCTTGATCTTGTAGCCCTTGGAGTCGGCATAGGCCACGTCCTCCAGGGTGACGGAGCGGATGCCCTCGGTGGGCACCTGGTCGGGATAGACCTGCTGGCCGAAGGCCAGGGCCGCCAGGATGCAGATCTTCCGGCAGGCGTCGTGTCCGTCCACATCGGCGGTGGGGTCCTTCTCGGCGTAGCCGTTGTCCTGGGCCTCCTTCAGGGCCTGCTCAAAGGTGAGACCGGCCTTGATCATGCGGGTGAGGATATAGTTGGTGGTGCCGTTGAGAATCCCGGTCACCTGGGTCAGCTCGTTGGCCGCCAGGCAGGAGGTCAGGGGCCGCAGGATGGGGATGCCGCCGCCCACGCTGGCCTCGAACAGATAGCTGCACCCGTGCTCTTGGGCCAGCTGGAGCAGCTCATAGCCGTGGGTGGCCACCAGCTCCTTGTTGGAGGTCACCACGCTCTTGCCCGCCTCCAGCGCCCGGGTGGTAAAGTCCAGGGCGATGGTGGCGCCGCCGATGGTCTCCACCACGATGTCCACCTGGGGGTCGTTCTCGATGACGGAGAAATCCTTCACAAAGCAGCGCTCATAGGGGCTGCCGGGGAACTCCCGCACGTCAAGAATATACTTCAGCCGGACCGGGTCGTTCACCCGCTGGTCAATGAGACCGCCGTTCCGGGTCAGCACCTCGGCCACGCCGGAGCCCACCGTACCAAAGCCTAAAATTGCAACGTTTACCATGTTCCTCACCTCATTATGGATAGCCCAGCTTGTGGAAAAAGCGGCTTCGCCGCTTTTTGCCAAGCTGCAAACATTTTAACTGCGTCAAAATGTTATTGATTTCAAGGAAAGGGAACCCTGACGGTCCCCTTTCCAACGATCCCTCCCTCCGGATCCTTTGGCGGGAAGGACTTGTTCGACAGCCTGGCCATTCCTTGCCGGAGGCTGTTTCCGCGGGACTTACCCCGCGACGATCTCGCACTTGATGACCCCGGGTCCCGCCGAGACCTCGCCCAGCACTTCCTCTAAGGAGCGCTGGAGGGTGGAGGTCTCCGCCGTGATGGTGACCACGGCGCAGCCGTTCACCGGGATGTTCTGGTTGATGGTCAGAATATTGATCCCCGTGCCGGAGAAAATATTCAGCGCCCCGGAGAGCACTCCGGGTTCGTCCTTCATCAAGATCTGGGCGGTGACGATGCGCCCGTGGAGCATATCGTTGAAGGGCCGCACCGCGTCCTTGTATTTGTAATAGGCGCTGCGGCTGATGCCCACCGCCCGGGCCGCGCCGTTGACAGTGGTCTCCTCCCCCGTCTCCAGCAGCCGCTTGGCCTCGGCCACCTTGCGGAAAATTTCTGGCATGGACGATGCCTCTACGATAAAGTACTTCGCCGGACCGCTCATGTTCTCCTCCATTCTACACGGCAGCATTGTCCGTGTTGCATGGTCATTTGTTTTTGTGACGTGGTTTATTGTAACACACGCCGGGGACAGTTGCAACGGGAATCTCCCCGTCTTTTGTGGAAGTTCGACGGACTTCTCCCCCGCTTTTTGTCACATCCCACAAAAACAGTCCCACCGTCGCGGACATTGGCCCGTTAAGTGAATACAGCACGCGGTCTCACCCCGTCCACACCGGCCCCTCCGGGCTGAGGCGAAGGACCCGGTCTGTTTTGGCCAGCAGACCTTCTTCATGCCCGGCCATCAGAATGGGGCGGCCCAAGGCCCGCAGCCGGTCCAGAATACGGACGGCCCGGGCGGGGTCCACCCCGGCGAAGGGCTCGTCCAGCAGAAGATACCGGGCGTCCAGCGCCAGGCACCGGGCCAGGGCCAACCGGCGGCCCATGCCCCCGGACAGGGCGGCGGGAAGGGTATGCTCCTCCCCCTCCAGCTCCACCAGGCGCAGCCAGCGGGCCGCCTCCCCCCGGCGGGAGGGGGGCAGCACGTCGGTGATCTGCTGCTCCGCCCTGCGCCAGGGCAGCAGCCGGTTTTCCTGAAACAGGATGGCCGTCTCCTCCGGTGCCAGTCCGAGGATGCTTCCCGCCTGGGGCCGCTCTAACCCCGCCAGCAGACGGAGCAGGGTGGTCTTTCCGCAGCCGGAGGGGCCCGCCAAACCAACGATCCCCTGGTCCGGCAGGTCCAGGTTCAGGTCCCGGAGCACCGGGCGGTCTCCATAGGAGAAGGAGATGTGTTCCAGCCGGATCACTCCACCCTCCCCCCCTTCCAGCGGGCCAGGACCCGGCGGAGGACCCCCTCCAGCAGAAGGGACAGGGCCACCACCACCGCCGTCCAGGCGAATAGGTCGGGAATTTCCAGATAGAGCTTGCTCTCATAAATGCGGGTGCCGATGGCCGCCCGGGGGATGCACAGCACCTCCGCCGCCACGCCGGACTTCCAGGCCAGCCCCAGGGCGGTGGTCACGGCGGAGAGAAAATAGGGCCGGAGGGAGGGCAGGTAGATGAGGCGGGCGGTCTTCCACCGGGAGAAGCGGTAGGCCCGTGCCAGCTCCAGCAGCTTGGGGTCGGTCTCCCCCAGGCCCCGGACCAGGTTGGCCCACACCACCGGCAGGACCATCAGCCCGGAAATGATGGCGGGCACGGCGTTTTTCCCCGTCCACAGCAGCACCAGCAGGATGAAGGAGGCCACCGGCGTGGCCCGGATCACCCGGAGGGCCGGGGACAGCAGCCGGTCCGCCCAGGGGGAGCGATACACCGCCCAGGCCAGCAGGACCCCCAGCCCGGTCCCCGCCGCCAGCCCCAGCAAAATCCGGCCCAGCGAGGCCGCCGCCGTGACCCAGAAGGTCCCGCTCCCCGCCAGCCGGACTAGGGCCCGAGCCACCGTGATGGGGTAGGGCAGCAGCAGCTCATTCCCCCGGCCCTGGACGTGCCGGTCCACCAAAAACGCAAAAAGCTGCCAGACCCCCAGCCAAAAGGCCGGGGGCAGCAGCAATTCCGCGCATTTAGGGAGGCGCTTACTCCGCGCCATAGTAGAAGTCGTCATAGGGCGTCTCGCCGCCGATGGAGGCGGGGTCGGCCTGGAACAGCACCTGGTAATAGGCCTGAAGGGTCTCCTTCATCTCGTTTCCGGTGAGGAGGGTCAGGTTGCACTGGGGGATGGCCTTGGCGGCAATCTGCTCGTTGGCGGTGATGCCCAGCTCGGCCACCAGGGCGGGGGCATCGGACGGGTTATTTTCGTCGCTCATAAAGGTGACGGAGTCGCCGTACAGGTCCAGGAAGGCGTCCACGGTCTCTGGGTGCTCCTCCACAAACTGGGTGCGGGCCACCAGGCAGCCCTGGGCCAGAGCGCCCTGGTCCAGCTTGTCCCACTCGTCAGACAGGGACAGGGCCTGCCGCACCTTCGGGTCCTTCATCATCAGGGCGGTGGCGGCGGGGACGGGGAGCATACAAACGGCGTCCCCCTGGGCGGAGGCCATCTGGGCGGTGACCTCCTGAGCGGTCATCCACTGGAGGTCCACCTGGCTGGGGTCCACGCCGTTTTCGGTGAGCAGGTGGTTGAGCACATACTCGGGGTTCGCGCCCTGGCCCACGGCGTAGACGGTCTTGCCCGCCAGGTCGGCCATGGTCTGGACAGAATCGCCTTTCTCCAGGATGTAGAGCACACCCAGGGTGTTCACCGCCAGCACCTCCACCGCGCCGTCGGTCTTGGCGTACAGGCTGGCGGCCACGTTGGTGGCCACGGCGGCGATGTCGGCGGAGCCGTTCACCAGGGCATCCATGGCCTCCTTATTCTCGGCGGCCACGGTGGCATTCACATACAGGGGGCAGTCGGCGGGGGCGGTGCTCTTGTCATAATACTTCATCAGGTAGGCCGCGCCCACGCCGGTGGGGCCGGACAGGGCCATAAAGTTCACCGGGGTCTTGTCCGCCTCCTGGGTCTGGCTGGCGGAGCCGTGGGAGGCGCTGGACGAGGAGACATCGCCGGTCTTCGCGCCGCAGCCGGTGAGGGCGGACACCAGCAGAGCGGCGGCCAGCAGGAGAGACAGCTTCTTTTTCATGGGAGATAACTTCCTTTCTGGGTTCCCGCGCAAACAGGGCGGGTCATAGAATGCCCTCCAGCCCCGCGGGGTCGGAGATGGCGATGGTCTTGCCGGAGCGGGCGATGAGTCCGTCCTGTTCCAGGGCGGCAAAGGCCCGGTAGAGACTGGCCCGGCTGATGCCCAGCCGCTGGGCCAGCTGGGCGGCGGGACAGGTGACCCCGCCCTGCGCCCCGTTGGCCAGAAGAAAGCGGACCAGCTTGCCCTCGGCCCCCGGCTGCGCCAGGGCCTGAAGGCGGCCGGAGAGGAACCGCACCCGCCCGGTGAGATACCCCAGGTAATTCCGCCGGAGCAGCGGCTCCTCCCCCAGCAGACGGTCCACCAGGGCCTGGTCCAGGAGCAGACAGCGGCTGCGCTGCCAGGCGGTGATAGTGGTGGCGAACTCCGGGTCGTCGCTGTACAGGGCGGCGGCCCCGAACAGCTCCCCGGGCTTTAACCGGCTGACGGACAGGCTCCCCTTGGTCACCTGCAATCCGCCGGACAGCACAATGCCCAGGCAGCGCCGGAAGTGCCGGGGGCTGTAAACCACCTCCCCGGTATCGAACGCCGCCAGCTCCACCCCGTCGGCGGCACACAGCCGCTCCGCCAATTCGGGCCGCGCCCCCGCCAACAGCGGACAGGCCGCCAGCGCGGCCCCCTCCTCCCTGGTCAGTGACACGGTGCTCCCCCCTCGCGGTAAGCGGTAAACTGTCTTATTTGAGACAGTTTGTATTGTACTATGGGGGACGGGCGGTGTCAAGGGGGGAGTGCTGCCAACAGGCGCGCCATCATGATCACAGCCGGATATAGCAATGCCCGGAGGGCGCAAAACCCTCCGGGCACTGGTACTGGTTTATTCCTCCCCCGCGCTCACGCTCATTACGTCGATCACCTTGCCGTTCAAGTCAAGAACGTTCAGGGTGCCGGTGCGGGCGGTGCGGAAGGCTTGCAGGGAGATGTAGCCGGAGCGGCCGTTGTCGCCTTTGGCTTTGATGAGGTCGGGGGCGTAGCCGTATTTCTCCCGGTCCAGGTAGGAGCCGTAGGTTTGGCCCTGGGCGTTGGTGGGGTAGTCGCGGGAGAGGGCGGCGGCGGGCAGGGCGTTGTTCAGCAGGGATTTGCCGTTGCCGTCGGACAGCTCGTTCAGCCGGGCCAGCACGGCGGGGTCGA
>Ga0129311_1002752_pt1 | contig 10153 bp, 9 predicted proteins | sample Go1ome_FD_94435 | JGI IMG/M metagenome (GOLD analysis project Ga0129311, IMG submission 94435) | Western lowland gorrila individual fecal microbial communities from Wisconsin, USA - Go1022B metagenome | ecosystem: Host-associated > Mammals > Digestive system > Large intestine > Fecal | place... | reverse complement strand
TCTGATGTAATTATACAGACTGGAAATAACGCCAGTCTTCTTGTTGTACACAAAAATAGATTAAAGAAATAATTTTAAAAACCTGCTTAAAAGTACTTGACTTTTGTTAGCAGGTTTTTTTGTACAGATGTCGTGCCTAACAGAACATTAGGAGGGGCAAAGAGCCTTGGAGCATATGGCGGATATGAAACATTTGTATATAAACTTACAGAATATCATCAGAATAACAGTAAGATAAAATATCATGTTGCGTGTAAGGCAAATGGTGATGGCTGTATGGATGAGACAAAGGTTGATAATGTAAAAATAATAAATGATCATGAATTTGAAATGCATAATGCACATTGTTTTAAGATTCATATACCGCAGATCGGGCCGGCTCAGGCTATATATTATGATGTGGCTGCGTTAAAGGAATGTTGCAAATATATATTATATTTGACATTGATGTGATTGAAAATTCTAAAAAGTTCACTTGGAAAGTGTTAAGTTGTAATACGGGAAAGGTAGAAAAAAAGAATGTTATTGAAGAATTAGTTACAAGTAATAGAATGAATAGTCCTTGTTCCAAGTTATTTCTGAACAAATGCATAAAACAAAATAATATACGGTTTGATGAAAATATGGTAACAGGAGAGGATATGAATTTTGTTATTGATTACATTAAGTATGTAACTAATATCTATTATACTGGAAAAAGTGCATACTGTTATAAAAGAGAAGAAGCAACAAGGATAACAAGAATAAAAAAATTTCCAGAGACATATTTAAATAATTTATGTATTAGTATATATTATTTATTATTGGACATTTTATTATGTCATAACTGGAACTCATGCAACTTTTCCTTATATTTTGGGTTAAAAGAAAGAGGTGATAATAGTGAATCAAAGAAAAATAGGGGTAGTATTGAGCTATTTAACGCTTGGCTTTAATGTTCTAATCGGATTAGTATATACACCTTTTATGATATCACGTTTGGGAGATTCACAATATGGAATTTTTTCATTAGCTAATTCACTTATTTCATTTGTGACTTTGTTGGATCTTGGGTTTGGGCAGACGTTAGTTAGGTATATATCAAAGGAGAAATCAACTGGAAATAAAGAAGAGGAACATCGATTGAATGGTCTATTCTTAAAGATTTATATACTGATCGCTATAGTGGCAATGGTTGTTGGGTTATGTATAATTGTAATTTATCCTAAACTTGCTGTAAATACGTTTACAAAAGATGAAGTTCACCTGTTTAGAATTGTTTTTTCGATTTTACTTGTCAATGTCACAGTGTCATTTCCAATGAGCGTTTTTTCGGCGACACTTAATGCTTATGAAGAATTTTTTGCTTTGAAACTGGCAAATTTCATGACCTCTGTATGCAAATATGTAATGATGTTCTTGTTGTTGCTCTTTGGACACAAATTAATAGCAATAACAATAACCATTTTAATTGCATCTCTTGGTATGCAGTTATTTTACATGGTTTATGCAATAAAAAAGACTAAAATTAAGTTTGATTTTTCGAAAATTGACACGGATTTGACAAAAGATGTAATGAAATTTTCGTTTTATATTTTTTTGAATCTTGTTATTGATTTCCTATATAGCAATACTGATAAGTTGATTCTTGGAGTTGTAGCCGGAACAGTATCTGTTTCAATATATTCAATTGGAATTTATTTTTCACAGTATTTTACTGAGCTTTCGAGTGCTATGAGCGGTGTGTTTCTTCCTAAAATTGTGGATTATTTTGAAAAAGGAAAAAAAGAAGAGATATCAGTATTGTTCAATAAAGTTGGAAGATTGCAGATGATGTTGTTATTTCTTGTGCTTGGTGGATATTTTTGCTTAGGTAGGGAATTTATATATTTGTGGGTTGGCAATACATATAGGGATTCATATTTAATTGGCATAATTATTATGCTTCCATCGATTGTTCCCTTAACTCAAAATATTGGAATTAGCGTAATAAGAGCTATGAATGTTCATAAGTATAGATCTTATATGTACATTTGCATTGCTGTACTAAATGTAGCAATAAGTATTCCTCTGGCGATAAAATATGGTGGAGTTGGTTCCGCTATAGGAACAGGAATATCAACAATTCTGGGACAAATACTCTTTATGAATTGGTTCTATTATAATAAAGTTGAAATAGATATAAAATGCTATTGGAAAAATTTTGCTAAATTTACAATCCTGACTATGTTAGTTATTATGTTGATTTCCATAATCAAAATTTGGATACATCCTAATTCATGGTTAGCGTTCATTGGAATGGTATTTATTTTTGCTTTTATATATATAGTTTCTTATTGGCTTTTTGTTTCTAATGAATATGAGAAAAATCTAATCAAATCATTAATAGTGAGAAGGAAGTAAAGTTATGAGATTAACATTAAAGAAGTTAATAAGTGAAGTGCTACCATTACGTAATTGTATAGTTTTCGAGAGCAATCCGGAATTTGGATGTAATACACTTCCAGTATATGAGGAATTGGTAAAAAGAGGGATAAGAAATAAATACCAGATATATTGGTTGGTTAAAGATAAAGATGTATATAAGAATGATGATAGTGGCAATAGATATATAAATTATAAAGAAAAGGGATTTTCTAAAATAAGAAGAGCATATATATTATGTACTTCAAAAGCATTGATTTTTTCTAATGTATTTTTGAAAAAACATAAAAAACACCAGCTTGTTATTAATCTGATGCATGGGAGTCCGTTAAAGGTTCCTGTTGGGTATTGGGAAGGGGATACTTGTGATTATGTAATTACACAAGCTGATTTTTTTAATAGCAAAGTCTCAGAGATTCTAGGTGTGCCCAAATCAAAAATGATAGCCTTGGGATATCCTAGAACGGATGTTTTGGGATGCAAAGGAGATACTAAAGAAAAACTTGGTATACCTCATAATGGGAAAATGATTGTTTGGATGCCTACATTTAGAAAAAATGGTAGTTCTGGTATAGCATATTGCGATGTCAATAGATTAGGAGTTCCTTTATTTGAATCGGAGAAGAGTTTTAAAAGAATTAATAGTGTCCTAAAAGAAAATGGAGCGGTATTGATTATTAAATTACATCCAGCAGAAGATGTTAGCCAGATGATATTAAATAACTATTCAAATATTCTTTTTATTGGTAATAAAGAGTTAGAGGAAAATAATATTACTGTGTATCAAATGTTGGCTGATTCAGATGCTCTTATTACAGATTATTCTTCTGTATATTATGATTATCTTCTTGTGAATAGACCTATTGGACTGACAACTGACGATATAGAAGAATTTGAACAAAAAAGCAAATTTGCTTATGGTAGATATGCTGATTTTGTGAAAGGAACATATATTAATACACTAGATGAGTTTGAACAATTTATTGTTGATTTAAAAATTGGAATAGATCCATTTTCTAATGAGAGAATGAAAGCAATTAATAAATATTGTCAGTACATAGATTTTAAATCAACGAAGAGGGTGTGCGATTTCATAGAAAAAAAATTGATTGAAATATAGACGAAAAAAGTGATTCGTAAATTGAAAGACAGGTCAAATATATGAGTGAAATTAATGTGACACAAGAAATGAGTCATAAAATTCAAATTTTAAGAGGGGGAGCAATCATTGCGGTTGTATTAATACATAATACTCCTGCTGGAATTCTACAGGTGTTGTGTAGGCCCTTCCTAAATTTTGCTGTTGGATTATTCCTATTTTTGGGAGGATTTCTTACTGATTATAGCAAATACACTCCCTACAAAAGAATAAAGAAGGTGGTTGTTCCATATATTGTTTGGACAATCATATATGCAGTATTATATAACTTTGAATTCCCAGAGAGAATTCCAGTGCAGATTATCAAAAATTTGCTTGTCGGAAATGGTGCAGCTGTTATGTATTATGTTTGGGTATATTGTGAATTTACTTTATTAGTTCCAATGATTGATAAGCTGTCAAATTCAAAGTGGAAATATTGGGGATTTGTTATTTCTCCAATTGAGATTATTATAATGCGTGTTATCCCTGTTATGGCAGGAATTAGCGTGAATAAGTATTTAACATTGATAATGGGGGTATCGTGTGTAGGATGGTTTGATTATTATTATTTAGGATATCTTGTTGGAAATGGTAAAATGAAAATAAACATAAAACAAAGCAGGCTGATTGTTTTTTATTGTATATCTATTATTTTGCAGTTTATCGAAGGATATCTTTATTATTCTAAAGGATTGACTAATTGTGGAACACAAATGAAACTTAGTTCTATTTTGACAGGATTAATTGTAGCTGGAATTGCCTATATTTATATTATAAATAGCAATACAATAAGGTGTATTTGGTTAGAGAAAATAGGGAATTGTTCATTTGGCATATTCTTTTCGCATCTGGCAATAATGAATTTACTACAATACTTACCGGTGTATAAGAAAATAGACATATATCCGATGAATGCAGTTCTAGTACTTGTTGTATCTTTGTTTTTGGTTAGGAGTGGGCATAAACTACTTGGAAAATACAGTAAATATTTAGCCTTTTGACAGAGAGATGAATGTAATTAATTATGAATTAATAAATAATAGAAAGGAAATTGAAAAGATGAATATTGCAATTGTTATTGCCGGGGGATCAGGACATAGAATGGGACAGGACATTCCAAAACAGTTTATTAATGTATATGATAAGCCGATTCTTATTTACACATTGGAGAGTTTTCAAAGACATCCTCAGATTGACGCAATCGAAGTTGTATGTATTGATGGTTGGCATGATATTGTTTGGGCTTATGCCAAACAGTTTAATATTGATAAATTAAAATGGATTGTATCGGGGGGAAGTACAGGACAGGAGTCAATTCGAAATGGTGTCTACAATCTGGAGGGTAAAGCAGAGCCTAATGATATAGTGATTATTCATGATGGTATTCGTCCACTCGTTGAATCATCTGTCCTTACAGATGTTATCAGTAAATGTCATAAGTTTGGAAACGCTGTAACATCTATGCCATATAATGAGCAGATTTTTGTGATAGATAAGGAGGATAATAACACAACAATTCAGTATATTCCACGTGAAACCCTGCGTCGTGTTTCCACACCGCAGGCTTATAAATTTGATTTGCTTGATAAAAAATACCATGAAGCATTTGAAAAAGAAATAGGTATATATGGTTCGTCTTACACAAATACGATGATGGTTGAATTGGGAGAGCGTCTCTATTTTGCTGCAGGCTCTGATAAGAATATAAAACTCACTACTAAGGACGATTTAGAAATGTTTAAGGCGTATCTAAAAGCAGATAAAGATAGTTGGCTAAAATAGATGACTGAGGGTGAAAAAATGGAAAAATTAGAAAAGCAAGATATTGTTAAAGTTTCAACGTTACCATATAGCTGGGATAAACTTAATAATAAAACTATAATGATTTCGGGGGGGACTGGTTTTATTGGCTCTTATATAACGGATGTTATTCGGTATAGAAACGAAAAATATAAATCTAATATAAAAATAGTATCTTTATCACGGAGCGGTGGCAAATCTGATAAATTAGTGGAGTGCTTAAAGGCTGATATTACTCAACCTATTTCATATGCAGGGGCAGTAGATTATATTATTCATCTTGCTTCAAATACACACCCTAAGCAATATGGAGATGATCCAGTAGGTACAATCACAACGAATGTGATTGGGTGTGATAATTTATTAAAACTTGCTGTTGAAAAAAAATCAATGTTTATATTGGCGTCTAGTGTGGAAATTTATGGTCAGGGAAGTAAAGAACCGATGAATGAGAACTATTGTGGTTATATTAACTGCAACATTTCACGAAGTGGTTACAATGAGGCTAAAAGAACATGCGAAGCACTTTGCCAAAGTTACAAACAGCAATATGGTATTGAAGTGAAAATCGTAAGGCTAGCCAGAGTATTTGGTGCTGATAAAAAGCTTGATACTAAAGCTATGGCGCAATTTATAGATAGGGCAGTTGCTGGCGAGGACATTATTCTTAAGAGCAAGGGTAACCAAAGATTTTCATATTGTTATATTGCAGATGCCGCTAGCGGTATTTTGAAAGTGTTGTTAGATGGTGGTAATGGAGAAGCTTATAACATTTCAGATGAGGATGAAGGCTTAACACTTGGAGAATATGCTGAGTATATGGCATCTCTGGCGAATAAAAAAGTCATATACCAAATAGAGAATGATGAATCTGCTTCAAGAGCATCGTATGCTTTGTTGGATTTTTCTAAGTTAAAAAGTATAGGATGGAAACCATTATATAAAGTGAAGGAAGGGCTGGAAAGAACGTATGAGATAAAGAAAGTAGAGGAACATTAAAAAACTCGAAAGAAATCATAAATAAAATAATAATAATAAAACAAATGTTGATTATAGTGGATTCGCAAAATGGATAGTATAATATTTTGATTTAAATAAAATACAGAGGAGAAAACGCTATGTGTGGAATAGTAGGATTCGTAGGAAAAGAACAGGCGGCACCTATCCTGTTGGATGGATTGTCAAAACTGGAGTATAGAGGATATGATTCAGCAGGTATAGCTGTAAGGGACAATGATTCGAATATCAAGATAGTTAAGGCCAAGGGGCGTTTGAAAGGACTCATAGAGAAGACTGATGCGGGACATGCAGTATTTGGTACGTGTGGTATTGGCCATACCAGATGGGCGACACATGGTGAGCCATCGGAGACAAATGCACATCCTCACACCAGTGATGATGGCAATGTAGTTGGTGTACATAATGGTATTATTGAGAATTATCAGGAATTAAAGGCTAAGTTGATAAAGAATGGATATTCATTTTATTCTTCAACAGATACTGAGGTTGCAGTGAAGCTTGTTGATTATTATTACAAGAAGTATGAGCATACACCTGTAGATGCAATCAATCATGCAATGGTTCGTATTCGTGGATCTTACGCACTTGCTATGATGTTTGAGGAATATCCGAATGAGATATATGTTGCCAGAAAGGACAGCCCTATGATTATAGGCGTTGCTGATGGTAACTGTTATATTGCTTCAGATGTGCCAGCTATATTGAAGTATACAAGAAATGTATATTATATTGGCAATATGGAGCTTGGACGTCTGGCTGATGGAAAGGCTACATTCTATAATCTTGATGGAGATGAGATTCAGAAAGATCTTGTTGAGATCAAGTGGGATGCTGAAGCTGCTGAGAAGGGCGGATATGAGCATTTCATGATGAAAGAGATTCATGAGCAGCCAAGGGCTATTCAGGATACTATGAATTCTAAGATGAAGGATGGCAGAATAGATCTTAGTGATGTAGGACTCAGTGAGGATGATATTAAAAATATTTCTCAGGTTATTATTGTAGCCTGTGGTTCTGCATATCATACAGGAGTGGTAACACAGTATGTTATGGAGGATCTCGCTAGAATTCCAGTTCGTGTAGAACTTGCATCAGAATTCAGATATAGAAAGCCAATACTCAACAAAAATGATCTTGTTATTGTTGTCAGCCAGTCGGGCGAGACTGCCGATACTCTTGCAGGACTTCGTCTTGCAAAGGATCAGGGTGTAAAGACTCTTGGTATAGTGAATGTTGTAGGTTCTTCGATTGCGCGTGAGGCTGACAATGTGTTCTATACTATGGCTGGTCCAGAGATTGCGGTTGCAACTACTAAGGCATACAGCGCACAGCTCATTGCTGGATATATGCTTTCAATTGAGTTCGCTAGAGTTCGTGGACAGATTACAGATGAACAGTATACGGATTATATAGCGGAACTCGAGACTATACCTGATAAGATTAATAAGATTCTTGAAGATAAGGAGAGAATACAGTGGTTTGCTGCTAAGCAGGCAAATGCACAGGATATTTTCTTTGTGGGACGTGGCATAGATTATGCTATTTGCCTTGAAGGAAGTCTTAAGCTTAAGGAGATCAGCTATATACATTCCGAGGCATATGCTGCGGGAGAGTTGAAGCATGGAACGATAAGCCTTATTGAGGATGGAATTCTTGTAATTGGTTCACTGACACAGCCTGAGCTCTATGAGAAGACTATTAGCAATATGGTTGAATGTAAGAGCCGTGGAGCCTCACTTATGGCACTTACGACAGTTGGCAACTATTCAATAGAGGATACGGCCGAATTCACTGTGTATGTTCCTAAGACGGATGAGCATTTCGCTGCCAGTTTGGCGGTAGTTCCACTTCAGTTACTTGGATATTATGTGTCTGTTGCCAGGGGGCTTGACGTGGACAAGCCAAGGAATCTGGCGAAGAGTGTTACAGTGGAGTAGAAATTAAATAGATTAGGATATGCAATTGCCAGCCCTGTGGGCTGGCAATTGTTGGATATAAAGATTATGAATATGGAAGGTAATAGTAGGTGACGAAAGATGATAAATCCGAATTATAAGTATGAAGATAAAAAAATTAAGGTAAAAATAGGTGATTCATGGATAGAACCAAATTTTGAACGATATGATAATATTGAGCCATTAGGAGAACCGGGTGCAAATGGCGTTGTTATAAAAGGAACACACAAAATTACAAAGAGAGATGACGCTATAAAAATATGGCTTCCACGGAAAATAAAAGGAAAGAATGTAATAAGGGAAGAACAATATATAGCGGAGGTACAGAAAATTGCCCGATTAAATGACCCAAGGATAGTGACGATACATGATGCATGGTCTGAAAATGGATGCTATTGTTGCTCTATGGATTTTATTGATGGGATAACTTATGAAAAATGGTTAGAAGATAACCCCAATATGAATACAAGAGTAAAGATGCTTTTGAAGATATTTGATACGATTTTTTTCTATCAAACTAAAAATATTATCCATGGCGATATCCATGCAAGGAACATTCTGATTGATAAGAAAGATGAAGTACATATTATTGATTTTGGGACGAGTTGTCTTAGTTCGTATGCAGAACAATCAATTCACAGGGAAAATTTCTTAATGTATGAGTTAGTTGAAAAAACATTAGAAAATCAATTTGATGAGAAAGCATTCTTATATAAAAAATATGGTATTAAAGGAGAAGTTACAAAAGTTGATGATATTAGGCAAGTAGTGCCTGTTTTCTTTTCGCAATCAGTAATATGTTATTTACATTTGATAAATATGTTAACAAATCTTCATGGTATTATTAGTGATTCAGAATATATATATGAGTATTGCAGATATATTGCAAAAGGATTGTATCTAAATATGGATTACTTCCAAGCAAAAGTATCTGGAGAAAATAAAAGAAATATGGAAAAATTTAAAAATATAATGTATGAGTGCTTAGAAGATGAGGAATATGAGGAATGTCAAGATGATTCTGATAAGGCAGAGAAAATTTTATTCATATCATTATTTGTTTATTTTGAAGAGGTAAAAAGAGGATTGAATGATGGAAAAATTACTGAACAAATGGTGGAAAAGAATATTAAGAATGAGGGGATAGATAGAAAAAGAGAAATTACTAATATGTTAAATATTGCTAAAGATTTGTTTGAGTTCCATAATATTTTGATGAAGAGAATCAGGGATTATAATAAGGTATATTTTATTGAAATTAGCTTGAGAACATCTTTATACAATATCATAAAAGAAATGCATGATGATGATTTGTTACGTATTACTAGGCGTCTGAATTTGCGTATTGAGGAGTTGAAGAATCAAAATGAAATATGTGAAAAAATAATTATGTTGTCATTCATATATTGTTTAAATAATGGGATTAAGTAATTTTCAAATGACTAGGAGGGAGACTAGAGGAGCCAGATGCAAAAGAATATTTTTAGAACAATACTATGTGCTAGAGCATAAAAATAGACTAAATATAAATATTTGCATCGGTACATCTCTGGATTATTCGTAAAAATACTGTTTAGTGAGAAAATATATTGACAGAGGGACTTGTAAATGAACAGTTGAGTGATGCTAAGATGAATAAAAAATTATAAGTACGAATTGGGAGCTAATAAATATTGGATAATAGTGTTGAGATTATAGATTTAATTTTGGGTTCTAAATTGCAATAACAAGTTGGACACTAGCTATGCAGCATCCACTTGATAGATTTTATCTAGTTCTTCTTCGAATAGTTCATCTGCGGTTTTGTATCCCAGAAGCTTTCTCGGAAGGCTAT
>Ga0129311_1002748_pt1 | contig 10165 bp, 8 predicted proteins | sample Go1ome_FD_94435 | JGI IMG/M metagenome (GOLD analysis project Ga0129311, IMG submission 94435) | Western lowland gorrila individual fecal microbial communities from Wisconsin, USA - Go1022B metagenome | ecosystem: Host-associated > Mammals > Digestive system > Large intestine > Fecal | place... | reverse complement strand
GGCGCGGACGCAGGGGTTCGGGAGCGGTTCCTCTAGGCTTGCAGAAGAATGCTAAAGGCGGAGAACAGTCGGCACAACTCGCTGACGCTCAGACAAGTGCCGCCTGTTCTCCAACGCATTCTCATGCGAGCCAAGAGGAAGCCAGGCTCCCTGCACAAAGCGTCCGTGCCCGAAGACTCACCGGCGCTGTGTGTTGGAGGGAGCAAAGAAATTTTGAAATCGCGCTCTATTTTGAAAATTCTCTGGATTGTGTGTTGGTGGTTCAAGGGAGAGGGACTGAGGGCAGGAATGTAGAGAATGGCTGGAAATAGATCGGAAAAAGTGTGGAAAATAGCCGAAATGAGGTCGGAAAAAATGTAGTGGGTGACCGAAATGAGGTCAGAAAAAGCGTCCGCATATGGTCGAAAGGTGATCATGTGCGGACGTTATTTTATGGAATTTCGGGATTTTTTCCGAGCCGGACGGCTTCTAAATACTTCTGGGTCTCCTCATCTGCATGCGCGAACAGATAGTTCTTCGCGATTCCAGTGTGCTTTCCTTTTTCCTCAGAGATCAGCTTTCCGACACGCTCGATCTCCTCACGGAAATCCCGCGCGGACCAGAGGATGCAGCCCTGACTTCGGATAATGAGCTGGATCACGCCGTCGGAGGTGGCGACTGTGGTACGGTATCGTCTGCCGATGCGGATCGCGACTTTTTCGATGTACTGGTCGGCGGTCTCTGCCTCTTTTGTATACACGACGTTGATGTTGTGGTATTTCTGGACTTTCTCCACACCGCCGGGTACCTTGTAGGCGTCGAAGACGACGATGACGCAGATCTTGCGGAATCCCTGGTAGTTGCTTAGGATGTCCATGAGCTTGTAGCGGGCTGCGTCGATGCTGACTGCCGCCAGATCGCTCAGTTCCTCCCAGGCAAAGATGATGTTGTAGCCGTCAACGAGAAGATACTCGTCCTCTGGCGCCTCTTTTTCCTTCACCGGCTTCACCGGGCTGGCGTTCTTCGCGCGGATCACGGTGCGGGAGTCATAGTCGGAGGCAAGCTTCCGTTTCGGCTCGCCGTATGTACGGGTGAAGATGGCCTGGAGTTCCTTATCGTCGTAGAAAGAGAGAGAAGAACCTCCATTTTCCCGGCTGCCGGAATCAGCGGTATCATTCGCAGAAGCTCCTGAACTGATACTGTTACCAAAACCGGCAGAGCCGCCCGAACCAGTGCCAGAATTTTTACTGCCGGAAAAACCATTTCCAGTTGTTCCAGCGGCCCCTGGACCATAGCCAGAAGTGCTGCCACCAGCAGCCCCACTAGGCACCTTCCCTGCAGCAACATCCGCCGCCATCGCCTGCAGCCGCTCATTCGCCTCCTTAAGCTCCCGTTCCTGCTGTTCCTTCGCAAGCTGCTTTGCCAGCGGACTCTCCACATGCATATACTGCTTCACCTCATCCCACGGCACCACGAAGCCTGCCCCGTGGGAGCAGAAGACGGATCCGGCAGGATCCTGAAGGTCGGAATCGAAATCGTAGCCGGAGGTCGCAATGACTTCCTCGGCATTATGACATGGTTCGTAGCCGGAAAGACTCAATGTCAGCCGTCCACGGCCTTTCGTGTAGGAGATCACGTCGCGCTGATAATTTCGCATCGTGGATACCGGCGCGGTTCCGGTGAGCAGTGCCATCGTCCCGTCCTGTTCCGGTGCGGAAAATTCACCCTGCATCCGGTCAAGATCCGCCATAGCGCGCCCAAGGTTTTCCGATGGGACTTCCAGACGGAACGCATAGTAGGGCTCTAAGAGCACACACCCCGCCTCGCAGAGTCCCTGACGGACAGCGCGGTAGGTTGCCTGGCGGAAATCGCCGCCCTCTGTGTGCTTCTGGTGGGCACGTCCGGCGATCAGAGTGATCTTTATGTCGGTGATCTCGGAACCGGTGAGGATTCCCCGGAACCGCTTTTCCTCCAGATGTGTCAGAATTAGTCTCTGCCAGTTTTTATCCAGCATATCTTCGCTGCAGTTGGTATCAAAGACGAGTCCGGTTCCCGGCTCACCCGGTTCCATTAAAAGATGGACCTCTGCGTAGTGGCGCAGCGGTTCGAAATGCCCGACGCCCTCTACGGTCTTAGCGATCGTCTCCTTATATACAATATTTCCTTCGCCAAATCCGATCTCCACGCCGAATCGTTCCTGTACCTGACTTTTTAAGATCTCCATCTGCACATCGCCCATGACCTGTGCCTGGATCTCGCCAAGCGCCTCGTTCCAGACGATATGGAGCTGCGGGTCTTCCTCCTCCAGCATACGCATGTTTTTGAGCATGGTGTGGGAGTCTGTTCCAAAGGGCAGCAGGATCCGGTAGGTGAGAACCGGTTCCAAGAGCGGGAGAGCGCTCTCGGAGGCAGTTCCAAAGACCTGTCCAGGTCTCGTGTTGGAGATTCCGGTGACAGCGACCACCATGCCAGGTTCCGCCTCCTTTAACGTCTCAAACTTTGAGCCGGAGTAGAGCCGGATCTGGTTGATCTTCTCCTCAGAATCAGTGGACAGGGAATCGCGGATTTTCAAACTTCCGCCCGTGACCTTCAGATGCGTCATCCGGACGCCTGCCTCATCGCGGGAGATCTTGAACACCTTTGCGCCGAAGTCCTTCGTGTAGTCCGGACATGATGCAAACTCCCCGAGGGCGGTCAGAAATTCCCGGACTCCGGAAAGTTTTAACGCAGAGCCGAAAAAGCACGGGAAGAGTTTCCGGTCATGGATGACTTTCCGCACATCATCCGTCCTTAAAGTACCGTTCGCGAGGTAAGCTTCCAGAAGTTCTTCATCGCAGGTGGCGATCTCCTCGGCTGTCTCTTCTGGATCTCTGCAGACCGCCGCAAACGGTTCAGCAGAAGCTGAAAATGTCAACACATCCTCATTCCCGGACACCCCGCTGAAGTCCACGACTCCATGATCCAGCCGCTCCTTCAGCGATGCCAGCACCGCATCTCGATCCGTCCCTTTCTGATCCATCTTATTCACAAAGATAAACACCGGGATCCGGTATCGTCTTAAAAGTCTCCAGAGCGTCTCCGTATGTCCCTGAACCCCATCAGCCCCGCTGACGATGAGCACCGCGTAGTCCAGCACCTGCAGTGTCCGCTCCATCTCCGCCGAAAAGTCCACATGACCCGGCGTGTCAAGAAGTGTCACGGAGGCATCACCCAACGGAAAGACCGCCTGCTTCGAAAAGATCGTGATGCCCCGGGCGCGCTCCAGTGCAAACGTATCGAGAAACGCGTCCCGGTTGTCCACGCGCCCCATTTTCTTTAATTTTCCTGTCTCATATAAAATTGCCTCGGACATGGTCGTCTTTCCGGCGTCGACATGCGCGAGGATACCGATAACAAATCGTTTCATATACAATAAGGTCTGCTTTCTGTAATATAGATATAATGAGTGACCTGCCGCCTGAAAGAAAATAAAAGGCGGCAGCGTAAACATAGTATATCAGAAAACAGAATCCCATGCAACGAGGCACCGGCACAGGATTCACCAGGATCAGCATGATTTGTGTAAGCGGACAGGTTTGTCGGGCTGGTCACTGCCCCAAAATCATAGAAAACACCCGGAAAAGTGTACAGAAATCCCGCAAACAGGCACTTTTCCCAGCAAACCCCTTGATTTTTCAGATTTTCTATGCTATGATTTTGATGATAACATAAGTAACCGGTCAAAAGAGTGGACGAAAAAGTCCACTCTTTCGTTTTGCATAACCGGAACATTCCGGCAGAAAGGCGGTGGAAACCCATGGCAAGAAGAGATGAATATGAATCCAGGGTCGAGAAGTTTTTGCTTCCGATCATGGAAGAGAATAATTTTGAACTGGTGGACGTGGAGTACGTGAAGGAAGCGGGTACCTGGTATCTGAGAGCCTATATCGACAAAGAGGGCGGATTTACAGTGGATGACTGTGAGATGGTATCGAGACGATTAAGCGACTGGCTCGATAAAGAAGACTTTATCGACGACAGCTATATCCTGGAAGTAAGCTCCCCGGGACTCGGCAGACCGTTAAAGAAAGAAAAAGACTTCAAGAGAAGTCTCGGCGAAGCAGTCGATATCAAGCTGTACCGCGCCATCGAGAGACAGAAAGATTTCTCCGGAATTCTCACGGCATATGACGCGGACACCGTAACGATCCGCTACGAGGACGGTTCCGAGAGCACATTTAATAGAAAAGACATTGCCTTAATCCGTCTGGCATTCGATTTTTAATAAGGAGGATAAAAAATGAACAAGGAACTGATGGAATCGATGAATATACTCGAAAAAGAGTACAACATCAGTAAGGACACATTGCTGGAGGCAATTGAGAATTCACTTCTCACAGCCTGCAAGAACCATTTCGGCAAAGCTGACAATGTGAAAGTCATCATTGATCCGGATGGCTGCGACTATTCTGTATATATGGAAAAAGAGGTCGTTGAGACTGTGGAGGACCCGATCACACAGATCAGCCTCGCGGACGCAAGAATGATCGCTCCGAGACATGTCCTTGGTGATATCGTCCAGATCCCCATTGATTCCCATGATTTCGGCAGAATCGCGACGCAGAACGCGAAGAACGTGATCTTACAGAAGATCCGCGAGGAGAGCCGTAAGTCCCAGTTAAGCGAGTGGCAGTGCAAGGAGAAAGAGGTCGTTACGGGTATCGTCCAGCGTTATATCGGCCGCAATGTCAGCGTAGATCTCGGAAAGATCGATGCGATCCTTCCGGAAGCTGAGCAGGTAAAGGGCGAGGTATTCCAGAGAACTGAGCGCATCAAGGTCTATATCCTGGAAGTTAAGGACAGCCCGAAGGGACCGAGGATCTCCGTATCCAGAACGCATCCGGACCTCGTAAGACGTCTGTTTGAGGCTGAGATCGCAGAGGTCCGCGACGGTACCGTTGAGATCCGCGCCATCGCCCGTGAGGCAGGCTCCAGAACAAAGATCGCTGTAAGCTCAACAGACCCGAACGTTGATCCGGTAGGTGCATGTGTAGGTTTAAACGGCGCGAGAGTCAACGCCATCGTTAACGAGCTCCGCGGTGAGAAGATCGATATCATCAACTGGGACGACAACCCGGCGTTCTTAATTGAAAACGCGTTGAGTCCGGCAAAGGTCATCTCCGTTGTTGCGGATGAGGATGAAAAAGAGGCACAGGTCATCGTTCCGGACTACCAGTTATCCTTAGCGATCGGTAAAGAAGGACAGAATGCAAGACTTGCCGCAAGACTTACCACCTACAAGATCGATATCAAGAGCGAGACACAGGCGAGAGAGCTTGGCCTCTTCGACGATATGGATTTCGGCGAGGAAGGCTTTGAGGGCGAGTACGAGAAAGATGTAGAGCCGGCAGAGGACGAAGCTCCGGCAGAGGAAACTTCCGAAGCACAGGCTGAGACAGAAGAATAGGAGAGAAGGGAACGACCACAGTGAGTACAGTAAAGAAGGTTCCGCAGAGACAGTGCATTGGCTGCGGTGAAATGAAAAACAAGCGGGAGCTGATCCGTGTCTTAAAAGGTACTGACGACGTGATTTCCATTGACGCGACCGGAAGAAAAAACGGACGCGGCGCATATATCTGCCCATCCATGGCATGCTTTGAAAAGGCAGTGAAGAGCCGGGGACTGGAACGCTCCTTTAAAATGGCAATTCCAAAAGAGGTTTACGAAAGTCTGAAAAAGGAGATGGAACAGATCGATGAACAGAAATAAGGTCCTTGGCCTGTTGGGCCTGGCGGAGAAAGCCGGCAAGGTAAGAAGCGGCGAGTTCTCCACAGAGAAGGCGGTAAAGTCCGGAAAAGCCGGATTGGTGATCGTATCGGAAGAATCTTCGGACAACACAAAGAAAATGTTCCGGAACATGTGTACTTACTATAAGGTCCCGTACTTTGAGTTCGGAAGCAAGGAAGAGCTCGGACACATCCTGGGAAAGCAGATGAGAGCGTCCCTGGCCGTGATCGACGAGAACTTTTCCAATGCGTTGTTGAAGCATTTTACTGCAAAAGCGTAGTCCTGCGGACATGAGGAGCGCATGCCTGCATGCGGCGGGTCATGTACATTGACGATGGTTTGCAGGGACTATTTTGGAGGTGGCGAGCGTGAGTGAGTTTGAAAAGGATTTAAGAAAGAAAAAAGAGGGAACAGATACATTGAATCAGAATCAGGAGAATTCCACAAAGCCGGCAGTACCGGCTGAGGGAGAAAATAATGCGCCGGCAGCACCGGCAAAGAAGCGTATTGCGGCAGTTTACCGTCCGCAGAACAGCACACAGAAACGTCCGGCAGGAAACCGCCAGCAGGGCGGTCAGAGACCGGCAAGACCGAACAACGGTTCCGGCATGCAGGTAAGACCGACGACAAACAGCGCGCCGGCAGCACCGGCAAAGGCAGCTGAGACTGCAGCAGCGCCAGCACCGGCACCGGAAAAAAAGGCGGAGACAGTTAAGACTGAGGCACCGGCACAGGATCTTCGTGAGAACGTCCGTCCGCTTCCGAACCAGAGCCGTCCGGAAGGACGTCAGGGCTTCCAGTCCAGAGAGAGCCGTCCGTTCCCGGGACGCGACGGAAACCGTGAAGGCGGAAGAGATAACAACCGCCAGGGCGGCTATCAGGGCAACAGAGATAATAATCGTCAGGGCGGCTATCAGGGTAACAGAGATGGCAATCGTCAGGGCGGCTATCAGGGCAACAGAGATAACAATCGTCAGGGCGGCTACCAGGGCAACCGTGATAACAACCGTCAGGGCGGCTATCAGGGTAACAGAGATGGCAACCGTCAGGGCGGCTACCAGGGCAGCAGAGACGGAAACCGCCAGGGTGGCTATCAGGGTAACAGAGATAACAATCGCCAGGGCGGCTACCAGGGCAGCAGAGACGGAAACCGCCAGGGTGGCTACCAGGGCAACCGTGACAACAATCGTCAGGGCGGTTACCAGGGCAGAAACGACAACCGTCAGGGTGGAAACAGAAGCGGCATGGGCATTCCGAAGCCGTCCTTCGATACACCGCTTGCACAGAAGCAGCAGAATACAAAGCAGAGCAAGAATGCTTACAAGAAAGAGCATGACGCAAAGAAAGACCGCGATATCGAGATGAAAGGCAAGGCAGGAAAGGGCCAGAAGGGCGTAAAAGCTCCGGTTATGCCGCCGCAGCCGAAGAAGGAGGAGGCGAAGGTCGAGGAGATCAAGACCATCGTAATCCCGGAGGTTATCACGATCAAGGAACTCGCGGACAAGATGAAATTACAGCCGTCCGCAATCGTTAAGAAGCTCTTCTTACAGGGCACCATCGTTACGATCAACCAGGAGATCGACTTCGAGAAAGCCGAAGAGATCGCTATGGAGTATGATGTTCTCTGCGAGAAGGAGAAGAAGGTCAACGTCATCGAGGAACTCTTAAAAGAGGAAGAAGAGGACGAGAAGGACATGGTTCCGAGACCGCCGGTCATCTGTGTAATGGGTCATGTTGACCACGGTAAAACTTCCCTTCTTGACGCGATCCGCCAGACAAACGTAACCTCCAGAGAGGCAGGCGGTATCACACAGCACATCGGTGCATATGTAGTTGATTACAACGGACAGAAGATCACATTCCTCGATACACCAGGACACGAGGCATTCACTGCAATGCGTATGCGTGGTGCCCAGGCGACCGATATCGCGATCCTTGTAGTCGCAGCGGACGACGGTGTTATGCCGCAGACCGTTGAGGCCATCAACCACGCGAAGGCAGCAGGCGTTGAGATCATCGTTGCTGTCAACAAGATCGATAAGCCGAGCGCAAACGTAGAGAGAGTAAAACAGGAGTTATCCGAGTATGAGCTGATTCCTGAGGACTGGGGCGGAAGCACCGTATTCGTACCGGTTTCCGCACATACAAAAGAGGGAATCCCGGAACTTCTCGAGATGATCCTCTTAACGGCAGAAGTAAAAGAGTTAAAGGCAAACCCGAACCGCCGCGCAAGAGGTCTCGTGATCGAGGCGCAGCTTGATAAAGGAAGAGGACCGGTGGCAACGGTACTTGTACAGAAAGGTACCTTAAAGGTCGGCGACGCTATCGCCGCTGGCTGCTGCTACGGTAAAGTCCGCGCCATGATGGACGATAAGGGCAACCGTGTCAAAGAGGCTGGCCCGTCAACTCCGGTTGAGATCCTCGGTCTCAACGATGTTCCGAACGCAGGTGAGGTATTCATCGCGCACCAGAACGAGAAAGAGGCAAGAAGCTTCGCAGAGACATTCATCGCAGAGAGCAAGAATAAGCTTATCGAAGATACAAAGGCAAAACTTTCCTTAGACGACCTGTTCTCCCAGATCAAGGCCGGAAATGTCAAGGAACTTCCGATCATCGTAAAAGCCGATGTACAGGGTTCCGTAGAGGCTGTAAAACAGAGTCTCGTAAAGCTTTCCAACGAGGAAGTTGTTGTCAAAGTCATCCACGGCGGCGTTGGCGCGATCAACGAGTCCGACGTTACACTTGCATCCGCTTCCAATGCGATCATCATCGGTTTCAACGTTCGTCCGGACGCACAGGCGAAGTCCATCGCGGACCGCGAGAAAGTCGACATGCGTCTGTACCGCGTCATCTACCAGGCGATCGAGGATGTAGAGGCTGCCATGAAGGGTATGCTGGATCCGGTATATGAGGAGCAGGTAACCGGTCATGCAGTTGTCCGCCAGACATTCAAGGCATCCGGAGTCGGCACCATCGCTGGTTCCTATGTGCTTGACGGTAAGATCACCCGCGGAAGCAAGGCACGCATCACAAGAGACGGCGAGCAGATCTTCGAGGGACCGCTTGCATCCTTAAAGCGTTTCAAGGACGATGTGAAGGAAGTCAACGCAGGTTACGAGTGCGGTCTTGTATTCGAGGGCTTCAACGATCTCCAGGAAGACGATATGATCGAAGTTTATATCATGGTAGAGGTACCGAGATAGTCCCAGACAGAGAAGAGGTAATATCATGAGAAAAAACAGTGTGAAAAATATCAGGATCAACGGCGAAGTCCAGAAAGCTCTGAGCGAAATCATCCGCTCCGAGCTCAAGGACCCGCGTGTTCATCCGATGACAAGCGTGGTCCAGGTCTCGGTCACACCGGACCTTAAGATCTGCAAGGCCTACATCAGCGTTCTTGCGGATGAGGAGCAGGCAAAAGATACGATCCGCGGCTTAAAGAGCGCGGAGGGCTTTATCAGAACCCAGCTTGCGAAGAAAGTAAATCTTCGGAACACCCCGCAGATCTTCTTCGTGCTGGACCAGTCCATTGAGTACGGTGTCCGCATGTCCAAGCTCATCGACGAGGTGACAAAGGACATGCCGGAGGAGCAGGAAGACGACGGCACTGAGAGCGAAAATTAGACGAAGGAACCGGTCTGCGTGGAAAATACGCGGACCGGAGCGTACTGAAATCATATAGAGGAATCCGGCCGGACACGCGTAACGCGGATTCTGCCGGATTTTTCTGTTTTTTATATTACAATACACATTAAGGGAGGCGGAACTTTTGGGAATTCTTGATGAGATGCTGGAAGGAAAGAAGACCATCGTGATCCTGGGGCATGTAAACCCTGACGGGGACTGTATCGGTTCCTGTCTGGGACTCTATAATTATCTGAAGGAAAATTATGGGGGGCTTGAGGTCTCGGTGTATCTGGAGAAAATGGGAGTGAAATTTTCCTATCTTTCCGGTTATGAGGATGTACACACAGAATACGACGACACAAAAACATTTGACCTTTGCATCACATCGGATGCCAGCGACGTTCCGCGCCTGGGCGCCTTCGCCCCATACTGGGAGACCGCAAAAGATACATTCTGCGTTGACCACCACATCACGAACAAGGGAATGTGCAGGGTCAACGTGATCGAGAGCTGGGCGAGCTCCGCAAGCGAGGTGCTGTTCCGCCTTCTCGATAAGGAAAAGATCAGCAAAGCAGTCGCAGAGTGCCTGTACACGGGAATCGCCCATGACACCGGTATCTTCAAGTTCTCCAACACCTCGAGACAGACCATGGAGATCGCCGGATTCTTAATGGAAAAGGGCATCGACTTCCCGAAGATCATCGACGACAGCTTTTTTGCGAAGACATACGGTCAGGCGAAGCTTCACGGCCGGGCTGTTCTCGACAGTGTCCGGATCCTGGATAACCGTTGT
>Ga0129311_1002747_pt1 | contig 10169 bp, 12 predicted proteins | sample Go1ome_FD_94435 | JGI IMG/M metagenome (GOLD analysis project Ga0129311, IMG submission 94435) | Western lowland gorrila individual fecal microbial communities from Wisconsin, USA - Go1022B metagenome | ecosystem: Host-associated > Mammals > Digestive system > Large intestine > Fecal | place... | reverse complement strand
CGCAGAAAAGAAAACATGATGAAATTGATATGAATGCTCTATATTGTGAATGTTATTCTGGTTCATAATATAACCTCCTACAATATAGTTATTCACAAATTTTCCTAAAGTTCCAAAAAAAAGTTGGAAAATTTCCAACTTACTTAATGCTAAGAATTGTAACCTTGTAAGGTTTAGCAACTTCAACAGTAACAACATCTCCAGTCTTGCTTCCTAAGATAGCTTGTGCCAAAGGTGTTTCATTTGATACTTTACCATTTAATGGATCAGCTTCTGTTGAACCAACGATATGATACTGAGCTTCTTCTTCAGTATCCATGAACTTCAATATAACTGTGCTACCAATCTGAACATTCTTCTTACCCTTTTTCTGTGTAGAAATGATTTCATAATGTCCAACCTGTAACATGTTTTCCAATTCCTGGATACGATGTTCAACTTCAGCCTGCTTTTCTCTAGCAGCATCATAGTCAGCGTTTTCACTCAAGTCACCTTGAGAACGAGCTTCCGCAAGTTCAGCCTTAACTTCTTCACGGACTACATGAACCAGATTATCATATTCATCTTGTAATTTTTTCAGACCTTCTTCAGTGACATAGATTTTATTTTCTTCAGCCATTGTTCTACTCCTTTTTACATGCTTTCGTATTATAGCATTTCACTTGTCAGTATGCTAGAAATTTTTGTGTTTAACAAATCAATTGCGACGGTATTTGCACCACCTTCAGGGATGATAATATCCGCAAATCGTTTCGATGGTTCAATGAATGATTCATGCATTGGGCGAACCGTAGACATGTATTGATTTACAACACTTTCCATTGTTCTGCCACGTTCCTGCACATCTCGATTCAATCTTCGAATAAAACGAATATCTGCATCTGTATCAACAAATACTTTAATATCCAATAGATTTCTAAGATTTTCATCTTCCAGGATGAATAATCCTTCAAGAATCAAAACATCACAAGGATAGCAGCATTCACTCACATCACTTCTTGTATGATTTACAAAATCATACGTAGGCTTTTCAATAGGCTTTCCATCCATCAGATCATGTACCTGCTGTACAAGTAAATCATTGTCGAAAGCACTTGGGTGATCATAGTTTGTCTTGATTCTTTCACTCATCGGCTTTTGCGTCTGATCTTTATAGTAATCATCCTGACGGATGACAAGTACTCTAGTCAAATCAGAAAACTTTTCCTGAATATGCCTAGAAATGGATGTTTTACCACTGGCAGAACCACCAGCAATTCCTATAATTAATGGTTTCATACTGTATTCTCCACGCATCGTACTAAATGATCCGATGCATCATATGTAAGATCAAAGTCAAAATGTTCTTTTCGTAACATCTTCTTTAAGAAAAGGACATCACCTTCCCATAGATCAAGCGTAAAAATCTGATCTTGTGGAATCCATACAAGCTCACCCTCATCACAAGGATGTATTGACCCACTGAAATCATATGACAAATAAATCTCACATACTTCATCTTCAAAATGCGGATAATGAAAGCGAATGGTTCCATAATGTTCTAATGCATGTACATGCAAGCCTGTTTCTTCAAACACCTCTCTGCATGCACATTGTTCCATCGTTTCATTTTTTTCTATCTTTCCGCCAACCCCAATATATTTATTGGCATTGACATCATTTTTTTTCTTGTTTCTTTTTAAGAACAGCCACTGTTCATCTTTTACTAAATAAACACAAGAACTGTATTTCATATTAATAACAATTTAGATATTTAGATACATTTGCATTATGTTCATCCAATGTTTTTGCATAATGCACTGTACCATCTCCACCAGGACAAACTTCAGCCATAAAATACAAATAATCAGTATCTGCAGGTGAAATAGCAGCTTTGATTGCTGCTTCTCCAGCATTTTCAATTGGACCAGGTGTTAAACCATCATACTTGTATGTATTATATGGAGAATCAAAATCAGGATTCACTTCACAAGCCTGCCAGTTATCTTCCAGCTTATCAAAGTCAATTGCATAGCATACAGTTACAGAACTCTGTAATTTCATACCTTGTGCTAAACGGTTATAGAATACAGAAGCAACCTTTGCAAGATCTTCAGGATTTGTACCAGCTTCATATTGAATAATCGATGCCATCGTATAGATATCCGCAATGCTATGATTACTAGATGCAATCTGATCTTTATATTTATTAAAGATTGTCAAAGACTGATCAAGAAGTGTTGTTGTGATTTCTTCTGCAGTTGTCTCTTTATTGACATAGTATGTATCTGGTGCAAGATATCCTTCTAGATAGATACGAACACCACTCTTAAACATGTCATCCGTCAAGAATGGATATTTTTCTTTTTGTGATACGATCCAGTCTTTGTTGTTCCATAATGCTAATAAGTCATCGCTGGAAACATTTGTAACTTCACTGAATTTTTTTGCAGCATCTTTTGCCCAGTCACCTTCGATCACAGTCACAGAAACCTGATCTCTTCTAGCAGCGTTCTGATCATTCAGATACGTAAACATCTGCTTGATACCCCAGCTTTTATCTAATGTAAACAGACCTTGCTTCACATCCGTCAAGTGATTCAATCTTGCATAAGTATATGCAACATCAGCATCCTTAATGATGTTTTCTTCCTGCAGCTTTTTCGCAACGTCTTTTACAGTAGAGCCATCTTCTACCATAAACTTCACTTCTTCACTTGTAGATGTCACTGGCTGTAAACCAGAATAGATCAAATAGACACCAGCACAAAGAATTGCCAAAAGAACAACAATAATAACAGTAACGATTTTCTGAATCATTGGTGTTGTTTTTCTCTTCTTCATACGGATTGCCCTTTCTTCATCTGTTTCACCACTGGAAACAAATGCTTCTTTATATAATTCTTCAAATGGAACCGGATTTGTTGGAATGACTCTTTGTTTTGTTGTTCTAGCATGTTTTGGGATACTTGCTGTACCTTCATATACAGAATCCAATGCATTGATATCTTCATTTTTTGTTTCTGATGGAATCACTTTTGTTTCCTGATTTTCTTCTTCTAAAACAGGAGACAATTCATCATTCACACCAGGATCTTCATCTTGCAAAGAGGCAGGAATTTCAGGATCAATCAGCTTCAGATTCTTATCTGTTACCCATTTTGTTCTGCCATTATCTACGATTTTATAACGTGCAGTATTTGGGTTGAAGTCTTCAATTTCAACTTCATTTCCAAGATAGTCAATTCTTGTTCCGTTTCTATATTTCTGTCCTTTTTTTAATTCTTCTAAATGAAGATCATCATCCACAGGCTGATCTAAAACAACTGTTTTATCCTGTGCAGAATCAGTCTTTGTCATTTCAGACTGTTCAATTTTCTGTTTCAGCAATTCTTCTACACTAGGAATGCCTGTTGTCTGATCATATACATTTACTTCATCTAAAGCCTTATTCTGCTTAGATTGCTGCTTTGGTTTTGTATCAACAACTGGCTTGCCATTTTCACGTAATTTACGCATGGCAAGTGTCTGTTCACCAAGAACAACATCAGGCAATTCATCGAGTTCATCATAGTCGATGATTTGATCCTTTCTTGTGTTATTCTCAGCCATTATTCATCTTCCTCTAAAAAAGCACCTAATACTTCCTGACACATGTTCCATTCTTCTTCATCTTCGATGTCAATCATATTGCCATCTTCATCATAGCTGTATGCATATACATTACCATCCTCTGTATTAGCATCTGTAAATAGAACATATTTCTTTTTGTTCTTGTCATCTTCAAAAGTTAAAATGATTTCAACTTCTTTTTCCTGACCATTTTCGTCAGTGATTGTCATAATTTTTGTATCTTCCATGTTCATTCTCCTATCAAAGCAAAAGGCGTTTTGCGCCTTTTAATGTGAATCTAGATAGCGCTGTAGAATTTGAACAGCAGCTAACTGATCGATTTTCTTTTTACGATGTTTTCTGGAAACATCTGCCATCAGTAGAATAGATTCAGATTCCTGTGTTGTATTTCTTTCATCTTGCATTTTTACAGGAATTCCACTTTCAACTTCTAAAACTTTTCCAAATTCCAGGCAGATTTGAGCTCTTTCCGCAACATCTCCATTTTCAAGCAATGGTAGTCCAAGTACGATGACATCTGGCTTCATTTCTTCAACCACTTCTAATACACGATCCATCGCTGTATCGTAGTCATCTGGTTTAAAGCGTATTGTTTTTACAGTGGATGCGATAAATCCAGTCTCAGAAAAACTAACTCCACAAGTAACACTACCCAGGTCTAATCCAAGGTATTTACTCATTTATCATGCTCCTCTAAATAGAAACGAACGAGTTCCTCAATGATTTCATGACGTTCAATGGATTGAATGACACTTCTAGCATTGTTATGAGAGGAAATATAAGCAGGATCATTACTGATCAGGTATCCAGCAAGCTGATTGATTGCATTATACCCTCTTTCATTTAATGCCTTTTCAACATGTTTTAATACTTCACGGATATTCTCACGTCTTAATTCTTCTGCTGAAAAGCTAATTGTTTCTGTAACATTTTTTTGAGTCATAATCGAATCCTCCTTATTGCTTCTATTCTACTCTAAAATACACAAATTGTATAGAAAGCCGAAAGCAAAAATTATGAGAAATAAAGGAAATCTTAAGAAACAATAAAAGAGAGCGGAATGCTCTCTTTTATTACCACTTATTGTAGTTTTTCTTTAATGGATTGGATTGCTTCATCAATCTTAGAAGCATCCTTTGCACCAGCCTGTGCCATATCAGGTCTACCGCCACCATTACCGCCACACATTGTAGCAGCCATCTTCACGATATCACCTGCTTTGATACCCTTCTGGATTGCTTCCTTGCTGGAAGCACATACAAAAGTTGTCTTGCCATCAACTTCATTAGAAATAAATACAAATCCATTTGTTAATTTATTTCTTAAAGTTTCAGCATATTCTTTTAATCCCTTTGTATCTTTACCCTGCAGTTTCAGGAACAATGCCTGAATACCATTGTAGTCTTCCGCCTTGCTTAATACAGAATCAGCTTCAGAAGCCATTGCTTTACTTTCAGCTTCACTGATCTGCTTCTTCAAGGATGCATTTTCTTCCAATAGCTTCTGGATTCTTTCATGTAAGCCATCAAAGCTCTTCATCTTTAATAAGGCAGCAGTTTCCTTCAAGTATTCTTCTTCACTCTTGAAAGAGTTATATGCTTCCATCTTTGTTTCACAAGTAATACGTCTAACACCACTACCGATAGATTCTTCAGAAACGATTCTGAATGAGCCAAGGTTGTTTGTATTGTCAACGTGTGTACCACCACAGAATTCCTTAGAGAAATCACCCATGGATACGACTCTAACTTCATCGCCATACTTTTCATCAAATAGAGCTGTCGCACCAGTCTTCTTAGCATCTTCAATTGCCAATACTTCTGTAATCACAGGAAGAGATGCATTGATCTTTTCGTTGACGATTCTTTCAACTTCACTTAACTGTTCATCTGTTGGCTTTTCAAAGTGTGTGAAGTCAAATCTTCCGTATTCAGGACAGTTGTAAGAACCAGCCTGTGCAATGTGATCTCCAAGAACTTCTTTCAATGCAGCCTGCAGTAAGTGCAAGGAAGAGTGGTTAGCACGTGTACGCTGTCTAGCAGCATAGTCATACTCACCTTCGAGTGTATCACCAACATGCAGTGTACCTTCGATGTTTTCTAAATGGTGTAATGGCTGCTTATGAGGAGCCTTTTGTACATCAGTTACATCTGCTTTGAATGTATCATTCCATACTTTACCAGTATCAGCACACTGACCACCGCTTTCAGCATAGAAGCAAGTTTCACTCAAGATGACATCACCACTGTCACTCAAGGAATCAACCTTTACGCCATTCTTGAATAAGCCGATGACTTTACCTGTAGAATGAGAATCTGTATAGCCTGTGAATTTGCTTTCTTCTGTGAAATCCATCAAATCCTTAGACTGACCATGCATAGACTGTTCAGCACCTCTTGCAGCTCTAGCACGTTCTTTCTGTGCTTCCATTTCTCTTTCAAATCCAGCTTCATCAATTGTATATCCCTGATCAGAAGCAATTTCTTCTGTCAATTCTCTTGGATATCCATATGTATCGTATAGCTTGAATACAACTTCACCTGGCAATTGCTTTGTATCAGCATGTTCTTTTAATGCATCATTTAATAAAGCTTCACCATTTGCAAGTGTCTTATGGAAGCTTTCTTCTTCATTCTTAACAAGCTTTGAAACAAGAGCAACCTTGTCTTCAACATATCCATAGTAGTCTTTCATGTTATCTGCACAAACCTGTACAAGGTTATACATGAAGCTGCCATCAATTCCGAGCTTGATACCATAACGAACAGCTCTACGAAGAACACGTCTTAATACATAGCCTCTTCCTTCATTAGAGAACATTGCACCATCTGCCAATGCAAATGTTACTGTACGGATATGGTCAGCAATAACACGATAAGCCATCTTGTATTCAGCTTCATCATATGAATGCTTTGCATACTTTTCTGTTGCGTGAATAATAGGCAGGAACAAGTCTGTATCAAAGTTTGTTTCACCTTCCTGTAAGAAACATACAAGACGTTCTAGACCCATACCTGTATCAATATTCTTCTGTGGAAGTTCTTTGTACTCTGTTCTTGGCATTTCACCAGGTCTGCAGTCATACTGAGAGAATACGATATTCCATAATTCTACATAACGATCATTTTCCATATCGTCAAAGAACAGCTTTTCACCAATACCTTCTGGATCATATTTTTCACCACGGTCATAGTATAGTTCTGAGTCTGGTCCACCAGGTCCTCTGCCGATTTCCCAGAAGTTATCTTGATTTCTTGAAATATGGGATTCGATCATACCTGCCTGAACCCATAAATCATATGCTTCCTGATCATCTGGATAAACTGTAACGTAGAGTCTTTCTTTATCCATGCCGATCCATTCTTCACTTGTTAAGAATTCCCAAGCCCATGGAATTGCTTCCTTTTTGAAGTAATCACCAATGGAGAAGTTTCCTAACATTTCAAAGAATGTGTGGTGACGTGCAGTTCTGCCTACATTTTCAATATCGTTTGTACGAATACATTTCTGTGCGTTTGCGATACGTGGGCATGCTGGCTTTTCTGTACCATCAAAGTACTTCTTTAAAGTGGATACACCAGCATTGATCCATAACAATGTTGGGTCGTTGTGTGGAATCAAACTAGCACTTGGTTCAATCATGAATCCTTTGGATTTGAAGAAATCCAAGAACATCTGACGAATTTGATTTCCTGATAAATTCTTTTTCATACATTCCTCCAATAATAAAACGTTCCTGTATATTACAGGAACGTCATTAACGCGGTACCATCCTGATTCACATATGTAATATGTGCACCTTAATTTCATCCGTAACGTGGATAACGGTATGTTTTCATACTCTCAAAAGTAGCTTCACGTTTTGTATATCTGAAAGCTTTTCACCTGACAGCTTCTCTCTAGACACAATATACAACGTTACTTGTCTTTCTCATCGATTTGCAAATTTAATGATATTTCATTATTTGAATATGTCAAGCTAAAATTAATTTCTGTTTTTTATGTTTTGCGTGCATAAAACATACATTTTTATCACTGTTTGAAATAATAAAATAAGCAATCATTTTACTGATGACTGCTTTTCTACTTCCAGCAGATAATTTAAGCATTTTTGGTATTTTTCAACTCTTGCAATATCTTTCTCTGTGATTTTCTTTAATCTAGTTAAATCAGAATTATGTTTTAAATCCGCTATTTTTACTTTTCTTGCAAGAGGATTTTCTGCTATTTTTTGAACATATTCTTCATATGATTCGTTTTTCTTTTTTGTGATTGTATCAATTGCCTGGATGATTGTTTCGCTGAATCCTTCATTGGCTAGATCTTCAATGGTCATTGACGTATCTTCTAAAACATCATGCAAGTACGCAACAATTTTTTCTTCTTCAGTATTTAGAGAATCTGCAACATGGATAGGATGATTGATATATTCGCATCCTGCTTTATCTATTTGTCCTGCATGTGCTTTTTTAGCAATGTGCAATGCTTTTTCTACATCGTTCATTTTTTAAACCTCTAGTGAATTTTTCTGAATCACAATGATCTTTTACGAAATTTGGAATCTTGCTTAAGTTCTTTGATCATTTGTTCAGCAAATATCCAAATTTAGATATCATATTTGTTCCTGATACTAGAAATTGCAGTGTCTCCATCTACAGTGTTTCCAGATTTTACATCTTCCAAACCATCCAAGATTGTTTTTGCTTCATACATTTTTCGCAGTAGTAGCCTGTAGGATATTTGGCTTTGAAGAAGAACTCTTCACATGACGGTTCGTTATTAGCATATTTCCTTGTGAAATCAATTAAAGATGGTTTTTTGTTTTTGTATTTAGACATAAAACTTTACCTCGCATATAAAGTCTATATCTGACATACCATTTTATTGTACACGTATATGTACAATAAATTACTTATTGAATCAAGTAGTCAATTATATTTTTTCATTCAATTCAAAATAAAGCTTTCCATTATCAATACGTTCCTTATGTCCATATTACCATGATGCGTATAATACCCTTTATCTTTTAGCGATGTTTTTATTCTTGAAAAAACATCAAAGAGTTTATCTGAATCCACATGTAATATTGCTGGGTAGCCGAATTCGGCTACCTATTATTAAATATCTTTATCATCTAAACCATCAGCTATATCTTTATCATCTAAATAATCATGCAGCCTTGAGTTTCTCGTATTATTTTCCAATTTGGCTTTATCAAGAGTTTTTTCCCAAGTTTTTTCCATTTCGTATTTAAAAAATTCAGTCATCGAACTAATATCTTCTTTTGAATCAAATTTTTCTAATGCAGCATAATAGTATTTTTTATCTTCGTTATAAATGATAATTGGTGGAAGATCATTAATCATTAATATATAATTTGCTAATACTCTTCCTACTCTTCCATTTCCATCAGCAAATGGATGAATCTGTTCAATAACATTATGCGTATAAACGGCAGTTTTTATAATCTCTTCCGTTTTCTTTGGATTGGTAGAATTGATTTCTTCCACAAGATTTTTTACATCATTCTTGACATCCTCAACTGGCGAGCCAACTTCGTTAATGCCAGTTACATAGTCATGTTTTTTATATTCACCAGGTCTCTCTTTGTTTATCACATATCTTCTCTCATCATATGTACTTTTAGTTAAAATCTTATGGATTTTTTTTATACATTCCTCTGTTATTGGTGACTTTTCAACTATTTTCCCCAGAAGATAATCATAACAATCTTTTTGATTATTTATTTCAAACAGGGTTTTTAAGTCACCCGTAAAGTTTATTATTTTTCCATTATTAAAGATTTCTCTAGTGTCATGATATGTTACCTTGTCGTTCTCAATAGCTCCTGAATTATATGCAAATAAAACACTAAAGCTCTCTAAAACATTCATGTAATCTTCTTTGCTTTTCAAGCTCTGATTATGCCAAAATTTAATAACTTCTTCATATTTATATTTTGGAATTTTCATTATCCTGTCTCCTTTCTTTCATCAGAGGTAGCCGAATTCGGCTACCTTGTTATATTCATTATTATTTCAATTTTGGGAAACCGAATCGACGTATTCATGTTAATTATATCATATTTTTGCACATTTTGCACGCTATACCCGACTGGCTGTGCATGGATATACACAATTTAATAACTCTTTCTTCCTGCATTAATGTAGAAGCTAAATAAAATTGAATGAAGCACACGACCATACTGCATCAAACTCATTGTTGTAATCCAACTCTTCATAAGTAATATTTCGAACATCCATGCCAATATAGTTTCCTGCTAAAAGACATAATTCCATTGAGCCATCCACAGGAACAACATCATATCCTCTCGATAAGAAATACCTAGAATCTCTCCCACTTCCACAGCCTATGTCCAAAATCTTATCTCCAGATTTTAAATACGCCTCAAACTTGTCATATAACTCCTGCATTGAAACATTAACTGTATTATTGAAGTATTCCTCTGCATTTTGGTTGTAATATGTAATAGTCTCATTCATCTAAAGCACCCATTCTTCATATTCTTGTAGTTTTGCTGAATCATATACAAGATT
>Ga0129311_1002746_pt1 | contig 10173 bp, 8 predicted proteins | sample Go1ome_FD_94435 | JGI IMG/M metagenome (GOLD analysis project Ga0129311, IMG submission 94435) | Western lowland gorrila individual fecal microbial communities from Wisconsin, USA - Go1022B metagenome | ecosystem: Host-associated > Mammals > Digestive system > Large intestine > Fecal | place... | reverse complement strand
TCAGAAGTGATATTTTTTTGCATCACTAATTTAGGTGAAATTTCCGACATTAGCAAGCCCTGCTAAGGATTTCTTTATCAGGGCTTTTAAACTTTTTTAGCAACTTAGGTTGCGGAATTTAGGATGATACATTATAACTATGTTTTTGACGCTCAGTCATTATTTCAATATTTTATTTATTTCATTAACAATGATCCCCAAGTTAACTTCTTTTGTAAGATGTTTCAAAGCATAATTACAACTATTTTTCCCCATAGACTCACGGTCTTCAACTTTTAATGTTGCAAACCTCTTAAAGGCATCCGCCAAAGCCTCTTCATTGTCTGGTTCTACTACGTATCCACAATGTTCTTCTTCTATTATTCTATTTGTAGCACTATCTTTATCTATACTTGCAATAACAGGCTTACCAGACAACATATAAGAAGTCAACTTTGACGGCAAGCATAACCCCCCATTCCCCTTTGGCAAGGCAAGTAATAGTACATCAGCCGATGCCTGTACATGTGGAATTCCTGCTCTTGAAACAAAGTCAAATGAAACATTGTTCATTTGCAGTTCCTTTACTATATTCTGACACACTTCTTTTTGATTACCACCTCCATATATCCTCAATTCAGAACCTGGAATATTAGCTTCCTTGAATGCCTTAATCATCATGTCTACATTTGCATGAACATTGATACTACCAACGTATTCAAATATAATATGGTCATTGGATTTATTTATTTCGATGTCTGCAAAATCCTCATCATTCTGCCAATTGTTAACAATAACATAAGAAGAATATTTTATCCCTCTAGAAGAAGATAGATAATCTGCCATCTCATTAGATATTGTTCTTACTTTAGCTGCATGTTTTTGATAGTATTTATCAATTGGAAGTAAAACTGTTTTTATTATTTTTTTAATGAAGACTGGGAAAGAACCTTTAGTCAAGAGACATTCTGGATAGATGTCCTGAATTGGAACCATATATGGAATTTGGTATTTCACACAGGCTTTGGCAATAATATACAAACCAAAGAGTTGCCAGCCATCATTATAGACAAAATCAATTTCTTTATGACGCTGTTTTATGTATTCAGCAGACTTCCTACCAAAATCAATAGACTCCCTAAATCTACCAAGCAATGCTGATTCTGGATGTGTATAAGAATTTACAAGAATTGTTTTAAATGAAGAGTCATCAACATCTGGATTATCAAACTGCATCCCAATAGGCCTTGTTGGATATGGTCTAAGAACTGTCACATCATAAGTTTTCGCTAACTCATGCGCCAAATCATAGTTCAATGCTGCTGATGTAACTTGTTCTGGGGGAAAAACCGCTGATATTATTAGTATTCTTTTTCTTTTATTCATTCAATACTCTCTGATATAATTTAACATAATCATTAAAACGATCATTTTTATCAAAATGCTTAACTGCCCTTTTTCGACAGAAATCCTGTCTCTGTTCTTTTATTATTCCAAATTCAGAGCCTAGAATCTCGATTGCATTTTTCAAATCGGAAATGCTTCCTCTTTGCACAACATATCCCGTCATTTCATCAATAGCTTCTGGCGACCCCCCAGTGTTATACGTAATGACAGGTGTTCCACATGCAAGAGCTTCTATGTTAGTGGTAGGAAAATTATCTGAATAAGTTGGATTTATAAACACATCTGCTAGATTGTAATAATCTACAAGTTCCTCAACACTTGTTGTTCTCTTCAGTCCAATGATATTTTGGGGAAGAGTTCTCATTTCTTCTTCTGACAAACCTATCATTATTATTTGATAACTGGAAGGGAGTTCGTGCGCAAGTTTATGAAAATCAGTTAATCCTTTACGTCCACTAAATCCGTTACTTGAAACACCTAAGACAACTTTTTTTCCTTCTAAGTTCAAATGATCGCGAAGATTGTTCTTTTTAATTCTAAAGACTGACAGATCTATACCATTGTGTATTACTTTTATAGGATATTTCCCCATAAAAGATTGTGCTACAAGATTTCCCAACCAATTTGAAACAGGAACCAGCGTAACATTATGTAAACTTGTGAATACATTTTGTTTTCTAACATAATTTCTCTTAGAATTATCCAATAACGATCTTGGATAATCACTTATATTCGGACAATTGCAGCAAATGGTTTTCCATTTATCGCAATTTACCATATCAAAGTAGGTACAATGTCCTGTAAAACCCCAACAATCATGCATCGTCCATACTAAAGGAATATTTGATTCACGTAAATAATTGAATAACATGGGATAATTGATGTAATAACCATGAATATTATGTATATGTACTATATCTGGCTTTATCTGTTTCAATCTTAGTATCATTTTATTTGTTGCAGTTTTAGAGCCTAGACCATGGCCATCAAATAGAAATGATTTTGCAACATGTAAGTATTGACCAAGTTTACTTGATATGTTTATAGGTATAGAATTGGTTTTAACGGGCCCTTTATCGCGACCATATACAACAAAGGAACTATTTCCACTCTCAATAACACATATTCCTATTTGCTCTACAATCTTTCCTGTAGATCCCCAATTAAGAACAGAGTTAATTTGAACTATTTTCATATCTACCGATTTTATTTTTTACAAATACACTTTATAATACCAGCAAGCCAAAATGGAATACAAACAAAATACACAAACGTGCTAAACTGTTGTGCAAGATAACCACGTGAGACTATAACATAGCAAAAGCCATTAAATAAAGCTAGTGCAACAATAGAACCTACAGTATTTGGATTATTCAAATAATTAGACCAGAATCTTTTAGCAAGCCAACCAATAGCCATTGCATTTATGGCAAGTCCAATCCAACCTAAAGACATAAATGCCTCAACAAAGTTCAGATAAACAGAACCTTCGTCTATGCTTCCTGTAGCCAATATATGCGTATCTGCGAGATAGTGCGCATCAGGTTTCCATGGAAATATTGCACGGGGCAAAAACATACACATCGCAGTCAATAACGGTGAAAAGAAAATCCACTTTGAAACGTCATTATATTTATCAAGGACCAAAATAGAATATCCATAAATATGTTCTGTTTCACCAGCTTTTTCCTGTATATCAGCACTGTTCATTCCTCTTATGATATCAAAATCAAGACCTGAACCATAGACACGAGCCTGATCCATTACATTAAAGCCCAAATAGACAACAGTAGCAATGACCAATAATAAAGGAACATTTATTCGTTTTTCCTGATGGGATAAATAATATGAAGTCGCAATCGATATGATTAATATCACAATTCTATAGCGAAACCCCGAAACAACAAACGTAACAAGCGAAATCCATAATATAATGATTGTTATTAGCCGAGTTTTTTTACCGTTTCTTGTCACCAGAATACATAATGAAGCTACAAATAGAGCTATCATCTCTCTTAAATAACTGTCAAGACCTTCCGAATTATAGGTAGCGATGTTGTCATTAGACGCAATAGAAAGCGTAAAACCTTGAACCGGGACATAACATACCATAGCAAACATAAAAAGGAATAAAGCATAAAACAGGGAATTATCCTCGGACCATAAACTGTTCCACTTCACAAAATTACTTTTATTGTTTGACTTTTTAAAAGTATAACAAATTATTAAATAAGAAACCAATGCGCATAAATTGAACAACCATTTTTTATCGCTAAGTTGATGCCCATAATAGCTCGTTATGCCTTCAAAGTTAGGGATGACACAATAATACAAGAACGTCAATGAAATAAAAGTTATTGGAGACCAAATCTCATATCTGTTTTTATGCAAAAAAGGACATATAATATTCTTTACACAAAAAAAGGTCAAGGCAGCAACACACAACCACGAAACAGATAAATCCATATTCATTAGCTTTTAGTATATCTAACTTTTTTTCCTTTTGAATAATCACCCCAAACAAGAGCAACATAAATGAAAGCCCCAATAGCTCTTGAAATAAAAAAGGAATTAATTGGCGCAACCCCTACTTTTACCAATGCAATTAAAGACAATAGCCATATCCCATTCCATACAATGGCTATATAAAACAAGATTTGCTGATGTTCACGAAGAATTAAATCGATCTTATAAAGTGAAAGCAGCATCAAGATAGGAATACACAAACTACCATAAATTAACGCTGGCCAATCTGAAACGAAATCAGAACCATAAAGACGAAGGATAAAAGGCGAAATTACACTTAAAATAACTGTTATACTAATTCCAATCGTCATAAATAGCTTACCAAATTGATCAAATTTTACATAATATAAATCATATTGTTTTTGCGCATTATACTCACCAGCGAAGGCAATAAAAGTACTTGAAAAATAATTCGGTATTAATATAGCCAGATTTGTTAGTTGCATTATTGCGACCATACTTCCAACCGATTCAATTCCACCATACTTCGATAATATGACTTGAGCAATCCAATAAGATGGTGCATCTATAAAAGACATCAAAAAAACGGGCAGTATCAATTTGTAAATAGATTGCCTCTCAGACCAAAAACCATGTATTCGTTTTATTTGAGACAGCACATCTATAGATTTACATAAAAAGAACAAACACATGAAAGAATAACAGACATAATATATAACAACTGCATAAAACGCTCCCTTTAATCCTCCGCTCCTTATCCCCAAAAACATCGCTATAAGATATATTAATGAAGAAGCAGTTTGTAAGTATCCTATTAATTTAAATTTTTGTAGCCCTCTTAATACTCCTTCCAATAATGGTTGCAAAATAAATATGGGAAACAATATACCTGCAACCCTAAAAAATGCGACAACCATTGAGGTCGAAAATAAATTAGTCATAACACTCTTAGGGGCTACCAATAACAAAAGCCCACATCCTACGCATAAACAAAAAGTGAACAAAAAAACTAAAGCAAGTTTATGAATTGCGCTATCTTGTTTATTTGCTTCTGTTGTTAATTTAGTACAAAGTGATGAATAATTTAAAGCACAAACACATAAAAACATATCTAAAGTATTTCGAACAAAAGATAGTTCGCCAAATTGCTCCTTCCCCAACATATTTGACCCGACAAAAGTAACGGCCACAAAAAGTATCTTCGATGCCCCGCTGCCGATAAGAGTAGCAACAAACCCCCTAAAAATAGCGGAAGTCTTATATTTAGCAATTGCTGTGTTTATCTTTATTTTCATAAGTTTCTCGGAATGCTTTATAGTCACCATGTAACAAGCTTTCTACGACCAAATCTGTATGAACACATTTCCTCTTCTTAAACTCTTTAGCAGGATTACCAGAAACAACACTCATTGGTTCAATATTTCTAACAACCACACTACCAGATCCAACTACTGCACCATACCCAATCTTTCTACAACTTGGGAGTACCAATACATTTGTAGGCAACCAAACATAGTCTTCTATTTCAAGACCATATTGTTTGTACTCCCAATCTGGCGAATCAATATTGTGAGAACCCGTAATAATCTCAGTTCCTTTACCTATAATGACATTATTACCGATTATTAGTGAAGCTCTCACATCTATTTTGTCTGTCTGTATTGATACATGATTACCAATAGTACAATTAGAATTGAGAATCTTTGCTAACGATAAAGGCATTATTACACCTTCACCAATTTGTGCCCCATTTCTTCGTGCAATGAACCTTGCGTATGAATAGCCTATATTTGACAACCATCTTGACAACAACCCCCTATAGTATTTAAAACGAGTCCTGTCTTGAACATATATTTGATATTTTGTTCTATTCTTCATGTTTTATAATACTTTTATAAAATGAAACAGCTCTATCTCCATAATTTAAATATTCATTTTTTATATAATCATAAATAGATGATATGTATTTCTCATAGTTGTTAATTTCGGATAGTTGTTTTATATTTTTTTCTATATCATCATAATTTAATGATGTAACAATTCCCCAATTATATTTCTCCACGTCATCTTTATTCCCGGTCTTATCGGAAACAATAACAGGTAATCCAACTCCTATCATTTCTCCAACTGCAAGTGAGTAGGCATCAAAACGACTTAAGTGAATACCAACATCATACTGAGACAATTCTTTTTGCAACTCAACTTTTGGAACATGACCATGAAAAATAATATTCTTTAACTTTGTAAATTTTTGGAATAATTGTTTCTGATCATTTACAATAGAGCCATAAATATGAAGATTAACTTCTGTATGATTTGCAAAATACTCAAGCAAAAGATCACTACCTTTTTCAAGTGAAATACGACCTGCATAAACAAAATTTTTAACAGGTCCGTTCTTCTTTGTATAATATTTGCTACGCGTGATACCATAAGATAATGTATAACATTCTATATTCGGATATACACAACGATATGTATCTTCAACATACTTAGACGGAACAAGAATAGTATTCTCTCCGTTAAGCAAATTTTTATGCTCCTTAGATAATGTATATAGTTCTGTATTATAAGGATCTATACCATATTTCTCATATACAGGTATCATTTCCTGAAAAACTATTAAAGGATATGGCATATGAATATCGGCAATAGTAAATACGTTTGGATGTTTTTCTTTGTACTTTAATATCTCTGTATTTCCAAACTCAGGCCAATAATGAATTATTTTCACCTCCGTTTTGGAAAGGAGTTTTCCTGCTTTTTTGTCTAAAACAGTTGTCTCATCCCAATTCTGTGCACACTTTAGATGAAGATAATATTTACATATATTTATAATAGATAATTTATAGCATATTATAACATTTTTCCCAAGAGTAACCATTTTTTTTAAGCGAACGATTTTTTTAACCCACTTAGGAAATACCTTAAATACTATAAATCTATACGTAAGATTCGCATCGTGATTTAACGCATGATAAATGCTTAGAGATTGGTCCGGACGTGCGACTAATAATACATCTAATTTCTTTTTCATTTAGTTTATCCTACTTATAATAAATAATACATCATTTACATTTGATATTGCCCAATGGTAACCGTCCCCATACACCCATATTGACCAAGCAACACCAAGGCTGCGGAGCACAGTCTATCCTTTAAGGCTTTCGCCGTATTTTTCTGATGCGTTTTTCTTTTGGTTAGTTAGGCAAGTTTCAGAAGACTCTTGTCAAAGTTCTGCGGCAGCAGGTTCGGCCTCATGCTTTTACTTGCCAGACCGAAGTTCTCTGCCATCTCGCGGAGAGGGAGCAGCTTCTTTATACTGCCCAATTCGCTCATTTCAAACTTTGACCTATAGAGGTCATACAAGTCGAACTCTGAGAATCCAATATTTGGTGCTAATTCAGCAAAATTTCGCACCTTTGACATGCAGTTTTTTTGCGATTCCTCCAAATTCAGCTTTCCATGGCCCGTTGGAGGAATTCTTTTTCTCTATATTAAAGAAACAAAACGTTTAACACGTTAGCAATCAATTCGTTAGGAAAATTTCAACATTTCCCGACAGTCCCTATGTTATACGTCTGTTGTTCCTCAAAACCCTCCGTTGAGGGACGCCTTTGTCTGAACATAGCTGGTGGCGTATGCTATATTGTGATATTCCTGTCCACTCTCACTATGTATCCTGTCTCGTCTTTAAAATTGCTTATTTCGTTGTTGCAGGCGACTACGGCTGCTGGGCGCTGCTTGTTGCATAACTGAGCCTTGATGCTGCCGTAGGCTTCTGTATCGTGATACTTCTTGAAGTTCTGTATCGTCACTTTCAACTGGTTCAGACCGTCTTTTACCCATCCATGTGTGGATATTCTATCTTTCAGTTCGACGAACAGCAGATTCGAGTCATAGTTCAGCATCCCATCACAGCGGTTGTCCATTTCTCCGTCTGGGCGTAATATCTTGATACAATTATCTATTGGATAAAAGGTTGCGAGTTTCCTTTCTCTATTAGTTACAACGGCAGTCCATTTCATCGGGGATGATTCATCCAAGTATGCAGGATTCTTGGGGCAGTTCTCGGCTGCAACATCATCGCATAGCCCGAATCTCGGACTATCAGTCACGGCTTTATGTGGATTGTCGAAAAAATCTACCTGCATGAGTCCTCCAGTTCCAATAGTTTTGCGAATTTTTCATTGCTCTCGGCTAATCCGTTGTTTAGATAGTTTTCGTCCGAAGGCATGCCGTTATAGTCTTCCAGTCTGGAATAGAGCCCTGTCTTTTCGTCCAGTTCATAGACGAAAAGTTGATTTGGAGATAGGCGCGATTCTGCCGGTACAATCTTGTTCAAGTCTTGGTTTTTTTCAGGAGATAGTGCCATGCTGTTTATCTGATAAGCTTTGATGAATAGAGTCATGTAGTTGATGATATAGGGGCTATGCGTTGTCATGATAAGTTTATTACCACTGCTCATGTTGTTGATCTTAAGAAGTCCGGCAAGCATATCCCACTGTGAGGTAGGGAACAGGTTTTGTTCCGGCTCTTCCACGATGTTTATAAAAGCTGTCTTTGTGAATCGGGCTGAGACTGCATTCATTGCACTGCGTCTCTGGTCTTCTGAAAATGTAGGATTGTTGACGATATCTGATATGAGTTTCCTGAAACGCTCGCGTTCATCTTCCGTCATGGTAGTGTGATCGCTGCCATGCAATACAGACTGAGCCAAATTCATAGAAACAAGGTATAGTGGGACGAGAGACTGAAAGCCGCTTGATGTTTCGCTGAGCCGAAGCTTATAGTTCTCTCCACGCAGGTGCAGGATGTCGTTCTGTCGGTCATATTCCAGACTCGTGCCGTTTACGGGAAGTTCAAACTGTCCTTTTATTGATTTCTGAGCATTTTTATATTCATCGCGGAATTCCCGTAGTGACGGAGATGATACTTTCAGTTCCTTGAATGATTCTATGTATGACAGGAAGTTGCGTTCTGCAGGGACATACATAATCTGAGGCAGTTCAGCGCTTTCTGCGAACCTAGAGATGTTAAGCACGCCATTAGCATAGTGAAATCTATGTGAAATCCCTTCGTACTGGATGTCGGTGTCCTGTTTTATGTAGTTCTGGATGCGATGATATGACAAGAAAGTGTTCTTGAATTTAGATTTTCTCTCGAAGAACTTAATGTCATGATCGCCTCGGTTCAAGGCCTTTTCAATCCAGGTGAAAGTCGAGATGAGTTTAGCAATCGTGCTCTTGCCCGACCCTTGATTTCCGATGAAAATGGTTACTTTTCCAAGGTCAATCCAAGAATTATTGTCCTTGAGCGATCCAAAATTTTGAATTTTGATTTTTGCCATATTCTATGCTTTTTACAAAGATACTGAAATTGTACTCAATGGGTGCAGAATCAAGTAAAATACTGCATTCATTAGATGTGTAATGGCTGCCGGTGGCTCAGAACTTCCTCCAAACCATCTTGTTAACCACGCCCACGTAGCTCTGGATTATCTTCACGACTTTCGTGCTGACGTTTTCGTCGGTGTAGTCTGGAACCGGTGTGCCGTAGTCGCCGTTTTTGACCAGTTCTACTGCAGTCTCCACTGACTGGAGCAGGCCCTTGGTGTCGATGCCGGAGAGAATGAAACCAGCCTTGTCGAGTGATTCCGGACGCTCGGTGGATGTGCGGATGCAGATGGCAGGGAACGGATGGCCTACGCTGGTGAAGAATGAACTTTCTTCAGGGAGGGTGCCGGAGTCGCTGACCACTGCAAATGCATTCATCTGGAGGCAGTTATAGTCGTGGAATCCAAGAGGCTCGTGCTGGATGACACGCGGGTCGAGCTTGAAACCACTGGACGCCAGTCTGTTGCGGCTGCGTGGGTGGCAGCTGTAGAGAATAGGCATGTCGTATTTCTCGGCCAGTTTGTTGATGGCATTGAAAAGGCTGAGGAAGTTCTTTTCCGTGTCGATGTTTTCCTCACGGTGAGCACTTAACAGGATATATTTGCCTTTCTCCAGACCGAGACGTTTGTGGACATCACTTGCCTCGATTTCGGCGAGATTGTTATGGAGCACCTCGGCCATAGGGGAGCCTGTGACATAGGTGCGCTCCTTTGGAAGTCCGCAGTCGGCAAGGTAGCGGCGTGCATGCTCGGAATATGCCAGGTTCACATCGGAGATGATATCTACGATGCGGCGGTTGGTTTCTTCCGGGAGACACTCGTCCTTGCAGCGGTTGCCGGCCTCCATGTGGAAAATCGGAATGTGAAGACGTTTCGCGCCAATGACTGAGAGACAGCTGTTCGTG
>Ga0129311_1002744_pt1 | contig 10173 bp, 9 predicted proteins | sample Go1ome_FD_94435 | JGI IMG/M metagenome (GOLD analysis project Ga0129311, IMG submission 94435) | Western lowland gorrila individual fecal microbial communities from Wisconsin, USA - Go1022B metagenome | ecosystem: Host-associated > Mammals > Digestive system > Large intestine > Fecal | place... | reverse complement strand
ATTTATCAAGCCTATTCCTCTTCCCTCCTGACGCATATAAAGGAGAACTCCTCTTCCCTCCTTGGCAATCATTCTCATGGCTGCATCATACTGCTGTCCACAATCACATCTTGCAGAGCCAAGTGCATCTCCTGTAAGGCACTCAGAGTGTACACGGCACAAAACAGGCTCGCCATCGGTTATATCTCCCTTTACTAAAGCTACATGGTGTTCACCATTAAGCTTATTTATATAACCATATATTGTAAACTCACCATATCTGGTAGGCATCTTAGCCTTTGCAACACATTCTACAAATACCTCATGCTCCTTACGATACTGGATAAGCTTCTCTATTGTAGATATCTTAAGATTATGCTTTCTGGCAAACTCAACCAAATCATTAAGTCTTGCCATTGTTCCATCTTCCTTCATTATCTCACAGCAAAGTCCTACCGGTGGAAGTCCCGCAAGCCTTACAAGGTCAACTGTAGCCTCTGTATGTCCCTGTCTCTCTATTACTCCACCCGGACGTGCCTCAAGTGGAAACATATGTCCCGGTCTCCTGAAATCCTCAGGCTTAGCTCCCTCTTCTACAAATTTTCTGGCTGTTATTCCTCTCTCATACGCAGATATACCTGTTGTAGTACTTACATGATCAACAGATACCGAAAATGCTGTGCAGTGATTATCTGTATTTGTTATGCACATCTGTGGAAGATGTAGCTTGTCTGTGTATTCCGGTGCCATTGGCATACATATAAGTCCCTTTGCATAGCTTGCCATGAAATTTACATTCTCAGTTGTGGCAAACTGTGCTGCACAGATTACATCTCCCTCATTTTCCCTGTTTTCGTCATCGAGGATAACAACACATTTTCCCTGCCTTAAGTCCTCAACTACTTCTTCTATAGAATTAAATTCTACCATTACTTCTTTTTCCTCCTTATAATGTACTATATAAAAATCTATAAATATCCATTTTTTAATAAAAACTCTGCACTTATACCGCTATTACTTAACGAGGCACTGCCTTTAGTGCTGCCTGCCGTATCACCGGTAAAATTAAGAAGCTTGTCAACATATTTGCCAATGACATCATTCTCAAGATTAACCATATCTCCCGGTATCTTATCAAGTAAAGTCGTTTCCTTTGCCGTATGCGGTATTATGGAAACCTTAAATACGCTGTCATCCACATACGCAACCGTAAGGCTTATACCATCAATGGCTATCGAGCCTTTTTCTATTATATATTTAAGTATGTGTGGTTCGGTCTTTATCGTAACCCACACAGCATTGTCCTCCCGCTTTAGCTCCTGCACAGTACCCGTTCCGTCTATATGTCCCGATACGATATGTCCGCCAAATCTTCCATTTGCAGACATAGCTCTCTCAAGATTGACCTTACTTCCCGCATGAAGGCCTCCAAGTGCCGTTCTCCTCATGCTCTCAGCCATTACATCAGCAGTAAATGTTTTGCCAGATATTCCCGTCACAGTAAGGCACACGCCATTAACAGCAATGCTGTCGCCAAGCTTTGCATCCTGAAATACCACATCGCCCTTGATAGTGAGCTTAGCAGATTTTGCACCATGCTGTATGTTCTTTATCTCGCCTATCTCCTCAACAATTCCCGTAAACACGCTATCACCTCGCTACATATCTTATATATATATCATCATCTATCTGTTCCATTCCCTTAGGTACAAACATTTTGGCTATATCAGGAGTCTCCACTCCCTGTCCCTCAACAGGTGTTATCGCATCAACACCACCCAAAACCTTTGGTGCAAGGAATACATCTACCTCATTAACTATGCCGGACATCACAGCACTATAATTTAGTGTACCGCCTCCCTCAATCATAATTCCATCTATGCCTCTTTTACCCAGCTTTACCATCAAATCATTTAGGTCAAGTCCCAAATCAGTTTGTGAGACCTCTATTGTTACCACACCAGCCTGATTAAGCTTATTTATCTTATCTGCCATAGCCTGACTGTCATTTTCGTTACATACAGTATATGCGACTATAGTCTTTACCTCACCAGCAGTCTTAACAAGATTACAGTCAAGCGGAATTCTTATCTTGGAGTCGCAAACTATTCTTATTGGATTTCTGCCACCATCCATTCTACAGGTAAGATTAGGATTATCTGCAAGTACAGTTCCTATCCCAACCATTATTCCCATATACCTGTTTCTCATCTCGTGAACACGCTGTCTTGAGTTTTCATTTGATATCCACTTGCTCTCTCCCGTATAGGCAGCTATTTTTCCATCTATTGTCATCGCATATTTTAATACCACATAAGGTGTCTTTGTTGTAATATAATGAAAGAAAACTGAATTGAGCTCATCACACTCCTCCTTCATCATCTGGGTGTGAACCTCAACACCATGCTCTCTCAAATACTGTATGCCCTTTCCACAGACCTTATCATTAGGATCATCTGAGCCGACATATACGCAGGCTATCTTGTGTTCTACTATTGCCTCCACACATGGTGGCTGCTTGCCATAATGACAGCATGGCTCAAGTGTGACATACATCTCTGCTCCCTCTGCTGATTCAGTAAGACTTGCAAATGCTGCTCTCTCCGCGTGCAAATCTCCATATCTTGCATGATATCCCTGTCCTATTATTTTTCCGTCACGCACTATAACTGCACCAACCAAAGGATTGGGATTAACTGCACCCTCACCTTTCTTAGCAAGCTTTATAGCAAGCTCCATATACTCTCTCTGAAATGCCATCTTATCATCCTCTTTCCACAAAAAAATCCCGGAGACAGTCCCCAGGATATCAGCTACATTCTAAACTCGATATATAAGTATTAAAATATGCATCACTTCTCTCATCCAGACTTTACTGTCGGCTTTGGATTCTCACCAAATCATGCTTACACGCTCGCGGGCTCGTACCTATGTCACCATAATATATCCTTACATGATACACACCGCCGGCTGGGAATTACACCCTACCCCGAAGTTCACATTATTAACTTTTCCGTAAACACTATATCACTTTGAAGAGATATGTGCAAGAGGTGTTTTTTATTGCAAACAAAAATCCCTGTATCTTCTACTTATAAGCAGAAAATACAGGGATTTTATAATACATCTTAATATATTACACCAGTGTTTTTGCAACACATTTTACAACTGCCATTACTATGTAAAGCCCAGTTAGATGCATAATATATTCCAAATGTGCTTGTCACTACTGCTGGAGAGCCATTCACAGATGAGCTTGAAACAGTACCCGCACGATATGGTGAACTGGAACTATACGAAGACACTGTTCCTCTTCTCGATGATATCCTTACTATTTCATCAGGGGAACCATAAGTAAAGGTCGCTGTCTGGGTGATAGTGAATGAATATGAACCATCAAGATATATCTCTGATGACTTTGATGCAGTTCTCTGAGTGACAACACATGGCTGTATCGCACTTAATGCGTCAACATATGAAACATACTCATAGCCAATAACACCATTTCCATAGTCAACAGTACCAATATAAATTCCCTTCACAATATCAGTAGCATCACTCTGAGCCGCCTCAGCCGGCAACACACACAGACACATAGCCATAGCCATACATAATGTTACAATCCTCTTAAATAATCTCTTCATATAAATATCACTCCTCCACACTTGAATATATAAATATAGGCAAATCAGGATCTTTTTCTGAATAAATCACCTGTTTCCCACCATCACTACAAATATTCACATGTACAATCATATCCGAGTCGCTGTTATCCTGCAACACAACAATGTTAGCATCACTCACCGCATCATCGGTCACCTGACAATACTTCCTAGCCTGACCTTGATATGCTCCCACAGAAAATATTACAAACAGAAGCATGACCGTTGCAAATCTGCAACCAATCTCCCCTATAAATGTACGCTTATGTCCCTCTGTTAAACGCTTAACTCGTCTATATAGCTGCGATTTCTTTGAAGCAAAAAAGCTGTATATGTTAGTTTTTTTGCAATACCTATCCATGGTTCTCCGCTGCATATCAGCCTGATTAGCCATGCATCTCATATACGCAACCTTCTCTGCTTTACTGTACTTCTCTGTAACTTCTTCATCACAATGCATCTCAATGGCATCCGATAATTTATTATTGCCAAGATAAACAAGTGGGTTAAACCAAAACAGCTTCATCCAAATTGAATACAGAAACCTTATTTGATTATCATGATTATGGATATGCTGTCTTTCGTGCTCTAATATGTAACGTTCTCCATCTAAAACCTTAGGCATCGCTATTCTATATTTGAATATCCCACTTACAAATGCAGGACCTTCCTTACAACTGACATATATATCCTTGTCATTATCATAATGAGAAATAAAGAATACCTCGTTGTTCTTACTTGTAGCATATCTCTCAATCATAACCATTATTAATATTCCGAGAATCACAACTGCCCAAAACAAAGTGCTTGTTCTAATCTTAGCAAAGATAAAATCATCCCTATAACGCCGAATAGCATCCTGTCCTATATTTAAGTTCAGGATGCCATACGGAAAACATGCATGTATACAACTTGCAATCCATAACATCTTGGTATATTTGTAATGACGCCTTAAGATGGTCTTCTGTGCAATTAATACTATTAAAATATTAAATGCAAAAACAACACTACATCTTAAAAAACAAATTGTCATCTTACTACTTTACACCATTCTCCTCGTATTCACTAATCATGTTCTTAATTTCTGCTAACTCCTCAGCGTTAATCTTCTTCTTACTGATAAATGCTGACATTAAATTAGATACTTTTCCGTCATATATCCTGCCAATAAATTCTTCAGCCTTAGCAAGCTGAACCTGCTCCTTTGAGAACTTAGCTGTTACAAAACCATCCTCAAACTTAAGCACTCCTCTGTCTGAAAGACGCTTAACCATTGTATAAATAGTTGTTCTCTTCCAATTTCTAGCCTCAAATCCATCTGCTACTAGCTGACGCATACGAGTTGGCTTCTTGTTCTTCCAAACCAACAACATCAACTGATACTCACACTCAAAAATTTCAGGTACTTTCTTACTCATAATTTTCCTCCTTAATATAAGCTAAAACTTACTATATATCCTATCAATTAGATATATATATGTCAAGTTTATACTTCATTTTTTTATATTATTGATATAACATTTTATTTCATTTTGCCGATAGATAAGAAACCACTTTCATTGGACTGCAAAAGGAATGATAATCCTATCTTCTTTCTCGCCTCATCAGTTGCCACATATATCTCACCTGTCTCAACAAGAGACTTGGCAATCTCAAGAACCTTATCCTTGAACTGCATCATCTCACGTCTATCACGGGAGCTTAACTTAAACAAGTACTGATTCTTAGAGCTTATGAGCAAAATACTATATGAATGTATATTGTTCTTTATCTCTCTTATTCCAGAACCAATCATTCTTGAATTAGCAATAATAATTTCTGCATTCTCATCAGGCAGATACTCTGACAAAATCAACTTGTAAATCTTAAGATAATGCTCTTCATCATCCGCACTTACAGGCATTTCTGCAACCGCAAATTCAACAACTGAATCAGCAAACTTAATTGTACCACCCTCATCATTGATACTCGCTGTGCACTCCTTAGGCACCGCAAGTCTGAAGAACTTATTCTCAATAACCTTCTGGTTTTCATTAGGCTTCTTGATAACTAAATCATTATATTTTTTCTCAAGCTTATTCATACCAATAATCGCAGAATCATCACCTGTCTCTGCAATCTCCATAAGTTCATTATAGAGAGCTTCAATCTCAGGCGTAGTGCTTGATACAAGCTCGATAACCTTATCAACTGCAGGTACATAACCCATCTTAGCACTATGAAGATAATATCCAACCTTCTCTTCACGTTTATCTGTCTTGCCTGCTTTGTATTCCATAACCTTGAATAAGTTCTCCTTATCGAAGTCCTCATATCCATGGTCAAAAGCCTTCTCAAAATATTTGATACTCTTTATTTCACCACGATAATTCTCATCAGCCTCCTGAACCTGATATATCTTACCAAGCTCATACGCTGCCTGATAGCTACCTAAACCAAGAGCCTCAATAAAAGCCTTTTCTATCTCATAAGAGTTAGCTATAAAGAAGACCTGACTCTGCTTATACAAAGCAACCTTGAGTGCTGCTGCACTACTTCCCGCCTCAACAGAACGCTCAAGCTTCTCAACTGCACTCTGTAAGTCTTCTCCACCAAGCTCCTGTATATCCTTGATATAGGCATCTGCCTCAAGTATACCATTAGCTTGTGCTTCTTTAAAATACTCAAGTGCTTTTTCGCCATCTCTTTTAGTTCTAAGCACACCATAGTAATAGAATCTTCCAAGATAGAATGAAACCCTCTTATGTCCAAGGCGATGTGCATGCTCATACCAGTTAAGTGCCTTCATGTAATCCTTCATCTGCTGGTCATATATATTACCAAGCAGGAATGCAAGGTCAGGATCCTTTGTCGCCTCAAACAACTGCTTAGCATAGCTTATTGTCTTATCAAGATCCTTATAAGGTGAATCATCATCAAAGTAAAGCTCTATAAGAAGATAGCTTGCTTTAATGCTTCCTAGCTTAAGTGCCTGCTTAGCTGCTGCCATCGCACCCTCATAATCTTCAAGATAGTAACAATAAACGGCCTCGCTGTAATACTGATTATCCTTACGGTTAAGACTCTGGTCACTAACAAGTGTAGGATCCACAAACGCAAAGGAGTTGGCAGTCTCAAATATAATCTCCTCGTATTGCTCTATAATCTCCATAGATGCACATACGAACTTCATACAGGCAAGTCTCTTACCTTGATAAAACGCAAATGTTACTATACCCTTCTCCATCTCCTTGTGATAGAAAGTAGTACATATACCATCTGCATACTCGGTTATATAAGCCTTAAGCTGTAAATCCTCATCAAACGCATCATTACAGTAGCGGAGATAATTCTCAAGAGTCTTCTTGGAATCCCTAGGTATACTGTCATATGATACATACATTGCAAAGTCTTTATATGTGAGACTTGGTGCATAATATTCCTCATCAGTCTCCTCATTGATTGTCTTAACCCAATCCTTAGGGAGCTTATGTATATATCCATCAACCTGATTATGTACATAAGTGTACTGATACTGTAATCTGGAAGCCTCAATAGCCTTGTATCTTGGCTCCTTGCCCTTAGCTCGTCTTGCCTCTGCAATCTCCGTGTACAGCTTATCTTTTTCTTCAAACTCTATACTGTCTGTATGCTTGCTTGCGTACTCAACTCTCTCATAAGCTGATTTGGCTTTATCATCTCCGGTATCAGCAAGCTTCTTATACCACATCATAGCCTTGTCATAATCTACAGGTACGACATAGTCACTCTTATTGCCATATTGGTCAATACGATTTAAACCATTCTCGTAAATGCTGCCTAAATTCATATAAGCAGCCTTAATTCCATATCCCGTTGCTTTCTCAAAATATGTAATTGCCTTAGAGAAGTTCTGTATCTCAAGCATCATCTTAGCGAGCTTGTATACCATATCACCGTCCTTGTTAAGATTGATATACTTCTCATAATATGTAGTTGCTTTAGGTTTATTAACCTCTACACTACAATTACTATACTTACCTGTTTCGAACAACTCCCCTAATATCTTCAATGCATCAACGCCAAAATTCTTATAATTCTGATCCATGATTGCTATATCAGCTATCTTCTCAAGAATCTCTACGGACTCATCAGAGTTACCGTTTTCCATAAGATTAAGTGCTTTATCATACTGAAGTTCAACATTGCTCTTTGCAGATTTTTTCTTTCCGCCTAAGCCGGACAGGAATGGAATTTTACCGAAAAATTCGCTTAATTTACCCATTTGAATCCTCCTTTGTTGCCCTGTCATACATTATATATTGTATCATAAATGACTTATATATGCAAGCAACTACTTAACAGATTCTATATATCTGGCAATCTCTGAAACTGCATTTTCAGCGTCAGCTCCCTCAGCCTCTATCTCCAATATCTCTCCATTTACAAATCCGAGACTCATCATTCCCATTATGCTCTTCGCATTAATTTTCTTATCCTTTGCCACAATATAGATTTTACTCTCATACTTACTTGCAAGCTGAACCAAAACCGCAACAGGTCTTGCCTCTGCATCCACTGGCAAATTGACATTTACTTTCTTGCTAATCATTTCTAGCTCCTCCTTAGCTCATCTGCTATCTCACTTATTTTTCTTAATCTATGATTTACACCTGACTTGCCAAGCGGCGGTGTCAGGCTTTCTCCTAATTCCTTAAGCGGTGCATCAGGTTCCTCTTTCCTCGCAATTGCAATAACTCTCAACTGTTCAGGAAGATATTCAAGACCCTTTGTCTGTTCTATATACTGTATATCCTCAATCTGTCTCACTGCAGCACTCACCGTCTTATTAATATTTGCAGTTTCACAATTAACTCTACGATTTACCTTATTCCTCATATCCTTAAGTATCCGGACATTCTCCATATTCATGAGAGACACATGTGCTCCCATTACATTCAGGACATCAACTATCATCGAGCCATCTTTCATGTAGACAACATGGTATTTCTTTCTCTGTATTCTCTTAGGCTCAAGTCCATAGCCCCTCATTATATCCATTATAAGCTGTGCCTGTTCCTCATAATCCGACACTATCTCAAAGTGATATCCCTTCGATGGATCTGTGACAGAACCATTTGCCAGAAATGCACCACGAAGGTAAGACTGCTTACAGCAGCTTCTCTCAATAAGCATTCTGTCAACTATCATATAGTCGTCTCTATGTATTATCTTCAATGCAAGCTCAAACTCATCACTGCCATATGATAATTGAAGCAGCTTTGTGAGTTTTTTTATCTTATCTCCAGTCATCGAATGTTCATTATCATGTTCACGCCCTGACAAAGTGTATAATGCTCCAAGCTCTGCCAGTCTGCAATGTCTTGATGAGGACACATGCTCCGCAAGTTCTTTTTTTACCTGTGAAGAAAATGACATGTGTTATTCTCCCTTTACTATTCTATCCTTAGTAATATCTCTATGGAACAATCTGACTGTATACGGTAATTTCTGCAATCTTTCGTGCAAATCATTGGCAACAGTTACAGATCGGTGTTTACCTCCTGTGCATCCAACCGATATCACAAGCTGATTTTTGCCCTCTCGTTTATAGTATGGCAGAAGAAAATCTATCATATCATATAATTTATGCATAAATGGCTCGTATTCCTCACTGCTGCTAACCATGTCCGATACAGGCTTGTCATTGCCAGTCATCGGTCTTAAATTTAAATCATAATATGGGTTTGGTAAAAATCTGACATCAAATACAAGGTCAGAATCCCTTGGTATACCATATTTAAATCCGAATGACATAACAGTAATAATAATATTATTATATGTGCCACCCGTTATAAATATCTTGTCAAGCTCTGCCTTAAGCTCCCTCGTCAGGAGATTACTCGTATCAACTATATAATCTGCCCTCTGCTTAAGAAATTCTATCTTTTCTCTTTCCTTTTCGATACCTTCATTGATTCGTCCGCCCTTAGATAAAGGATGATTTCTTCTCGTTTCCTTATAACGTTTAACCAATGCCTGCTCTGACGCATCAAGGAAAAGAATCTCATAGTTATAATTAGATTTCTTCATCTCCTCAAGGCATACAGAAAGCTGGCCTAATGCGTCTCCACTTCTTATGTCAACTCCGATTGCAACATTGTCAACATCAAGTTTGTCATCATGTGTAATATCCGCAAATTTTGGTATCAAAATAACAGGAAGATTGTCTACACAGAAAAATCCCATATCTTCTAACATTCTTAATGCAGTTGACTTTCCGGCTCCACTCATTCCGGTAACTATAACAAATCTCATATGACAATTCTCACCTCTGGTTCAAGTAAAACATTGTATTCATCATAAACTTTATTCTTAACGTCATCTATAAGCTTAAGCACATCTTTTGCAGTTGCATTATCATAATTTATAACGAATCCACAATGTTTTTCAGACACCATAGCTCCACCAACTCTATATCCACGCAAACCACAGTCGTCAATAAGCTTACCTGCAAAATATCCTTCAGGTCGTTTAAAGGTTGAACCTGCACTAGGAAATTCCAAAGGCTGTT
>Ga0129311_1002743_pt1 | contig 10176 bp, 10 predicted proteins | sample Go1ome_FD_94435 | JGI IMG/M metagenome (GOLD analysis project Ga0129311, IMG submission 94435) | Western lowland gorrila individual fecal microbial communities from Wisconsin, USA - Go1022B metagenome | ecosystem: Host-associated > Mammals > Digestive system > Large intestine > Fecal | place... | reverse complement strand
GGGAAGGATAGTTGGAAAGGGAACCGTCAGGGTTCCCTTTCCTTGAAATCAACAACATTTTAACGCAGTTAAAATGTTTGCAGCTTGTCAAAAAAGTGGTTTTACCACTTTTTTGACAAGCTGGAACGCCTCCAGCTTGGGCTGGAGGCGTTTTTATACATAGGCCAGAGCCGTCACCGCATAAAATAAAGGGAAATAAGACTGCGCATGGGCGCGGCAGAGGAGGCGTGGTGGATGGAAAACAGGCTGGCGCAGCTGCGGTATAAGGAGATCGTCAGCGTAGCGGACGGCAGCCGCTTTGGCTATGTGGGGGACATGGAGATCGATTTGGACACCGGAAGGGTGACCGCTCTGGTGGTGCCCGGCCGGCTGCGCCTTTTTGGACTGCTGGGTCGGGAAGAGGACCGCTATATTCCTTGGAATGCGGTGCGCCGCTTTGGCCGGGACATCATTCTGGTAGAGGAAGAACCGCTGCCGCGCCCGTTAAATCATGGCCGGAAGCCGGGAAAAATAAGAAAATAGAAAAATTTTCAAAAAGAAAGGAAAAAATTCTTGCGTCCCGGGACAAACTATGCTAAAATACCATAGCATTACGCATGGAGACGGATGCTCCGCCCTGTGCTCCGGCTGCCCGGAGTTGGCGGGGGAGATGAAGGCTCCAGAAGGCAACAACTAAAATTTAGGAGGAAACAAAACTATGGCAGTCGTATCTATGAAGCAGCTGCTGGAGGCCGGCGTTCACTTCGGCCACCAGACCCGTCGTTGGAACCCCAAGATGGCTCCCTACATCTACACCGAGCGCAATGGGATCTATATCATCGACCTGCAGAAGACCGTAAAGAAGCTGGAAGAGGCTTACAACTTTGTGCGTGAGCTGGGCGAGAAGGGCGAGACCATCCTGTTCGTCGGCACCAAGAAGCAGGCTCAGGAGGCAATCAAGGAAGAGGCTTCCCGCGTCGGTATGTACTGGGTGAACGCCCGTTGGCTGGGCGGTATGCTGACCAACTTCAAGACCATGCGCGGCCGCGTTGACCGTCTGAACCAGCTGAAGAAGATGCAGGAGGACGGCACCTTCGACATGCTGCCCAAGAAGGAAGTCATGAAGCACATGGGCGAGATCGCCAAGCTGGAGAAGTATCTGGGCGGCGTGACCGAGATGAAGAAGCTGCCCGGCGCTCTGTTTGTCGTTGACCCCCGCAAGGAGCGCAACGCGATCGCCGAGGCCCGCAAGCTGCACATCCCCATCGTGGCCATCGTCGACACCAACTGCGACCCCGACGAGATCGACTATGTGATCCCCGGCAACGACGACGCGATCCGCGCCATCAAGCTGCTGGCCGGTGTGATGGCTAACGCCATCCAGGAGGGCAAGCAGGGCCAGGATCAGGCTCCCGCCGCTGAGGCTCCCGCTGCCGAGTAATTTTTAACAGATTTAAGGCATAGGTACACAGCGCCCGCCCGGCGGGCGGGCGCTGTTCTTTACAACATGGGGGACCGGAGCTCCGGTCCTAAGATAAATGGAGGTAACAATTATGGCTATTACCGCAAAAGACGTACAGAAGCTGCGTGAGATGACCGGCGTCGGTATGATGGACTGCAAGAAGGCCCTGACCGCTTCCGAGGGCGACTTCGACAAGGCCATCGAGTGGCTGCGCGAGAAGGGCATGGCTGCCCAGACCAAGAAGGCCAGCAAGGTCGCCGCTGAGGGCATGAGCTTTGCTACCGTCACCGAGAAGGGTGTGGGTGTGATCATCGAGGTCAACTCTCAGACCGACTTCGTGGCCAAGAACGAGGTGTTCCAGGACTTCGTTATGGCGCTGACCGTTGTGGTGGCTGAGGAGAATCCTGCCGACGTGACCGCCCTGAAGGCTTGCCACTATCCCGGCACTGACCGCACTGTGGACGACGTCACCGCCGACAAGGTGCTGGCCATCGGTGAGAACATCCAGATCCGCCGCTTCGCCCGCTACGCCGAGGGCGTCAACGTGCCCTATATCCACATGGGCGGCAAGGTCGCCGTTCTGGTGAACATGGAGGTTGAGGGCATCGAGGCCGATAAGGTCACCGATCTGGGCAAGGACGTGGCTATGCAGATCTGCGCCATGAACCCCACCTATCTCGACAAGTCCGATGTCAGCCAGGAGGTCCTGGACAAGGAGAAGGAGATCCAGCTGGCTCAGATGGCTAACGACCCCAAGATGGCTTCCAAGCCCGAGAAGGTCAAGGAAGGCATCGTCATGGGCAAGCTGGGCAAGTACTACGAGGAGAACTGCCTGCTGCAGCAGGCCTTCGTGAAGGAGAACAAGATCTCCGTAGAGAAGCACGTGGCCGAGGTTGCCAAGCAGCTGGGCGGCAAGATCGCCGTGAAGGACTTCGTCCGCTATGCTACCGGCGAGGGCATCGAGAAGAAGGAAGAGGACTTCGCCGCTGAGGTCGCTTCCATGATCAAGTAAGCTCCTTTTACAATCAAAACGGGCCCCGACTTCTGTCGGGGCCCGTTTTTTCTGACCATTCCGGAACTTTATGTTCCGGGATTTTTTCTGCCGATTGCGGTAGAAAAATTCAGTCCAGAATCCCTTTTTCCACCAAAAACTGGTGGGCCACTTGCTCCACAGGCTGCCGATCTACATCTACCTGATAGGTCAGGTCGATCATGTCCTGGGTGGACACCAGGCCGGTAAACAGGTCCAGTACGTCCTTCAGCTGCTCGCCGTTGTCCCCCAATTCCTGGAACAGGGCTTCGCGCACCAAAAAAGCGCCATAGTATTCGGGGAAGAAGCCCAGATCATCCTCTAAGATGGTCAGTCCGGCCCGCTTGTTCAGCCCGTCGGTAGCGAATACCACCATCACATCGAAGGAGTCCTGCTGAGCGGCGGTATACTTCAGGGCCACATCCACGGGGATCACGCTGCGGAAGGACAGGCCATAGCGCTGGACAAAGGGTTGGAATTTCATGCTGCCCTCGGCGGTGAAGAATTCATGCTCGCCGCCAAAGCGCAGTTGATCCGCAATGGGGGCCAGATCGCTGATGGTTTTTACGCCATACTGCGCCTCTGTGTCCGGCGTAACGCCGATGGCATAGGTGTTGTTCAATCCCACTCGACCCATAAGCTGTAAACCCTCTGCCCCTGATATCTCTTGCGACACATAGTCATAAAGGGTGGAGCCGGCAGGGATGCTGCCCACATCTTGCTTCAAGAAAGTGGTGAGCACGGTGCCGTCATAGCTGAACATCAGATCGCAGCTGGGGGAGCTGCCCAGCAGCTGCTTATAGTTGTTGACCTGGCTCATCTGGTCCATGATGTTGACGGTGAGGTCTGTGCGATCCTCCACGACCTGCTTGAACATATTATGCATGAGCTGAACCTCTGAATAGTCGCCATCATAAAGGCGCAGCTGTCCCGAAGAGGAGGAGGGGACAAATACCAGCCATACCGAAAAGGCACAGACGGCCGCAAGGGCAGCTCCTGCGGCAGCCCGGATGGGGAGAGAAGCCTTTTTGGGGGAGGGGTGGTTGAGTCGATGCTCCGCCAGTGCCATCAGTCCGTCCAGCGCCAAGGCCAGCGCCATCAGTGACCCGGTGCCGAGCAGAATATCACGAATATTCTGCTGCCGGATGCCAGTGTAGATGATTTTTCCGATGCCGCCGCCCCCTACAAAGGCGGCAAAGACAGCGGTGCCGATGGCGTTGACCAGAGCGATACGCACACCGGTAAATAAAATAGGCATGGCGAGGGGGAGCTCCACATGCACAAGCTGATAGCTCCGGCCCATGCCCATGGCAGTGGCGGCTTCCTTTAAGTGGCCGGGCACCTGACTCAGCCCCAGATAGGTGTTGCGCACGATGGGCAGCAGAGAGTATAGAGCCAGCCCAACCATGACCGTAGGTTTGCCCGCGCCCATAAAGACCATGATAATGCCCAGAAGAGCCAGCGCAGGGGTCGTCTGAATCAGATCCACCGTCCGCAGGATGGGGGTGCGGGCTTTGGGGTACAGATAGGCCAGCAGTCCCAGAGGGATACCCAGCAGGATCGCCAGCGACAGAGCGGAGAGCACCAAGACGAGGTGCTCTAAGAGCATGGTCCAGGTCATTGCCCGTCACCTGCCTTTCTCATTCCCCGGGGCATTGCCCGGCGTTGGAGGGCGTCCACCAGAGAGCCCAGGAGAAAAGCCAGAACAGCGGCGGGGATGGCCCCCTGAAGAATCAGCGTGTTGTTATTGGAACTGACGCCTTGATAGATGAAGTCCCCCAAGCCGCCCTGGCCGATCATCGCGGCAAGCACCGCCCAGCTGACTGTGTAGACGGTGGAGATACGCAGACCGCCTATGATGGTGGGCATAGCCAAGGGCAGCTCTACCATGGACAGCCGTTGCCAGTGATCCATGCCGCAGCCGCGGGCAGCCTCTTTATATTGCTGGTCTACGGCCATCAAGCCGGCATAGGTGTTTTTCAATACGGGGAATGTGGCATAGATGGACAGAGCGATCAGTACGGTGGCGGGGCGCGCATTCAGCCACAGGAAGAGCAGACCGATGAACACAATGCCGGGTACCGTGTTGAAGATGGAAAGAATCGGGAAAATCACTTTGGACAGCCGGGGCAGGTGGGAGAGAAGGACCCCGAGGAGCAGTCCCATAAGAAAGCCAAATGACACGGACACGACTGTATAAACCAGATGGACGCCGATGGCCCGGAGGAGGGAGGAGAACAGAGTTTCATTCATCGTCTCACCCCCAGAGATGCTCCGCCATGGCGGAGGCCATGCTTGTTTTGGTGATGATTCCGGCTATGGTCCGGTCCGGATTTAAAACGATCAGATAGGGGAAGCCGGAGGAGATGAGCTCGTCGAAACAATCCTTGGCGTTAGCACCGGCCTCCACCACGGGAGTGGAGCAGCGGATCAGCGGCTCGATGGTGTTGACTACATGTCCGGTCAGACGGATATCGGCAATGGAGACTGTGCCCTGATATCGGCCTTGATGGTCTACTACGATCAAAGTGTCTACTCCGCGGCGCTGCATTTTGCTGATGCTCTCTTTGATGCCGTGGTCAATGGGGATGGTGGACACGCCTGTGCGCATAAAGTCGGCGGCGGTCAGATCTGCGCTGGAGCGAGCCGGTTGGTGCTTGCCCAAAAAGTCCTGGATCAGGCCGCTGGCCGGGTGTTCCAGCATCTCCTCGGGGGAGGCGGCCTGGACCAGCTTTCCGTGGTCCAGGAAGATGATAATGTCCGCCAGTTCCAGGGCCTCCTCCATGTCGTGGGTGACAAAGAGGATGGTTTTGTTCAGGCGCTGCTGAAGACTTTTCATCTCCTGCTGAAGGGTGCGGCGGGTCATGGGGTCCAGAGCGCTGAAGGGCTCATCCATCAGCACCACCGGGGGGGAGGCGGCCAGAGCCCGCAGGATGCCCACGCGCTGCTGCTGCCCGCCGGACATTTGAGAGGGGTACTTGAAGGCATATTGGTCGTAGGGCATTCCCACCAGCTCCAGCAGTTCGTGAACAATGCGGTCCTGTTCTTCTTTGCTGTATTTCAGCAGTTTGGGAACCACAGAGATGTTCTGATGCACCGTCATGTTGGGAAACAGGCCGATCTGCTGTATGACGTATCCTGTATGCCGACGAAGGGAGACGCGGTCGACCTCGGCAATATCCTGTCCGTTGAGGTAGATGTGGCCGCTGTCCGGCTGAATCAGACGGTTGACCAGCTTCAAAGTAGTGGTTTTGCCGCAGCCGGAGGGGCCGATGACCACGGCGAACTGCCCTTCACCGATCTCGAAGGACAGGTCGTCCAGGATGGTCTGGGATCCATAGTGCAGCGTAATATGGTCGAAGCGAAGCAAAGTGGGACCTCCTTTCGTGGGGCCCGTGCAGTTTGAAAAGCGGCGCGGGCGGGGCGGACGGAAAACAATAAAAAAGAAACGTATCCCCAGTGCCGGGAAAGCGGAAGAACGGATGCATGGGGCATGGATCCTTTTGATATACAAATATTACCAACTCTATTATACAGGAAATTTTGGTTATAGTCAAATTAACATAATGTGAATTTTTGTAGTATGGTGTCAAAGAGTGGGAAAAGGCGTGAGTTAAAACTAAATTAAGACAATCTTAATTAAGAGTAGACGGCGGATTTAATGATTGTGCGGTAAAGTGGGGAAAACGGACAAGGGATCATTGTCCGATGGAGGAGGGCTTCACCATGGAAGTAGTGACAGACGTACTGGAGATCCTGGCGGCCTTGCTGGGCGCTGGATTGACTCTTTGGGGCGCTTATTATCTGCTGGCCGGACTGATGTCCTGGCGCCGGCCCATGGACTATGGCGCCCACCCGGCCATGACCCGCTTTGCTGTGCTGATCGCTGCCCGGAATGAGGGCATGGTGATCGGGCCGCTGGTAGAAAGTCTGCGCCAGCAGCAGTATCCGAAGGAATTATATGACATCTGGGTGATTCCTAATAACTGCACCGACAACACGGCCCAGGCAGCGCGGGATGCCGGCGCCCGGGTGCTGGAATGTACCGTCCCCGTAACCTGTAAGGGGGAGGTACTGCGTTTTGCTTACAGCCGTCTGTGCCACCGGGGATATGACGCCTATTGTGTATTTGACGCGGACAATGTGGTACATCCGGAGTTCCTTCAGGAGATGAATAACGCATACTGCTGCGGGGCCCGGGCGGCTCAGGGCTATCGCGACAGCAAAAATCCCTATGACAGCGCCATATCCGGGTGCTGCTCTATCTATTATTGGATGATGGATCGGTTTTATAACGGGGGAAAAGCTGGACTGGGCCTGTCCGCTATGATCAACGGAACGGGCTTTATGGTAGCGGACAGCACCCTGAAAAAGTTGGGCGGCTGGTGTACCGGCACAATCAGCGAGGATATGGAAATGACGGCGCTGTGCGTTCTGGCAGACGTAAAGGTCCATTGGGTGCCCTTAGCACAGACCTTTGACGAACAGCCGCTGACCCTTGCGCAGTCCAACTGTCAGCGCCGCCGCTGGACAAGCGGAACTTTTCAAGTGGCCGAAGGTTATTTGCCACGGCTCAGCCAGCGCCTGACTGAGCGGCCCAGCCTGCCGGTGGTCAATATGGGGATGGATCTGGTTTTGCCCGCCTATCAGCTGGCGATGTTGGCCAATCTGGTCGTAGGTTCTCTGGCGGCCTTTTTGGGCGGCAGGACAGCGGGAGAGAGCGCTGCCCAGCTTTTAAGTTATTTGGGATGGAATATAGGCATCACCGCTTTGGTTGCAACCCTGACCGTTTTCCTGGTACTTACGGTAGAGGGGAAATGGGACCGCCGCCTGTGGCGGGCCGTTGGTTGCTACTGGTTATTCCTCCTCAGCTGGCTGCCGATTACGGTAGTAAGCGCGGTAAAGGGTACAACGCGCTGGGAGGAGATCCGACACACCCGGAGCGTTAAGGCGGAGGCTGTCCTGGTGAAGAAGTAAGAAAGCCCTGTCAGCGCGGTGTGATAGAAAGAAAAAGTTGGGAACCCCGGCAGATAGCTGTCTGCCGGGGTTCCTCTTTACTGAAATATGTAAATATTGCCGAAAGAGGAAAAATCCAGGAATACTATTTTGCCATAAAACGCAATTGACTTTAATAAACAAAAGTATTAAAGTGTATACAAAATATTTTGCTGCGGCTTATGATATAAGGAGGACACCATCATGCAGGAAATGAGCAGAAGAAACCAATATTTTACGGATTCCGTGATCCGCCGTATGACCCGCATTAGTTTGGACTGCGGTGCCATCAACCTGGCCCAGGGCTTCCCTGACTTCGATCCCCCTAAGGCGCTTACGGACCGTCTGGCGGAGGTGAGCGCTGCGGGGCCCCACCAGTACCCCGTCACCATGGGCGCCCCCAACTTCCGTGAGGCGCTGGCCCGAAAGTGTCAGCACTTTATGGGCTGGCGTCCCGATCCTGACGAGGAGATGGTGGTCACCATCGGGTCTACGGAGGCTATGGTGGACACGATGTTTGCTCTGACCAATCCCGGGGACAAGATCGTAATGTTTTCTCCTTACTTTGAAAACTACCGTGCTCAGGCCATTATGGCAGACTGCGAGCCTGTTTTTGTCCCCTTGGTGCCCCCTGCGTTCAAGTTTGACCCCGAGGTGCTGGAGGATGCATTCCGGCAGCATCCTAAGGCGATTCTGATCTGCAATCCCTCCAACCCCAGCGGAAAGGTCTTTACCTATGAGGAGCTGAAGCTGATCGCCGACCTGTGCATCAAGTACGATGTCTATGCCATTATGGACGAGGTGTATGAGCACATTGTGTACGAGGGGCATAAGCACCTGTATATGAGCGCTCTGCCCGGGATGCGGGAGCGCACAGTCAGCTGCTCCAGCCTGTCCAAGACCTACTCTATTACCGGCTGGCGGTTGGGGTATGCCATTGCCCCTAAGCCCATTATGGATCGAATCAAGCAGTATCACGACTTTAACACTGTGGGCGCCGCGTCTCCTTTGATGGAGGCCGCCGTGGTGGGGCTGGATATGCCAGACAGCTACTATAAAGAGTTTGGCGATCACTATGCCCACATGAAGGAGCTGTTCACGGGGGGGATGAAGGAGCTTGGGATCCCCTTCACCGACCCTGAGGGCACCTATTTTGTGCTGGCTGATATCTCCCCCTACATGAAGAAGGGGCAGACCGATGTGGAGTTCTGTACGGAGATGGCCCGGAAGGTAGGGGTTGCCGCCGTGCCCGGAAGTTCCTTCTTTGAGGAGAATGTAAACAACATCGTCCGTCTGCATTTCGCGAAAAAAGACGAAACCCTGTACGCCGCCCTGGAGCGGTTAAGTAATTTGAAAAAGCTCATGGGCTGAGCAAAGCAGCCAACCGCCCCCCGGTCAACGGCCGGAGGGCGATTTTTTCTGTCTGCCGCCTGAGATGTATATGTAGAAAGGGGAGAAGGGGGCATGTAAACCAATTGTAAACCAATAAAAAATAATAGTTGACAATAGGAACGCTTTGTGGTTTAATGCAAAAGGTAATTTTACTGCGGCCCGGCGATGTCCGAGTCGTATCTTTGGGAGGAATTAAATATGAGCGAGATGCAGCAGACGGCAGTGGCCGCCAAGAAGTCTAAAATGAGCGTACGGGATATCTGTTACGCCGGCCTGTTTGCGGCGGTGATCGCTGTAATGGCGCAGATCTCCATTCCTATGCCTCTGGGCGTTCCTATGACCATGCAGACCTTTGCCATTACCCTGGCCGCTGTGGTCCTGGGGGCCAAGCTGTCCGCCCTGTCCAGCCTGATTTATCTGATTCTGGGTGCGGTGGGTATCCCTGTCCTGGCCAATTTCTCCGGCGGTTTTGAAAAGTTTGTGGGTCCCACCGGCGGCTTTCTGATCTCTTTCCCCCTGATGGCCTTCATCATTGGCTGGGGTGCAGAGCATTACAAAGATTCCAAGGCGCTCTATGTACTGGCTCTGGTTGCGGGTACTGTGGTCAACTATGTCGTTGGCGTGGCCCTGTTCTGCGCTGTGACAAAGGGCAGCGTGGCTACCGGCATCTCTGCTTGCGTGCTGCCCTTCATTCCCACTGCTATCATCAAGGCAGTGCTGGCCTCTGTGATCGGATTTGCGATTAAAAAGCGCATCCCGGGGATGAACGGATGATCCGTCTGCGTCCCCACCACTTGCTGTGTACTCAGGGCTACTCCGGTAAGGGTTATAATGAAAGCTTCGTAGCCCACATGAATGAAGTGGTAGAGCAGCTGAGAAATGTGCCCGGCACAAAAATCATGCTGACCTTCTCCACCGACACCCTGTGTTCCTGCTGCCCCCACAAGGAGGGGGAAGACCTGTGCGACACCCAGGAGAAGGTGAAACGCTTCGACCGGAAGACGGTAGAGTACTTTGGCTTGGAAGAGAAAGAGTACGTTTATCAAGATTTGATCCGGGAGATTGACGAAAAAATGACGCCTGAAATGCTGGCGGATATCTGTCAAGGCTGCGAATGGTTTCCCATCAGCGCCTGCCGGAAGAACATCTGCGGCGAAAAATGAACGCAATCGGAAAGAAAGCACGCCCCACGGCTTAAGCCGGGTGGTCGTAAAACAGTAAAATCAAAAAATGGTGAAAACCTTGAGTTTTCAAGGGGTGCGGCGTGACTTCGGTCACGCCGTTTCCTCTTTCATCAGTTCATCCAGCGGGATGAAGC
>Ga0129311_1002741_pt1 | contig 10183 bp, 8 predicted proteins | sample Go1ome_FD_94435 | JGI IMG/M metagenome (GOLD analysis project Ga0129311, IMG submission 94435) | Western lowland gorrila individual fecal microbial communities from Wisconsin, USA - Go1022B metagenome | ecosystem: Host-associated > Mammals > Digestive system > Large intestine > Fecal | place... | reverse complement strand
TAAGAAAACCGGGGTGAAAGCCCCGGAAGTCGTGACAGAAAGCGGAATGAGTTTGTGACAACGAGTGAGAACGGAATTGAGACAGCTCATGGAATTTTTAACATAATTATATTTTCATCTTTTTTAGATGGTTTATATGATATAATTAAGAAAGAATCTGTGATTATGGACCAATGCCGGAGGGATCGTTGATGAATGGGGATTGTCAAAAATTAGTGGTAGATAGGCAAATAAACTTGGATTATTTAAGAGTTTTGGCAACATTAGCAGTAATAATACTTCATATTGCCGCAGCTAATTGGCACACAACAGATGTAAATGGTTTAGCTTGGCAAAGTTTTAATTTTTATGATAGTGCGGTTAGATGGAGTGTACCAATATTTGTGATGATAAGCGGAGCTTTATTTCTTCCAAAAGAAATTTCACTTAAAAAATTATATTCTAAATACATTTTCAGAATTTTTGCCGCATTTATGACATGGAGTCTGTTTTATTCTGTGATTGATTTTATTAATGGTGAGAATATTACTTCGGTAATAAAAGGTTTTGTGCAAGGTCATTATCATATGTGGTTTCTGCTTATGATAACAGGAATATATATATGCATACCGTTGATTAAGACATTGGTAAGTGAAACAATATATATTAAGTATTATTTATTTGTTTCGTTTGTTTTTGCTTTTTTATTTCCGCAAATAACCTGTTTGCTTAAAGATTTTTCCTCAGGGCCGATGATAAAAATTGCGAATGTTGTTAATCAAAATATAACCAATATGAATATGAATTTTGTTATGGGCTATGTTTTCTATTTTATTCTTGGATATTATATTAATTCAATTAAATTAAGCAAAAAACAGCGATTATGCATCTATTGTATGGGGATTATTGGATTTTGTTTTACCGTGATTTTTGATTCGATTATAGCTATAAAAACACAAAAGGCTTGTGATAATTATTATGGTAATTTTAGGGTAAATATTTTATTAGAGAGTTTGGCTGTTTTTGTTTTTTTTAAATATGTTGATTTTAAAAAACAAAAAATGAACGTAATCATAATAAAATTATCAAAATTTAGCTTTGGCGCATATTTGGTCCATGCTTTTGTTATTGAACAGAGTTCTAAATACGGAATAAATTCGATGATGTGTAATCCTTTAGTGGCTGTCCCGATAACGACAATAATTGTTTTTGTAATTTCGTTTATTATCTCTTTTATTTGTAATAATATACCAATATTAAAAAAGTATATTGTTTGATGTTAAAGAGAAGTTTGACTCTTAAACCAATAATAGCTTTCAATATCTTTGAGGGTATACAAGGCTTGGATAAATAGAGTGTTTGTAGTAAAATAAAAAATAATTTTCAGGAGGCTTGCATTGAAAAGATTTGCATCAGATATCAAGAAATATTGGAATTATATGGTCTATGAAGCAAAATCGCAACTAAAGGCTGAAGTGGCTAATTCTTATCTGAATTGGATTTGGTGGATTTTGGAGCCATTATGCCTGATGCTGATATATGCCTTTGTTTTTGGTTTTTTATTTAAGCATAAAGAAGAAAACTATAATGTATTTATTTTCATAGCATTGGCGTTATGGGATAATTTCAATCGATGTATCCGAGCATCGGTTTCTATTGTAAGGAGCAACAAATCCATTGTATCCAAGGTATATGTACCAAAATTTGCTCTTATTATTTCGAATATTATGGTAAATACATTTAAAATGTTTATATGTCTTTTGATCGTTTTTGGAATGTTGTTTTATCATCATATTCAGATTGATTGGCATGTTTTATTGATGATCCCGATCATTTTGGAAACTATGATTTTTACATTTGGGTGTTGCTGTATACTTTTGCATATGGGTGTTTTTGTTGATGATATGTCAAATATTATCACCATATTGCTGAGATTTACATTTTATCTGACAGGAACCTTTTATAATATCAATACCAGTATTCCGAAGCCATATTCAACTATTTTGTTAAGCTGTAATCCAATAGCATTGTTTGTTGATGCGCTTAGAAACTGTATTTTATTCAGACAGTCTCCTGATTGGAGATTAATGGCAATCTGGTTGGTTATCAGTTTGGCCCTGGCCACTTTCGGTGTATCCAATATTTATAAGCACGAGAATACCTATGTGAAGGTCATCTAGTTGAGGAAGTAGAAAATGAATCATACAGCAATTACAGCAAAAGATGTTAAAATACGATATAAAAGTGTGCAGTCTTATTCCATAAAGAAAAATTTACTAAGATTAAAAGCTCCGGAAACAAAGGCCTTTGAGGCCGTAAAAGGTGTCAGCTTTGAGGTCGAAGAGGGAGAAATTCTTGGAATTATCGGGAAAAATGGAAGCGGTAAATCTACATTGTTAAGGGCGCTTGCCAATATCTTCTCAGCAGATGAAGGAAGTATTGATTTACATGGACATACCATATCCCTGTTGGCAATTGGCGTTGGATTCAAGAATCAGTTGACAGGACGCGAAAATATTATGTTGTCAGGTATGCTTTTGGGCTTTAATGAAAAAGAGGTAAAGTCACACCTGGATGAGATTATAGAATTTTCAGAGTTGGGAGACTTTATCGACAGGCCTGTAAGGACTTATTCAAGTGGTATGTATTCAAAACTGGCATTTTCCGTGACTGCTATTCTGGAGACGGATATTATGCTGATTGATGAGGTTTTGAGTGTTGGAGATGAACATTTTAGGAAAAAGAGTTATGCAAAAATGAAAGAATTGATATCCGGAAATGACCGGACAGTAGTGATCGTGTCGCACAATTTAAGTACGCTGCAGGAATTGTGCAATCGCGTTATGTGGATGCATGACGGAAAAATACGTGAGATTGGAGCGCCGGAAGACGTTTTAAATCATTATAAGGAATATATGAAATAGATACAGCAATAGGTGTGGGGAATGAAGACAAAATTTTCAATTATTATGCCGGTATATAACCGTGAGGATTTTTTGAAAGAAGCAGTTGACAGCATTATACTTCAAAGTTATGGGATAGAAAATATAGAAATTGTTCTGGTTGATGATGGATCGACGGATAGTAGTCCGGAAATCTGTGAAGCATATGCATCAAAATATCCTGATCAGATTAAGGTAATACATCAGGTTAATCAAGGGGCATCGGCAGCAAGGAATGCAGGTGTAAAAGTTGCTACAGGGGAATGGCTTAATTTTTTAGATTCAGATGATCGGTTGTCAAAAAATGCATTGATGGAAGTAGCAAGATTTATAAAAAGGCATAAAAATGAAACAGATGTGATAGCGCTTCCGATTTTCTTTTTTGGAGAAAGATCAGGAGAACATATATTAAATGGGAAGTTTCACAAGGGATCACGAGTAATTGATCTGAGGGAAGAGTGGAATTGCCCACAAATGAGTCTGAATTCAACATTTGTTCGAGCTGATATTGCAAGAAAATATGCATTCGATCAGGATGTACATATTGCAACAGGTGAAGATGCAAGAGAAATTTTAAGGTGCTTATATGATAAACAGACATTAGGAGTTGCTACAAAAGCGAGGTACTGGTATCGCAAGCATAGCCAATATTCATTGTTGGGTGATTCTAAAAATAAGAAAGAAAAGTATTCAGAAAATATTTTATTATTTCATTGCTTTATTTTAAATTGGTATAAAATGAAATGTGATACAATTCCTAAATTCATTCAGAATGCAGTTTTATATGATATTCAATGGAGATTAAAACAGGCAACGATTCCACAGGAAGTCTTAACAACTGAAGAAATTGTGCAGTATAAGAAAGCACTGAAAGAGGTTATTGCGCAGGTAAGTGATGATATTATATTAAAACAGAAAAATATTTATAAGGAACATCAATCATATGCATTATACTTAAAGTATAATTGTTATCCGATGATAAAATATAATGAAAATAGAGCGTTTTTTGTATATTCAAATCAGGAAAACGAAGGAATTATAATGGATTCGCTTCCGGTTAGATTGAGTTTTTTTAAAGTAGAAAATGATATTCTGTATTTACAGGGTTTTGTGTTTTATTATTTATACCTTACAGAAGAGCCTGGAAATTATTACATAAATGTAAATAAAAAATTATATCCTTTAAACCTTCAGAAAACTGAAAAAACTGTTTTGGCTATTGAAGAAAAAATATGTGAAAAATATTTCTTTGATATTCGTATTCCAATAAAGGAAGAAATTATAGAAATGGTTTTTGTCTATAAATATCATGATATGGAATGTGAGATCAAAAAAATAATATACGAAAAATTCTTCCCGTTGGATGATAAAAGTTCTCGTCCATATTATCATACCGGTAATATTTTATTCTATGAAAAAGAGGCGCATTTATTTCTCCGGAAGAAAAAAATGCCGTGCTTTTGTAATGAACTTATTTATATATATGATTTATTAAAGAAGAGACGAAGAGGAAGCAGGAAAGCTATTCTGGTACATCTGTTGTTTTATTGCATAAGACCTTTTGTACATAGACCTATATGGCTTATAATGGATCGTCTGGATAAGGCAGATGATAATGGAGAGGTATTTTATCGGTATCTATTGGAACAAAGTACGTGCAAAGCCAAGGTCTATTTTGCCATTCGCAAGGGAACGATGGATTATGAGAGATTACAGGGCTTGGGAAATATTGTGGATTGTTCTTCGGCAAAATATAAACTTCTTTTTTTGTTCGCTGAATATTTTATATCGTCACAAGCAGATGAGGAAGTAATAAATCCATTTCATGGTTATCGGTCTGCGTATAAAAGTTTGAATATGCCTAAATTTATTTTTCTTCAACATGGTATAATAATGAATGACTTATCAGATTGGTTAAATAGGTATAATAAAAATATTTATGGCTTTATAACATCAGTGTCAAATGAATATGATTATATTATTGAAAATTATGATTATTCAGTGAAAAATGTATGGTTAACAGGATTAGCGCGCTTTGATAAATTAATAAGTTATAAACAAAAAATTATTACAATCATGCCAACATGGAGAAAGAATCTGAGACCAAGAAAGAATGCTGAAAATAATAATAAGATTTTCTTGGAAAGCGATTATTATTGTTTTTATAGTTCTTTATTGTTAAATTCAAGATTGCAAGATACAGCAAGAAGAATGGGGTATATAATTCAATTTAAGATCCATCCAGCGTTAATAGAATATCAAAAATTATTTGAAAAAAATAAAAATGTTAGAGTAGTTGGTCAAAAAAAATATGTTGAATTATATGCAGAAAGTGCTTTGATTATTACAGATTATTCATCAGCGGTCTTTGATTTTGCATATTTGAAAAAACCAATTATATATGCGCAATTTGATGAACAATATTTTTTCTCAGGCGCACATATTGTTAAACATGGTTATTTTGATTACAGAAGAGACGGTTTTGGAGAGGTAGAAACTACATTGGATGGAGTAGTGGACCGCATCATTGAGTATATGAACAATGACTGTCAGATGAAGGAAGTATATCGGCAACGTGTGGATGACTTTTTCTATTATCATGATAAAAACAACTGCAAAAGAATCTATGATAAATTGCTGAGTGAAAGTGATTATGAATAAAAAAGATGATAACTTTCCGATAGATTTCATTATCACCTGGGTAGATGGTAATGATCCGGAGTGGCTTAAAGAGAAGAATAAATATGCATCAGCATCATTGCATAATGATGATGGTGAGGTAAGATACCGGGATTGGGATAATCTGAAATATTGGTTTCGAGCTATTGAAAAATTTGCACCCTGGGTACATAAAATTTATTTTGTGACATGGGGACATATACCCGCATGGCTGGATGTATCTAACCCGCGCCTTCAGATTGTAAAACACCAGGATTTTATTCCGGGAAAATATCTTCCAACATTCAATTCAAATACTATTGAACTTAATCTGCATCGGATTGAAGGGCTGTCTGAACACTTTGTCTACTTTAACGATGATGTTTTTTTAAATTCAAATGTAGAGAGAAAAGATTTTTTTATTAATGGACTTCCACGCGATATTATGGCTCTGGATTGTATTGCCTTTGGAAAAAACAGTGCAGGACTGTTTAATGCAAATGATGTTGGAATCATCAATGATCATTTTGATGTATGTGAGTGTTTTCATCTTAATTTTAATAAATGGATGAATTCCGGATATGGGATGAAGCTTATGCTACAGACGTGGTTTTTATTACACAAGTGCTGGTTTACAGGATTTTATTATCAGCATGTTACAGCTGCGTACTTAAAGTCCACGTTTGAAAAGGTTTGGGATGAGGAACCGGATGTTTTGGATGAAACCTGTAGATGCAGATTCCGCTCAACTCAAAATGTAAATCACTGGCTGATGAAGTATTGGCAGTTAGCTTCAGGTAATTTTTATCCGCAAAAGAAAAAATTTGGTCAATATTTTGAAATCGGCAATCATGATGAACGTTTAAAAGAAGCTTTGCTAAAAGGTAAAAGAAAAGTTATCTGCATAAATGATACAATCAAGGTTAGAGATTTTACCAGAGAAAAAGATGTCATAAACGAGATATTTGAAAAGAAGCTGCCTGAAAAATCATTTTTTGAAAGGTAGATAGTAAGAGCGTAAACATGAAAAAAACAGAACATACTTGTAATTGCTTTGGAATACAAATAGTGGCAACTAACCTGGCATCAGCCGCTCATACGGTTTTGGAACACATTGCGTGCTGGAGAGGGGAATATATTACCTTTGTCAATGTTCACACTCTGATGATGGCAGTGGAAAAGGAAGAATACCTAAATGCACAGGAATTAGCCATATGCAACTTTGCAGACGGAAAACCGATTGTATGGATGCAAAAAAAACAGGACTATATTCAAGCGTCGCGGGTTGCGGGACCGGATTTTATGGATGCAATCCTGCGGGAAGCTGAGGGGACTGATATGCGCCATTTCTTTTATGGAAGTACAAAAGATGTATTGGAAAAAATGGTTCAAAATATAAATCAGAAGTATCCCGGGGTGAAAATTGCAGGAAGTCTGGCTCCTGCATATGTAGAAAATATAGATAAAAAGACGTTTGATCAGTTTTTAAGAGAAGATATTCGAAAGATAAATGAAACAAATCCTGATTTTGTGTGGATTGGACTGGGAGCTCCCAAACAGGAGCTGTTTATGATGCATGCAAAAGGACATGTCGGAGGTGTCATGCTGGGAGTCGGTGCGACCTTTGATTTCTGGGCGGGAACACAAAAAAGAGCACCAAAGTGGATGCAGTTTATGGGGCTGGAATGGTTACACCGTATGATAACTGATCCAAAACGATTGTGGAAAAGATACTTAAAAACAAATGCTGAATTTATATGGCACTTTGTAAAAAACAGAGGTTGATTTTATGAATCAAAAGGTTTCTGTTATTGTACCGATATTCAATAAAGAACGATATATTTCCAGATGCCTGGATAGCATTCTGGGACAGACCTACACGGATCTGGAAGTGGTTATTTATGATGACGCATCGACAGACCATTCATTTCAGATCTGCGAATCGTATAGAAAAAAATATCCTTTTGTGAAATTACTGCGTAATCCGGATAATAGAATAGGACCCGGACGGGCAAGAAAGACTGCGTGCCGATCTGCTACGGGAAAATATATTTGTTTTGCTGATGCAGATGATTGTTTAGAGCCTGAGATGATTGAAAAAATGGTAGAGCGCCAGCTTCAGACGGGAGCAGAAATTGTGTGCTGCGGATATACGGAAAATTATCAGAATAGTAAAAAGATTTGTCGCGCAGGAAGCGAGGATTATTTGGAGTTAGACGAAGACAACAACGGTAAAAAACATCTTTTGGAAAAGATGTTCTTTGATCCGGGTTTTGCGTCTTACTTTTGGAACAAAATGTTTCTGCGGGATTTTTTAATTCAAAATATTGAACTCTTTTCAGAAAAAGAGTGTTTTGAGGATCTTGATACATTATATAAAATTGCATTGAAATGCAAAAAGGTTGCCTGTTTGAAGGATCCTTGTTATCACTATTATAGATATACCGGCGAAAGCATCATGTCAGGCTGGAATGAACAGGCCAGCATGGATTTTATAAATACATATCAAAATGCGATGAAGCTGATTGTCAAACAATATCCGGAAATGGAAGGGCTGATGACGAGAGCCTGTTTGACTGCTATACTAAGAGGCTGTAAAGCAGTCTTAAAAATGAGCCATGGAAGATGTGTGTATGCGGGACAGCGGATGTGCAGAGAATGTCTGAAAGAGTATCCAGAATGGAAAGACTGCATGCGCGGCAGCGATAGAATTCAGATGTATATTGTTCTATACATTCCATGGATAATGAGAATTGCGCTAAAAGGAAAAGTCGTGCTGTATGGCTGATCCAAAATGGAGATAAGCAATATGCAAAAAATTGATTTTGTTGTGCCATGGGTAGATGGGAATGATTCATCATGGCAGAAAAAGAAAAGGCAATTTTGCCCGGAAGATCCAAGACAAAATATCCGATATCGTGACTGGGATACCTTGAAATACTGGTTTCGCGGGGTTGATAAAAATGCACCATGGGTCAACCGGATAATTTTGATTACAGATCGGCAGATTCCGGAATGGTTAAATTTAAAGAATCCTAAGCTTCGTCTGGTGGATCATACCGATTATATTCCAGCAGAATATCTTCCGACATTTAGTGCGAATACAATTGAGCTGAATTTGCATCGGATATCCTGTCTGTCAGATAAATTTGTGTATTTTAATGATGATATTTTTGTCATGAAACCGGTTACGGAAGAGGATTTTTTCAAAAAAGGGTTGCCGGTTGATATGGCAGTTTTGTATCCCGGAATAACAACAAAGGATCAGTTTTTTGATCATATTTTATTGGAGGATGCGGATTTTTTTGCAAGACACTATGATATCAGGAAAGTAATCGCGAAGAATAAGCTTAAATGGCATCATCCGGTATATGGAAAAAGCGTACTTAAGACATTGGCGATGGAGCAATTTCCTGATTTTACGGGTATTATGATGCATCATCAGCCCAATTCATATCTCAAAAGTACATTGGTAAAAGCGTGGGAGCTGGAACCAGAGCTGTTAGACAGGGTATCAAGGAACCGGGTACGTGCGAAGGATGATGTTAACCAGTATATATTTCGATATATTCAGCTTGGGGAAGGACTGTTTGAGCCGGTGAATTTATTCAAACGTGGCGCAATGTTAAAATTGGGGGAGAAAAGTCTTGATTATGATTTGCTTTTTGCAAATAATAAATACAAACTTCTCTGTCTGAACGATGAGGCAGATATGATTGATTATCAAGAAGAAAAACAAAAGCTTGTACAGGCTATGGATAATATTTTTAATCAGAAAAGTTCTTTTGAAAAATAAGATAATGAGGCAGAAATATGTCAAACAAATTAGTGACAGGTAACAAAAATAAAAAGAAAGAAAACCAGGCACTTGAAATAGCACGTGCAGTACTGGAATATACGGTCATGGCACTTGGAATTGCACTCTGTGTACTGGTGCCGCTGTACCTAAAGGACGGCTACCATGGAGTCGGGGACTGCAAATATGAACTTTACAAATGGATCATGATATTCGGATGCATTGTCGTGGCTTTTGCCTGTGTCCTGTATTTTTGTCAGGGGGGACTGACTGCCGGAAGATATACTGCAGGAAATGTGACTGGCAAAAAAATAAACGACAAAAAAACAGATGGCGGACTGACGGTAAATGAAAGCCGCAGATTGTGTACCACAGATTATTTTGTATTTGCATTTTTAGTTTTTACTTTGATATCAGCACTTGCCGGCGGCAACTTCAAAGACTGTATCGCCGGATACAATGGCTGGTACATGGGAATTGTATCGATGTTCAGCTTTGCAGCCCTGTACTTTATGTTTGCCAAGGCAGGAAGATATTACAAGGCTGTTTTGTATGCACTTCTCGGAACATCATTTGTTACTCATATTGTTGGTATCCTGCACCGTATGATGATTGATATCATCGGCACCTATTATCTTGGTACTGAGCAGGAGCTTGCAGCCGGTTACAAAAACCAGTTTCTTTCCACACTTGGTCAGGCCAGCTGGTATTCAAGCTTTGTCTGTACTGTGTTTCCACTCGGACTTGCCATTTTCTGGTGTGCGAAAAAGAAAAATCTTCGCATGATATCCGGGATTTTTACTGCAGT
>Ga0129311_1002740_pt1 | contig 10189 bp, 9 predicted proteins | sample Go1ome_FD_94435 | JGI IMG/M metagenome (GOLD analysis project Ga0129311, IMG submission 94435) | Western lowland gorrila individual fecal microbial communities from Wisconsin, USA - Go1022B metagenome | ecosystem: Host-associated > Mammals > Digestive system > Large intestine > Fecal | place... | reverse complement strand
GACGAAGGGCGCGGTCTGCGCCGGACTTTCCCGCGCAAGGGAAAAGCTGCGCTCGATGCTGGGGGAGGAAGAACGATGAAAAAAGAACAATGGCAGGCAGTTTATACGCCTAATAATGAAGAAATGCTCGAACGGCGCGTTCGCCAGACGCTTTCGGGACTTCAAGAGGATGCACCCGTGCGGCGTATTTCCGGCAGGCGAATGATGCTCATCGCGGCGGCACTCGTCCTGATGCTTGCGGCGGCGGTTGCTGTGGCGGCAGGGTTGACGCGGTCGGCAAAATATGACGCAAAGCGGCTGGCACAGGAAGCGTTGTACGAAAAATACGGCTTTACGCGGGAAATGGACAGCTTCTTCATCTGCACCGTTGAAGAAAACGATGGCGAAACCGTCGTCACCTATCACGCGAATGAAGATGTCGGCGATTATGCGTGGAAGCTGGGCGACTATATCGTGACGATCCGAAACGGCAAGGCGGAAGCAAAATGGTCAAACGACGGAGAGGCGGTTGGCGACGATTTTTCCTCCGATGTGTGGGATACCGCGATGCTGGCGCGTGGCATGGAGTTGGTCAAGGCAGGACAGCAATGGTATGAAATCACAGGGACGCCGCTTGCGTGGGACGAGCAGACAGAAGAAGCGTTTGTTCCGGAAAAATTGAAGGGACTGGAACAGGCGCAAAAGGCGGATGAGGACAACGAGGATGTTCGGTCAGCGAAGCAGGCGTTGAGCGAGAAATACGGCTTGACAGAAGAAAACTTTGCGCTCTTCGACGTGTGGATGGAAGAAACAAACGAAGGAAAGCGCGTGAGCTTTGTGCCGAATATTCTGCCTGAAAAGGACGCCTATCGGCTGGATGGGGCAGGAAATTATGCGAGCTGCAGCGAGCGCATGGGACGATATGTGGTGATGCTTGGAAAAGACGGCGCGGTGGCAAGCTGGACGCATGACGGAGAACCTTTGCCGGATGTGACGGAATCCACATGGGGCAGAGCGGCAGTCTATGACGCGAAGAGCCTGACCTATCTGGCGAAACTGCTGGATGATTTGGATAAGCTGTATATCCGGTATCCGGAAAACCTATGGACACGCACGCCGGAGGGCGACGCGGCGATTGACGCACGGCTCATTGAAGCGGGCTTTTCCACAAAGCAGTATAACCATGTTCTGCCGACGGAAGGAATGCTGACTGAGGAAGATGCGCTTGCACTGGGACGTCAGGCACTGGAAAACGATGGCGGACTGACGCCGGAAATGCTGGATGGCGAGCAATCGGCAATCTACGCGGTATGCACGCTGGAGGAAGGACAAGTTGTTTGGAGCGTCTGGCATCACAGCAATCTGGGAATCAGCGTTGTTGAGATATCCGCCGAGAACGGCGAAATTCTGGATGTCATCGTGGATTACGGCATGGCAGGAAACGGATAAAAGTAAAAAGAGGGCATTGCTTTCATTCAATAGGGCGAAAAAGCAATGCCCTTTTCCCTTTGATTGCGAAGCAATCAAAGAAGTGGGAAGTCCAGAAACCTCAGGTTTCCGGTAGGGGTTATAGGGGACGACGTCCCCTATCGTCCCCCTTCTTTTTTTGTTGTTTCGCTCATACGCTCCACGGGGTGAGGCGGATGAACGGGCTGTTTTGCGCGATGCTGCTCGCGGGCACACTCTACGCGGCGGCGACAGGGAGGTTGGATGCGGCACAGCACGCGCTTTTGTCGGGCGGCGGGGAAGCGATGACGCTGCTGCTGGAGCTGGCGGGGGCGTATGCCTTTTTTGGCGGAATGATGGGAATCCTGCGCGAATGCGGCGCGGCGGATGCGCTGGCACGGGCGCTGAAAAAGCCCCTTTCCCGCCTGTTTCGCTTTGCGCCCGGCGAAGAAGCTGCGCTTTCGGAAATCAGCCTGAATCTGTCGGCAAATATGCTCGGCATGGGCGGCGCGGCGACGCCGGCGGGCATGACGGCGATGCGGAAGATGGCGCGAGCCAACGGCAATGACGGGCGGGCAAGCGATGCCATGATTCTGTTTTTGGTGATCAACACATCGAGCGTGCAGTTGCTGCCGACGACGATGATTGCCCTGCGTGCACAGGCGGGTGCGGCGAATCCGACGGATATCGTTGCGCCTGTTCTGGCGGCGACGACGGTATCGACGATATGCGGCGCGGCGATATGCAGGGCGTTTGCGGCGAGGGGGAAAGGCGTGTGAAGGCGCTGCTTCCGGCGATGGTCGTGGGCTGTGTCCTGATGGGGATTCGCGCCAAAGTGAGCGTATATGATGCGCTGATCCGCGGGGCAAAAGAGGGGCTGACGACGCTGGTGCAGATGGCGCCGTGCCTGTGCGCCGTGATGATGGCGGTGGCGCTGCTGCGGGAAACCGGACTGATGGACGCGATGTCTGCCCTGCTTGAGCCTGTGTTTTCGCGGATCGGCATTCCGCGGGAAGCGGCGCCGCTTGTGCTTCTGCGTCCGCTTTCCGGTTCGGCGGCGCTGGCGGCGGTGCGCCAGGTGATGGAGCAGACCGGGGCGGACAGCAGGGCATCGAGGCTTTGCTGCGTCATCTGCGGGGCGAGCGAAACGGTCTTTTTTACGGGTTCGCTGTATTTGGGCGCGGCAGGGGTCAAAAAAAGTCGATATGCCGTTTTTGCGGCGCTGACGGCATATGCCGCCGGTGTTCTTGCCGCGGCGATGATGGTGTGAAGAAGAAGGAAACGCAGGGAAATTCCGCCGACGCTTGACAGAAGCTGTCTAATCGAATACAATAATCCAAAGTGGTTTTATGTGCGCTTTTGACATCGTTCGGCGGGAATTGCGCCCGCTCGGAAGGGAGGATGGGGTCGTTTTGACCCTGACATCAATATGAATCATCGCTTAAAAGGATTCCGTGCCGCGGCGGCTCTGGTGATGCTTGTCTTTTTGCTCGCCGTTTCGGCTTTTGCATTAGCCGACGGAGACCCGATTCGCGTTTCATCGCTCAGTGAGCCGCAATCTGTTATCTCCGAACAGGATGTGTCCATCACCATCAAGATCTACAACAGCAGTCAGGAGGACATGACCGAAGAGATTACGCTGTTCGATCCGACCGCCCATTCCGTGATCAAATATGACGGGCTGAAAGGCGAGCAGAGCGTAACCTATAACGGCACATGGCATGTGACTGAGGATCAGATTAAAGAAGGCAAGATCAAGTACTTCATTCGGTACTATGTTAAGACTGCCGATGGCTTGCAGGAAAACAAACGCACCATCCCGGTCACCATTCAGACCGAAGCCGCCGCGCCTCAGATGACCGCGACGTATTCTGTCACGCCCAGCAGCGCACGCAAGGGGCAGAAGGTCACCGTCGAGTATACGCTTTCCAACACCGGCAACATCGAACTGCGCAACATCGCCGTCAGCAACGAGGGCATCAGCAGCAAGAAGCTCAGCGCACCCTCTCTGTCCGTGGGCGAAAAGATCACGCTTCAGGACAGCTTCACCATGGGCGACAGCGAGCTGGTCAGCAAGCCGACCGTCACCTATCAGGCGGCGGGCGGGAGCAAGGAATATACCATTTCCGACATGGCACGCAAGACCGTCACCCTTGCGGAGGACGGGCTGGAGGCACAGCTCAAGACGGATGCGGGCGAGAACCTGTATCCGGGCGAAAAGATCAACGTGACCCTGACCATGAAGAACAGCGGCAACTCCGGCTATACCGGCTTGACTGCCACGCTGTCCGATGGCACGGTCATCGCATCGAATGTCGATCTGGCGGCGGGCGCGACCTTTGAGCAGAAGGTTGAGTGGACGCCGACTCAGTCTACGACGCTTTCCGCGGAAATCACCGGTACGGACGACAGCGGAGAGGCAATCTCCGTAACATCCGGCGAGGTGACGATTACCACGCAGGATGCGAGCCAGGCGCTTGTGCTGAACGTCAGCGCACAGGCGCAGACGACGGAGATTTTCTCCGAGCCTGCCGTTGTGCGCTTTGCGGTTGTCGTTTCCAACATCGGTCAGACGGATGCCGCGACGCTGACTGTCAAAGAAGCGGGGACGACCGTTGCGACGATTCCGTCCCTGCCGTCCGGTGAATCCAGAACGCTGGTCTTCGATCTGCAAACCAGCATTGCCGGTCAGATTCAGTTCGAGGTTTCCGGCAAGGATGACGCGGGCAACGAAAAAGCCTATCCGTCCAACATCATTCAACTGACCTATATCGAGCCGACTCCGGAACCGACGGCGACCCCTGCGCCGACCGCCGTTCCGCCGACGCCGACCCCGGAACCGACGGCAACGCCCGTTCCGACTTTCGGCGAGATGATCGCCAGCCGTGTCAACCTGACGGTGCTGTATATCGTCGCGGGCGTGCTTGTGGCGGTGATTGCCGTGCTGATTGCTGTCGGCATGGTCAGCAGCGCCAAGAGAAAGAAGCGCATGGAGCAGGCGATTGACACCATCTCGCTCGCTCCGGATGTGCGCGATTCCTTCGGCAAGCGCCGCCGCCGCCCCGCTCAGGCAAAGGACACCAAGAAGAAAGAAAAGTCGGGCGAGGAAAAGGCAGAGAAAAAGGAAGAGCCGATCGTGCCTACGCCGGAGTTTGTTCCGGAAGAAAAGGGCAAGAAGGACGAGAAGAAGGAAGCCCCTGTCCGCGAGGAACAGAACGCGGAAGAGGGACGCCGCCGCCGTCCGGTGCAGGATGTGCCGACGGATAAGACCCTGCGCGTTGCGCCGATCGAAGATCGTCCGGAATTCGTTCCGCAGGGCAAGGTGGATGATTCTCAGACCCGCATTTTCGGTAAACTGACGCCGGAAGACGTCAAGCCGAAGAGCGAGGCAGAGCAGGAAACCATTCGGCTGAGCGGTGAAGATATTCAGGCGATTCGTGAGCAGACGCGCAAGGATACGTTTGCGGGTCACGGAAAGAAGCGCGATGAAATCAAGCCGATGAAGAAAAAGAAGGGTCTCTTCGGACGGAGCAGGAAGGATCAGGACGATGATTTCGTGATCGATCCGAATGCGCAGAACGACGATGACGACGACGATTTGTTTGAATAAACACGGGAACGTGCGGGATGAATGTCCTGCACGTTCTTTTTTCTTGACGTATAGGAAATTGCATAAAATCGCCCGCGTGAGCAAGACTTTGATGTGTGGCGGACTTCGGCGGAAGTGAAGGCGGGCTCAGCCCGCTTCAGACTGTAGACAAAAAGCTATTCTCCCCCTCCAGGGGGAGAATAGCCCTTTCCGCAAATGAAGAATAGCTGAATTTCTTGATTTTGCTATTCAAGCCAAGTTCGCTTATGTCAACAAGCTGAGGCGGGCTCAGCCCGCTTTCTTGCCTGACTTTGAAATCCGTGTCGTTTATGAAAAAGTGAGGAATGTTGCTAACGAGGGCAAAGCGTTTGTGTTTTTGCAGCCTTTGGAGGAAGTGAAGGCGGACTCTGCCCGCTGCTGACTGTAGACCAAAAGCTATTCACCCCCCGAAGGGGAGAATAGCCCTTTCCGCAAATGAAAGAATAGCTGAAGTTCTTGATGCTGCTATTCAAACCAAGTTTGCTTATGTCAACAAGCTGAGGCGGACTCATCCCGCTTGGAATACAAAAGCAGAGCCGTTGCACATAGACAACAGCTCTGCCTGAAAATATGGGATTGAAGCTTTCATGCAAGCAAAATGGGAAAGGAAAAGCGCCTGATTATTGCGCCTTGTCGTTCTGCGCGACGATTTTGCACAGCTCCAGCATCAGGCGCTGCGCCTGCGGAGAACAGCCGTTTGCGACAACCGCGATGGAGTGCCCGAGCGATTCCGGGGCGCCGGTCGGTTTGCGGTCGAAGCGGTCGTCGATGACGCAGCCGTTGAGAAGAGTGGAAAGCGGCGTTTCGAGAATATTGGCAATCAGCGCAAGCATCTCCAGCGAAATCGGACGGTCGCCGCGCTCGAGCCTGCCAAAATGAAGCTGGGATATTTTCAAACGTTCTGCAACGTCTTCCTGAGTCAAGTTCAAGTCCATGCGTGCGGTGCGGATGTTGCGCCCGATCGCTTTAAAGGAAATCAGCATTCCCATTCCCCCTGACGAAAGTTGGTGCTTTTATATTATCCTGAATGCACCGAAAAGAACACGTCCGCAAAAATCACTTCAAACCTATTTGGAATTAAGTCGGGCGATTTTCATGCGATATTGTTTTATGCGGGGAGAAAAGAAAAAATCCCCTTTCCAAACGGAAAGGGGAAGGGAACCGGCACGAGCTGCGCCGAAGGCTCAGGACTTGTGCGCCCGATGCAGAGGCGGAAGCGTTTCGTTGTTGATCATCGCGGTAAACGTCCGCAGGATGATGCGAACATCGACCCAAATCGTCCAGTTTTCGATATAGGCGATGTCGCAGTCGATCCGCCCGCGGATGGAGGTGTCGCCGCGATAGCCGCTGACCTGCGCCAGCCCCGTGATGCCGGGCTTGACCATGTGGCGAATCATGTACAGCGGCACTTCATCGCGGAATTGCTCGACAAAGTGGGGAATCTCCGGGCGCGGCCCGACGATGCTCATGTCGCCTTTCAACACGTTGATGAGCTGGGGAAGCTCATCGATGGACAGCTTGCGGATCAAGGCGCCGAAGAACGTCCTGCGGTCGTCTTCGCTGGTTGACCATGCGCTGTCCTCGCTGGTGTTGGGCTTCATGCTTCGGAATTTGAGCATTTTAAACGGCTTTTTGTTTTTGCCGATGCGGGTCTGCGCAAAGAAAACCGTATCGTGCGTGGAAAGGCGAACACCGATTGCCGTGATGAGCATCAGCGGCGAAAGCAGGATCAGTGCGCTGAGCGAAACGACGATATCAAACGCACGCTTGATGAACGCGTTATACAGCCGATTGAGCGGGATATCCCGGATGCCGACCATCTGAATATCTTCGAATTTGCTGGTAACGATCTGATAGCTGACGCGTTCTTCATAGCAGGGGATGATGCGCAGCGGCACGCCGTATTTTTCGCACAGGGCGATCATGCCGTCCAGCAGCACATATTTGCTCGCAGGCAGCGCGATGATGGCTTCATCGACCGGCGTTGAGAAGAGAATGTGTTCCAGCGCGTCATAATTGCCCAGCCGTTTGCTGTTGACGTAGAGGGTTTCATCGGCGACATAGCCGACCATGTGATGCCCCGCTTCCGGCTCGTTGATGACGGTGGAAGCATAGCGGTGTGCGGTCGAGCCTTCGCCGATGAGCAGCGTCGTGCGCTGATAGATGCCGCTCCGCAGGAGCGTTGCGTAGACGCGCATGACGATATAATGTTTGATGCTGATGAGCAGGGTGGATACGCCTGCGCTGATGAACACGGCGATACGCGATACATTCTGCAAGTCGACGAGAAACAGGAAGGAGAGCGTCATGCCCGCGCAGAGCGCTTCGCACAGAATCGTGCGCTGAACCTGCTTGCCGAAGCGGCGATGGAGGTTCGTCTGCGGATAGAAAAACAGGCTGTATATCACATAATGCAGCAGAGCAACGGCAAAGCCCATCGCGAAATAGACCTTGAAGCCGTAGGACGGCGTGCCATGCAGCAGGTAAAAGCGGATATAATATGCCAAAAGGAAGGAAATATAACTCAATACGGAAGTGAGCAGCGTGCGAACGCGTGCAGACATCTGCGGTGAATCCATAAACAACTCCTTTATACGAATTCGAAATGTCGGGCTATGCTGCAAAAACGGCATACACCTTTGAAAACGGAATGATGACCATTATAGTGGATTCTGTCTGCTTACGGATGAAGAAAAGAAGCAAAGCAGATATCGGTTCTTCCTTTGTTATTTGACGTTGCTTTCGTTGTTTTGCGGATTATTTCCGTATCATTCGCTTGATTTGGTATTCTGTGAAGTGGTTGATCAGCTCCAATCGGTTGCGCTGGCGCAGGGGAAAATGCATGCCGTTTGCCATCAGGATGCTTTCGCCATCCAGCTTGAGCGCTTCATCCATGTTGATCAGCACGCCGCGGTTGCAGGGCAGAAAACGCTCATCCCCCCGCAGCATGGCATCCAGCTCGCTGAACGTCATCGAGCTTTCAAGGCATGCGCCCGGCACGGTGAAGATATCCACCCTGTGTCCACGGGAGGCAATGGCGGCAATCTGGCTGTGCGCGAGGAGAATGCTTTGACGCGGCAGGCGGATTTCCACCTGCGTTTCGGATTCCGCGATGAAGCGCAGGGCAGAATTCAGCACGCGGTCGATTTCTTCCTGACGATAAGGCTTGACGAGGTAATCAAACGGGTGGACGGGAAACGCGTCGAACGCGTACTCGCGTGAAGAGGTCAGGAACACGATGAGGCAGCGTGCGCTTCGCTGGCGCACACGGCGGGCGGCTTCAATGCCGTTCATGCCGCCCATGCAGATATCCAGAAAGACGAGCGAATCATCGCCCGGCGTAAAGCCCTGCAAAAAGGTTTCGCTGCTGTCAAAGCAGGAGATCGACGCGCTCAGCCCGACGGGCATATGCTGAGGAAGATCGTTTTTCAACGCCTCGCGATCCGACTGCTGGTCATCGACAATAGCGATGCGAATATTCATAGAGAATCGTTAGCCTCCCTCGAATGAACGAAAAATAGAATCAACTAAGTATAGCACAAACTGACGCCGGAACCAAGTCAATGGCGGGATTCCGGGCAAATTCGATGTCATTCGTGCAGAAAAAACGCCGTTCGTGCAAAAACGGTTGCGAAAGCTGGCAAAAAGCACTATACTATGAACCAGAACGCAGTGGAAGGGGCAGATGCCGCGCTCCAATTACGATGATGCTGCCCATAAACAAGGAGGAAAACTGCAATGAAAAAATGGTTTGCACTCGCGCTTGCACTGGTTACGATGATGATGGGTTCTCTGGCTTTGGCTGAGGAAGTGCCTGCCGCGGATGCTGCACAGGATGCCGCCGCGCTGGAAGAATTGAAAGCGGAAGGTCAGCTGATTCAGGGCGAGAGCTTTGAATTCTATATTCCTGCCGACTGGACGGACGTCGAGCTGAACGACGAGCAGGCGGCAGAGGGCTATGTGTATGCGGCATGCTCTGCTGACGAAACCCAGGGACTGATTGTCGTATGGAAGGAACTGGATGCTGCGCAGACCGCGGCGGAGATTCAGGCGGGTCTGGTCGAAGTCTATGAAAATGCGCAGGTTCAGGAAGTCAACGGCATTTCTGTCGTCGTCTTTGTTGATGCAGAAAACGACATGCTCGGCATTGTGATGCCGGACAGCGTGGACGCGGGCTACTATATGTTCCTCTTTACGCCGGCTTCCGATGCGGCCTTCCTGCCGGTCGCGGACGCGATTGCATCTTCTCTGAATGTGATCGCGGAGTAATTCATTCACCTTTCCCGATTTGTTTTTTTAAAGAATCTAAAAACAACGCACTCCCCTGCCTGGCAGTTGGGGAGTGCGTTGTTTTTTGGTATTTCAGCTTTGCAGGGCTTCGATGGCGGCGTCCAGCGCGGCGACGGAACGGATGGTCTGCCGCCTGACGAGCAGCTGCCGACGAATCTGTGCGGGCGCACGTTCAAAGAGCTGCCGTGCATGCGAATCGCTTTCAAGCAGTGCGTACAGATTGGGGTACAGGTTCATAGTTCAGCCACCTCCTGATAACGGCAGTCTGCGCAGAAACAGGGACAAATATTCCGGCATGCACAATTTACGGGGCAGGCTTGACGCTGCTTTGCCGGGGGCGATATAATAAAAAGGATTCTTATAGGGAAGCAGAAGGAGCAGGCATGACAGCGATGGAAGCGGCGCGGACAGCGCTCAAAGAGGTATTCGGCTACGACGATTTCAGACCGGGGCAGGAGGATGCGGTGGCTGCCATCCTGCGCGGGCGGGAGGTCATGGCGGTGATGCCGACCGGCGCGGGGAAATCCCTGTGCTATCAGATTCCGGCGCTGGTTTTGCCGGGCATTACGCTGGTGGTTTCGCCGCTCATTTCGCTGATGCGCGATCAGGTCAGCGCCCTGCTGCAATACGGCGTTCGTGCGGCATATCTCAACAGCACGCTGACCCCGCGGCAGTACATGCTTGCGCTGGACAATGCCCGCCGGGGCGTTTACCGCATCATTTACGTTGCGCCGGAGCGGCTGATGACCGACGGCTTTTTGAATTTCGCCCGAAACGCGAATATTGCGCAGGTCGTTGTGGATGAGGCGCACTGCGTCAGCCAGTGGGGGCAGGATTTCCGCCCCG
>Ga0129311_1002737_pt1 | contig 10190 bp, 10 predicted proteins | sample Go1ome_FD_94435 | JGI IMG/M metagenome (GOLD analysis project Ga0129311, IMG submission 94435) | Western lowland gorrila individual fecal microbial communities from Wisconsin, USA - Go1022B metagenome | ecosystem: Host-associated > Mammals > Digestive system > Large intestine > Fecal | place... | reverse complement strand
CTCCTTCAAATCGAAATATCTGCCAATCGTCCTTGATGGTGAGTTTCAGTTCGTCCGACATATAGGCGCGAACAGCATTCACCATCCGATGCAGAGCCTTTTTGTTGGTGTGGAACAGATAGAAATATTTTGCCTGAGCGATATGCACCATTTTGGAAACGCCCATCACTCCGCCGTCCGCATCCAGCATGAGAGAAGCGTCATACCGGAGTTTTCCCTGTTTCAGGTAAACATTTGGGCTGGCGCAGAGCTTCAGCCTTCGGCAGGCATCCCGGATAGCAGCGATCTCCCGGCTGTCCAGATCCATGGCCCAGGGTTCAGCGTCCCGCTTTTCGTACTGAGGGAAAAACGGCGTCAGCTGTACTTCCGGGAAAAAGAGCAAGTCCGCCCCTGCCTCCGCCGCCCGCTCCATATAGCGGATGGTTTTGGTGAGATTTCGGTCAATAGAGGTATCCATTTGCATCTGTACCATGGCAAGTTTCATAATGTTCCTCCATTATCTCCATGCTTCGTTCATGCTGCCGGTGCGATAACCCAGCAAACCCAAGGCCCCATAGGAGAACCCGGCAGAAATAGCAAAGGTTTTTTGAATTTTGCCGAAATCCATCAATATCCAGTTTCTCCGAGTGGCAGACAATATGGCGAATCCCATTCTGCCCGTAAAAGGTCCCAACCTCTTTTAATTCCCGCTTTGGGAAAGACGCGGATGCCGCCGGAGAACACCGCAGCCACACCGCCAAACGAGCGCAGGTATTCCCGCGGTTTCATGCCGTATCATCTCTCTGGTTCGACAGGATACTTCCCTGCTTTGCCAAAAAATAATCAACATAGTATGATTATAGGTAATGATAGCATATTCGTCTTTCTCTGTCAACGTACCAACGCAAATACTCCTTTCTCCGTAACAAAGAGTCGTTCGTAATTTCCGGCAAAATCAGCCATACACTCCACCGCTAAAAAGTAAACTCCACCAAAAGGCAGCGTGATTTCTCCCGCAAGGAGCATATGCAGGACCTTCCTTCGCATAACAGCGCAGTAAAAAAATATAACAGCGGGGAGCATGACAATGCCATGCTCCCCGCTGTTATGAAAATCTTATGCTTGGTACTGCTGCATCCGCCAGACGATGGCGGAGATCTGGCCGCGGGTCAGAGTGTTATTGGACTTGAAGGTACTGGTACCGTTGGAGAAATAGCCCTCCACGATACCGGCGGCGTTCAGGGCCCGCACATAGGGATCAGAGGTGTCCGTAAAGGGATTCACGCTGGACAGGTCAGCGGTGTTCAGGCCCAGGGCCTTGGCCGCCATCTGCGCCATCTGCTGGCGGGTAATGGCGGCATTCAGATCCACATTGCCGCTGACAAGGCCATCGGCCTTGGCCGCCGCCAGGTAGCCGCTGAACACGCTGGAGCCGGTGGGCGCCTGGGTGTCATACCCGGCGGCAAGCAGGATGAGCTTCAGCGCCTGACCCCAGGTGACCGCCTTGTTGGGCTGGAAGGTGCCATTGCTGTAACCGTCAATGACGCCGGCGTCAGACAGCTCTGTCACATACTTATAGCACCAGGTGGAGGAGGTGACGTCAGAGAAGGTCTTGACCCGGCTCACCACGCCGATGGAGAACACACCGCTGGCAATGGGTGTGCCGCTGCTGCCATAGGCCACATAGGGGATCTCCACGGAGCCCGTGAAACCGCCGGCAGGCGTGAACTGCAGGGAGCTGATGGCGGAGTAGCTGTACACCGTTCCGGTGCTGGCCTTCTTGCCGGAGCTGGCATACACCGTGCCCTTGGTGGAAGCGGGCAGTTGCAGCAGCTGGATACTGTCCAGACTATCACCAGTGGCGCTGGAGACCGCGATGGACAGGGACGCTGCCGGGAAGCTCATGGACGTACCGGACAGCGTGGTACCATAGATCTCGGAAATGCTCTTGGAGGTCACGCTGATGAGAACGGTGCCGGAGGCGGAATATCCGTCGGTGCTGTACGCGGTAAAGGAGATCTGCTCGCAGTAATTGCTGCCGGTGGGGATATAGGTCAGCTCGCTGAGGGCGTACTCGCTCTGGCGGGAGGGACTGAAATACAGGGAGATGTTTTTGCAGTTGGAATCCGTCACCCGCTCGGATGAGCTGCCGTAGGCACTGGTGCCGAAGAAGTTATAGTACAGAATACCGGAATTGGGCGCATCCGTGATGCGCACATAGGCCAGAGAACTGCCGGAACGGGCCTTTTTTATGAAGCGGGCAAAGTCGTTGGCGTTCAGCTGCAGGGAACCGCCGGAGGTGATGCGGTAGACAATGTCGCCGCCCACCGCGTCGGCAGAGGAACTGCCGGAACCGGCTTCACCGATGCGGATCTTCAAAACGCCGTCCGCCTCATCGTCCTCGCCATAGGCGGTGAATTCCAGTGTCACTACGGTGCCGTCGGCGTCATCATCCGCCACGAAAGACAGCTTCTTGAGGGGATAGTCGCCGTAATCATCATCGCTGTAATAGAAATTGTAATCCTCCAGTTCGCTCTTGCTGAAGGACTCCTCGCCGCTTCCGTCATAGACATAGTAAAGAACCCCGTTGGAGGACTTATAGGAGCTGTCGGGATAGAACGTCACATAACGGAACGTGTCATCGCACTCGTTCTCGTAGAACTCTTTGAAATCTGAGCGGTCAAAGACGACTTCCTCTCCCGCGTCCACCTCATAAACGATGTCGCTGGATGTCGCTGGATGCCGCCGGAACCATGCCCACGACCAGAGCCACCGCCAGCAGACACGCCGTCAGCTTTTTCTTTACGATACCTTTCATTTTAATTCGATTCCTCCGTTCCTGGATACTTCAGCCGGTGGTCAGGGCTGCGGCTGATACTTGTTTGTTATTATACAACAATCGCTTTGGAACTGTCTTGCAAATTTGTAAATTTTTTCATTCTCTCCTCTTGAGTGAGAAAATTGCCTTTACACGCAAAAGTTTTTGATCTCCTCCAAAAACTGCCTGCCGTACCGCTCCGCCTTGGCGCTGCCTACACCGCTCACGGCCCGCAGCTGCGCCATGGTGGCGGGTCGCCGAACGGCCATCTCCCGCAGGGTCTTGTCGCTGAACACCATATAGGCCGGTATGCCCTGAAACCGGGCGGCCCTGGCCCGCAGAATCCGCAGCCGGCGGAACAGCTCCGCGTCCTCCCCCTCCAGCTCTGTGGGGACGGAACGGACGGCGGGCCGCTCTTCCCGGTCGGTTCTCATCAGCAGCGGTGCGGCACCGTACACCACATCCTCCGCCTTCTCTGTCAGCCGCAGCACCGGATAGGGGCCGGAGCTGGCCTCCAGCACGCCTTCTTCCATGAGACAGCGGATACGCTCCCGGACCTCTGCTTGGGTCAGCTCCTGCAAAGCGCCGTAAGTGCTCTCCCGGTCCATGTGGTATTTGCGGACCTTGTCCGTCACGGCTCCGCAGAGGGTCTCCGCAATGACGCCGGCGCCGAAGCACTGCCCGGTCTCCGAGACACAGCGGACGATGAGCTTCGCCTCCCGGGAGATATCCACCTCCTCAAAATTATGGAGGCAGTTGTAGCAGGTGCCGCAGTAGTCCGGGGCGGATTCCCCGAAGTACTGCAAAATGTACTGCCGCAGGCAGCGGCGGGTCCGGCAATAGCCCTCCATCTGCCGCAGGCGCTCCCTGTCCCGCTCCCGCAGGCGGGCCGCCGTCACGGCGTCCAGCTCCTCCCGGGGCTCGCTGTGTTCGATGAGGAACTGGGCCGTCCGCACATCCTGGCCGCTGTACAGCAGGATGCAGCTGGAGGGGGCGCCGTCCCGGCCGGCCCGTCCCGCCTCCTGATAATAGCTCTCTATGTCCTTCGGCATATTGTAGTGGATGACATAGCGGACGTCGGACTTGTCGATGCCCATGCCAAAGGCGTTGGTGGCCACCATGACCGATGCCCGGTCGTAGAGGAAATCCTCCTGGTTTTTCTGCCGCTCCTCCGGCTCCAGCCCCGCGTGGTAGCGGGTGGCGGCGATGCCCTCACTTTGCAGAAACCCACAGACCTCCTCCACGGTTTTGCGGGTGGCACAGTATACGATGCCGCACTTGCCCGGCCGGCTGCGCACCAGTTCCAAAAGCGCCGCCCGCTTGCCGGAGGGCTGCTGCACCTCAAAATACAGGTTTTCCCGGTCAAAGCCGGTGGTAACGGACAGCGGGGCCTTCAGCTCCAGCAGCTTCAGGATGTCCCGGCGCACATCCGGTGTGGCAGTGGCGGTAAAAGCCCCCACCGGCGGCCGCTTGGGCAGGCTGTTCACAAAGGCGGGGATGTTCAGGTAAGAGGGACGGAAATCCTGGCCCCACTGTGAGATACAGTGGGCCTCGTCCACCGCCACCAGGGAGATGTCCGCCGTTTCCGCAAAAGACCGGAAGCCCTCTGTCTCCAGCCGTTCTGGCGCCACATAGATGATCTTGTATCGTCCTGCCCTGGCCCGGTCCAGGGCCAGCAGGTACTGGCGGAAGGTGAGGCTGCTGTTGAGATAGGCCGCCGGCACCCCCATCTGCACCAGGGCCGTCACCTGGTCCCGCATAAGGGACACCAGGGGCGAGACCACGATGGTGATGCCCGGCAGCAGCAGCGCCGGAACCTGGTAGCAAACGGACTTGCCTGCTCCGGTAGGCATGACGGCCATCACGTCCCTTCCGGACAGCAGCGCATCGATAACCGCCTCCTGGCCGCCCCGGAACGTATCATAGCCAAAATATGTTTTTAAAGCTTCTTCTTTCGTCATGGGTCTGGTTCCTTTCTTTTTCCGAATCCATTGTATCACAGGCGGCGGCAAAGTGGTACCGCCCAGCCGGTTTTTTCCCGGTGGCCGTTGCATTCAGCCGCATTCTGTGATACGGTAACATATGTAACAAAGGAGGTGGAGACCTGTGCAGGACAAAACAGAGAAGCTGCGGCGGCTGGCTCTGGTGGCCAGGCGCTACTATCTGGAAGACAAAAAGCAAAGTGACATCGCGGCGGAACTGGGGGTCTCCCGTCCCCTCATCAGTCGGATGCTCAGCGAAGCCCGGGAGTTGGGGGTGGTGGAGATCACCATCCATGCCCCCGGTGAGACCGCCGAGGCCCTTTTGCGTCGGTTGGCGGAGAGCACCTCCCTCCACGGTGGCGCTCTGGCCCCCGACGGCGAGGACGACGGCCAGACCAACCTGGCCCTGTGCCGGGAAGCGCTTCGGCTGCTGGAACGGCTGGAAGCCCGCCGGGTGGGCATCGGCTGGGGCCACTTCATCGGGCAGCTGGTATCCCTGGTGGAGGCGGCTCCCCCCGGGCGCAGCGGCGTGGAGCACCTGTTCCCTCTGCTGGGCAACGCGGGCTTCCCCATCCGCAACTACCATTCCAATGAGAACGTCCGCATCCTGGCGTCGGCTCTGGGGGCGGAGCCGCACTTTTTGTATCTGCCCGCCTTGGCGGAAAGCTGTGAGGAAAAAGAAGTCCTCTGCGCCACGGAGCTGTACCGCCAGATGGAGCAGCAGTGGCAGAAGATGGACACCGCCTTGGTGAACATCGGCAACTATCCCTCCACGCCGGACTTTGCCTCCGTGGCCCGGTATGGCCCCCTGCTGCAGCGGCAGAAGGCCTGCGGAAGGCTTTTGGCATACTTTTTCAACGAGAACGGCCAGATCATTCGCTCCGACCACGACTTCGCCATTCAGTTGCCTGTGGAGCAGCTGGCACAGTGCCGAAACGTGGTGGGCCTGTGCTCCGCCAACACCAGTGCGCGGGCCCTGCGGGGCGCTCTGCGGACGGGGTTGTTCACCCATTTGGTGGCCCGGGAACAGCTGGTGTCTGAATTGCTAGAGTAATAGTAACATATGTAACACCCTTAGTAGTTATTTTCTGCTGAGGGTGTTTTATTTTTGTTCTTTTTTACCTATATTTTCACAAATATATTTGCAAATACGTAGAATTCAATCGTTCATAATTGACTTTTGTAACACATATGATATGCTTTGAACAGATGTAATCAGAATAGGAGGCGTATGTGTATGACCCTGGACCGGGCCTCTGTGGCGGCCATGCTGACCAGCGCCGCTACATTGCTGGCGGACAACGCCGACCGCCTCAGCGAGATCGACTCCCGCTTTGGTGACGGCGACCACGGCATTACCATCAACAAAATCGCAAAACTCCTCTTGGAGCGGGTATCCCAGTGGAGTGACGAGAGCATCCAGGACTTTCTGGATGACCTAGGCACCGCCATTATGGAGGTGAAGGGCGGCTCCGCCGGGCCCCTGTACGGCACCATGGTCGGCGGTCTGGGCGTGGAGCTTGGCCCTGATGAAAATGAGCTGGACACCGGCGCCGTCAAGCGGATGTTTGCCGGGTGCCTTTCCGAGATGGAGGACATCACCACCGCCAAGGTAGGCGATAAGACCATGATGGACGCCCTCATACCCGCCGTGGAGGCCGCTCAGGCAACAGATGGCAGCCCCAAGGACATTTTTCTGGCCGCCGCCGAGGCCGCCGAGGCCGGAGCCAAAGCCAGCGAACAGTTCGTGTCCAAGTTTGGCCGGGCCCGCAGCTACAAGGAGCAGACCATCGGCACCCCCGACGCGGGCGCCGTGTCCACCTCCCTGTTTATCCGCGGTCTGGCGCAAGGCGTGTAAAGGGAACTCACTTTATCAAAAATTCAAATACAACAGGAGGAACACGCCATGAAAATGAAGAAGTTCATCAACAGCCCCGACAATCTGACCGACGAGCTGCTGGACGGCCTGGTGGCCGCCAACCGCTCCCTCATCCACCGGGGCGAGGAGAACATGATCATCAACAACGCCCTGGAAAACGCCGACCGCGTCACCATCGTCACCCAGGGAGGCTCCGGCCACGAGCCCGCCATCTCCGGCTTCGTGGGCGAGGGCATGGTGGATATCTCCGTGGTGGGCGACATCTTCGCCGCTCCCGGCCCCCAGGCCTGCGTGGACGCCATCAAGTTGGCGGACAAGGGCAAGGGCGTATTGTACATCGTGCTGAACCACGCCGGCGATATGCTCACCGGCAACCTGACCATGAAGCAGGTGAAAAAGCAGGGCCTCCACTGCGTGAAGGTGGTCACCCAGGAGGACGTTTCCAACGCGCCCCGGGAGAACGCTGGTGACCGCCGGGGCCTGGTAGGCTGCATCCCCACCTACAAGATCGCCGGCGCAGCGGCCGCCGAGGGCAAGAGCCTGGAGGAAGTGGCCGCCATTGCCCAGCGCTTTGCCGACAACATGGCCACTCTGGCTGTGGCTGTCCGGGGCGCCACCCATCCCTCCACCGGCGCGGCTCTGGCTGACCTGGGCGAGGACGACATGGAGATCGGTATGGGCCAGCACGGCGAGGGTGGCGGCGGACGCCAACCCATGAAGAGCGCCGACGAGACCGCCGAGATCATGGTGAACGCCCTGGTGAAGGACATCGAAATCCAGCCCGGCGAGAAGGTCATGCTCATCATCAACGGCTCCGGCGCCACCACCCTTATGGAGCAGCTCATCATCTACCGCAAGTGCGAGCAGGTCCTGAAGGCCCAGGGCATTGAGATCGTGGCCAACTACGTGGGAGAGCTGCTGACCGTTCAGGAGCAGGCCGGCTTCCAGATGTTCATGGCCCGCATGGACGATGAGCTGCTGCGGCTGTGGAACGCTCCCTGCAAGACCCCTTATCTGACGAAATAAGGAGGCCCTCCCATGGCAGACAACATTGGAAACAAGGCCGCCCACGACTATCACCTGGACGTTCCCCCCGTCCAGGAGGGCTTTTACGTTAAAGGCAACGCCCACTGCGACTGGGGCATGAAGAACCGGCTGGCCCGGATGTTCGATCCCAAGTCCGGCAACACCGTCATGCTGGCCTTCGACCACGGCTACATCATGGGTCCCACTGCAGGCTTGGAGCGCATCGACCTGGTGATCCCGCCTCTGGTCCCCTACGTGAATGTTCTGATGGGCACCCGGGGCGTCATCCGCTCCTGCATCTCCCCCACCGCGCTTGTGGCAAAATGCGTTCGGGTCACCTATGACTCCACCATCCTCTATGACGATATGTCCAACGGCGGCGGCTTTGCCTGCGACATTGAAAACGCCATCCGCATGAACGCGGACTGTATGGCGGTGCAGACCTTCATCGGCTCCCCCGGCGAGTCCCGGTCCCTGGAGCTTTTGAGCCGCGCCGCCGACGCCGGCACCCGTTACGGCATCCCCACTCTGGGCGTGGTGGCCGTGGGCAAGCAGATGGAACGGACGGAGAAATTTTTCCAGCTGGCCACCCGGGTCTTGGCGGAAAACGGTGCCAACGTGGTAAAGAGCTATTACTGCGACGGCTTTGAGCGGGTAGCCGCCGCCTGCCCGGTGCCCATCGTCATTGCCGGTGGCAAAAAGCTGCCGGAGCTGGACGCGCTGGAGATGGCGTACCGCGCCATCGCGGAGGGTGCCCACGGCGTGGATATGGGCCGGAACATCTTCCAGTCCGACTGCCCCGCCGGCATGGCCGCCGCCATCGGCAAGGTGGTCCACGAGGGCTATACCGCTGCCCAGGCCTACGAGGTCTATGAAGAACTGAAGAACGCCAAATAAGAGGAGGAATCCCTATGGCCGCGACTTACATGCACATCGGTATCCCCGTCACCAACAAAAAGCCCGGCATGGTCTACAACGAGGGCGCCAGGTTCTGGTGCAGCAATGTGGACGATTACGACTACAAGATCGAATATCTGAAATTCGAGGAGGGAACCCCCTTCCCAGAGGTGCTTCACCGGAATCCCCATGTGGCTTACAAAGTGGATGATCTGGAAAAGTACATTGCCGACGCCGACAGCATCATTTGTGGTCCCATGATGGCCAATGAGACTGACCGTCTGGCCTTTATCTGGAAGGACGGCGCCATTTTGGAACTGTATCAGGAGGGCTAAGTCCCTGTTCTGAAGCAAACAGGACCTGGCATATGCCAGGTCCTGTTTCATTTATCCCAGCCAACTCAAAAGACGTCCCGCCTCCAGAGCCGCCTGGGCCCGGACGCCGTTGAAGTCCACATAGGGGTTGTAGACCGCCTCCAGAGCGTCGTGGGCAGTCTTTGCCTCCCGGAGGGCAAGTACGCCCTCCTCCCGCAGCAGCGCCGCCATCCGGGCCTGGAACCGCAGCCTGGTCCGCCCCTCTGTCTCCGCCATGGCGTCCAGGCGAACCCGGCGGTAGGGGCGCTGTTCATACTCCATGCCTGGCCGGACAGTGACAAAGGCCAGCCCCAGACCGGGAATGAGCAAGTGCTCCGGACGATTCGGGTCCTCCGGTGACAAACAGAGAATGGTGTCCCATCCCCGGCTGACCGCCGTTTTGTGGAGGAAAGCAAGGAGTTCTCCCGCCCGCTCCCAGGTGTCCATAAAGGCATAGACCTTGGAGCACAGGGCATCCACGCTGTCGAACCGCCAGATATATCCCTTGTGGGTAATGCTGCCTAAAAAGCGAAGGGTGGTCCGCCCATGCTGATTGCCCCGGCTTTTCAGCTCCCGGGCCGCGATGCCCTCTACACGCCGCCGGGCCCGCTGGCTGTCAAAGCCCTTTGCCGCGGCACTCACAGCGTCCAACTCCACCTGGCGGGCAGCCTTCAAATGGCGGTACGCCTTGGCATAGGCCGATTTGTAAGCCGCCGTGTGCGCTTTGACCTCCACTGCCGACGCCTTGGCTGCCGTCAGGTCATAAAACCGCCCCAGGTCCACATACCGGTCCACCGCCGCCGGGTACTGTGGCTCCACCACATGGGGACTGGTTCCGTCCACCACGGCACAGCGAAGCTCCGGCAGTACCACGCCGTCCAAAGAACCCGGGTCTCCGGAGCACCACAGGTACTCCACCGTCGTTCCGGCCGTCTCCATGGTGCGTCCGATCTCCCTCATGAAGGTGTTTTTTCCAACGCCGGGTCCCCCTTTCAGCACCATCAGGTCATATGTATCCTCCAGGTCCACCACCCGGGAGAATAAATTTTGAAAGCCATCACCACTGTTGGCTCCCACAAAAAAATTGGTAACAATCGCCATATCGCATCCCCCTTGCACCATTTACCCCAGGCTAGCTTCATCACTCCTTTGCTGCATACCTGTTACGCAATAGAAACGCGATTTTGAGGGTTTAGGTATCAATCCCTTATCCGCTGAAAACCGCGTCCGCAAAGCCGCGTAAATCAAGGGCTTTT
>Ga0129311_1002734_pt1 | contig 10204 bp, 5 predicted proteins | sample Go1ome_FD_94435 | JGI IMG/M metagenome (GOLD analysis project Ga0129311, IMG submission 94435) | Western lowland gorrila individual fecal microbial communities from Wisconsin, USA - Go1022B metagenome | ecosystem: Host-associated > Mammals > Digestive system > Large intestine > Fecal | place... | reverse complement strand
CGGGAGTGAACAAAGTAAATCCGGTTTTGGTATCTGCTATCAATTTGCTATCAAATGCCCCGTTTCCGCTTTAAGACCCCAGTGTTTTCAAGGCTTTGCTGGTTTTGTCAGTTATTCCCACTCGCTCGTCTATCTTTATCAACCACAACACACAGTGTCAAACAAAACTATTTAATTCAACATATTGTGGTTGAAGCCATGTCTAACGACAGCTTTAGAAGATATTGCTACGATTTTGCTACGCTCACTCCTCCAGCATCTCCATGGCCCGCATCAGCACTTCCTTGGTCTTTTCGTCGGCCCCCTGTGCCATGCCCTCCAGCTTTTCTCTCAGCTGGTCCCGGCCATCGTCGTTGCTGTAATGGCCCCTTACATAGTGGCTGCGGCGGTAGGAGTTCTCCCTGCCGTAGCTGCCCCTGCTTGCGGCCCACTCTCCCCGGGAGTATCCGTCCCGGCTGTACTGCTGCCCGGACAGCGCCTCGATCTTGTAGATGTTCTTCACGGTGTCAGTCAGCTTGTGGGCAATGTCCAGATCACCGGCCCCCAGGTCGCCCTTGTCGGCGATCTCGTCCAGCTCCTGACAAAGCATGTCCTTCAGCTTGTATAACGTTCTCATACCCATAAATGATTCTCCTTTCAGCTAATCCGGTCCACGGTCATGTTGGCGTTTGCCACACTGATGGCCTGCGTGCTGGTGTTCTCCATGGCCACCGTCAGGCAGCAGCCCCGGGGAACCTCCACAATTGCGCTGACGTAGATGTTGAAGTAGTTCTCCTCGGCGGCAGGGGTCACAGTTGCGGTGGCGCTGTTCAGCGGCTCCCCGTTGATGGCCAGGGCGGCGGTGATGGCCTCCACCGTCCCGCCGGTGGGAACGGCGATGTTGCCCCCAAAGCTCACCCGGAAGCGGGCCTTGCACTGGTTGGTCAGCCCACGCAGGGTCACGATACCCGCCCCGTCCCTGTGTACGATGCAGGGTTTTCCGTTTACCGCGGCGGAGGTCAGGGGCACGTTCTGACCGGCTGCTACGGTCAAAATTCCGGGGTTGGTGTATTCTGCCATAAAATCAGTCCTTTCGTAAAATAAGCGGCGGGACTATTGCCCCGCCGCGTTGGTTCCAGTATCAGCACGGGGCTGAACAGTTCGGAAATCCCGAACAGCTGATGCTATGCAGTTGTCAGCAGCCGCAGGTGCCGCATCCCGTGTAGCTTCCGCCCGCCCAAGGGTTGCAGCTGGCATAGGCACTGGGCATGTCCCCCATGAGATATCCCTGCACCGCCAGACTGAGATACGCCTCTCCCCAGTCCTTTCCCGTAGCCTTGGCAATGGCCCTCACGGTGCAGTCCCCCACGTTTTTCCCCTTTGGGTTGGGGTTGTACTGCTGATACATGGTTACCGCCCCCCTTTGGTGCTATCATACAGAAAAAAAGGCCAGACAAAGGGCCTGAAAAAGGTCCTTGTCTGGTCTTTGTCATGGGTTTAAAATGTCGTCTGCGATCTTGGCAAACGCCCGCCTGCGCCTCTTTTTCAGGCACTCCGGGGAGACGTGCAGCCGCTGGGCCGCCTGGATGTAAGACAGCCCCCTCACGTCGCACTGGATCAGGCTGTCCGCCTCCTCCTCCGGAAGGGCAAAGGATCTGATGTACGCCTCGGCCCTGCGGGGGGCCATGGCGGAGATGCGGGCCCGTATGGCCCTGTGCTGACTGTCCATCGCATGTCCTTTCTGCAATGGACCTGCGGAGCGCCTCCCGGCGCGGGCTTTCGCCGTCCTTACTTCTTCTTCATTTTCTCCAGCTCCTGCTTCACCTTGCCCGGGTTGTAGTGCCGGATGGTCTTGCCGACGCCCAGATACTCAAACATGGCCTCCTTCTGCTTGTCGCTCAAACCGGTGTAGCCGTAAACCAGCTCCATGATCTGCAGCCCCTTGCTGTTGCTGATGGTCTCGCCGTCCTTGTCCTTCAGACTCTCAATGCCGGATGCCCTGGTCTGGATCAGCAGATATTCTCCGGGAGAAATGCCGTACTTCCGCTCGGCCTCCTGGACTTTTTTCACCTGTTCGTTGGTGATCTTATATTTCCCGCCGGATTCCGCCGCCAGCGCCGTCTCCTTGGCGTAGGTATTGACCTTTCCTTCAAACGTGTTCCGCTTTTCCTCGTCCAGGGTATTATACCCTTTGGCGTTTTCCCCTTTGTCCATGGCTTTCCGGTAAGTGTCCGCCTTTCGCTGGGTGTACCTCTGATACTGGGCCGCCGTCAGGTCGTCTGCCGTAAATCCTTTATCCTTCTCGGTCTCGTTCCGCTCCCGGATGCCGATCAGATCCAGCGATCCCTTGGGCAGGGTGTATGCCCCATCCTTGTCCTTCGCCTTCTCATAGCGTGACTTCATGGCGCTGTCCATCTCCGTAAAGCTCTTGCCCATCTGGTCAGAAAGCTCCTCCCGGATATGCTGGTAGCTGTCCATGTCGCCCTGCTCCAGCGCCCGGTACATAATGTCCAGATACCGCCCGCCGTTGCTGCTGTTGGTGATGTTGTAGATGGCCTTCTCCATTTCGTACTGGAGCGGGATGTTGCCGGTCTCCACGGCCACGCTGCGCATCAGTCCCCAAATGTCTCTGGCCAAATTAGAGACGGGGGTCCCAAAAAATCCGGCAGCCGCGCCCAGTAGCTCCTTGGCTGCATAAGCTCTTGTCTTTTTCCCCGTTCCGTCCGCGCTCTGGATCATGATCTGTCCCGCCTGAAGCAGATCAGATACGGTTTCCATATCGGCTCGGGAGACATCATAGCCCTGCATGATGGACAAAGCATCTTTTGCAAATGGGATTTGGGTCAGCGGGTTCAGGTTGCTGCCAAAGTTGCCTTTCATAACGATGTTCCACGCCGTCTGCCATGCGCTCTCCTCGTCTCCGGTCACTCCGGTAAACGCCGTCCGGAATCGCTCCCAGTACTTCTTATCCTCGTCGTCGTCCCGCATGGCGTCGATCAGGCTCTGGGCCAGGGCATTCACCACGTTGGTCACCACAAGGGCCGTGGCCGCCCGTCTCATGGTCTTCATGGCCTTGCTCCGTTTCCCGGTGTCCTGCTCATACTTCCATTGATCCCAGCTGCGCATCAGCAGATTCAGGCTCATAATGGGTTCGCCCATGAAGCTGGTGGCCTGCTTCACCACCGCGTTGCTGGAGCGCATGATGTTGGACCGCTGGAGCACGCCGTCCACCACCTGGGTCTGGTCGATCACCTCCGCAAACAGCTTTGCCGTCTGCTCATAGAAGGCCTGGCTGCCCTTCTCCAGCCCCTGGTAGTCCCTGGATGTGGCCCACTCGCAGGCGTTCCACAGCTTGCCCCAGGTCACCGCGTCTGCCTTGCCGGCCGGAGCGGACAAAGCGTCGTTCATCTTGCGTACCCCCGTGCGGTTGTCAAACAAAGTCTCCGTCATCTGCCGGGGGCTGGCGATGTCAAAGCCTCCTGCGTCCTTCCGCATGGCGATGGGGGAGTATTCCAGCGCTTTTTTCCAGCCGTCCCCCTTTGTCACGCCCCGGGTCAGGCCCTTGGCCATGTCCCCCGGATCCAGCACCGCCGCCGCCCGGAAGAACGCCGTGGGCTGCTGGATGACCACGCGGATATTTGCGCCCACGCGGGATCCCTTAAAGGCTCCGATGGTCCGCCCGGCAATGTCCCACATGGGGCTGTCCCCCGGGGCGTTGATGCCGTTCTGAATATCCTCCATCAGGTTGTGCCAGTATTTCTGACTGCCCTGCCCGCCTACCCGGTCCAGCACCCCTTTGATGGTCTTGCCCGTGGGGATGCCCTCCTCGTCCCGGAACTTAAAGTTGTACAGCCGGTTCACGTCCTCCATGGTACAAAGCCAGGCCGCATAGTCCGTCATGTCGGAGGCGTGGTTGGCAAAGGTGGTGAAGATCCCGCCGATGTCCAGGGCGTTGCTGGCGTGTGGCATGGTGGTCTTGGCCATGCCAATGTTCTTGATAGACCGGGTGTTGCTCCCGCCCTTCTCCACGTCGCTGTGCAGGCCCTCCCGGGCGGACTTGATGGGCCAGTAGTCCCGCTCGGTGAATTTCTTGTACCCGTAAGCCTCCATGCTGGCCTGGTTGCCGTAGTCGGCCAGAACGCCCGTCGTCAGCGCCTGCAGCCCGTCCGCGATCTTTACCTCCTCCGCCGTCAGCGTTCCGATGATGTTGGCAAGGTCCGTGTCGGTCAGCCGGATGCTGTCCGTGCCCCGGCGGATCTTCGCGCTCTTGATCTCCGGCTGCACGATGCCCCCCTTCAACAGGTGGTCGTGGGCCTGTTTGCGCTTCATCAGTTCATGCAGCTCCATCACCTGGGCTGTGGACAGGGTCAGCTCCTCTCCCTGCTCCGTGGTGTAGGTCCTGGTGGTCTCCTCCAGCTTCTTCACTGTCTTGGGGTCCACCACCTTCTGTACCTCCTCGGCCACATGGTTCACCATCAGCTGCTCCCGGTCCTGGGCGTTGCGCAGCATACGGTAGACGTCCTTGCCTGCCTGGCCGTAATGGGAGAAGAAGGTGTACGGGGTCTCCAGGTCAATAGAAGCGTGACTTCGGGTCAGGCTGTTTTTGCTCCGTCTGCTGCTGGTCTCCACGGACAGGGCCTGGGCCCAGTCTGCCGTCCGCTTGTACTTGCTCTTGGACAGCACCTTGCCCGCCGTGTTCACGCTGTGCTCCACAGCCTTCACCACCTGCCACACGGTTTGCAGCTGGCTCACGCTCATGTCGGCCAGCTTGATGTCCTGCATGGCGATCACCGCGTCAAAGCCGCCCTTGATACCCTCCGCGTCGCTGCCCAGCAGAGAGGGGTCGATCACCAGGTCCCCGCCCTCGGCCACGATCTTGGCGTACTGCTCCTTCAGGGCCCGGAACGCCTCCGTCCGCTTAGTGGGGGTGCCGCCTCCGTTCTTTACCCGCTTTCCGTTCTCGTCCAGGGTGTACTGGCTCTCCTGGTTGATGCTCTCCAGCATGGCCGCCACCGCGCCCCGCATCTCCTCGGGGATGTGCTGCTTGTCGCTGGGCCGCAGCAGCTTCTGACTTAGGTCTCCTGCGTGTCGGGTGATCTTGGCCCGCAGCTCCCGGGCTGTCTGGCGCTCTCGGCCCGCCGCGTCCTTGGCCTTGTAGTGCTCCTTCAGCTCGTCGATCTTCTTGGCCCGGTTCTCCCGCTCCTTGGCGATCACCCTCTGCACCCGCTCCCGGTTCTGCTCCCGCAGCTGGTCCAGCCGCCGGTTGTAGTCCTCCCGCACCTTCTGCACCTGCTGGCGCCCCTTGCCCTTGGCCTCCTCCAGCTTCAGTGCCTGCCGGTCTGCAAAGGTTTTCTTGGTCTGGGGCAGGTCGAAAAAGGTCTCCATGATCTCGTTGGCCGCCCCGGCCACCGCCTCCTGCATATCTGCGCTGAAGGGGTTGTATGTCTCTACCGTGCCCACCTCGTTCAGTACCTGGCTGATCTGCAGCAGCTGGTCCGTGGGGGTCACCTGCATATTCTCGTCAAAGAACTCCGGCCACCGCTCGGAAAGCTCCTTGTATACCTGGTCGATGTTGGTCTCCGTCCCATTTACCAGGCGCATCCGGCCCATGTTCCGCTTGTGGAAGTCGCCGTAGTCCGTAATGTCGCCCTTCACCTGGTCGGTCACCACCAGGGCCGTGCCCTTCATATACTGCCGCAGGTCACCATACTGGCGGTAAAGCTCGTCGTCCTGGGCCGCCGCATTCTCCACCAGGTCACGGGCGATGTCCTTGGCCCTCCTCCATGCCTCGGTGAACGTCAGCTCGTCCTTGCCGTCGTAGCCGCTGGCTATGTAGTCGTACAGGCTCTGCAGCTTGTCCTGCACCTGCTGGGTGGATACCTCGGCCCCGTAGCTCTGTACCAGCTCCCTGGCCGCCTTGCCCACTGCCTTCTTGTCCGTGGTCACCCGCTCCGTTCGGCGGGTCTGGCCCTTCCAATACTCCCGGCTTTCCCGCAGCGTCTCGTTCTGCTTCTGCAGGCGGAGGTAATCCCCCAGCTGCTCCCGCAGCAGGCGGTTCTCCTCCTGCATCGCCGCGATGTCCTGGGCGCGGTTCTTCTCCTTGCGGGAAAACTTTGCGTTGTCCACGCTGTTGACCTTGGCAAGGCGGTCCGCATCGTCTCCGGTCTTGTATTCCAGCATCCGCACACCGGCCTGCTCCAAACCGTCCCGCAGCTTTTGGCTGCTGTCGTCAGGAATGACGGCGGCCAGCACTTCGTCAAAGCCGACGGCCCGCTGGGGCTTGGCCTCGAAGTAGCCGGTTGGGAGGCTGCTCGCGCGCTCGATGACATTCAGCACGGCGCGCGCCTGTTTGTCGCTGATGGTATAGCCCTCCTTGCGGAAGGTTTGCTTCACACCCGCCGTGGTGCGCTTGCCCTGCGCCGCCATAGCAATAACATCTCCGATGATTTCCTCCTCCTCGAAGGTGTTACTGGCGTGATGCTCGGTGGTGTGCATGATGTCCGCCGCCACTCGGTCCAGCTCGCCGTCCAGGTCTTTTACCATCTGCTCATACTCGGAGCTGTCCACAGTCCGCAGGCGGCTCTCGTCCGCGTGCATCTCCTGGACACTGTTATATGCAGGTGTGGCGGTGGCTACAAGGCCGCTTCCGCTCATGCCCCACATACCTTGCCCGCGAGTTTTAGCGTTGTTCATGGCGCGGACGATGTTCTCCAGCGTATAGCTCCAATGGGTCTCTTTGAAGCTCTTGCGGTTTCCCCGTGCGTCAAACAGCTCGGAGCCGTTGTAGATGCCAGGTTCTCCCGTCAGACCGCGAAGCATATCCAGCGCAAACGCCTCAACTGCCTTGTCGTCTACCGCATGGCGCAGGTTTTCTGCCGTCTCCATGCGGTTGACTTCATCCGTGGTGGTTCCTCCGTCCTCGTAGAAGTCCCATGCGTTACGGGCAAAATCCTCCGCCCGCAGGTCGCTCAGCTTCTCTCTCTGCTTGGCAATGCGCGTCTCCCGCAGCTCCGGCTTCTTGTTCAGCCTCCACTCGTTCTTTGCCGTCCAGCTCTCCATGATGGCATCCTTGACCGTTTCAACCTCTGCCGCACTCAGCCGCTCGCCGGTCAGCATCTTTGCGGCAAGCCTCGCGGCTTCCTGTTCGCCCACCTTTTCGAGATAGCTTTTCAGCGCGTCGTTGCCGAAGCTGTCAAATTCCTTTGTGCGGTAAACGATGTCGATGTCCTGGCCTTTGTTTGAGAGGTAGGCCGCGCGAACACTATCGTATCTGGTTGCCAGCCTGTGAGCGATCTCCTCCACGCTCATGCTGGTTTGGTCGCCAACGCCAGCCATATCCAGCACGCTGCTCTGGGAGAAAATGCCCCCGGCAACATCGTTAGCCAGCGTTTCGATGTTCTGCTCAAACTCTCGCTTCACATCGTAGTCAACCTTATAATCGACGCGCGCGTCACTATGTGTTGGTGTCCACGCGTCAGAGCCGTAGACCTTGTTCCGTCTATCCGCCTGCGGGTCGATGGTGTCCTTGCTGAACACAAGGGAGATGGGGCCGTACTGGCTGTGTCCATCGGTAGCCTTGACAACTGCGATAGACGGCATGGGAAGCCCGCCAAGCTTGATGGCAGCCAGGATGCTGTTCTCGTCCTTGTTGTGCAGGGCCAGCAGCTTGTCCGTCTCCTCCACCGGGGTCTTGAGAGAAAATTTGGTCTTGACTTCCGCCCCGTTCTGGGTTACACTCTCACCCGTAGAGCGAATGCCATCTCCCACCGAGGCCATGTAGCCGTAGGTCTGGAGAAACGCATTTGCTCTTTTTTCATCGTACAGGACAAACTCGTTCCCGCTGTCGATTTGGTTCTTAATCCATTCCGCCGGGTGCTCCAGGCCGTACAGGCTGTTGATGACATTGACAGGCTTGCGGTCCATATCGGTCCCGCGCTCCAGCGCTGCCAGCAGCGTGTAGCCGTCGCCGTCGATGTCGTTCAGAACGATACCGGCCCGGTCTCCGCTCCCAAAGGAGAACAGAGGGGAAGCCAGGTTACCCATAAGGTTTTTTAGAACGCGGCGGGGGATGTTGTGCTTCTTCTGGGTGGATTTGCGGAAGTCTCCGATGGTCATAGCCAGGGGCAGCGCATCAAAGCCGGACTTCTCCAGTACCGCAGGGGTCTCCCCAAAGTAGAACGCATCGCTGGAGGCCATCTTCCCGTCGTAAAACATCTTGAGCTGCTGGGCCAGCGTCATTTGAGAGGTCCGTTTGATAGAGAATTTTGTGCCGCCGTCCGTCTGGGCGGCGTTTTTGTTTGCCGTCTGCTGCTCCATGTAGGCCACGCTGCCTCTGGCCGGTTCCACCGTGTGTCCCTCGGCCCAAGATCGAACGGGCTTCTGCCCGAAGGAAGCGTTTACTCCTCTTCGTTGTCCCCGGTATACAGCGTCTCCTCGAAGAATTTCCGTAGCAGTTCCTTGTACCGCGTGTCCTCCTTGGCGGTTCTGCGCTCCTTCTTGCGCAAAGTGTCCAGTTCCTTGCGTTCCTTCTGGTCCATCCTCGCCGTCCTCCTTCAAAGAATGTCTCGTTGTGCCCATTGTAGCATCGCTGTTCTGGCCTTGCAAGGTCTTTGCCCGTTGGGCCTCCGCCTTCCCCAAGGCGTCGCTGAACAGCCGCTCCATCTCGCCCATCCGGCCCTCCAGCTCCCGGAACTCCGCCTTCTGCTCCGCAGTCAGTTCCAAATTCTGGTGGTTCAGTACCCGCTTCACCGCGTTCACGATGTCCGCCAGCACGTCCCGCACCTTCTCCGCCAGACTCCGGTTGTCCTGCACCAGCCGCTCGATAGCCTTCCCGTCGTTCAGCACCCGGCCAAAGGCGTCCGCCACCATCTCCTCTGTCATGGTGTTCACGTCGTCGCTCTGATACAGCCGCTCCCGGAACTGCAAAGAAAAATCCGTGGTCTCCTCGCTCAGGTTCCCCCGAACAAAGTCCGCCAGGGCGGAGTAATCCTCCGGGGACATCTCCCGCAGGCGGTGTACCGCCTCATGGGTCACCGTGGTAAGCACAGGGTCCTTGGCGTCCAGGGCCATGGTGATCACGCCGTTTCCATACTGTGCGTTGGCCTGCCCATCCGCCACCGTATCTGCAAATTTGATCTGCACCCCCAGGGCCTTGCCCAGGGCGTCCAGCGTCCGGTTGGTCTTGCTGGACAGGTGGGCCTTCTTCCAGCTGTCGTCCTTCACCAGTCCCGCCTTCTCCCCGAAGAACTGGGCCTGCTTGGCCCGCAGGGCGTCCTGCTGCCCGGCGCTCTGGGCCGCATACCGCAGGTGGGCGGGCAGTGCCGCCGCGCTCCGGGCGTCCGTGTCCGCCAGCTGCTCCCCCTTCAGGGCCGCGTTATAGACCTTGTAAAAGCCCTCCACCGCCTCTTTCGGAGCTATCATCTTTGCCGTGTCCTCGGTGTAGGCCGCCGTCAGGGCCTTGCCCCCGCTCTCGCCCAGGGCTCCCGCCGCTCGGCGCACCCGCTCCATGTTGTCCTGGATGTCCCGGCTGATCCGGCTTTCGTCCTGCTCCGCCGTCTGCCCGGTCAGGCTGTCTGTATCCTGCTGCTCCCGGGTCATGCTCCGGGCCGTCTCCAGCAGGGCCCGGTCGCCGTTCTGCGCCTCGTTTTGGATCTCTGCGGGCGTGGTATACCCCTGCCGTTCCGTGCCCGCCTGTGCCTCTTTTTCTGCCTGCTGGACCTGTTCTGTCTTTGGGGGCATCTCCTGCCTGTTTTCGTTGCCCGTGCTCTGCCTGGTTGTCTGGTTCCATCCACGATTTTTTGTGTAATACATGGTGTTATTCACCGCTCCGGGCACGTTCAGCACGCCGAAAGACAAAGCGGAAGATCCTGCCGTGTCCAGCAGTCGGTTTTTCACCTCGTCAGCGGTGTACTGCCAGTTCCCGCTCTCCAGCTTCTGCCCAAGCTGTGCGCCCGTGATCGTCGCCCCCTCTTGGGCCACCTCTTGGGCCGTCTCGCCGACAACATTGATCCCGCGCCGCAGCAGCTCCTGCCATACAAGGTCTGCGGCCTCCTGGTTCGCTCCGCTTTTGTTCAGCACTTTGAAGGATTTCAGCAGGTCGTCCATCTTTGATATACTGTATTTGAGCCATTCTTAACACCTTTCTGCTACCTCCTTAGTCTTCAACAAACTAATGGTAGCGGTTATTTCAGGTGCTGACAATGGCTCATTTTTTTGCCATTTGGGG
>Ga0129311_1002731_pt1 | contig 10214 bp, 10 predicted proteins | sample Go1ome_FD_94435 | JGI IMG/M metagenome (GOLD analysis project Ga0129311, IMG submission 94435) | Western lowland gorrila individual fecal microbial communities from Wisconsin, USA - Go1022B metagenome | ecosystem: Host-associated > Mammals > Digestive system > Large intestine > Fecal | place... | reverse complement strand
TGGAGGCGTCAGCACTTACAAGGTGTTAATCTTGAAAATGATGAATATAGCAAAGACTTTTATAGTTATGCTATCCCTCACATGGAACTTGAAGCTTCACCCTATTTAAAGATTACCCATTTTACCTTATCCAAAAAAGATTTTTGGACGCCAGGGATTCCCGAGGTTAAGTTTATGAGTGAAGATCTACTTGCAGGAAAAAAACATATTTCGATAATCACAGCTATTAAACTTGAATCGTTAAAGTATTGTAGAATAGCACTCAGGAATATTGACCCCTTGGACATTCCAATATTTTTGCCTTAGGTTTTCTTACAGAAAGGTGGTATAATAATTTTTTCATCAAAAAAGCGGAGAATTTTTCTCCGCTTTTATATTTTTTTATCAACTACTATATTAGCTATCTTTTTTACATTCTTGTAAAGAACATTAATAAAACTATAATTCCAAGAACCACTCTATATATAGCAAATACTTTGAAGCTTCCCTTTTGTAAGTATTTTAGTAAGAATTTTATTACAAACATACCTACTATAAAGCTTGCCAAAATTCCTAAAAAGAATGGTACATTAAATACAAAGTCTTTTATTTTTACCAATGCTGCTGCAGCTATTATTGGTGTTGATAGTAAGAATGAGAATTTGGCTATTGCTTCTCTTTTTAATCCCATTTTTCTACCTACTGTCATTGTTATTCCTGATCTTGAAACTCCAGGAAATGCTGCTGCTAAAGCCTGTGATAGTGAAATCCATAAGGCTTGTTTAAAACTCATATTTTTATAATCCAATGTTGCCTTTGATTTTTTATCTACTACATATAGTAAAACTCCCATTACCATTAGTGCTATTGCTATTAAAAACATTTCTGCTGATATAAATGTTGTGCCAAATACTCCAGCTAACCCTTCTGTAACTTTTTCTGAAATTTTATCCATTACTAAGCATAAGATTCCTGTTGGTATTGTTGCAAATATTATGTACCAAAATATTCTTCCTTCTGTTGTTTTCTTTTTGTATCTTACTTGTTCATATCCTCCTTTAATTAGTTTTACCCAATCTTTATAGAAGAATAATATTACAGCAAGTAATGTTCCTACATGTAGTGCTAAATCGAAGCTATCCCCCATTTCTTGCCAGTTAAATACCCATGGAAATAGGTTTAAATGTGCTGAACTTGATACTGGTAAAAATTCTGTTAGTCCTTGTACTATTCCTAATATTATTGATTGAAATGCTCCCATTTTTTAAATCTTCCTTTCTTTTGTTCTTTCATTTTTTACATATTGTATTATATAATTATAAAATAAAGTTTTTTAAAAATTTTGCAGATGTTTTTGCAGCAATTTTTCCAGGTAGTCCAAGTGCTGGGACATAGTTTAGTCCTAGTTTTTCAACTGCTTGTAAATCAAATCCACCAGGTTTTGAAGCTAGTTCTAATAGTAAACAATCCTTAGTAACTTTTTGTAGTTGTTCTTTTTTTAAGATTATATATGGTATTGTATTTATTATTATATTATAGTTTTCCAGATTTTCTAAATTGTAAGTATTTACTGGTTTATATCCATAGGCTTCTATCCAGGCTAAGTCTGTTTGTTTTCTTGCCGAGCATGTGACATTTGCTCCTAATAAACGTAATTTATTTGATAGTATTTTTCCTATTCTGCCAAATCCTATTATTAGCACATTGCTTGACTGCAAATTAAAATCTGTGTTTTCTATTATTTTACTTATTGCACCTTCGGCTGTTGCTATTATATTCAAAACAGCAAGTTCTTCAATTTTCATTAAATCTGTAATTATTACTTTGGTATTTTCCGTTATATTATAAAATTTATCCGGTATGCTACCTGCAAATAATGCCTTATTATCAAGCCAACTTGCAAAGTCGTCAATTTCGATTTTGTTATTTGCCAAAGGTGAATTTAAAAGTTCACCATCTCTTGTAAATGGGATTGGGCCAATTACGATATTTCCTTTATATATTGCATCTTCTAAATGATCGCAAATTTCGATGTTTTCTACATCTTGTTCTTTTAAATTTGATTTTTCCAATCCATAAACATATACTTGGTTACCTTCATTAGCAAGCATCTTTGCCAATTCACAATTTCTTGTGTCTCCACCTATAACTGAAAAAGAATTTTCCATTTGTTATCCCTCATTTCATATAATTATCATTTAATTATATGAAAATGAAAATTATATTATGCTAAGAATTCTATCAAATTTGCCTTTCATTATTAATTTCAAATGAATTAACATCTTTTTCATTTCTTAATAATTTTATATCATTATAGCTAAGTTGTCTAGTAACATCAAACATTTTCTCCAATTGTTCTTTGGCCTCTATTTCTTTTTTTGTTAATTTAGATTCTTTTTCTTCTAAATTAAAAGGAATAGTTAGCTTTGCATATATTGGAATGAATAAGTTTTCTTTTTTTATTTTTTCCGCAATTTTTTTAGGATTTAGCTCTATAGCTATATTTGCATATTGTATTGCTTTTTCTTTATCTCCTCTTATTAAGGCAATTTTTGATAGTTCATAATAACTATCTGGTGCTAATTCTTCATCATCTATTGTTTGCATAAATCTCTGTTCCGCTTCGTCTATTTCTTTTGATATCAATGCAATTTCAGCTAAATAGTATTTGCAATTATAGTTTAATGAATTTATTTGTGCAGCCTTTTCATAATACATTTTAGCATTTTGGAAGTCATTTATCATTGTGTATACTATTGCTAAATTATAGTTTAAGTCATAGTCAAATTTGTTATATTTTAGAGCCTCACTATATGCGTTTGCTGCCTCTTTATACATTTGTTGTTCTATTAGCAAATCCCCTAAAAGTACTGTTGCTTCTTTATAATCTGGCTTTTTGCTTAAAAGATTTGCAAGCATTTGCGTTGCTTCTTGCTTTTTGTCTAAATCTTTTAGTAATGTTGCAACTTTGAAGTATGAATTAAAGTCTTTTTTGTTTAAGTCAATAGCTTGTACATATTCTTCTATTGCTTTTCTTTGTCCTCCCTCACTTTCGTATATTTCGGCTAAGAGTTTGTGTGCCTGATATGAGTTTGGATATTTTTCAAATAGGTTTATTAAGGCCTGTTTTGCTTTTTTGTTGTTTCCTAATTTAAAGTATATCTTTGCTTTCATTATGTTTAGGTATTCCATTACTCCAAAATGACTTTTTTCTAACACTATGATGATTACTGGTATGATTACCGCAAATATGTACATTATTATTTTTATGTACCAGTCAAATTGTATTCCAGCAATTACTTCTACTAGGCTTAGAGCTACTCCTATAGCTCCTAATACTAGAAATAGAATGTATGTTGTGTCGTTGTTTTTTATCATTTTGTAAAACATGTATAGGAATATTGCAAAAGATAGTACCGTAAAGATTAGTTGTTCTACTATCATTTTTTCTTTCTCCTTTTACTGTACTATTTTATTGCATTTTTTTCATTTTGTCTAGTATTTAAAAGAAAATATTATTATTTTCTGCAACTCCCAACTGCATAAGAAAGTCTAAATCAAAATTCAAAAATTTTGATAAGACTTTCTAATTTGTCGGTCCCCCCGAATGTTGCTTAAAAATAATAATATTTTCTTTTATACTTATAAAATGATAGTAGAACTACCTATAAAAAGGACGAGGGCCGAATCCTGGACCATATGGTGGGAATGGTCCAAATGGTGGCCTTGGGCCTGGTCTATATGGCGGACGAGGACCTGGCTTGTTTGGTCCACCTAATAATTCTCTAACTAGCAATATTCTTATTATATCACATAGTCCATTGTTACAATACCTTGTTTCTTTTGGTTCGTCTTTTGATTTTTCTAGTATGTTTGAGTTTGGATTATTTCTCACTTCCTGTTTTTTCTCTACTCTTGGTGGTATTGGTACATCTCTTATAGGTTCTATATTTGGCTTAAATAGTCCGGTGCTTCTATTGGATTGTTTTACAGGTCTTTGCCTATAGTTTATTTCTTGTTTTGTTCCTGATAAGTTTTCTTCAATTCTTGTTTGTTGAACGCTATTTCCTTGGCTTCCTTCTACTTGAATTGAGTTCAATTTATCTATATTATTGTTTAATGTAATGTTTACATTTATATCATCATTTCCCTCTAAACTTCCATATAGCTCTTCTACCATTTTCTCTACATCTGCTTTTGTAACAGGGTCTGTTAAATTTCTACAAGCCTTTTGTACCATTGGATAAACAACGCCATATATTTCTGGATAGCATTCTTCTATTTCCGGATATGCTCTTGTTTCTGTATAATTATAGCCATTTGGATAATCGCCATAATCATAATAATTTGGCATTCCATATCTATTTTGATAATCACTATACATTATATTGTAATCTTGCATATTATAATTTTGCTCATTATATGCATTATTGGGAATATTATATTGCTGTGTATTTTGATTATCAAATTGTTGCATATTGTTTTTGGGATGAGAATAATCACAATAATATGATTTATCTTCTTCCGGATATTTCAAATTAGTATTTTCATTGTTTGTATTAGAATCTCCTAAAACATTTCTTATGTAATCATTGTATGAATCTTTGTACATAAAAAAACCTCCTTGCACTTTTATTATATGCAAAAAGTAAATTTATTTTACTAAAAAGCAATATTATTATTTTCTGCAACTCCCAACTGCTTAAGAAGCTCTAACTAAAAATTTCTATAAAATTTTTAGTTAAAGCTTCTTAATTGTCGGTCCCCCCGAATGTTGCTTGAAAATAATAATATCGCTTTTTTATTACATATTTAGTACAAGATTCTTAAACTGATTACCTCTATCGTAAGCATTTTTAAACATATCAAAACTTGCGCTACCAGGAGAGAATAATACTACTTGACCTGGATTTGCAATTCTACGAGCTGTATCCATTACTTCTTGTAAAGAATTACACATATATATTTTAACATTTTTATTTTGTTTTTCCATTTCGATTGTTACAGCATCAAATATTTTATTTGATGTTTGCCCCATCAAAATTAAAGCTTTTACATTATCTACAACAGGTTTTGCAAGCGGTGTGTAGTCTAAGTTTTTGTCATAACCACCTGCAATTAGAATAATTTCTTCTCCTTCAAATGCATTTATTCCAGATATTGTTCTTGTTGGAGATGAGCTAGCAGAATCGTTATACCATTTTATTCCATTTACTTCTCTTACAAACTCTAATCTATGTTCAACAGCATTAAATTCTTTTATTGTTTCTACTGCTTTTTCTGTATCAACTAGTGTTTTTGTTGCTGCAAGTGCAGTACATATATTTTGATAATTGTGAATTCCTCTTAGTTTTGCACTTTTGCATTCCATTATATGTTTTCTAACACCATCTTCGCATTCTTTGATAACACCTTCATCAACTATATAGCCATTTTCAAGTTTTTCTTGACTACTAAAATATATAACTTTTCCGTTTGCTTCTTTACCACATTCTTTTGTTATTTCATTATCATAGTTTAATACTAAAATTCCGTTTTCATCTTGATATTTGAAAATATTTTTCTTTGCATCTATGTATTCTTCATAATCTTTATGTATATTTAAATGATTTGGTGTAATGTTTGTAATAACTGATATTGAAGGGCTTACATTCATTTCCATCAATTGAAAGCTTGAAAGCTCTAGCACAACTATATCATCTGATTTCATTTCTGGAAGTTTTGTAAATAGTGGTATTCCAATATTTCCCCCAAGCCATGTATTATAACCAGCTTCTTTTAAAATTGCATAAATTAAGCTTGTTGTAGTTGTTTTTCCATCACTTCCTGTTACTCCTATTATTTTAGCAGGGCACATTTTTATTAGTAATTCAATTTCTGTTGTAACTAAAGCACCTCTTTCAGCTTCTGCTACAAGTTCTGGAATTGTTGGCAAACAGCTTGGTGAACGAAGTATTAAGTCAAATCCTTGTAATTTAGATAAATAATTTTCTCCAAGTGAAAATTCAAAGGAATTTTGAGTTATTATATCCATTACTTCTTTTGGTATTTGGTCAATTGTTCTTTGATCAAACACTGTTACTTTTGCTTTTTTCTCATGCAAGTAATCTAACAATGGCAAATTACTAACTCCTAAGCCAATTACAGCCACTTTTCTAAATTTTATATAATTATTAAATTCTTCCAATTTTTCGTTTTGCATATTTTTCTCTCCTTTTGGTTTATTTTATGCTTCGTTTTTTATTTTGCCATTGTATTATATATCAACTTTTTTAAAATTTCAATTTTTTAAATAAATTTTTTTGACATTTATTAAATTTTTGACATTTGAATTTTTAAGTATATTTTTTAACTTTTTGTTAAAAATAATAATGTTGCTGATGTTTAGTAACTATTCAATTTAGTGTATTGGAGGTGTTTTTTATGTCAGAAAGAAATAATAACAAAAACAACCAAAACAATAACAACAATAATAACAAAAACAATAATAACAACAATAATAGAAATAATAACAATAACTAGTTTTGTATTTATGAAGTTGTTAAAAGCCCTTTTTATACATAAAAGGGCTTTTAAAATGTTCTACAAAATTTAATTTTGAGAAACTTTTTAAGAGTGTCCCAAAAAGTTCAAAAAGTTTCTACAAAATGTCTTTTATTACTTCTCCTGCAATTATTAGTCCTGCAACAGATGGCACAAATGATATGCTTCCTGGAATTTGATTTCTTATTGTGCATGTTCTTTTTGTACCTGAAGGACAAACACAATTTGTTTTACAACTTGCTTTACTATATTGTTCTGGTTGTATTGGTTCTTCTTTTGAATATACTACTTTTAGTTTTTTAATTTCTCTAGCTCTTAACTCTTTTCTCATTACTTTTGCTAATGGGCATACGCTGGTTTTATAAATATCTGTTACTTCGAATTTTGTTGGATCTAATTTGTTACCTGTTCCCATAGAGGAAATTATTGGGATATTGTGTTTGTTTGCTCTTACTACTAATTCAATTTTTGCAGTTACTGTATCTATTGCATCTACTATATAATCAATGCTTTCGTCTAAAATATCATGAGAATCTGGCATAAAAAATTCTTGGTAGATTTCTACTTTTGCATTTGGATTTATGTCTAAAATTCTTTGTTTTGCAACCTCTACCTTTAATTCTCCAACAGTTTTAGTTGTTGCAAGAATTTGCCTATTAAGGTTTGTTATACATATTTTGTCATCATCTATTAGAACGAAATTCCCTACTCCTGCACGAACAAGCCCTTCTACAACATAAGAGCCTACTCCCCCTAGCCCAAATACGGCAACTTTTGCGTTATTTAATTTTTCTATTCCTTCTTTTCCAATCAACAATTCTGTTCTATTAAATTGATTATCCATTTATTTTTCCTCCACCTAATACGTATTCTTCTAAATAGAACACCGCAGACTGCCCTGGCGTAATAGCTCTCTGAGGCTCATCAAAAACAACCTTAATTTTATCATCCTCTTGAATAATTTTAGCCTTAGCAGACTTAGTAGAATATCTAGTTTTAACATCAACCTCAAGCCAGTCCTTAATTTCATCAACAAGTAAAAGATTAACATCTTTAACTATAATTTCCTTTTTATATAGTTCATGTTGTTCTCCAACTATGAGTTCATTTTTCAAGCTATTAAACCCTAAAACAAAAAGTGGAACATGATAAGAAATTCCAAGCCCTTTTCTTTGACCTATTGTATAATTGTATAGCCCTGTATGCTCTCCAAGTTTTTCGCCTTTAGAATTTACAATATTTCCTTTTTTAGGTTTTAGATTAGAATTATTTTCTAAAAACTTTTTATAATTTCCGTCTGGAATAAAGCAAATATCTTGGCTATCTGGTTTATTTGCTACTTGCAATTCATTTTCTCTTGCTATTTTTCTTATTTCATCTTTGCTTTCAAAATCTGCAAGTGGGAATACTACATGTTCAATTAAATCTTTTGGAATATTCCATAAAACATAGCTTTGGTCTTTATTTCCAGCACTTGATTTTTTTAGAGCCCATCTTCCATATTTCTCACTATACTCAGTTTTTGCATAATGGCCTGTTGCAATGTAGTTGCAACCCATTTCTTGTGCTTTTTCCCACATGAATCCAAATTTCATATATTTATTGCATTCGATACATGGATTTGGTGTTAAGCAATTTGAATAACAATCTATAAAATCTTGAATTATGTACTTTTTAAATTCTTCTTTATAATCAAATATAAAGTGCGGAACTCCAATTTGTTTACACACTCTTTTTGCATCTAAATATGTATTAACATTGCAACAACTACTACCTGCAAACAATTCTAGTGTTATCCCTATTACATCATATCCTTTTTCTTTTAAAAGCAGAGCTGAAACTGAACTATCAACTCCACCACTCATACCTAACATTATTTTTTTATTTTCCATTTTTTTCTAAAATCTCCTCAACAGTGTGCCATGCTAAAAGAGCACACTTAACTCTTGCTGGCATATTTGAAACATTTTTAAAAGCTATTGCATCTTCTAATTTTTTTAATTCTTCTTCATCTGTTATTTCTCTTTTTATCATTTCTATAAATGTTTTAATTATTTTCTTTGCTTGTTCTATTGTTTTTCCTTTTAGAGTATCTATCATTATTGAAGTTGAAGCTTGTGAAATTGCACAGCCATGCCCAGAAAATGCCATATCTTCTATTATATTGCCATTCATTTTTAGTTCAAGAGTAATTTCATCTCCACAATTTGGATTATGACCTATCTCGCAAAAATCTGCATGGTCTAATTTCTTTTTGTTATACGAATTCATACTATGTTCCATTATTAGTTCATTATATATGTCTTCCATTTTTTATCCTTTCTTAATGTATTTTTCAAACATATTATAAGCCTTATGTAGTGCATCTACAAGCTTGTCTACATCTTCTTTTGTGTTATAGAAATAAAAGCTTGCTCTACATGTTGAATCTATTCCAATATAGCGAAGTAGTGGTTGTGCACAGTGGTTTCCTGAACGTACACATACCCCATAATTATCTAGTATGCTTGCTACATCATGTGGATGTACTCCTTTAATATTGAATGATATAACTGATGAATGATTTTTCTCATTTGGTGTAATATATAATTTTATATAATCTAATTTTGAAAGTTCTTGTTTAGCATAATTTACTACTTCCGCTTCTATTTCCTGTATTTTATCATACCCAATATTTTCAATATAATCAATTGCAGTACCTAAGCCAATTACTCCTTCAACATTTTGAGTTCCAGCTTCAAACTTATTTGGAAGAGGTGCATAAGTTGTTGTTTGCTCATGTACATATTCTATCATATCTCCTCCCATTAGGAAAGGGTTCATATCATTTAATATTTCTTTTTTCCCATATAAAACGCCTATTCCAAGAGGTGCAAGCATTTTGTGCCCTGAAAAAACTAAGAAATCTGCATCCAATTTTTGAACATCAATTTTCATGTGTGGAATACTTTGAGAAGCGTCAACAATTACTACTGCACCTTTTTTATGAGCATATTTAATGATTTTTTCAATATTATTTACAGTTCCCAAAACATTTGATACATGCGTAATTCCAACAACTTTTGTTTTATCTGTAATTTTATTTTCAATTTCTTCATCAGATAGCTCAAATTCATCATTTATATACATATAATTTAATTTTGCACCTGTTTTTTTAGCAACATTTTGCCATGGTACTAAATTTGAATGATGTTCCATTATTGATAATACTATTTCATCATTATTTTTTAAATTATCTAAACCATATGAGTATGCAATTAAATTCAAGCTTTCTGTTGCATTTTTAGAAAAGATTATTTCTTCTCTATATCTTGCATTTATGAATTTAGAAATTTTAGTCCTTGTATTTTCATAAATTTCGGTTGCATCCATACTCAAAGAATATGCGCCTCTGTGTGGATTTGCGTTATATTTTTTATAGAAATTCTCAATCGCTTCTATTACTTGAATTGGCTTTTGAGTAGTTGCTCCACTATCTAAATATGTTATATCTTTATTTTCTATTAAAGGAAAATCTTTTTTATAATTCATTTTAAATACCTTCTTTCTAAAGGTTAAATATTATTATTTTCAAGCAACATTCGGGGGGACCGACAAATTAGAAAGCCTTTCAAAATTTTTGAGAATATCAAAAATTTTGATTTAGGGTTTCTTATGCAGTTGGGAGTTGCAGAAAATAATAATATTTAACC
>Ga0129311_1002730_pt1 | contig 10220 bp, 10 predicted proteins | sample Go1ome_FD_94435 | JGI IMG/M metagenome (GOLD analysis project Ga0129311, IMG submission 94435) | Western lowland gorrila individual fecal microbial communities from Wisconsin, USA - Go1022B metagenome | ecosystem: Host-associated > Mammals > Digestive system > Large intestine > Fecal | place... | reverse complement strand
TTAGAAATTACTGTGCTCATGGACGTGTGCCGGGTGCATTTCTTACCGGTAAGACTTGGAACATTCCTGAAAATGCGGAAAAGCCGGAGCGTTCTAATAAAAAGCAAGAAAGCCCTGTTACATTATTGGATATTTTGCGGGAGCAGAAAGCAAGCAAATATTCCGGTGGTATTTACCATAAGACACAGATTGATTTGACATACAATTCAAATCACATTGAGGGAAGTAGATTGACACACGATCAAACCAGATACATTTTTGAAACCAACACCATAGGTATAGAAAATGAAGTCCTCAATGTAGATGACATAATTGAAACAGCAAACCATTTCCGTTGCATTGATATGATTATTGACAACGCAAAAGTGGCACTTACTGAGAAATTTATTAAGGAACTGCATTTGATTCTAAAAAATGGCACAAGTGACTCCAGAAAAGAGTGGTTTGCTGTCGGCGACTATAAGAAATTACCGAATGAGGTTGGAGGAATGGATACCGCCCGTCCGGAAGAAGTTGCCGATAGGATGAAAGCGGTGCTGACAGATTACAGTTCAAAGGAAGAAAAGACTTTTGAAGACATCTTGGATTTTCATGTAAAGTTTGAGCGGATTCATCCGTTTCAGGATGGTAACGGTCGTGTGGGAAGACTGATTTTGTTTAAGGAATGTCTGAAATACAATATTGTTCCATTTATCATTGAGGATAATTTGAAGCTTTTCTATTATCGTGGATTGAAAGAATGGAACAATGAAAAGGGATATTTGACAGACACTTGTCTGACGGCACAGGATAAATATAAAGGGTATTTGGATTATTTTAGGATTGAATATTAATGTGTTTTGTCACGACAATGTGTAATGCTTTGAGGTAAGAAAAATGAAAGAAGAAAAATTTACATTAATAAATACGATTAATGGAATAAATGAAGAATTGATGCAGAAGGTTATATCTGTTTCAGAAAGAAATGAGTATGTTGATGTTGAAATCAATAATTATCTTATTAATCAGTTGGGAATAGATGAGAAGCAGATGTCAGAGGAGAAAAAACAGCTGATACAAAAGAACTTTATACATCTTATGTGTCAAGTATTGAATGATTTAAAAATTATCGATGAGAGATTAAAAAAATATAAATCTGAGAGAGCAAATTTAGAGGGAGTTAAATCAAACGAAGCAGAATACAGGCGTAGAAAATTAGAATATTTTGCAAAATTAAACAAGAGAGCCGAGAATGATATTTTTATGTTTCTAAATAAGGATATTAAAGAATATTTGCTTGAAGCAGATTATGATACCTTGCAAAGAGAAATTAACAGTGATGGTTGGGGAAATATGTTCATAAACCGACGTTATTTGTTCGCACAGGTATCAGAATATTATGATGCAGATTTTGACTATTCTACAGTTGTGAAGATATCACAATTGCCAGATGTAAAACTGTTAGATGCCCCCGAATTAGAAAAAAAATTTCTTAAAATGCATAGAGACAACCCGGAAAAATATTATTCTGAAATTAAGAAGCTAATTGTGCAAAAAAAAGTGATAGAAAACATAAAAGAGTTTATTGATCAAAACTATCACTTATATAAACGTCGTGAAATATTTATGGATATTGCTCGTTTGTATGAAGAAAAGCATTATCAATCTTTTGTTGCACTTGGATTACTTCAACTCGAAGGACTTTTCTTTGATATATGTTCTATAAGATATGATAATAAAGAAAACGCTGGTTCATTGGTAGAAAAGGCTGAGAAAGCATTTAGTGGGAAAAATGAGATAAGTTATATGCGATATTATCCATATTTTGCATTTGATGTTCCTGTTAAAAGAAATGAAATAGCACATACGGGATTAATAAAATCCCAAAATCTCGAACAGCTAGCAAATGAATTGCTTCTTGATCTTAATGCTGTTACTCGAATGGCTAAGATGGAAAGTGATGGAAAATTTAGAATTTTTATGATGATATATGATGCTCTTTCAGGTGTGGATTTTTCGGATGAGAAAGCAATAAACAGAAAATTTATTTTTGAATTATTTGCTAATAGAAATATTACACCAGATTCTTTTTGGGATGTTTTGAAATATCCTAATCAATTTAATGAGGAAATAGAGTTTTATAAGCAAGAAGATTTTCCAGAAGGATATGTTGATTTACCGACTGTTGTGAAGAATATATCTGATATGGTTTACCAACTACCATTTTGGTGCGAAATGGTTAATACTCTAAATACATATGATGGAAATGACGAAATGAATCAATTCTTGCTTAATATGGCAAAAAATTATGTTACAGTATTGGATAAGGATTGCAAAAACAAGTGTATTGAGATATTGACTGCGTTAAAATAAATGTTGGAGCAATTGCTTATTAAATATCAGTCACTAATTATGGAACAAACAATTTTCTGCACACTCTTTTGTTAAATAATGCACACCCCCAACCGTAGTCTGCCCCCCCTTAACTGACTACGATTTGACTACTACACAAGGAAGTGATTTGCTCCGTTTTGCATTATTTTGCAAAAAGTGTAGTTTTAGAGAATAAAAATTACGATGCCCGGAAAAGTCGATAAATCTTTGCAATACAGGGCATTTCAGAACAGGAGAAATTTATGATTAGAGTTTTATTCATCTGCCAAGGCACTCCAGTTTTATGATAATGCATACCTTCGCAGACTGGGGCAGAGTACGGCATAATATGGCGGAAAGCCTTGGAATTACTACGGTTTCGACTACTAAGGCTCATGGATGGAAGTGGGATAAAGGCAAAGGTGTTGGGAGGATTTCTTAGTAGTAAGGAACTACTTATAGGCAATGTAGTAGAACTTGTAACGATGAAAATGCGGAAAAAATATAAAAACTATTGCAATTTTTCTGAGTTTTGAATATACTATATGTAACAGAGTTGCCCGAAGTCTTTTGGACATTGGGGACCAAGCTGAGTCGTGTGCTCAGCTTTTTTACGTTAAGGAGAGATTTTATGGATTTGAAAAAACCGTTGACCTTTGATGAACAGATAGATAAGTTAATAGCTCACGGGATGATTGTCGCTGATAGAGAAAAAGCAAAAGATATATTAAAAAGAGTAAATTATTATCGTTTTACGGGTTATGCTTTGCAATTCAGACAAGAGCCTTCTGGTAGTGACTATATTGAGGAAACTACTTTTGAAACGGTGTATCATTTATATAAAGTAGATGAAATATTGCGTGATACATTTCGGCGGTATATCGAAAAGGCAGAAGTATATTATAGGACGCAGATAGCATATGGATTTTCAATAGCCAAATGTACGGAAGCTCCGTATGATCAGCATTACGATGAAAATAATTTCTATAACAAAAAGGGTTACAAGGAAGTTATGGAAAGTTTCAGCAGGGAGAAAAATTATTACAAAGATAGTCTGATTGTGAAACATCACAAGATAAAATATTCCAGTAGAATGCCACTGTGGGTTATTGTCGAATTAATGTCTTTTTCTAATATGTCTAAGTTATACAGTTCTATGTATTATTCAGAAAAAGATGCTATTGCTCGTGAGGTTGGTGTTGGAAAGGATACATTAGAAAATCATCTTCATTGTTTGTCGGTATTACGAAATAAATGTGCACATGCAGCAAGGATGTATAACACGGATTTCAATCCACCAGCAAAATTTACAACATCATTTTTGAGAAAGCATCCGGAGATAAAGAATAACTCATTATTTGCATATACGCTTGTTTTACTGAAAAGACTTCCGGATGAAAGTAGCAAAAAATCTTTGATTCAAACAGTGGAAACAGTGATAGATGAGTATAGGGATGATATAGATTTGGAACTGATTGGATTCCCAGAAAATTATTTGGAAATTATGGAAAATAATTTGTAAGAAATATGATTATTACATAATACAAGAACTTTAAAAGTCGAAATATAAACATTTGTTTAAAGAAGTAGTTGTATAATAGATATATCAATGGCTGAATTAAAAGATAAATTAATAAATGGACATGAAGCAGAATTTACTTATGATGAATGCGAATATTCGATTGAAATGTGGGATGATGAAGAAATACAATATATAGGAATATGGAAATGTAATGAGAATCCAATATGTATTGCAAAAATGGCTGTGAAAAATATAAATGATTTTGATGAATTGTTTTCCCGGAACACCCTTGCAAAACAGGGCATTCCGGGGCAAATCAAGGAGAAATAAAACTATGATAAAAATACTATTCATCTGCCACGGCAACATCTGTCGTTCGCCCATGGCAGAATACATATTTAAAAAGATGCTGGCAGACCAAGGCTTAGCGTCAGAATTTTATGTAGCCTCTGCTGCGACAAGTAGTGAGGAAATATATAATGGAGTTGGCAATCCTGTATATCCACCTGCGAAAAGAGAGCTGGCAAAACATGGAATAAGCTGTTCTGAAAAGAGAGCTGTTCAGATAACAAGAGAGGATTATGAGAGATATGATTTGCTGATAGGCATGGATGGAGCGAATATAAGAAATATGAAGCGTATATTTGGCGGGGATGCTGAAGGTAAGATACATATGCTTCTTGAATATGCAGGGATAGACAGAGGAATAGCAGATCCTTGGTATTCAGGGAATTTTGTGGTAACATATGATGATATAGTGACAGGCTGTGAAGCATTGTTGCGATATATAAAGCAGAACAAAATACTATTAAGAGCAGAAAATGAAAACAAATTCATGTAAATTAATTAAAGAGAGGCGGGAAACATGGATAGTAACGAACAGGTATATAGGGATATAGAGCAGATGCAGCATGGTGATTTCTCAGATTATGAGAATTTCTATGATCTGACATCACAATATGTATATCAGGTTTTATATAACATTTTGGGAGAACAGGATGTGGCTCTTGGGTTGATTAATGAAACCTATAACAGGGTGTATCAGAATATAGGACAGGTGACAGATAAGGAGTATTTTTACCAGTGGATGGGAATGAATGCGACTGATATTGCACTTGGATATCTAAATAATGCAGGTGTGGAGGCACATATACCTGACGAGGGAACATATCCTTTTGATTATGAATATGCATATCAGGATGGCGAGCCGATGATATCAGAAAAGCAATTAAGAGATATGGCATTCCAGCAGAGCTTACAGGAACATATAAATGCATTGCCTGTAGTACATAAGGTTATATTACAGTACTATTATTATGCTGGACTTGGAGTGGCTGACATTTCGGCTAAGACAGGCTATTCCGTACTACAGGTTAAGGCAATACTTGGAAGTATCAGACAGAATATCAGAGATGTTATTGGTGCAGTACCTACTCATGATGAATCAAAGATGTATAGCTTAAGTGAGATTCCTGTGCTGTGGTTGATTTTCCAGAGTGTATTGAGCTATTCGCTTGGAATTAATATTACCGGGAATGGAGCAGTGGGCATTGCAGCCGGAAATGAAACTGCCGGTGCTATCAGTGGTATTGCTGGCGGTGAGGCAGCAGGTGCAGCGGCAGGAGGAAGTGCTGCAACAGGAATACTCAGTACAGTGGGTGCTAAAATTGCCCTTGGAATAGCAGGTGCGGCTCTTATAGCAGGGGGAGGTTTTGCCCTGCATCATTTCCTGAGTACAGGCAGTAAAGAAAAGGAGTCCACTACTGAAAGCGAGGAAATGGTTTCTGAGGTTACAGAGGAAACATCAGAGGAGCTTAGTACAGAACAGGATATTGATGTGGATGAATATAAACAGCCATATCTTACGATACTTGAAGATAATGAGCAGAGTATTACATCATATACTCAGTATCGCCAGACACTTGGCTCTGATGATTGGGTATCTGACAATGAAGACACCCCTGTGTCAATTACTGATATTACAGGTGATGGTGTACCGGAGCTTATATATATTGCAATGGATGATGAATACACAGCAGGGTTATATATTTATACTATAGAAGATGGAAATGCAAAGCAGATATATTATGGAGAAAACTGGGATGTATTTGTGGCTGGTGGTACTACATATTCTTTATTCCAGATTGAAGACGATAATAATTTGTACGGATGCACAGGTATATCAGATGAGTCTACGGATGAAACATATTTTGTGTTAAAGACAGATGATGATGGAATGATGTATTATGAAGAGCTTATGCAAAGGCATAGAAGCCCAAATGAAGATTACAGTGCCATGATTGCCTCTTGTACTGTGGACGGACAGGAAGTTACAGAGGATGTATTCCAGAATGCATTGGATGACCTTACAGGTAAAATGACGAATCTTCTCATTTACAATCATAATGCCCATGATGATAATGCTACAGCGGCTATGGTACAGTCTGTACAGTCATATCTGACATATGAGGAAGCAATAGCACTTCTTTCGGATGGTCAGTCTGCTGATGAAACTTCCGATGACGTAAAAGCTAAGCTTCCATTTACTGATACGCAGTCGCTTATATTTAGTAGTGGAGTAGGTGGATGGTCTACGGATATAGATATTAATCCTGACGGAACATTTACAGGTACATACCATGACAGCGATATGGGAGATAGTGGCGAGGGATATGATTCTACCTTGTATATATGTAACTTTAGTGGGAAATTCAAGGATATACAGAAAATAGACGATTACACATACTCTATGAAGCTTGATTCTATAGAAACTGAGGATATGCAGGATACATGGATAGAGGATGTTGATGGTACAAAAATAAGATATATTGCAGCTGAACCTTATGGAATGGAGACTGGAGAACAATTTTATTTGTATTTACCTGGAACATCAGTAAGTACATTGCCAGAGGAATATGTCAACTGGGTATATGGACTTAGTGAACAGAGTACACTTCAATATTATGGATTATATAATGTAGAACCCCAATATGGATTTTATTCATATTAATAGATAAAAAGAAAGTCTCTTAATTTATCAAGGTGCAGCAAAGCTTACATCTGCTTTGCCAACATTATTTGGTTTATAAAAAAACTGATTATATAATTGCTGAATAAACTGAACATATCCAATGTCATACTGGATATATCCAATTGAAAAACTGACAATATAAAAATATACACAAATGGAGCTTTATAATAATACCACATGGTATTAAACTAACCTCAGTTTCAGAAATAATATTAAATTAAAATGAATACGGAGGTACTACAGATATGAGTATGGAAAACAGATGGGGACTTAACAAGGAGCTGGCACAGATGCTTAAGGGTGGAGTTATTATGGATGTTACAACACCTGAGCAGGCTAAGATTGCTGAGGAGGCCGGTGCCTGTGCAGTTATGGCACTTGAGCGTATACCTGCTGACATAAGAGCTGCCGGTGGAGTTTCAAGAATGAGTGATCCTAAGATGATTAAGGGTATTCAGGACGCTGTATCTATACCTGTCATGGCTAAGTGCAGAATCGGTCATTTCGTTGAGGCACAGCTTTTGGAAGCTATAGAGATTGATTATATCGATGAGAGTGAGGTCCTCTCACCTGCTGATGATGTGTACCATATTGATAAGACAAAGTTCAAGGTTCCGTTTGTGTGTGGTGCAAAGGATCTTGGAGAGGCATTAAGAAGAATTAACGAGGGTGCATCAATGATTAGAACTAAGGGTGAGCCTGGTACAGGTGACGTAGTTCAGGCTGTACGTCATATGAGAATGATGAACAGCGAGATAGCACGTCTCACATCTATGCGTGAGGATGAGCTGTTTGATGCTGCTAAGGAATTAAGAGTACCTTATGACCTTGTGCTTTATGTACATGAAAATGGAAAGCTTCCTGTTGTAAATTTCGCAGCAGGTGGTGTTGCTACACCGGCAGATGCAGCTCTTATGATGCAGCTTGGTGCTGAGGGTGTATTTGTTGGCTCAGGTATATTTAAGTCAGGTAACCCTAAGAAACGTGCAAATGCAATCGTTAAGGCTGTTACAAACTATACAGATGCTAAGCTTATAGCTTCATTGTCAGAGGATTTAGGAGAAGCTATGGTTGGAATAAATGAGCAGGAGATAGAACTCCTTATGGCTGAAAGGGGCAAGTAGGATGAGGATTGCTGTACTTGCAGTTCAGGGAGCTTTTATAGAGCATGAATATATGCTTGAAAAGCTGGGAGCTTCTTGCATTGAGCTTAGGCAGAAGAGAGATTTAGAGCAGGATTTTCAGGGAATTATCCTTCCGGGTGGGGAGAGCACCGTACAGGGCAAGCTTCTTCGGGAGCTTGATATGTTCGATACACTTAATGATTACATATCAAAGGATATGCCGGTTTTCGGAACATGTGCAGGACTTATATTGTTAGCTGAGAAGCTTGCAAATGATTCAAACACATATTTTGCGTCTTTGCCGGTGGTTGTTGAGAGAAATGCGTATGGCAGACAGCTCGGCAGCTTCTCGTATATGGGTAAGCTAAATGGAGCAGGCAATGAGGATAAGGATTTTCCACTTGAATTCATCAGAGCACCATATATCCAGAGTATTGGTGATGGTGTAAAGGTGCTGACAGAGATTGACAGAAAGCCAAAAGATAAAACAGGCAGAAATATAGTCGGTGTTACCTATAAAAATCAGATAGGTGTTGCGTTCCATCCGGAGCTTACAGATGATACACGTTGCCATGAGATGTTTTTAAATCTCTGTAAATAATAAGAAGTGCATAATAAGTAATAAAATCAAAATAAGTCCATGTACCAAAATCACACTATAATGTGCTGGTACATGGACTTTTTTCTGTGATATAATATATAACATACTGACAGGCAACATGATAAAATTCATATTTAGACAAATTGACATGACAGTTTTGATATTTGCGAGGAGAGGAAAACATGGAAATACTTGACATAGTAGATGAAAATGGTGTGCCAACCGGAGATACTGTTTCCAGAGAGGAAGCACACGAAAAGGGAATAAGACATAGAACCTCACATGTATGGCTTATGCGTGTAAATGATAAGGCTTGCGGTGCAGGGTATGGTATATTGGACGGGGTTGAGCTTTTAGTTCAGCGAAGAAGTGATGACAAGGATTCACATCCCGGATGCCTTGATATATCAAGTGCCGGACACATACCATCGGGCTGTAGCTATGTTGAGTCTGCATTGAGGGAGCTCAGAGAGGAATTAGGTGTCACAGCAGCGGCAAAGGAGCTTCATTTCTGCGGAAAAAGAAGAAAAGCGTACAGCAAGAATTTTCATGGAAGTATATTTTCAGATAATCAGGTGAGTAATGTATATGTAATGTACAGGGATATTCCGGAGGAAGATATTATATTTCAGAGGTCGGAGATAAGCGAGGTTTTCTGGATGCCATTTAACGAAGTATACGATATGGTTCTTAAGGATGAAAAAGGGGAAGAAAAGCCTGAAAGCTGTATTGCCCTGGAGGAGATGCAGATGCTAAGAAATTATCTTTGTGACCATATGGATGTATTGATTGTTTCTGTCAAGTAATCGTTGGCACGTTTTTTAACTAGACAATTTTTCTGTGGATGATGGATTTCATGCAGGGACGTTTGCGACCGCCGGTACTTAATGAGTGCGAAGCACGAATTTAGTACCGCTGCGAGGAGCAACTAAGCGGAAGCGGTCCCGGAATGGAACCATCATCTGTGGAGAAAGCGTCTGGGCAAGAAACGTGCCAACGATTACTTGACAGAAACGTATTGATTGGAAAGCTTGCTTAAATATATTATTTGTTGTATAGTATTAAGGATTATAATGTTTTAAAAACATATATGGAGGAAGTAATATGTACTATGTACCAGACGGAACAAAACGTTGTGGATATTATGAATGTACAGGCTGCGGCAGCAAATTTCTGTCACTTGATATGACAGATAAGCTTGCGTGTCCATACTGTGAGGAGGATATAGACTTAGAGATTGGACCGGATGAGGATATGCAGGCACTACAGGAGACCGCTAAGCTGATTAAGATAATAGAGGGCGAAGAGGTTGAGAAGATGGATATGCTGCTAAGTCTGGCTATAACAGGTGGGAATTACGATTGGATATAACAAGAAGGAGATACAGTAGAGAAAATGAGCGAAGGTCACATAATGGTTCGTGAGTTTAATGAACAGGATGTAACTGCAATAAGAGAAATATGGAATCAGGTAGTTGAGGATGGAAGAGCATTTCCACAGGTAGATATATTATTAGATGATGATGAGGCCATGGATTTCTTTGCAACACAGACATACACGGGAGTTGCTGAGAAGGATGGCAAGATAGTG
>Ga0129311_1002729_pt1 | contig 10225 bp, 6 predicted proteins | sample Go1ome_FD_94435 | JGI IMG/M metagenome (GOLD analysis project Ga0129311, IMG submission 94435) | Western lowland gorrila individual fecal microbial communities from Wisconsin, USA - Go1022B metagenome | ecosystem: Host-associated > Mammals > Digestive system > Large intestine > Fecal | place... | reverse complement strand
GTCCCATACTTCCGTTCTGAATGCAGTCTTCATAAGAGAGACCATAAGGCGTGTAAGTCTTTGCAATTGAAGCAACCAGTCTCAGATTTCTGAGAATAATTTCATCAGTAAGTGTTTTTCTTTCTTCTTCTGTCTGTGCTTCATCTAGCTTTTTGAAAATTTCAATTTCTTCTTCTCGTGTTAAAAGTGGATACTTAGAAACTCTTGCAAAATATGCTGCTACGCCATCCATTTCACTCAAATCTTCTGAATAAATCTTTTTTGTTTTTTTGTCTTTTTTTGTCATAGTTAGTTTCCTTTCTTCTGTAGAAACGCCAATACAAAAAGTGGATCACCAAATTGATGACCCACTCGTTAGCGTTGAAACCGAGTTCAGAAGTGCACTTGGAAGCACAGCTTCCAATAACACTTCAAACCAAACTCAAGCTTCGATTCATATTTTTTTACATAATAATTATAAAACAGGATATGTACCTTTTTTATCCTGAATAGTGCAGTCTTTTATTCGGCACTGTTGATACTCGTGAATTTTTCCAAAAGCTCATAATCTACCGGTTCTTTAGCAAGTTGCCATTCGAATTTGAACTTTTCTACTTGTTCTTCTAGAGTAGCAATTTGTGATTCAAATTCATCGCCGTCTTCCTCTGCAAACTCATGAATCAAGTTCAAAAGATTTGAAATCTTTTCCAGATAGAAGATGTGAGCCTCAATCTTTTTCACATCTTTTTCATCCATTTTTAACCACCTCACTTTCTTTTTCATTGTCAACAAAGGATCTTTCAAGAAAATCTACACCTTTTCTGATGAAATCTAGATACGGTTTCATTGTCTTGAGATCCTGTTTATATTTGCTGTGCTGAATTTTCATAACATCTATCCTCTTGTACAATTCGTTATTCTTTTCTTTTGAGCTTTTTAGCTGTGCGTTCAGATCAGAAATTTCTTTCTGATACTGTTCTTCTTTTTTCTTGAAGTCTGAAATGGTAGTTACTGTTTTTTCTGTTGCTTCATCAAAAAAAGAGTTCTTCTGTTCAACTGAACTGCAAGAATTGTATTTACTTGTGAATTCTTCTTTACTGATTCCAATTTCTTCAAAAATCTTTTCAAATGAAATACGTTTCTTTTCTTCGGAAGATTTAATTCTTTCCAGTAAATCATTCTTCTCTTTAGTATGATTCTTTGTGAGCTGTTCAATTTTTTCTTCATTCTGCTTTGAGAAAACAGCAAGTCTTTTTGCCTCTTCCTCTGATGTATTTACTTTAGCTAATCGAATAAATTCATTTGCCTTTTCAAGCTCAAGCATAATTTCATTGAACTTTGATACTTCAATAAATTCTTTTCTGTTGATTACAGGTGCTTCTTGAGCCTTTTTGTCCATAAGAGAACAAAAAAGTGGAAATACTGATTCTAGATTGATGTCATTGATTGTAGTTGAAGGACGACTTTCTTCTTTTTCATCTGAAGTTAGATAGCCACCTTCAAGCTGATCAATGAGATTTTGAGAAAGCTTGTTTGTTTTTGATTCAATTCCCGGGAAATTTTGTTCAATCAGAGCTTTTAATTCTGTATATTCAGGTTCACCATTTGTAAAAATGATTTTTAATTTCCACCCATTCTTCGGATCTTTCACTCTCTTGAATTGCATATGTTTTATCCTTTCTGTCAAAAATAGAAAAGAGAGAACCTGAAATAGATTCTCTCTTGAAACAAAACTCAGAAGAAACCGTCAGAATCATCTTCATCTGCTTCTTCATCGAAGTTATCACTGTTTTCATTCAAGTCCTCTGCATTTTTAAATGAAAGTGGATTGAAATCTGCATATAAGTTCATATCTAACAATGACGCAATGACTGCAGCACCAGTGCGAGCTTCGTCACTGGATTCAGTGTTTTCCTGTGGATAAATAATTGTTACTACAGGAATTGAAGGCTTTTCTTTTTCTTCAACTTCTTCTGTGTAAAGGCTTGTATCCAAATTGAGTGGTTCTTCATCTGTCGATTCTGCAACAGGAATACTTTCTTTTTCTTCAAGTGAATTTTTGTTTTCTATTGCTTCTTGTTCTTGTGCATTATTCTGCTGAAGTTCAGTTTCTTCTTCACTGTAGAGTTCACCTTCATCGGATTCTTTCTGCTGACTTAAATCGTCATTCTGAGAAAGTATTTCAACTGGTATACCGCCATCATATCCACCTTCAGGAATATCTTCAGGATCTTCAGGTACTTCGATACTCATATCCAGAGAATTAATTTCTGACTGTTTTGCATCCTTTTTGGCTTTTTCTTCAGCTTCCATCTGCTTCTGATTTGCCATGATTTCGGTTGCTTTCTGCATGTCAGGACTGCCTTCCTGTTTCTGTTTGGAAGTGCCAATCGCCTGAATGATTTTGTCTTTATTCGCAATTCTTACGTCACTTGCACGCTTGGATGGGAAGTCAATAGGTTTTGCACTCAAGTCAATTCCCCAGTCAAGAAAAAGGTCAAAGTGAGAGAGAATAGGTTTTTGACCAGAACGAATAATCAGAACTTTTCCAAGTCCAAGATCCTGTTGAATTTCAGTTTCAGACATGAGATCAATTGCTGTCATCTGTACTGATCTGCTTCGGCTACTGCCACCTGTAGGCTTTGAAGAAGTTGAGCTTGAATTCGTTTCAACTGTGTATTTTCCAAGAACCTTACTGATACGAGGAATATCACTGCTGAGTGGTGCAAGACCGGCAACGAAAATCAGCTTTGAGTTGGCTAAAATAATTTCACTGTTTGTCTTACCGTAGTTCTTTTCCAGCTGTGAAGTAGACTGAACAATGTTGAGTACAAAGATGCGTCTGGAACGACCTGCTGAAAGAATTTTATCCATGCCTTTAATTGGTGGAAGAGTACCGATTTCATCAAGTAAGAATTCAATTCTTTGATGTCCCGGTTTGCCATTAAATCCTTTTGGAACTGGAACCTTGTTGCCATGCTCACGGGAAATTTCCAATAACTCGTTGTAGACTTCCTGAACAATGAGAGAAACCATGAAGTATCTTGTTTCCTGTTCTTCTGGAACTGTCAAGAAAATGATAGTTTTATTCTTTGCAAATTCTTCTACATCAAGTTCTGAATCACCACAGAGCATTGTTTCAATTTCTGAGTCAAGGAATGACAGCAATCGAGACATTGCAGTAGAAACTACACTTGCCTGAGAGTCACCGCCCTGTGCTGCAGAACCGGCAAACAGTCGAATCTTTGAATCTTCTGGAAGCTGATCAAGTAATACTTTGACCTGAGAAGTTTTTACGCCGTTTATCATTTCCGTACCGGAAATCTGCTGAATGACATTGTAGACAGACAAAATGTGTCTTTCGTTCTGTTCGGCGTATTCTGAAACAAGAAGAATAACTGCCTGAAGCAAACCTTCTGCTGAATCATAAAAGAAGCTGTTTGCACCATAGTTGCCGTCAGTTCCCTGCATAATGATTGTCTTTGCGACAGCCTTTGCATAGGATTCTGCCTTTGCAAGATATCCAAGTGCCTCTTCTGACTTCTTGTCTGGACATGCTTTGTATTTATCGACATATTTGTTGACTGATCCAATAATGTTGAAACGATTTGCCCTGAGTGGATGACCTAGATCAAAGTTAATTACGTTATACCCATATTTGTCTCTGGCGATAGGTGCCCATTTATCGACAATATCGCCTTTTGTATCAGTTGTGAGAATAGGAATTCCACAAGCCAGATTGTATTCAAGCTGTGCAGCTAAGACGAAACTTGTTTTACCTGAACCAGCAGCTGCAACCATCGCAGCATCCTGATCTTCAGTAAAAAGTCTTGAGAAAACATTTCCACCGTGCCAGTTTCCTTTCTTGTCTATGTAGAAAGGAATATCATGATTTACTTTTCTTGCCCATGTATGCCAGTTTCCAAGCAGTAAACCCGGCTCTGTTGGAAGATCTTTTCCTTTACGCCATGACTGGGGATCAAATTTGATTGTCTTATATTCCTTGCTGAGTTCTTTTTCATCAGCAAAAGAAGCATTTCCAAGAGTGCCATTTTTGACTCTATGCTTGCCACCTTTTACTTTTGCATCGCCTTCTGCAATGTAACACCAAGCGAGCAAGATAAGCAGTCCAGCAAATAAAACCCAAAAGCTGAGTGGCATTGACTGGAATAATAAATCAAAACGCATATTTTTTGAACCTCACTTTCAAAAAGGTAAAAAAATAGAAAGAAAAGAGACTCTGAAATGAAATTCAGAGCCTCTTTTCTTGAAAAAAAGTTATTCAGATTCTTTTTTGGAACCTTCGTGAGTATCAGAATCAGAAGTGTCATTGTCTACTTCATCTGCTTTTTCAGCAGGCTTGTGAACGACAATCTTTTTCTTTTGATTCTTAGTTAAGAGGTAGAGAGCAATAACTGCAAGTGCTACACCACCGATCAAGGCAATGCATCCACCTGTAATATCTGTTCCAGCTACACCAGAATTTGATTCTTCAATTGGAAGCAAGCTGTCTGCAACCTTGATGACAATTGGATTGTCCTTTGCGAAGTTGTAGTCTTCTGTAAGAACGACATCAAACTTGTCTGGGTTGAGAGAATATCCTTCAGGTGCCCCTGTTTCCATAGCGTAGTAGCCGTCTGTTGAATATGGCATTTCGAAAACAATGTTTCCCTTGCCGTCTGTGATACCAACTGCATCTTTACCATTTACATCTTTAGCAACTGTGTTGTCAGCCTTGTTGAAAATTGTGATTTCAGCACCCTTGAGAAGTGTCTTGTCATCGTTTGCATCAACCTTTACTGCAGATACAAAGAAATGTTTGCGGTTGTTAACGAATGTTACAAGCTGTGTTTCTTCGTCTGTACCAGTAACAGTAAATAACGTAGCAACAGGAACGTCTTCGCCTGCAGAATTTTTCACTGTTGGCTGTTCGTAGCCGAAAGGAATTTCGGTTTCAATCAGTGCATAAGTACTGCCACCTTTGACATACTTGGATACATCAACTGGCTTGTTAGTAGATGTGAATTCGTAAACGGTATCGCCTTCCTTGAAAGTCTTGCCACCGAGAACAAATGATCCGTCTTCATCAGGAAGAAGTTCCATAAGCTTCATCTTTGCACCAGCAACAGCTTTACCTGTTTCGTCAGTCTTCAAGACATTGACACCTGTGAGATCATCAATCATTGTGATTGTGAATGGTTCAGAAGAACCATACTTTGGAACTGTAAACTGAATATCTGTTGCCTTGTAGACACCACCAATCCATGCAGATTCAACAAGCTTGTATGTATGTTCGATTTGAAGCATCTTATCCAGTTTGAAAGGTTCCTTGGTTGTGATTCCACCGTTAGGAAGTTCAATTGCTACAGGATTGTCAGGATCAGTGATATCTGTGAGTTCAAGTTTAACGCCTTCGACTGCATTACCGTTTTCATCAACCTTCTTGATTTCGTAAATAATTGGATTATCAATCATTTTAACATTTTGAATTTCTTTGCTGTTTTCTACAGTAAAGCTGATTTCAGAAGCGTAATAGTAACCAAGAGGTGCAAGTGTTTCAGTCATTGTGTAAGACTTGCCGACTTCTAAGCCTTCAATCTTGTGAGCAGTATCTGTGGAATCCCATTCATCAACAACATTACCTTCTGCATCAGTAAGTGTGATATGAGCACCCGGTAATTCTTCTTTGCCTGTGAGAGATGTCTTGGAAAGTTCGATCTTTGTAACAAAGTTATCAATTTCAAAATCAACAGCCTTTGTTTTTGATGTTACTGTATCACCGTCAATTGTAACTTCAAAGTCCTTTGTTGTTACATCAGCGTCAGCAACCTTCTTGTCAAATGCTGTCTGTTTTACTTCGATTGCATATGCATGAGTATTTTCAATTGTTCCAGCAGGATGTGTTGTTTCAGTTAATGTGTACTTGCCAAGAGGAAGTTCATCAAATGACAGATGTCCATTTTCATCAGCAAAAACTTCACCGATCTTTACATAGCCATCATTTTCAAATTTGACTGCTTCTTCGCCAGCTTTAACTAATACTGAACCATCATCTGGATTAATGATATCTTCTGAAGCTGTGAGTGTGAATCCAAACTGTGTCAAATCATGATTTACAAATGACTTGTCAGCACCTTCAAATTCATCAAGAGTTTTGACAATACTGAAGTTGCCACGAATCTGATTATCTTTCATTGTTACTTCGATAACGTTCTGATCCCATTCGTTTACACGAGTGATATTTGCGTCATCAATTCTGAATTCGAAACTTTGACCAGTTGCAAATCCATTTGGTGTTACAACTTCTTCAAGTCTGTATGTACCAGCTTCTAGTTCGAGTGGAACTGCTACAGAACCCTTTTCAGATTCAAGACCATCTTCACTGTTTGCTGGATAGAACATACCTGCTTCAAGTTTTTCACTTGTTGCATTTGTGGAAACTGTTTTGAAAACTGAATAAACAGTCTTATCAGAACCGTCACCTACAACCTGAGTTACATAGCCGTTTTTAAGACCAAGTTTCTTATCTGTAACATTAGAAACGTCCTTACCTTCAGCATCAGTCAGTTTCTTAACCTTGAATGCTGCAGAGTCAAGAGTAACAAGTTCACCTGTATCTGCATCACGTTTGAACATTTTTAGAGTGTACTTTCTTGGAAGATTGCTACCTTCAAAAGTAAGTGTATCTTGATGTTCTTCAGTGATTGAGAAAGGAACTACGCCGTCAATGATTTCGTAATTTTCTTTACCAGATTCCTGAGCAAGATAGTAGTCACCATAAGCAAGCTTCTTTGAAGTAGCCTTGCCATTTGCGTCTGTTGTTAACTGATCCCATTCCTGAGCAGTAAATCCTGTGACTGTGTTTCCATCTTCATCAGTGCCTGTGAAGTCGTCCTTGTGTGCAAGAGCAGTAATGACATCTTCACGAGTGATGTTATCTGGATCAGCAGCATACATCTTTACATACTTGGCAGCAACTACATCAAACACAGCACCAGCTTCATTTTTAGCAAATCCAGACTGAGTGGATGTTGAGTAAGTTTTATGGATGGAAATATCGCCTTCATAAACTTTTTCAGTTGTTGTAAGAGGAACGACTACTTTTTCCTGATCGACATTAAATTCGATATCACTACAAGCTGCATAGCCAACAGGTGATTCAGCTTCAACAAGTTTGTACTTACCGTAGTCTAAGAAGTCCTTAGAAGATGTGTATAGACCGTTTTCGTCTAAAGTGATTGTAGTTACCTTATCGCCCGGATTGAATTCTTCATCAGCATCATACGTACCGTTACCGTTTACGTCAGCCTTGACTGTAATTCCCTTGCCAGGTTCTGATTGAGAATCAACGTAATAGAGATCAAACTTTGCATTTGCAAATCTTGCATCACCTTGAACTCTACGTCCAGTTGCTTCATCAACCTTTGTTACTGCAAAGCCACCACGGATTGATTTTTCTGTTTTGATCAGCTCTGGGTCAGAAAGACTGTTGCCATAAACAATCTTATATGTTCCACCGACTTTTTCGTGTTTTACAAATAAAACATCGGATGCGTCAAATACTTCGTTGTTTTGTTTTGCGTAACCACCTTTAACTGTGTAGCCTGTAGGTGACTTTGTTTCCTGAATTGTGTAGATGCCAAGAGGATATGTTAAATTTCCATCAGCATTTCTGTACAAAGCATCACCGCCTACATAGCATTTTTCGTTATTAAGGTTCATGGAATACTTTCCTGCGTTTGTTTTGATTGTTTTGAAAGTCCATGTCTTTTTTGGTGTTTCAGCTACTAAGTCATCATTTGAGTTTGCTGTTAAAGTATCATAGTACTTGACTGTAAACTCAGCACCACTCATATCATGTGTAATTACTTTTCCTTCAGCATCAACCTTTGTCATTGTTAAGCGAACAGGGTCATTGAAAGCAATGTCGGTAAAATCCGAATGACCAGTACCACTTGATACATCAACTGTGTGAACTGAAGCATCTGACAACTCAAAGTTAGTTGGTGCAGTGAGTTCTTTGATATAAACAGTATTTACATCAGAGTCAACTGTGTAGGACGCAGATCCATCGCCAGATGCATTTGTTGTGATTGTTCCAAGTTGTGATGTACAGTTTGCGTCTTTATATACACCAAAAGTGGCTGTCAAATCTTGATATAATCTGTTTCCGTTTGTGATATTTTCACAAGTGGACTTTTTCTTTACACTGACGGAAATGTCTTTTGAAAGGTTCAAGCGGTAGACAGCTGAAAGAGCAGCTTTGTTTGAACCAGATCCAGAAGACGTTGCGTAGTCCATGTAAGTTGCGCATCCTGTATAGGTAGGACGACCAGCACCACCTGATGCAAAGTCTAAAGTCTGTCCGCCACCAGCGTAAATATTCATGTGTGCGTTGCCATAAACAAGAATATCACCCGGCTGAAGTTCTGAAGCATCAACTGGACTTGTTGCGACAAGACTCATGTTTGTAAAATAATCTTTCAATGCTGATACACCAACGTTATTGAGCTGGCCATCGCAGTTTCCAAAGAATTTTCTAGGATCACCACCAGCATTTTTGATTGCTCTTGACATAACAGCAAGTGTACCTGCTGAACAATCTAAGCCAACATTGTAATATTCGTCAGCACTAGGATCACCATCACTCATGATCATTCCAAAGTGCTTGCCACCATCCCATGAGTAATGCCAGTTGCCTTTACCGGCATGAGAACCGACAACTTGAGTGAAGGCTGTGTCAACATCCAAACCTGCAGCGTGAACAGGAACAGCTGTTACTGAGAGCACACTTGCAAAAGTAAAAACTGACATTGCTACAGCAAAAACTTTTTTGAACTTTGTTTTCATATTTTTCAAGTTCATGTACTTACCATACGCACGTATGTGCGCCTTTCTACCTACCAAAAAAAGCCTGACGGTAGGATTGTTCACTGTCAGGCATAAAAAAAGATCTGAGCTTATTTTCAGATCTTTAATTACGAAATTTATTTTCTCTTTCCACAGCCAGAGCATTCATCATATGCACCAGCGTCTTGTACCCAGACTTGTTCTGTATGGGTTACAGCATCGTGGTGGACAGTGTGAGTTACCGCATCATGGTGTACATACTTTGATTCCACTGTGCTAGAAGTTGCGCCATCGCATGCATCGCCTAGACCATCATGTGAATCAAAGTGATCATCTAACTGGTCACCTGTTGCAAAGATTTGTCCGCAACCATTGCATCTGTATCCACCGTCAGAAACTTTTTCATCCCAAGCGGCTTGGTCAGTCACAACTTCATCCCATGCAGCCTTATCAGTGACTACCTTTGTATCGTAGTGACCTGTTGCTTCATGATGAACCCAGTTATGCACATGTTGCTGTGTTTGAGCAGGTTTGCTCTGAGAACTGTTGGAAGATGAATTACCAGAGTTTGAATTGTTCTGAGCAGGTTTGCTTGTAGAACTATTTGAACTGGAAGAAGATTTGTTGCTCTTCTTTGTTTCCACTTCGGAAGAACCATTCTTTGTCTCTGTCTTCTTGCTTGAATCTTTTTTTGTTTCAGAACTTGTTTCCTTCTTAGCTGGATCTTTCACTGTAACTTTGAAACTCTTTGTTGCTACATTACCAGCTTTGTCTGAAGCTGTGACTGTTACGCTGTACTCACCTGCTTTAGTAGTGTCAAGCTTTGAATCGTCAACTAAATAATAAGCAGCACCTGCTGACTTCTGTTTTACCTGAGTAAGTTTGCCATCTACATCATCAGTGACCGATTCAATGTTTGATGCAGGTGTATACTTTGCACCCGTTTCAACCGTTACAGTTTCTGCAACGAATTTAATTTCAGGTGACTTTTTATCAGTTGCATTTGTCTTCGCATTTTCAGTGACTGCTGAAGTAGAGCCTTGCTTCTTTGAAGTACAGCCAGTCATTACTGTACCAAATGTTGTTGCAGCCAACATGACTGCTAAAATCTTTTTGCTAAAATTTGTCCCCATAGGAATACCTCTTTCTGCACCTAGTGCTATAAATGGAATTCCCCTGTTTTTTTTAATGTATCATTGACTACTTGTAATCAGAATTCATTTTTGCAACCGCATCATTGATCAACTTTGTTACTACATCAGACTGTGATGTTGGATATCCAGTTTTCTCAGCAATGTAATTTGTAAGAATGTCTAGATTTTCTTTTGTTGTCTGAGTGACTCGAATGTTTATTCGTTCTGTCTTCTTTATCTTTTCTTTCATTGACCGAATCACC
>Ga0129311_1002726_pt1 | contig 10229 bp, 8 predicted proteins | sample Go1ome_FD_94435 | JGI IMG/M metagenome (GOLD analysis project Ga0129311, IMG submission 94435) | Western lowland gorrila individual fecal microbial communities from Wisconsin, USA - Go1022B metagenome | ecosystem: Host-associated > Mammals > Digestive system > Large intestine > Fecal | place... | reverse complement strand
TGGAAGTAGCGCTCCTTCTCATCCGAAGGATACAGCTGGTGCTTCACGGTGATACCGTTCACCTTGTAATCACGCAGGCTGAACTCACGCTTTTCTTCGAAGCTGCCTTTGACCGACAGGACAAGATCACGGACCAGAGATTTCATCCCTTTCATCATGATGATGAACTCGTAACCGCTCTTATCCATGAAGTGGACGTTTTCCTTGCTGAAGTATCCTCGGTCAAGGATGAAACCGACCTGACGGTATCCATAACCCTTTGCCTTCTCCAGCATCTGCTGGAGCTGAGAGGCATCGACGATGCTTCCGGGATACTCCTCATAGTAAAGAGGCTCGGAGTTGTTATGGTCATAGGCGATCGAGTAGTTATTTTTTATTTATCGTGCGTCGCTAACTTCGCCCAAGCGTAAACGATATGGACGGGGTGTGCGCTCCGAATACATCAAAGCACATGGAACCCACCGACTTTAGTCGCGTGGAGCAGTTAGCGACTTGTCAAGATGGCCGGATCCCGGATGTGAATCTCCGAACGTGCTCTCAATGAAAACCTGCGGCTTCGCAAGGTCCTCCAGCTTCCATCCGGTTCCGATGCGCAGAGGATTAAGCTCTATCTCTATCCATTCGTTTGTTCTTCTGCATTCATGGCATATTGCTTCGCGGAAATCCCAACGCACTCTCGAAAAATTTTGGAAAAATATTTCTGATCCGGATAGCCGACGGCACATGCTATTTCATATACCTTTTTATTTCCTTCTTTCAGAAGTTCCTTTGCTTTTTCGATCCTCACATCGCGAAGATAATTGGAAAATGTCGTCCCAGTTTCTTTACTGAACAGGCTACTCAGATATTGTGGAGTGATATTGTTTTCCGCCGCAAAGGACTCCAGTCGCAGCGACTGGCTGTAATGACTATGAATTTCTTCTACTGCCTTGCGTACAATTGCTGAAAAGCATTCATTGATGTATACTTCCGGCTCTTCTTTTCCTGCCGGCCCACGCAGCTTGATCAGCAGGTCCTTTACCATAGAAATCGTAACCGGTTTCAACAGATAATCTTCTACTCCGAGATGAATAGCCTGCTGGGCATAACTGAAATCCGCATATCCACTCAATATGACAAATTTACATTCTATACTCATCTTCCTGGCCTGCTCGATCATATCCAGCCCCGTAATCCTCGGCATCCTGATATCTGTAATTACAATGTCGGGAGTCAGACTCTGAATCATCTTCAGGCCTTCCAATCCGTCTTCTGCTTCTCCTACGACGCAGAACTCGGAATCCAGCTTCTGGATCAACCTGGAAAGTCCCTGTCTTGTCCGGTACTCATCCTCTGCAATTACAATTGTCTTCATCGCTTTCTAAAACTCCGTCCTGTATGGGATCACAAGAATCACCTCTGTGCCGCTTACTTCCGAGCTATACAGTTCCATAGATGCCTCTCCGTGATAATAAATTCTCAAACGGTTTGCAACATTGCTGATTCCGATGCTTCTGCTGTCTGCTCTGGCATTCGCAATTTCATTTCTCATCTGTCTTAATCGTTCCTCATCCATTCCTTTTCCGTTGTCCCGAATAGAAAGGTGAAGCTTTCCATCCTGCCGCACGTCTCCTTTTACTTCGATCATTCCTCCCGTTTTCACATTTTCAAATGCATGAAGAATAGAGTTTTCCACAATTGGCTGCAAGAGCATTTTATACACCGGGAAATCCATGGCTTCTTCGCTGACGTCGTAGCTGCAATCAAAGGAATCATTAAATCTTTCCTTCTGCAGAGATACATACTTTTTCAGCCATTCGATTTCCGCCCGCATCAGCACCAGAATATCTATATTCGAAACGCTGTAGCGTAGGAGACTTCCCAGCATTCCAAGGCTGTTGCTGATCTCCTCCTCTCCATGATCAATAGCCTTCCAGTTGATCGTTTCCAGGGTATTAAACAGAAAATGTGGGTTGATCTGTGCTTCCAGAGCTTTGATCTCCGCCTTTCTCCGCTGCATCTCCGAAATTCTTATTTCTTCATTTTTTTTCTGAAGAGCAGCCACTAGCGACCGGATTCTTTCGGACATATGGCTGAATCCACTTAAAATCAGATTCAGTTCATTGTCTTTGGAAACAGATACATTGATTGGCTCATATTCTTCCGCATTAAAATTCTCAATGATAAGGGCAATCTGTCTCACTTCCCCCGTATACCGGCTACTGAACCGCCATACAATGATATAAAATACTGCGGTAATCACCACCACAAGAAGGACGACCATGCCGACAACCCGGAAAACTTCTTTCTGCAGCGAGCGCCGATCAATAACATTGACAATGATCCAATCCGTGTCTTCAATGGCGTGTCTGCGAAGATAAACACTCCTCTGATTATAATTCTCCGACAAATATTCCGTCAGCGGTTGGTTGATATACTTTTCCGGTGTTCCCGTCATGATTCGTTCCGAAGAATCCACCACGATGGTTTTTACTCCGTGACCAAGGTCGGTCGTATTCTTAAAGGAAAGGACATCATCGTCAATGGCAAAAATCAGAACGCCTGTTCTTTCTTTTGTTCGGAGATTCCGTACCGGATAGCCCATCAGAATTGCATAATCGGCTTTTCTTGTATATCCCTCCCGAAGATTCTTCATTGTCAAGAACGACAAGCTTTTCTCACCCTGAACTGCTTTATTAAGTGCTCTCCGCTTTTCCGCATCCTGCCAGATCAGTGTATTCATATCACTGTACCACTTCGAATACACTGCATATTCCTCATTGTCTGCGATAAAAACTGCACCGCGGATCTCATCATAGGTGTAGACAAACTGTTCCAGCATGCTCTGGATATGCTCTGTACTTACGCTAGCATCATCCTTCTGTCCATCCTGATTCATTTCCTCTGTCATCTGGATAAAAGAGGAATCCGTAACCAAGTTATATAGCACGGTTTTAAAGCTCTGCATCCGCTCCTGTACAATTACTTCATTCTGGAGCGCATTTTGATCCACAAGGTGGTTGATCTGATCTCTGATCTGGCCCGAAAAAAGAAACGTTATGATCACCGTAATCAGCAGTACCGGAATTACCGCCAAAGCAATATATCCCAGCATCAGCTTATGCAAAAGCGTCATATCATGCGTTCTGGACAGCTTCAGCAAACCGCCCTTAAAATTTTTCCCCTTGCTTTTCTCCATGCGCAATATCCATCATCCGGGCATTCCGGTCAGACATCCCTTGTAAAATTACAGAAGTTTTTCTTCTCATGCCTCCTGCGGGTGAACTACAACCTTGATGGAATCCTGTCCCATTTGCTTATGGATTGCCTCTTCCAGCTCGGACAGTCCGTAGGCGTGCGTGATCAGCTTCTCAATTTCCAGTCTTCCACTGTTCAAAAGGTCGACAGCGCGCTGATGAGTATCCGGATTGATCATGGATCCCTTAATTGTCCACTCCTTCTGGTATACCTCGAACAGAGGCAGGGAAACCGCTCCGTCCACAGCCGGCACGCTGAAGAACAGGATGGTTGCTCCACGCCCCGCTGCCTGGAAGGCTTGCTCGGCAGCAAAGGTTCTGCCGACGCACTCAATCACGACGTCCACTCCGTCATTTCCAGTTATTTCACAGATTCTCTCCGGAACCGACTCATGAAGCGGGTCAATCGCGGCATCTGCTCCCACTTCAAGACCGATCTTTCTTCTTCCTTCCACCGGTTCACTCAGAATTACCGTGGAGGCCCCTTCGATCCGCGCCATCTGCACCATCAGAAGCCCGATCGTTCCTCCCCCGATGACAAGAACCGTCTGGCCCGGCACAATCCCCGCCTGATCAATTCCGTGCACCACGCATGCAAGAGGCTCCGCCATTGCGCCGACATCGAACGAAAGATCGTCTCTTAATTTGAATACTTGTGTATCCGGGCACATGCAGTATTCCGCAAATCCGCCGTTTACATTCACGCCAAGGGCAAACAGGTACTCACAGTTCTGCTTTTTGCCCATCCGGCAGGGTCTGCAGGTCCCGCAGTACATATTCGGATCCATCGTCACATGATCTCCGGGCTTTACCAGCGTCACCTCCGAACCAACCTTTTCCACAACTCCGGAGAACTCATGTCCGAGAACAACCGGAGGAGTCACATCGGCGGAGCCTTTTTCTCCTTTGTAGATATGAACATCCGTGCCGCAGATGCCGCAGGACATATTTTTTACAAACACATCATGCGGTCCCGGCTCTGCGAACGTCATTTCGCGCACTTCAAACTTTTTCTCCTTGTCAGCTCCCAGAAAGAAATTTCCCTTCATCTTTCCCCCTTTCCGTCGTTTTCACGTTCCCTCATACCTTTTATTTCAGAAAGACTTTTATCTGCAAACTTGTTCGTATTCTTCTGACCCAATCAAAGTGTACACTGACGTTTACCGGAATACCGCTTGCAATAAACACATACATTCTTCAACCTGATTCAGAAACGCCCCCTGTGAGTATTCTCACAGCGAGCGCTTCTTTTATCACTTATCTTACAGCGTTCTTCCATTTCGCGTAAACACCGGAATCTGCTGCAGCGGTGCCCTCACAGAAATGCTCTGACCACCCTGAAACATCTCTCCGGTCCAGTGATTTACCCATTCACTGCCTTCCGGTAAATAGACGTCACGTACCCGCATGTTCTCATACATGACGGGTGCTACCATTACATCTGGTCCGAACATGTACTGATCTTCCACATCCCAGCTTCTTGTATCCTCCGGGAAATCATAGAACAGCGGTCTCATCACCGGGGTTCCCTTTGCATGTGCCGCCTCCATCTGCTCACGGATATAAGGCTTCATTCTCTCACGAAGTTCCAGATAGCTCTTCAGAATTTCATAATTTTCCTCTCCGAAGGACCACACCTCATTGTCCGCTCCGGATACGCACAGTGCTCCTCCCTCTGTACCAATCGGAGCCTTTAACGGCTGCCGTTCTCCGTGCAGACGCATAACCGGACAGAACGTGCCCCACTCAAACCATCTTACGAGCAGCTCGCGGAATTTCGGATCATCGGGATTTCCTCCATGAAATCCTCCGATATCTGTGGTCCACCACGGAATTCCAGCAATTGCCATATTCAATCCCGCCGACAGCTGGTTACGGAAGCTCGCAAAGCTGGAGTGAACATCTCCGGACCAGACCAGTGCACCGTATTTCTGGGATCCTGCCCACGCACAGCGAAGCAGATTGATCACATTCTTTTGCCCTTCTTCCGTCATGCCATCATAAAAAGTTTTGGCATAAAGTTCCGGATAGATATTGCCGACCTGTTCATTCGGACCAAGGTAATAGCGGTAATTCTCAAAATCATATACCGTGTACTCCGGTTCCGCTTCATCGAGCCAGAACGTGTGGATTCCTTTTTCATAATAATTCTTTTTAGCAACATTCCAAACAAATTTTCTGGCATTCGGATTAGTAGCATCATAGTGCACCGTATTTCCCTGGAAATCCATTGCAATGCGGAAACCGCGCTCGGTCCGTATCAGGTATCCTTTTTCCAGCATTTCTTGGAAATTTTCACTGCGATAATCCACCGTAGGCCAGATGGAAACCATCAGCTCGATTCCCATTTCTTGCAGTTCGCGAATCATGGCATCCGGATCCGGCCAGTATTTCGGATCAAATTTCCAGTCTCCCTGCAACGGCCAGTGAAAATAATCAATCACAATCACGGAAATCGGAAGGCCCCGTCTCTTATATTCCCGTGCCACATTCAGCAGTTCTTCCTGCGTCTGATAGCGAAGCTTGCACTGCCAGAAACCCATTGCCCATTCAGGCATCATCGGCACAGTTCCCGCAACTGCCGCATAGGCCTCTTCTATTTCCGCCGGAGAATCTCCTGCTGTAATCCAATAATCCAGCTGTTTGGTGGAATAAGCTTCCCATGTCGTAATGTTTTTTCCGAACATAACGCGGCCGACCGCCGGATTATTCCAAAGGAACCCATACCCAAGGGAAGAAATCATAAACGGAACACTGGCCTGAGAATTGCGCTGTGCCAGTTCCAGGTCATTTCCTTTCTGATTTAGATAAGGTTGCTGATACTGACCCATGCCGTAAATTTTCTCAGAAGGCGTTGACACAAATCTCATCGACAGATGATAGTCCCCGCCAATATTCGGTTTGAATTCTCTGGCATCAATATCCAGTGCACTGCAGTAATCCACGGTCTTATCTTTTCGATTGCGCAGATATTCATCCAAAAGAACAGAGCCATCCTTTTTATAAAAAGTAAGCTTACCGTATTTGGTAATTCCTGCTCTGATTTTTCCATTCCGGATTTCTGCTCGATCCTCTCCGATCTCAATAATAGACTCCGCCTCCGGCTTTTCTTCTGTCAATGCCCAGGATGTATCAATCATTTCCGCATTTTTTGTTGCACGTACGCGGAAACTGTTCTTCCCCCACGGTTCAATCCATAGTTCCTCTGCATCATAATGATATTTTAAAATTCCATTTTCGTTTCTGAAAAAAGACATGTTATTATCCTCCATCTGCAGCAATTATCCCTTTACGGATCCGCTGGTCATTCCTTCCACAATATGTTTTTGCATCGTCACAAAGATAATGACACAAGGTAAAATCAGAAGCACACCATATGCCATGATGCTGTTCCACTTCGTTCCGTACTGATTCATAAATGTATAGATTGCCGATGTCATCGGACGCATCTTGGCATTCGTATTGAAGGTCATTGAATAAGCCAGATCATTCCATGCAAAAACAAAGCTGAAACATGCCGCTGTGATCACAGTAGGCTTTGAGATTGGGATGACAACCCGGAAAAATGCAGAAATCGGACTGCATCCGTCGATTTCTGCAGCTTCTGTCAACTCATCCGGAATACTCAAGAATCCCGGTCGGAGCATCAACACTACAAACGGAATTGAAATTGTTGCCGTTGATAAAATCGGAGCCGCATAGGAATTCAGCAAATTCAGTTTTGAAAAGATCAGAAACAGCGGTGTTAGTACCAAAGATGCCGGCAGCATCTGCGTCACCAGGAACACCAGCATCAGAATTTTTTTTCCTTTGATACGAAACTTGGCAAGCCCATAAGCTGCTGGAACAGACAGGAGAAGGGCCAATGCCATGGAGCCAACTGCAATAATGACGGAATTCTTCAGCGTTGTTTCCAGCGCTCCCAGCTGGTCCTTATAGGCCTGCAGGGTAAAATGATGCGGGAACAAAGTCGGTGTATGGAGAAAAATCTCGCTGTCCAGTTTAAACGAATTCACCACAATCCAATACATGGGAAAGAGGAAAATACAGCAGATGATTACCGCCAAAATATCGCACAAAACAGATCTCTGCTTTTGATTCAGATGTTTCTTTTTCATGTCACTCCTCCTTTGTCGTGGTTCTGAGGTAGATCAAGGCAACTACAAACAAACATACAAACAGTACATTGGCTGCTGCTGCACCTTCTCCGAAATGGAACAGTTCAAAAGAAAGCTTATAAGAATAGGTCGACAGAACTTCCGTTGCGTCAACCGGTCCGCCTCCCGTCATGACATAGACCAAATCAAACACCTTAAATGTCAGGACAAACCCAAGAACCAGTACCGACATAATGGTCGGACGAAGGAGCGGCAGCGTGATTTTAAACAGCTGCTGTCTCTTGCTGGCACCATCGATGCTTGCCGCCTCATAAACATCCTTGGAAATATTATTGATCCCGGTTGTAAGAAGCAACATATTGAACGGAATACCTACCCAGCTGTTCGCCAGAATCAGAACTCCCATCGCGGTATTCCCGTTTAGTAGCCAACCAATCGGCTTTTGAATCAAATGCAGATTCATCAGGATGGCATTGATGATACCGCTGTCCTGGGCAAACATGAATTTAAACACCAGAGCAGTTACTGTAACTGGAAGCATCCAACTGATAACAACCAGCCCGCGGATCGGCTTGGAAAGGTGAAAACTCTTCGCAAAAAACAGAGCAAATGCCAGACCAAAGATAAACTGAATGACCAAACAACCAATGGTATAGATAAATGTATGAAGAATGGCTGCCCGGAAAGTACCATCCGCGAAAATTGTCGTATAATTTGCCAATCCGATGAAATCACGATTGGTCTGCCGCAATGTCAGGGCTGTTGCGTCCTGAAAACTGATGACCCAGTTATAAACAATCGGGTAGCCGATAAATACCAACATATAAACAACTGCCGGAACCACAAATAAATAGCCAATGAAGGCGTATTTTTTTCTGCTTTTCATGATACGCATCCTCATCCTATGAGCGTTCCACCATCTTTTGAATAAACGGTGCGCAGGGCATTTTCGTTATCCATCCGTCCGAGGAAGTCATATTGATTGAAATAAAAATTGATGTCTAACTCTCAATTCTGTGATTTACGGAATTTATAGATCAGATACGATTTTGAAAGAACAGCTCCCATCACACGGATCAGGTGATGGGAGCCGGTTTCAAGAATTACTTAAGACCTGCAACCGTAGTGGCTGCCTCACTCATTGCGGTATCCACATCCTTCTGGCCTGTGAACACCTGCTGCTCTGCCGTATATACTGCCTGAGAAAGCTCCGGCCAGTTTGCTGCAGGACCGCGGGACTGTGCATTCGGCATGATTTCTGCAAAAACCTGCCAGTTCGGATCGTCCGCATACAGAGAATCCGAATCTACATCATCACGAGGAGAAAGACGTCCGATCGACTTGCAGATCTCAGCTGACTTCTCTTTCGAAGTAATCCAAGAAATAAACTTCCATGCAGCATCTACATTTCCACCTGCACAAACTCCGATATTCTCTCCTCCAAGGATTGAAGCATAATCTCCATCATCCGCCTTCGGCACCTGTGCGCAACCATACTCCAGGTCCGGAGCATCCTGCGCAAGTCCGGAGAACTGCCAAGGTCCATTGATCATCATTGCTGCTTGTCCAGAAGCGAACTGTTTCTCAGCATCTGCCTGTGTCCAGTTTACACATTCCGAATTGACATATCCATTATCGATAAGTTCCTTCAGATAAGACATGGACTCTTTCGAAGCATCACTTCCAAGATCGTAAACAGATCCGCCAGCCGACAGGAGCCAGGGCATATACTGGAAAGTGCCTTCCTCATTGCCGATTGCAGAAACTGCCAGTCCATAGCAATCAGATGTCGTCAGCTTCTCACAAGCTGCTTCCAGTTCTGACCAAGTAGTAGGAACCTCAAGACCGGCTTCATCCAGAAGCTTCTTATTATAAAATAGGCCAAGGCAGTTATTTCCCCACGGAACACCATAGAGCTTTCCATCATAATAACAGGATCCGATCGAGCCCTCCAGGAAGTGCTTGTCTCCACTGTTCTCATACAGATCGGTAATATCTTCAAACACGCCCATGGATGCATATGAATTATGATCCGGATTGTCGACCATTCCCACATCCGGAAGATCTCCGGAAACCACTCCGATGGTATACTGCTTCATCAGTTCTTCTCTGGGAAGATACTGAGCATCGACATAAATCTCATCCTGAGAATTATTAAACTCATCGATTGCAGCATTTACAAACTGTCCCTCTTTATCTTCCGACATATAATGCCAGAAGGTAATCGTGGTCTTTCCGTCTGCGGAAGATGCTGCAGTATCTGCGGAAGCTTCTGCATCGGTCCCCTCTGTTGCCGCCGTAGAAGTACTCTCCGTTGCGGAATCCGATGATCCGCATCCTGCCAGTACACCAATTGCCATAAGCGTTGCCATCAACATTGCTACTGTTTTCTTTTTCATCCTTTTCTCCCTTTCAAAAGTAACGATGAAACTGTTTTCTTGATGGTTTTATAGTAGCAGTCTGCACAATTTCAAAAAATATTAACATTTTAAAAAAAGTGTACTTTCTTATTCTCCCCGCAGGAGCTTTCTCACCTTCCTCTTGGAAAACAAATACCTGTCATAAGTTCGCCTGATGTGCCGGGACAATTGCAGATGAATGAGAAGGAACAGAAAGAGTATGATCTGCTGCAGGATATTTTGGTAAATGGTAGATCACCGGTGCTGGGTAAAAAGAGTGAGCGGATTTTCCTCCGCTCATTTTTCTTTTGACCTGCATACTTCCGGAAGGCTTCCTGACCACGGCATCAGCTCTTCCAGAAAATCTGTGTTTTTATCATCCATGTGCGGAATCATTGTTTCCAGCACATGTTTGAAATAGTAGTAGGGACGCAGTCCGTTCGCACGGGCTGTTTCTGCGATGCTGTACAGGATCC
>Ga0129311_1002722_pt1 | contig 10246 bp, 10 predicted proteins | sample Go1ome_FD_94435 | JGI IMG/M metagenome (GOLD analysis project Ga0129311, IMG submission 94435) | Western lowland gorrila individual fecal microbial communities from Wisconsin, USA - Go1022B metagenome | ecosystem: Host-associated > Mammals > Digestive system > Large intestine > Fecal | place... | reverse complement strand
TATATCGCTGATACCCTCTTTAAATACTGCACCTGCAAGTGCTTTGGAAAGCTCTGTACTTGTCTTACGGTACTGGGCAAGTGACTTCGGATAACCGATACGGAAATCAAGTGGCATGTCCTCTACCCAGTAAGCTCCCTGATGCGTAAATACCATCGGCTCATAGCAGTGGAAATTAAAGACGATCTTGTAAGTATCCGGTACTTTGATGAGTGGTACAGAGAGCACGTTGTTATAACAAACGCCGCCAATGACCAGATAAGCTTCCGGTACGATAGAACGCATCAGCGTTACATATTTTGCAATGACGGCATTCCATGCGTCTGCAACCTCTTCCAGAACAACCTCATTCAGCGGCTCAAAGGCAACCTGATCCGGATAGTCTTTAAATCTGACCGCAATCTCGGACCAGAGATGCAGGAAGCGTTCCTGCAGCGCGTCATCATAGAAGAATTTTTTCCTGTCCATATCTTTTTTGAGAGGATCGAAAGAGTAACCGTAGCATTCATGCAGATCGATCAGCATGTTCAGATGATGCTTTTCACACCAGCTGCGGCAATTTTCCAGATAACCGAAGCCGGAAGGAATGATGTTGCCATCTTCGTCCTCCAGTACATTGTAGTCTACAGGGACACGTACATGATCGTATCCGAGAGATGCGATATACGCAATATCCTTTTCTGTAATAAAGCTGTCAAAATGCGCTTTGTCATATTTGTCGAACTGGGAGATCCAGCCGCCTAAGTTGATTCCGTTTTGAAAACCTTCAAAGATCAATATAGTTACCTCCAAATGTATAATAATATTTGCATAAAGATAGAATCGCTTCCTGTATATCATAAGTCAGAGGAAGATAACTTGCAATTTATATTTTCGAATTTATACAAAGCAGGTAAAAGAAACGACATAATTGGCAAGATTTGCGGCTGGTAAGCCTCCTACTTGACACAATACTATCAAATTGTTATAATGCTTGTAACATTTGTAACAATTATGTAACAAATGACAAGGGTTGAGAAATACAATTAGTTTAGGAAGGCTTTATATGTTTCATAAAAAAGGACTGAAAAAACAGATATTTGCACTTGTCTTAGCGGCTGCCATGATCTGCCAGACGCAGGCAGTATCAGCATCGGTCGTATCTCTGCAGGCAGGTGCACAGAATGCATTGACCGCACCGTCTTTACAGATGGCGGAAACAGAAGAAGTACAGACAATTTCCGTGGATGGCATGCAGCAGGCAGAGACAGAAGCTAAAGCGGATAATTCCGATGTGGCTTTGACGGCCGGAGCAGGTGTCATGGTTTCCTCTCCAATCTACGTAGCACCGGAAGATATGGACGAGCAGGAATACGATGAAGAAGAAACTGCCGGAGCGGCTTACGGCTATACCAATCTTGGTATCGCACAGGTAGCGGATCATCTGAATGTCAGAGAGACAGCGGAGGATGGCAGTAAGATCGTCGGAAAGATGGAAAATGATACCGGCTGTGAGATCCTTGGGATCGAAGGCGATAAAGCACATATCACATCGGGCAGTGTGGAAGGCTATGTGAGTCTTGATTATATCCTGACCGGAAAAGATGCGGTAGCACAGGCAGACAGTGTGGTAAAAGAGCTTGCCACAGTAAATGCGGACGGTCTGAAGCTGAGAGAGGCACCTTCTTTAGAGGCACCTGTTTACGATATGGTTGCCTACGGCGAAGAGCTGGAAGTACTTGACAATGGCAGCGACTGGGTCGGTGTTGATTTTGACGGAAACAAATTATATGTATCCGCAGATTATGTAACGGTTGATACAAAGCTGAAAACAGCCTTGAACATGACCGAGTTTTTATATGGCGCAGGTGTATCGGATGTCAGAGTGGAGCTTTGTGAATATGCAAAGCAGTTTGTCGGCAATCCGTATGTCTGGGGCGGAACAAGTCTGACAAAGGGTGCGGACTGTTCGGGCTTTGTCCTAAGCGTATTTGCAAAATACGGTATTTCCCTGCCACACTCCTCAAGAGCGCAGGCAAACAGCGGTACAAGGATCAAAATGTCGGAGGCAAAGCCGGGCGATCTTGTCTTTTACGCAAAGGGCGGCAGGATCAACCATGTAGCGATCTATATCGGCGGTGGTCAGGTGATCAGTGCCAGCTCACCGAAGACCGGAATCCGTATTGCAAGTGCTTATTACAGAACACCGGTAGCGGTGACAAGAATTCTGCAGGACTGATCGTAAATTGTAAAATGGAAACAGCAGATGAAAACAGAAAACAGATCATTGCAAAAAACAATGGAAAGTTGCAAAAAACAGTTGCTTTCCATTGTTTTTTATGATAAAGTATGAATGTTGTGAAAAAGAGATGGTCCTCTGTTACGAAGTGTATTAAGAACATCCAGAATGGAAGGAGAAACACAATGAACGAAATCATTAAAGAAATCGAAGCAGCACAGTTAAAGGCAGAAGTACCTCAGTTCAACGTAGGTGATACTGTAAAAGTTTACGGTAAGATCAAAGAAGGAAACCGTGAAAGAATCCAGATCTTTGAAGGAACTGTTATGAAAGTTCAGGGTGGCAGCAACCGCGCTACATTTACAGTACGCAAGTCATCAAACGGTGTCGGCGTTGAAAAGACATGGCCTCTTCACTCTCCAAATGTTGAGAAAGTAGAAGTTGTCAGAAAGGGTAAAGTAAGACGTGCAAAACTGAACTACTTAAAGGGTCGCGTAGGAAAGAAAGCGAAAGTAAAAGAGTTAGTAAAATAGTCATTGCCGCTTAAGCAAAGAAAAAGGGACAAAATACATTGTGTATCTTGTCCCTTTTTAAATAATGTCATGCATCGAAGATGCATGATGCAGCCTCGCTCATCTGCGAAGCAGATTATGCATGAGCGAGGTTCCAAAAAATGTCATGCATCGCAGATGCATGATGAGAGGAAATTTTATGAGACGACGCAAAGGACTTAGTTTTTATCAGAAAAAGAAAAAGATCAGTGCTTCCGTAATGAAGGAGATCTGGAATGTGATCTTTATCACGATCGCCTGCTGGATGCTGGCATTTGTGCTCATGTTCTGTTTTGGCATGCGGACAACTGTCATCGGTGTTTCCATGGAGCCAAGCCTTTACAACGGACAGCATATTTTGGTCAACCGGTTTGTATATAAGCTCAGTTCTCCAAAGAACGGAGATATTGTGGTGTTTCTGCCAAACGGTAACTCCAACACCCATTATTATGTGAAGCGTGTGATCGCTCTGCCGGGAGATACGGTGCAGATCAAAAACGGTTCCTTATATGTCAACGGTCTTTTGTATAAAGATGTAGAATATGATAAAATAGAAGATGCGGGAATTGCGGAAAATCCCATTACCCTTGGGAACAATGAATATTTTACCCTGGGAGATAACATCAACAACAGTGAGGACAGCAGATCCGGTAATATCGGTGCTGTGAAAAAGGATAATATAATCGGAAAGGTATGGTTCCATCTGGCGGCGGGTGACAGCCCGATCGGCTTTATGGAATAGGTGTATAGATGAACTATCAGTGGTATCCCGGACATATGACAAAGGCAAAGCGGATGATGCAGGAAAATATCAAGCTGATCGATCTGGTGATCGAGCTTGTGGATGCAAGAATCCCGTTATCCAGCCGTAATCCGGATATTGATCAGCTTGGACAGAATAAAGCGAGACTGATCCTGTTAAATAAAGCGGATCTGGCGGATGAAAGGCAGACGGCAAAATGGCAGCAATATTTCGAGAAGCAGGGCTGCTTTGTTGTGGCACTCAATGCACGTAACCGCAACAGCATGAAGGCAATCAACGGTGTTGTCGCAGAAGCCTGTAAGGAAAAGATCGAGCGTGACAGAAAGCGCGGAATAATGAACCGCCCTGTCAGAGCCATGGTAGTTGGCATCCCAAATGTCGGAAAATCCACCTTTATCAATTCTTTTGCCGGAAAAGCCTGTGCAAAGACAGGAAATAAGCCGGGTGTAACAAAGGGAAAGCAGTGGATCAGACTCAGCAAGACACTGGAGCTTTTAGACACGCCGGGTATTTTATGGCCGAAGTTTGAGGATCAGCAGGTAGGACTCAATCTGGCACTGATCGGTTCCATGAATGATGAGATCCTAAATATAGAAGAAATGGCGGTCAGCCTGATCCGGTATCTGAAGGACGTTTATCCGCTTCTTCTGACAAAGCGCTATGATCTTTCGGATGAGGCAGAGGAAAGCTGCAAAAGCGAACAGGATGCCTATGAGGTGCTGGCGCAGATTGCCAGAAACAGAAAATGTATATTAAAAGGTGATGAGCCGGATATCCGGAAAGCGGCGGCGCTTCTGTTAGATGATTTCCGGAGTGGCAGGATCGGACGGATCACACTGGAAAGTCCGACAGAGCAGGCATAATATAAAAGGGGAAGAAAAGCTTGAGTAAAAAAATGAAACAGATTTTAAAGGAAGTGCTTGGAACCAGTATTTATCTGCTGGCAGTTCTGGCATTGACTTATTTGGTGATCGCCTTTGTAGGGCAGAGAACAGTTGTACATGGACAATCCATGGAAAATACACTGGAAGACGGAGATAACCTGATCGTAGATAAGATCACATACCGCTTCCATGAGCCAAAACGTTTTGATGTGATTGTATTTCCGTACCAGTATACGGCAAATACCTATTACATAAAACGTGTCATCGGTCTTCCGGGAGAAACGGTCATGATCGATGCGCTGGGCAATATTTATATCAACGGAGAACTGCTTTCTGAATCTTACGGAAAGGAAGCCATCAAGGATCCGGGCATGGCGGCAAACAGCATTTATCTGGGTTCGGATGAATACTTTGTACTCGGTGATAATCGGAATAACAGCTCGGACAGCAGGGATCCGTCCGTCGGTCTGATCAAGCGCGATCAGATCATTGGCAGGGCATGGCTGCGCATTTTCCCGTTTGACAAGATCGGTTTTGTGACGCATGGGAAATAATCGGAGCAGAGAGGACAGACAGATGAAAATCGGAGAGATCAGAGATTTATTACAGGCAGCAGAGGATCAGATGCTGCCTGATTTTATAGCAAGATTTGAAAGCGACGAAAGAAGCGGTGTACAGCAGCTTGTGCAAAGGGCACAGAAACGGTTGGATGCACTTGAAAAAGAGCGGGAAAGACTAATGGCTATGCATCAGTATGAAGAACAGTACAAAGACTGTCAGGCAATCTGCGGGATCGATGAGGCGGGCAGAGGTCCTCTTGCAGGCCCTGTTGTGGCTGCAGCGGTTATTTTACCGAAGGACTGTGAGATCCTGTACTTAAATGACAGCAAACAGCTTTCCGCCAAAAAGAGAGAGCTTTTGTATGATGAGATCATGGAAAAGGCAGTGTCGGTCGGTGTCGGCTATGCAACGCCGCAGCGGATCGATGAGATCAACATTCTGCAGGCAACCTATGAGGCAATGCGGCAGGCGGTTAATAAACTGTCTGTTTGTCCCGATATATTATTAAATGATGCGGTGCGGATTCCCGGGCTTCCCATGCAGCAGGTTCCGATCGTAAAGGGAGATGCGAAAAGCGTTTCCATTGCAGCGGCAAGCATCATTGCAAAGGTAACAAGGGACAGACTGATGATGGAGTATGACAAGGCAATGCCACAGTATCACTTTGCGGCAAACAAGGGTTATGGCAGTGCGGAGCATATCGAAGCACTTGCCGTCTATGGGGCAAGTCCGATCCATCGCAGATCATTTATTACACATTTTAAGGTAAAAGAATGAGTTTTGACTTAGCTGGATTATTGCAACGGAATACACAAAATACATTGTCCGGACTTTCTTCCTCTGCATCAGCGGGACGAACGGATATGAGCGGCAAGACGGCAGAAGGGGCGCAGGCGGGCAGTCTGACAGTCGGTTCTGCCATCAGCGGACAAGTGATGAAAGTAGAGGGGGATACCGTCTATGTGAAGCTGCCATCGGAGGTACTGACCGCAAAGCTGCAGGAGGGCGTGAATCTGCAGCCCGGGCAGTCGGTGACGTTTGCCGTCAGCGGGATCTCGGATAAACAGATCACGTTGCAGGCACTTTTTCAGAACAGTGCGCAGACACAGGTGCTCGGAAAAGCATTGGAACAGGCAGGAATTGCGCAGACGGCGGATTCGCTTTCCATGGTAGATGCCATGATGCGGGAAGGCATGTCTGTCGATAAAAACGCACTCTGGCAGATGCATCGTCAGGTACTGGATCACCCACAGACAACGGGAGAAAATATCGTGCTGATGAACCGGCTGCAGATTCCGGTCAATGACCTGACTGCGGCGCAGTTTCAGAACCTGCAAAATGCAAACGGCCAGCTTGCACAGGCTGCAAATGCACTGACAGACAGCTTGTTTGCGGAATTTGCGGATATGGCGGCGCAGTCGCCGCAGGAGGCCGCTTCTTTTATGAAGGAGCTGGTACTTTTACTCGGAGAAAGCAGTCAGACAGAGGCAGGGCAGGTCGGTGCGCTTCCACTGGAAAGGCAGGAAGTACCGGGTGATGTGCAGCCTGAAGCAGGAAACAGCACAGGACAGACTGAGGTAGCAGGTGATCCCGTGGCAGGTCAGCCGGCAGGCGGTCAGACAGCGGGAAATGGCGTAGATGCACGGCTTGCATTTGACGGACAAGTGCAGGCGGAGTCTGACGGCAGGCAGGTGCAGGCAGAAGCAGATAGCGGACGGCTGCAGGGGTCAAATGCGGAAAAACTGAGCACGGATGGGCAGGTTGTTTCTTCGGAAACAGCGGAAAACAGCAGTCGGCCGGGCGTAGATTCTCTGGCAGAGCTGATGAAGAGTGATCTGTTTACAAAGGGAGATACCAGACAGCTATTGCGTCTGTTTTCTTCAAAAGAATTTCGTAACCTTTTGACTGAACAGATGAAAGAGAACTTCCTGCTCAAACCGGAAATGGTGGCAGATAAGGAAGAAGTAGAGCAGTTCTTTACAAAGCTGCGGGAGCAGGTGTCGCGTCTGGCGCAGACGGTATCGGATGCGGGAAAGGCGCAGACACAGCTTTTTACCCAGTCAAACCAGCTGAGGGAAAATCTGGATTTCTTACACCAGCTTTCCCAGACGATGCAGTATGTGCAGCTTCCGCTCCGTATGGCAGGACAGGAGACAACAGGGGATCTGTATGTGTATGCCAATAAAAAGGGACTGACCAAAGAGGATAGTATCAGTGCTTTCCTGCATCTGGATATGGAGCATTTAGGACCTGTGGATGTGTATGTTGCCATGCAGAACCGGAAGGTAAATACGCATTTTTACTTACAGGACGATGCCATGATCGATTTTATACAGGCACATATTCATCTGCTGAATGAACGACTGGAGCAGAAAGGCTATCAGATGCAGACGGCGGTATCGCAGAAGGATACACCTTCCAAGGTAACGGAAGAAATGCGCAAAGATCAGGAAGAAGAAAGCGTATGTATCAATCAGTATTCATTTGATGTGAGGGCTTGATATGACAGGAAAAGAGCAGAAACCAAAACAGGCGGTCGCACTTTCCTATGATCCGGACGATGATGCGCCAAAGGTCGTTGCGACCGGTAAGGGTGCACTTGCGGAAAAGATCATAGAGGAAGCAAAACAGGCAAAGGTTCCGGTGCATAAGGACGGTAAGCTGGCAGATACTCTGTCAAGGCTGGAGATCGGAGAGCTGATCCCGCCGGAGCTGTATGAAGTGGTCGCTGAGATACTTGTATTTGTGGATCAGATGGACCGCATCCGTGCAAAGATGGAACAGGCGAACAAGAAAAAATAGGGATAAGTCTAGGGAGATCAGGATGTGTCTGGAGAGGACATCCTATGAACAAAAGAAGAAAAGGAGCAGCTCACGAACAGGCTGCAAAAGTATATCTGGAAAAAAGAGGCGTGCGCATTCAGACGATTAACTATAGAGTCAGACAGGGAGAAATCGATATAGTTGGCTATGAGAAAGGCACGCTTGTTTTCTTTGAAGTCAAGTACCGGGCAAATGCAGGAAATGGACTGCCGCAGGAGGCAGTCAGTGTGGCAAAGCAGAGGCAGATCTGCAGGGTGGCACTGTTTTATCTGAACCAGTATCACATACCCCAGCAGCAGCCGGTCAGATATGATGTGATTGCCATTCTGGGAAATGAGATCACCTGGATCAGAAACGCATTTCTGCACCAGATTTGGTAAATCTGTGACAAAAGTCACTTGGAAATCATGCGCAGATGCGATATTTTAGTACAAATAATGTCGGAGTCAAAATTCAAAAACAATGTTGTGCTGGCACTTGAGTGGATTTATGACCTGAAAATGAGGTAAATATGTACAATTTACAGCGTGTTATAAAGACACAGGATACAAAAAATATACCTGTACAAAACAAATATAACAGCCCGGATGGCTGGGAAATGGAATACCTGACTTTTCCGGGACTGACTAAGACAGGATGTGTCAGACATCTGTTCACAACACGGACAGGCGGGACAAGCAGCGGGATCTTTGAAAGCCTGAACCTGAGCTTTACGCGTGGGGATGACAGAGACTGTGTCCTGCAAAATTATGACAGAGTGGCAGAGGTTCTTGGCATTACAAGAGACCGGATCGTCTGCTCCGATCAGACACATACGACGAATATCAGGATCGTTACAAAGGAAGACGCCGGAAAGGGAATTGACAGACAGCGGGATTATGCGGACATTGACGGGCTGATCACAAACGAAAAAGGGTTAGCATTGGCTACCTTTTATGCAGACTGCGTACCGCTTTATTTTGTGGATCCGGTCAGAGAAGTGATCGGACTGGCACATTCGGGCTGGCGCGGAACCGTGGCCGGTATGGGTAAAAAGATGGTGGAGCGGATGCATGCGGCATTTGGCTGTGATCCGGCAGATATCCATGCGGCGATCGGACCATCCATCTGTCAGGAATGCTATGAGGTCAGCAGTGATGTGGCAGAAGAATTTCAAAAAGCATTTGCAGGGATGAACGGGGCGGAAACGCTCTTATATCAGAAGCCGGAGCAGAAGGCGGAAGGCAAATACCAGCTGGATCTGTGGCTTGCCAATCAGCTGTGGCTTACAGACGCGGGCATCACGTCGGAGCATCTGGAAGTGACCAATGTCTGCACGGCACATAATCCGGCATATCTGTTCTCACACAGAAAAACGAACGGAAAACGCGGTAATCTGGGTGCTTTTTTATGCCTGAAAGAAAACGGGACAGCTGGAAGTCGCAACACAGACAAAGGAACGGAATCGTCTGGCAAGGGAAATCCAGATGGTAATAGACAATGCCCACAAGGCGGGCATCTGGGCAGGCATCTGCGGCGAGCTTGGTGCGGATACTTCCCTGACAAATATTTTTATCAAGATGGGAATTGATGAGCTGAGTGTTTCGCCTGGCTGTATCCTGCCTGTGCGAAAAGCAATCAGGGATGCAGAATAATCTCGAAAGATTTATTGTAAATGTCTTGCAACAATGGTATAGTTGTTGCAGGACATTTTTGATGTAACAGGAAACTCCGTTCCTATTACACAAAATGCTCTATATAAGATGGAATTTTAATGGAATCTTAATACTTTTCCTACCCGGGTATTAAGATTCTTTTTATATGATACTTTCAGGAGGTGAAAGAAATGGCAAATATTCTGGTATGTGACGATGATAAGGAGATCGTGGAGGCAATCAGTATCTATCTGTCACAGGAGGGTTATCAGATTTTTAAAGCATATAACGGAAGAGAAGCAATCGAGGTGTTGCAAAAGGAAGATATCCAGCTTCTGCTCATTGATATTATGATGCCTGAGATGGATGGGATCCACGCCATGATCAAGATCCGCACATTTTCCGCCATCCCGATTTTAGTATTGTCGGCAAAATCGGAGGATGTAGATAAAATATTGGGACTGAATGTAGGGGCGGATGATTATATCACAAAGCCGTTCAATCCACTGGAGCTTGTGGCACGCGTGAAATCCAGCCTGAGAAGATATACGATGCTGGGAAGCTGTGCGGGCACGAAAAAGAATTATGTAGTCGGTTCTCTGGAGATCGATGATGAAGCAAAGATCGTCACAGTGGACGGAGAACAGGTCAGGCTGACACCGATCGAATATCAGATCCTGCTTCTTTTAGTGCAGAATCCGGGCAGAGTGTTCTCAACGCAGCAGATTTATGAAAGCATCTGGAATGAGGAAGCTTATGGCGCGGAAAATACGGTAGCGGTACATATCCGTCATATTCGTGAAAAAATAGAG
>Ga0129311_1002721_pt1 | contig 10247 bp, 11 predicted proteins | sample Go1ome_FD_94435 | JGI IMG/M metagenome (GOLD analysis project Ga0129311, IMG submission 94435) | Western lowland gorrila individual fecal microbial communities from Wisconsin, USA - Go1022B metagenome | ecosystem: Host-associated > Mammals > Digestive system > Large intestine > Fecal | place... | reverse complement strand
GTCGCACATTGTCCGGAATCCAATATGAATATTGCATCCGGTATTTCTCCTGTCTGCCGTCTGCTTGCCGAGGACATTAATGTCGGAATCGGCTCTGATGTCGCCGGAGGAACAACGCTTTCTTTGCCTAAGGCAATGGCTCTCGCTATACAGTGCTCAAAGATTTACTGGCGTTATATTGATAAAAAATATGGCTATCTTAATCTTGAAAACGCATTTTTCATGGCAACTAAGGGCGGTGGAAAATTCTTCGGCAAGGTTGGTTCTTTTGAGGACGGCTATGAATTTGATGCACTTGTGCTCGATGATAAAAGCATCGCAACATATGTCGATTTCACACTTAAGGAACGCCTTGAACGCCTTATCTATCTCGGTACAAAGCATAATATAAAGAATAAATTTGTAAACGGTGTACAGCTTTTTTAATAAAGGAGGCTTTCATATGTATGACCTTGGCATAATTAACGGCGAAGTCTGGCTCGACGGTGGATATATCAATACCAATCTTTATGTAAAAGACGGAAGGATTGCGGCTATTTCGTCCGATAAGCTTGAATGTGCCGACTGCATTGATGCGAGCGGCAAGAAAATTCTTCCCGGATTTATTGATCCTCATGTCCATTTTTCGCTTACCGTTGCCGGAAATACATCGACCGATGATTTCCATACCGGCTCAATAAACGGACTTATGGGCGGTGTAACCACATATATCGACTTTCTTGATCCCGTAAAGAAAAAGGCCGATTATAAAGCCGCATTTGATGAAAGAATGGCACTTGCTGAAAATTCTGCCTCGGATTATGCCTTTCATGGCTGTTTTGCCAATCCGACCGATTGTGCAGAGGATATGATAAAGGAAGGTCTTAAATACGGAATAAGCTCCATAAAGCTTTTCACGACCTATTCCAATACGGACAGACGTACATATGACGATTATATTCGTGAACTCCTTAAGCTTTCGAAAATGTATAATGTGCGTATAGTTATTCATGTTGAAAATGATAATCTTGTCGATTACAGCAAGGAAATACTCATTGCCGACCACGAAAAAAGCAGGGATACACTCTGCGAAACAACCGAGGTAATAAAGCTTGCACAGATGGCAAGAGTTACCGGCGGTAATCTTTATATTGTCCATGTCAGTGCCGGAGCAACAGCAGACATTGTTGCGAGAGAATACGCAAAGGAGTTGAAAAAAGGCGATATTATAATGGAAAGCTGCCCGCATTATTTTATATTTAACTCCGATGTCTATTCACAGGAGGACGGCTATCTTTATACAATGACGCCTCCCTTAAGACCGGAGAATGACCGACTTCTTCTTAACGAAACAATAGATGCCATAAGCACAATAGGCACCGACCATTGCCCGTTTAAGGCAGAAATGAAAAAGCATAAATATACATCGGAAACGCCTATGGGTATCGGCGGAATCAAGTATTCCTTCCGCAATATGTATACATTGTTCGGCGATAAAATAATAGATAAATTTACATCAAATCCGGCTAAGGCTTATAATATGTATCCTCAAAAGGGAACGCTCCTTGTCGGAGCAGATGCGGATATTGTCGTTTTTGATGATAAAGCCGAGGAAATCATTGCCGACGAGGAAAGCCTTTATAACGGCAGAAAGGTAAAGGGTAGAATAGAAAAGGTTTATCTCGGCGGAAAGCTTGCTGTTGACGGCGGAGAATATCTCGGCAGTCACGGAAAATATATAGAGCGATGAAAAAGCGTATAACTGCGGTCATTACCGCATCGGGCTTTGGCAGACGAATGGGCGGAAATAAGTTGCTTATAGATTTCAACGGAAAGCCGTTGTTTCAATATGTGGTTGATACTGTCGCAAATTATGGCTTTTATGAGGCTATTGTGGTGACTGCATATGATGAAATAATGGGATATGCCTGCAAAGTGGGTGTCAATGCCGTATTCAATCCATATAATGACGAAGGAATGGCTGCCTCGGTTCGTCTTGGTGCGGAGAATGCAAAGGACTGTGACGGCATAATGTTTTTTACTGCCGATATGCCGTTTATATCCGCTTCGGAGATTGACCGGCTTGTGTCGGCGTTTGATGAGTATGGCGGCATAATCGTTCCCAATGTGAACGGAATAAGACGCAATCCGGTTGTATTTTCGTCAGAGTACAAGAACGACTTTCTTTCGCTTTCAGGTGAGCAGGGCGGACGTATTGTTATGAACAACCACAAAAACCGTATTTATCAGGTTTTCTTTGATGATGAAACGCCGTTTTGCGACATAGATACGCCGGAAGATTTAAAAAAATTTAAAAAAGTGTTGACAAATGATTTTTAGGATAGTATCATTAGCAACAGTAAACAAAGTTATTCTAACAATAAGGTTTAATTTTTGAAGAAAGGAGATAACACACATGAATACATTGTACTTCAACAACACTATGATGATGATGTGCAGCCGTAGCATGATGATGTCTATGGTTAGTTTTGATGCGTGTTATGTTCCGACGGATTGCACATCTGCTTTTTGATTAAGGCTGAGTAAATACAACGTCTGCATGACACCATGCAGACGTTTTTTTGTAAGTAAACGGTATGTGCATAAATAAAAACAGGAGGAAAATATGTCAGAGAATATTATACAGCTCAAAAACATATCCAAAACATTCGTTACAGATAAAGGTGAATTTAAAGCACTTGAAAATGTAAGCCTCGACATAAGCCGTGGCAGTATATATGGCATAATCGGTATGAGCGGCGCCGGAAAAAGTACACTCGTCAGATGTATTAATTATCTTGAAGTTCCCACAGAGGGTGCCGTTGTAATTGACGGAAAGGAGCTTGGCTCACTTACAGAAAAGGGACTTCGTGAGGAGCGTAAAAGCATAGGAATGATATTCCAGCATTTCAATCTTCTCCAGCAGAAGAATGTAATTGATAATGTAAGCTTTCCTTTAAGAATAAACGGAGTGAACAAAAAGGATGCACATAAGAGAGCCGCAGAGCTCCTCGAAATAGTCGGACTTGCCGACAAAGCAAATTCCTATCCGGTTCAGCTTTCCGGCGGCCAGCAGCAGAGAGTTGCCATTGCCAGAGCCTTGGCAGGAAATCCTAAAATCCTTCTCTGTGACGAGGCAACAAGTGCACTCGATCCGCAGACAACAAAATCAATACTTGAGCTTCTTAAAAACATTAATGAAAAATACGGAATTACAATAGTAATAATCACTCACCAGATGGCGGTTGTCAGAGAAATCTGTTCACACGTTGCCGTTATATCAAAGGGACACATCGTTGAAAACGGAGAGGTAAGCGAGGTATTCTCAAGACCTAAGACAAAAGAAGCAAGAGAGCTTATAATGCTCGAAAGCGGTGATAATACGTGGTACAACGAAAGCAGTGAAGATGATAACTGCGTACGAATCGTATTTACCGAAAATTCAGCCTATGAGCCTGTTATTTCCAATATGATAAAGAAATTCAACTGTGACGTAAGCATATATCAGGCTGATACAAAGAAAATAAACGGCAAAACGACAGGTGAAATGATAATCGGACTTCCTAAGGACAAAGAGTTAAGCAGACAGCTTAAGGATTATCTTACGGAAAAGGGCATTATAGTAGAGGAGGCAAGATAACATGATTTCGGCAGAATTTATGGCAAAGCTCGGTGAAGGCACACTGGCAACACTTTATATGACTATATTTACCACAATATTCGGATATGTTGTTGGTCTTCCCTGCGGAATTGTTCTTTCGCTCACAGGAAAAGGCGGACTTAAGGAAAACAAGGTTATTTACAGAATATTCGACGTAATAGTAAACCTTATCCGAAGCGTTCCTTTCCTTATTCTTATTATAGTTCTTATGCCTTATACAAAGAAAATCGTAGGACAGAGCTACGGAACAAAGGCAACGCTTGTACCGCTCGTTGTCTGTGCCGCACCATTTATAGCACGTATCGTTGAAAACTCACTGAGAGAGGTTGATGACGGCGTTGTTGAGGCGGCAAGAGCAATGGGAGCTGATACATTTACAATAGTAACAAAGGTGCTTCTTGTTGAGGCAAAAACATCACTTCTCGACGGTGCAACGCTTGCTGTCGGAACAATACTCGGTTATTCGGCAATGGCAGGTATCGTCGGAGGCGGCGGACTCGGAGATATTGCAACAAGATATGGTTATTACAGATTTGATCCGGGAAAGATGTGGATTACGGTTGTGCTTCTTGTCATTCTTGTAAACATACTTCAGGCAATCGGTATTAATGTATCGAAGAAGACGGATAAACGAAGAGTATAAGCTATGTTGTTTATAACTGCTGTCCGGTATCAGCCGGCGAAACCGGACAGCGGTCAATATAAATTTAATTTTTAATAAGTAAGGCAATAATTAAAATTTTTATTTAATATGGGAGGAAAACAAAAATGAAAAAAAGATTATTAGCAGCAGTAGTAACAGGTGTACTTTTAACAGGAGCATTAGCTGGTTGCGGTTCAACAGCTAAGACAGAAACAAAGGACGATGCAAACGCAGAAACAACAGGTGAGCTTGAGCCTCTTACAGTTGCAGCATCAGAAACACCTCATTCAGAAATCCTTGAGCAGGCTAAGGCAGCTCTTGCTGAAAAAGGCTATGACTTACAGGTAACAGTATTCGATGATTACATTCAGCCCAATGCTGTTGTAGAAAGCGGCGAAATCGATGCTAACTACTTCCAGCACCTTCCTTACCTTGAATGGTATAACGAAGAAAACGGTTCAGACCTTGTTTCAGTTGCAAAGATTCACTACGAGCCTTTCGGAATTTATCCCGGAACAAAAGCAACACTTGATGAAATCGCTGACGGCGATGTAATTGCAGTTCCTAACGATACAACAAACGAAGCAAGAGCACTTCTTCTTCTTCAGGATAACGGCGTTATCACATTAAAGGAAGGCGCAGGTCTTGAGGCAACAACAGACGACATCGTTGAAAATCCTTACAATGTACAGATCGAAGAGCTTGAGGCTGCACAGGTAGCAAGAGTTAAAGATGAAGTTGCATTCGTAGTTCTTAACGGTAACTATGCACTTCAGGCCGGTTTCTCAGTAGCAAAGGATTCAATCGCATACGAAAAAGCTGATTCAGAGGCAGCTACAACATATGCTAACATCATTGCAGTTAAAGCAGGCAACGAAGAAACAGACAAGACAAAGGCACTCGTTGAGGTTCTTGAGTCAGATGAAATCAGAGATTACATCACAAACACATACGACGGAGCAGTTATTCCTTACGTTGAGCAGTAAAATATCAAAGGGCTCTGCCCTTAAACCCGAAATCCTTTAAAAAGGATTTATCTAAACTCTATTAAACCTCCATTCAAAAATTTGAATGGAGGTTTAGATTTTAAACAAAGTTATTTTTGTACGGCGGAAGGTATTAGGAAACGATAGTCATGACTTTCGTAAACGAAAGTTGCTTCGCAACTGTGCCGTCTTGCACAGTCAGTGGTTTCCTAAGTTTAATCCATACTGTCATGACTTTTGCTTTGAAAAAGCAAAAGCGGCTTTGCCGCCGCACTGTCTTGTGCGGTCAATAGACGGGATTCATTCCCGTCGAGGAGAATAGTGAGTTTCAAGGCTTTAGCCGATGGAATGAGCTATTCATGCATCTGTTTAAATAAGTCGAAATTGTAAATTTCGACTTAGGGGCGGCTTTGCCGACACCTTTTATCTCCATTCGGGTTTCCGGATGGAGTTTTTTTACGGAATGATTATGATTGTATATATTAATATTTAAAACAATGTTTTATGTAGTTATTGCTATAAAGCGGTAAATGGTTGAAATATGGGTATAACTCACCACTTCCGGCTGTATTTTGAACAAAATCTTAATAAAAATAGGCAGAATTTAATAAAAAATATTCCTTTATTAAGAAAGTTGTAATTGAATAAAACTTGATGCAATTATATAATATAAACATAAGAAGAAATTTATACCTATATATTAAGGAGTGGAAGTGGTTAGGCCATGAAGAAATTTTGTAAAATTCCAATTGGATTTATGCTTGCAGCGCTTGTGCTGAGCGGCTGTTCAGCCGGCAAATCGGCAGATTCGGTTGAAACAGCAGATAAAGAAACATCAAAAATGGCGATTGCGAATAATTCGGATTCGTCAGCCACACCAAAGGAAGAAAGTTCGGCTATTGATGAAGGTACTGCATCGGAAAGCGATAATTCAGATGAAAGCGTAATAATAGAGGTTACGGACTCAAACAGTTCATCAAGCACAGAGAGCTTTCGTGTTAAAATCGCCAATAACAGTGTGGCTTCCCAGTCAGCGAAGAATATTGATGCAGAACTGGATTCGGCTGTAGGTGAGGCTGTTTTTACAGGCAATGAGGGTATGTATTTGGAGGGTGAGCTCGAAACAGAGGGCCATATAGTGCTTGATACAAGCTCTGTTGGCGGAGATACGGTCGTTTATGCCCTTACAATGTATGGCGAATATGGCTTTGAGAACGATACATTCGTAAAGGTTGCCGGTTCGGGAACAATTCCGGCGGTTATGACCTTCGGATATTCAAAGGACTCCGGTTATCAGCTTAAGAACTATTCTGTACCGGCTGACGGCAGTGGTTATGTCCAGTCGATTAAGGATATGTTTCCGCAGAGCCTTTATAACAGAGTGCTGTCGATTTCGGAAAGCGATAGTAATAATCTGACATCACAGGAAAGAACCTATGCAAAGGCGTACCTCAATAAAATAGGCAGAAGTGCAAAGATAGCCGAAAATGCCGAAAAGGAGTATATCGACGTTGATGCGGAGGTATCAAACGAAGTGTCAAAACGCTATTGGGAATATCCTTCATGGATAGGCACACAGGAAAAGATAGAAAACAATGTACGTTATGTTTATGAAACCCAGTGGAAGAACTATGGCGGCGGCGACAGCATGATTTATTTTACAAAATATGTCTATGATACAGGTGAGATAATTAAATCAATCAATGTGTTTATTGAAGATAATAAGCTTGCCTCGTCTGAAGAAAAGGTAACAAAAATAATCGGCAATAAATAAAATAAGGATAGAACATGAGGGCGTTTCAACGCCCTCTAATATTGTAAAAACTTGTGCGTGACGTAAAAGTCATGACAGGTTTTCGACTTAGAATTTATAATATTGTTTAACGGAGAATAAATATGTCTAAAAAATCAACAATCTTTTTAATAACTTTAATACTCGCGATCGCAACCGTCTGGAATTTCTATGACTTTGTTGTAGGCCCGTCTAAGCTTGAAATGGACTATCTTTCGCTTTTCATTAACGGAGCCGCAATAATTGTCTGGATAAGGTATCTTGTCATATCGTTTAAAAAACATGCCGGTAAAAAGGCATAAGTTATACAAATTTGTCTTTATATAAGCTGATTACATATAAAAAAATAAAATTTGATTGAAAAAATTTGATCTTTATTGTATACTTATAAAATAAGGGTTTTTAGGTATTAGGAAATAATTATAATTAAGGAAGTGATTTTATGGCAGTTACCGAAGCAGTTGAAAACTATCTTGAAGCGATATTGGTGCTTAAACGTAAACAGCCCGATGTACATGCTATTGATATATGCAATTATTTTAATTACTCAAGACCTACGGTTTCCGTTGCACTTAAACAGATGAAGGATAAGGGCTTTATTCTTGTAAACGGTGAAAACCATATTTCTCTCACAGATGAAGGTCTGGAGGTTGCCGAAAGAATATACGAAAGACATACTATTCTTTCAAAAATGTTGGTTTCTATCGGTGTCAGTGAGGCTACGGCACTTGAGGACGCATGCAAAATCGAGCATGACCTCAGCGATGAAACATTCCGGTGCATTAAAAAGCATTTCAATGAACGTATGGTAGAGGAGCAGAAATGATTTATCCTATTCTTTTGTTCGATATTGATGACACACTTCTTGATTTTGATTCGAATGAGGAAAGCTCGCTTAAACAGCTCTTTAAATCCCGTGGCATAAAGGATTTTGACACAACGGCGAAGGTTTACAGAGAAGTGAATAATGAGCTTTGGCATAAATACGAGCATGGAGAAATTGATATAAATAATTTGTTCAATACACGCTTTGCCATAGCAATGGCTAAGCTCGGCATAACGGCAGACGGCGAGGAATGGGAGGCCGAATACAGAAAATATCTTTATCTCGGTGCAGAGCCGGTGGAAAATTCGCCGGAGATAATAAGACGGCTCCATGATATGGGCTATCGTGTCTTTGCCGCAAGCAACGGCATTAAAGAAATGCAGATTTCCAGATTAAAGCTTGCCGGAATGTATGACTGCTTCGAAGATATTTTTGTTTCCGATGAGGTCGGCGTGCAGAAACCGCTTGTCGGCTTTTTTGACTATGTTGTATCACATATAAAGGATTGTAATATAAAAGAAACACTTATGATAGGAAATTCGCTTTCGTCCGATATTCTCGGCGGAAATAGGGCAGGGATAGATACCTGCTGGTATAATCCGCATAAAGCAGAGCCGTCGGAAGAAATCGGAAGTACATATGAAATCGAAAAATTAGAGGATATATTCAAAATAGTATAGATAGCATAAAAGCGTACCGAGCGGTACGCTTTTTTCGTTAAAGTTTTTCATTATTTCTTAGCCTGCATTGCCTGATTTACGCAGTATGTAAGTGAGCCTGCGGCATTGTGAGCAGCAACGCAATCACAGCATTTTCCGTGGTTTTTGCAATCTACCTTTACACAGGGACATTCATGTTTATTTTCGCACATAATTTTTCCTCCTTAAATTAAACAATATACCTTATATGTAAAACAATCCGCCTTACTATTCTGATTGTACAAAAATCCAACCAATTGGACAAGATGAATATTATATAATATTGTAACTGAAATTTCGTTAATATTTTTGGTTGATTTACAATAATTAAACAGTTTTTTAACACCTCTGTGATATAAATAAATGAGGTCTTTTGCTATCATAAAAGTGCAGTAAATTTATTTTATGGAGATGATCATTATGAAAAAATCGGCTTTGTTCAAATTGACAGTTCTTCATACAAACGATATTCATGGAAATATTGATTCACTTCCGCAATACAGCACCGTTGTGAACGAAATCCGCAGAAAAGAGAAAAATATCCTTCTTCTGGACAGCGGCGATATATTTCTGAGAGGCGAATATCAGAGCTTCTCCGGAATGGTCGAAAGGGATATTTTCTGTGCAATGGGTTATGACGCATGGGTCCCCGGCAATAACGATTTTCGTGTTCCTTTCGGTGATGGAACGGCGGAAAAATCAAATCGCCAGCTCGCTGATATAATAAATAATGCTGCTTTTGAGCCTGTTTGTGCCAATGTAATCTATAAATCCACAGAAAAATATATGGACGGCTTTAATCCCTATTTCATAAAAAACATTAACGGTGTGAAAATCGGCATTATCGGTGTGACTTCTTTAAAGCCAAAAGAGCGTAACTGGGAGGAGGTATCCGACAAGTATTTTGAACGAGGTGACATAGCCGTTGAAAGAGTGGCAAATGAGCTTAAAAATAAATGTGATATAATGGTTGTGCTGTCCCATTGCGGAATAAACGTGGATATAAATATTGCCGAAACAGACGGTATTTCCGCCGTATTCGGTGCAGATGACCACTATGCGCTTAAACGTCCAATAAGAATAAAAAATCACTCCGGAAACGAAATTCCCATTGTCCAGAGCGGAGGAGAGGAACGCCACTATCTCGGAAGGCTTGACTTGTATTTTGAGTATAAAAGCGGAAAATACATTCTGAACGGCTATACAAGCGGCTTCTGCGATATTTCCGAAACAAATGCCGATGAAAATATATTGAAAATAATAGACAGCTATGCCGAAACGCAGAGTATTATTGTTGCGTAAATTCGACATGGCTGTCTTGTTTTATTTATCTCTTTTTATAACTCCTCCGCCGAAGTTTTCGGTAAGCCTGCCGTCGGCATAAGCGGCTTTTCCGTTTACATAAACGGTCTTAATGCCTTCCGAAACCTGATTTGAGTTTTTGTAGGTTGCGGTTGCCTTCAGCTTTGATAAATCGCAGAGTATAAGGTCTGCATCGTATCCGTCGGCAATAACGCCCTTGTGCTTAAAGCCGAGCCTTTCTGCCGCAAGTCCTGTCGCACGATGTACAAATTCTTCTGCGGTGAATATTCCTTTGTTCCGTACATATAAATCGTAGCCCTGTGTGAATGTTCCGAAGGCTCTCGGATGAATGTTTTCTCC
>Ga0129311_1002720_pt1 | contig 10250 bp, 7 predicted proteins | sample Go1ome_FD_94435 | JGI IMG/M metagenome (GOLD analysis project Ga0129311, IMG submission 94435) | Western lowland gorrila individual fecal microbial communities from Wisconsin, USA - Go1022B metagenome | ecosystem: Host-associated > Mammals > Digestive system > Large intestine > Fecal | place... | reverse complement strand
CGTCTGCGGTCGCTTTCCCGCGGCACCGGCGAGTTCGAGCTCGAGCTCTGCGGCTATGAGCAGGTTCCGCACGACATCCAGCAAAAGCTCGCGGCAGATTATGCCGCACGCCGCGCCGCCGGCGAGAAGTAAGGTAGAAAGGGCAAGCTAGCGGCATTCTGCCAGCTTCGCGTTCCAAGCTAAATAAGCTGGCGCATAGATTTACCTGCGTATTGTTAAAACGCCGGTCCCCGAGGATAACTCGAGGACCGGCGTTTCGTCTCAAAGGAGGCATAACATGACGAGCGAAAACCTGATTATCGGCTATGAATCCGCGCTCGATTACTGGCGCTCAGTTCGCGCTGTCTGCCGTCAGCCCGACCTCGAGCCGACGAGCGGCAAGGTCATCGGCGCGCTGCCCCTCACCCTCTCGCAAAGGGTGCGCCGCGCGGCGGCGATGTGCTGCACGGAAACGCCGCTGCAAATCGTTGTTCCCGACAAGCGGCACAGGCATAACTGTACAGAGATCAATGACCGAGTGTTTCGCGGGCCCTTAGGCCCAAGGCAGCTGCTGGGAATCGGGGACTGCATCTCAGTGTGCTCAATTGAAGTCGTGTTCACCCAGCTTGGATCGACATGGGAACAACTCGACCTTTCGCTGCTTGCCTATGAGCTTTGCGGGACCTATGGAGTTACGCCGGCGGATGGCGATGGCTTTCAGCCGGATCTCCAGCCGCTCACTTCAAAAAGTGCGTTGGGGGAATACGCCGCTGCAGCCAAGGCCCTCGGCATCGCCGGTGCAAGCAGGGCCCTCAAAGCTCTTGAATCGGTGACTGAGGGTTCGGCATCTCCGAGGGAGTCTGAGATCGGTTTGTTTTTTGCTGCAGGAAGGAGAACGGGAGGAGCGGGAACGGCTGGGTTCGTGATGAACCCCAGGCTGAAGGTGCCTGCTGGCTATGCATCTCTTGGGAGCGAAAGAACAATCGCCCCAGACTTCCTATGGGAAGAGTTCAAGCTGATTGTTGAATACGACAGCAATGCCTATCACCTGACTCCTCAACAAAAAGATCGGGACGAGCTGAGAAGAAGAGCTTTTGAGCGCATGGGATATAGGGTGCTAACCCTCACAAACGACACCTTGCTCAACGATGAAAAGCTGAACGATTTCGTGGCGGATATGGAGGCTGTGCTTCACCTTCGAAGAAAACCGCTTACAAAGACCGCGAAGGAAAAACGGTCGGAGCTAAGACGCCGACTATTCGGAAAAGGGAGGGTTTCGGCCATTATCTCGTAGATTGAGACGAACGGAATGTGCCGAAGTGCTGTCCAGGCTACGTAGCCGTCGGTTGCTGCGTCGAAAGGCCTCGTGGGCTACGTGTTTTAACTCCCGTTGCGAGCGAGTCGAGGACAATTCGCTCTCAAATAGAGGTCAAAAGCTAAAGAAGAGGGGGTTGTTGACAAAAACGCGTAGCCCGCGAGGCCTTTCGACGCAGAACGAGCTCCGAACGTGGCCTTCACGGCATTTCGGCGCATTCGCTCAGCTGTCAATTGGCTGACGCGCTGGCAATGGGTATGAAACAACATACGCACAAATAGCTGGTATTATTTGTGTTTTGATTTGTGGGCCCCAACGTCTAGCCCGCAAACGGAATCTGACCATCGACCCAAGGAGGTCGCGCAACAGCGCATGGACGTAGCAATCAGCATTCTCGTCACGTTCCTGCTCACCCTCGCAAACGGCTTCTTCTCCGCCTCGGAGATGGCCGTCGTCAATGCGAAGCGAGCCGTTCTCGAGCCGGAGGCCGAGGACGGGGATAAGCGCGCGAAGAGCGCGATTGACCTTTCGTCCGACTCCGGTCAGTTCCTCGCCACGATTCAGGTGGCAATCACGCTCGTCGGGTTCGCGTCGTCCGCTTTCGCGGCGACGAGCCTCTCGGACCCGCTGGCCAAATGGCTCACCACCCTCGGCATGCCCGCCGGCATCGCCGGCAACATCGCCGTCGTGGCGATCACCCTCATCGTTGCCTACTTTTCGACCGTCATCGGCGAGCTGGTGCCTAAGCGCATCGCGCTTTCCGACGCCGAGTCCGTGGCAAAGACGGTGGCCGGCCCCATCCGTGCGTTCATGCACTTGGCCGCGCCGCTCGTCTGGCTGACCTCGACCTCGGCGGATGGCCTCTCCAAGCTGCTCGGCATCAAGTCGGCCGATGAGCGCCAGGAGGTTTCGGAAGAGGAGATCAAGTACATGGTCACCGACTCCGAGGAGCTCTCCGACCAAGAGAAGTCCATGATCCACGACGTCATCGACCTCGGCGATACCATCGCCCGCGAGGTCATGATTCCCCGCGTCGACATGACCTCCGTCGAGGACACCTCGACGTTGAACCATGTCCTGGCTGTCATGCGCCGCACCGGCTACAGCCGCATCCCCGTCTACCACGACTCAGTTGACCGCGTGATCGGAATCGCCCACATCAAGGACATCATCCGCCCCATCCTCGACGAGGGGAAGGGCGAGGCTCGCGTCGCCGATTTCGTGCGCACCGCAACCTATGTGCCCGACACCAAGGACATCATTCCGCTCCTCTCCGAGATGCAGACGAGCCACGAGCAGATGGTCATCGTCGTCGACGAGTACGGCGGAACGGCCGGCGTGCTCACCATTGAGGACATCGTCGAAGAGATCGTGGGCGAAATCGAGGATGAGTTCGACCCCGACAATAAGTACCTGACCAAGCTCTCGGACCGCGAGTGGCTCGTGGACGGCCGCTTCTCGCTGGACGACGCGCTGGACCTTGGCTGGCCGATTGAGGATAACGAGGAGTTCGAGACCATCGCCGGCTATGTCCTCGAGCTCGCCGACAAGGTCCCGCATCCCGGCGACGTGTTCGAGAAGGATGGGTATACCTTCCGTGTCCAGTCCATGCGTGGCCGCCGTGTGAGCTTGCTGCGCGTGAGCGCCCCGGAGCCCGCCGAGGAGCCGGATGAGCCCACCGCCAAAGGCGATGGCGATAAGGACGCGGCCACCGATAAGGAATAGGTTGAGTGAGCGTCGGTTGACTACAATGTAGGAACCTGCGCCACGCCCGCTTGCCGGGCACGATCGAGAGGGGCCGGAATGGCTCAGCTGTTTGACATAAAGAAGGTCACCGTCGGCCCGAAAAACCTCGAGGCGATTGTCGAGCTCGCGGCCAACGCGCCCGTGATGACGAGCGAGGACCTCGAGGGCACGACCCGCGTGTGGCAGGTTATGCCTGAGCTTCGCGACCACGTGTGCCTGGGCGACGAGTCGGGCACCTTTGGCGATGTTATGGGCGATACCGAGCTCGCCCACCTGCTCGAGCACGTGACCGTCGAACTCCTCGCCCGCACGGACGTTGCCGGCGACATCGCCTGCGGTCAGACCTCCGAGGTTGACGAGCGCACCTATAAGATCGTTCTCAAGTGCATCGACGACGTTCTTGTGGTTGGCGCGCTTTCGAGCGCATCGTGGATCATGCAGTGGGCGTTTTCTGGCGGCGGAGAGCCCGTGCCCGACGTCGACGCCATCGCGAAGGGTCTCGTTGAGCTGGTGGGAAGCCTGCCTGAGGTCGAAAAGAAGGACGAGCCCCAAGAGCCCGCGACAGAGCCCGAGCCGGTGGAGGAGCAGGAGGCTCCCTCCGAGGTTGCTGCTGAAGACGAAATCTCCGAGCCCGAGCCTGCGGCGCCCGTGATTGATGAAGCAGAGGTCGACGCCATCATGGCGGCGGAGCCTCCTGCCGCGCCCGAGCCGGAGTCCGAGCCGGCTGAGGTTGCCGAGTCGGAGCCTGAGCCGGCCGAGCCCGAGCCCGAAGTCGTCGAGGAGGTCCAGCCGGAAGAGGGGCCGGCAGCGGAGGAGCTCGCTCCCGAGCCGGAGCTCGAGCCGGAACCCGAATCCGAGCCGGCCGACGAGGAACTCGCCGCCGAGCCCGTCGCAACCCCGACTGAGGAGCCTACGCCTGCAGAGGAAGTCGCCGAAGACCCCGCCTCCGAGCCCGAGGAAGTTGCCGTCCCGACCGAGGAGCCTGCTCCTGTCGACGACTGGGGGATGGGCGACGTCCCGCGCCCACGGCTTGTTCGATAACGTCCACCTGATACCGGTGAGCCCGACGCCAAAGCCGGGTATGAGGTATCTAACGCCATAGCAAAACGATCTCTCCAAGGAGGACCCTATGAGCAAGAAGACCGTTGGTTTTGTTCTCGGTAGCATTTTCGGCGCCGCCGCCGGCGTCATCACCGGAATCCTGATTGCCCCGCGCTCCGGCGCCGAGAGCCGCGCCATGGCCGCCGACGCCATGAACGACGCATGGGACTCCGCCGTCGACACCTATGAGCGTGCCGGCGAGGCCATGGGCGACCAGGTCGCCGGCTTCCGCCCGAGCGTCGACGCGAAGACCGACGAGCTCCGCGCCAAGGTCGACGCCGCCCGTGAGCGCATGGACCAGCTCCGCGACTCCCTCTCCGACGTCGTCGCTCAGACCTCCTCGCAGGTCAACGAGGCCGTGAGCTCCGTCACCGACAAGGTCGTCTCGATGGCCGACATGGCTGCCGACCAGGCGTCCGCCCCGGCCGAGGCCGTCCACGTCGAGGTTGTCGAGCCCGAGAAGGATGAGGCCTAGTTTTGCTCAGCATCAACGATCTCTACGGCCGAAAGGTCTACGTTCCAAAGAAGGCCAAGAAGAAAAAGGGCGCCGAGCCCGACGAGATCAAGCTCAAAAAGCTCGGCAAGGTCCACATGGCGGTCTTCTCGCCGGACGGCCGTGAGGTCGTTGGTTTTCTTGTGACCAGGCCCGACGTCGTCGGAATGGTCAAGCGCGCTGACGCATTTCTTGCCTGGGACTCGTTCCGCATCCTCGACGACGGCACGCTGTGCTTGACCCGTGAGGACGACGGGCTGGACGATGCCGCGCGCAAGCGCCTGGGCGTCGACTGGGACTCCTGCGTGATGTGGGAGGGCATGGACGCAAAGACCGCCTCCGGCAAGAAGCTCGGGTACGTCTCGAACGCCGACTTCGATGCCAAGACCGGTCGTGTCGGCAGTTTCTTTGTCGGCGACGGCGGGGTGGCGCGCGCCCTTGTGGGCACGTTCCAGATCCCGGCGTCCATGGTCAAGGGCTACTCGAACGGCTGCATGATTGTCGACGACGCTGCCGCGAATATCGAGCTTGGCGGCGGCGCCGCTGCGAAAGCAGGCGAAGGCTTTGCCAAGGCCAAGGTCAAGGGCTCCGAGGCCGCGCACAAGGCGGGCAAGGCCGCCGGCGAGGCCGTTGACAAGGGCTCCTACGCATTCGGCCGCATGCTCGGCAAGGCCAAGCGCGCCATCGAGGACGCGACCGTCGATGACGAGCCTGAGGCAAAGAAAGCTTCCGCCCCCGAGCGCCCTGCGGTCCCCGCGGCGGACGTCTACGTGAGCGAGCCCGAGGGCAAGCTCCGCGCCGGTGCCGAGGAACGCGCCGCCCGCCCCGAGCCCAAGACCTACGCCCCCGCGCCCGAGGGTTCGGCAGTCAATAAACCCGTCGCAGCTCAGCCGGCAAAAAAGACTGCGGCAAAGAAGCCCACCGCCGTCGCAAAGAAGCCCTCCGCCGACAACGCCGCCAAGGCCGTCGGCAAGCAGATCGGCCGCATGGGAAAGATGTTCTCGTCCTTCAAGGACGAGTTCGATAAGGCCAGCAAGTAGGTCGAAGACCGTGAGGCGCCCCACAAAAAAGCAGTTCCTTAAGGCGATCGGTTGCACTGGCGCCGTCGTTGTGGTCGCGGCGGTGGTCGCGGCCAACGCTGCCATGTTGCTCTTTGGCGACACTATCGATGCGTACCTCGGGGCCGACTCGGTCGAGATTACCGACGAGCAGAAGTCGGCCGTAATGGACGACGGCCGCAACCTCGCCCGCCGCATCGAGGGCGAGGGCCTGGTCCTTCTTCGCAATGAGGACGACGCGTTGCCCCTGCCCGCGAGCACGACCAAGGTGAACGTCTTTGGCTGGGCGTCAACACAGTGGGTCGCCTCCGGATCCGGCTCCGGGCAGGTGAGCGGGACCACCAAGGGGTTTCTTGACGCGCTCAAGGACAACGGCATCGAGTACAACGAGCAGCTTGCGGGCATGTATCGCGACTTCCACGGCGAGCGGGCTTATAAGTCCGCCGGCGCGCTGAACAGCCGGTCGACCGAGTTCTGCCGACTGTACGAGCCGAGCGTCTACGACAAGAACTGCTACACCGACGGCCTTCTTTCCAATGCCGAGGAGTACTCGGACACGGCGATCGTCGTCGTTGGGCGCACGGCCGGCGAGAGCATCGACTGTCCCGGAAAGCAGTACAAGATCTGTGCGCGCGGCGGCGACGTGACGATGGACGCGACGCGCGGCTACCTCGAGCTCTCGAGCGAGGAGATCGCGCTTCTTCGTTATGTCGGGTCCCATTACGAGCACACCATCGTCGTGGTCAACTCAACGAACACGATGGAGCTCGGCGAGCTCGAGACCATCCCCGGGATCGACGCGGCGCTTCTTGCCGGGCCGACGGGTGAGGTCGGGGCGGACGCGGTGGTCGCCGCGCTCAAGGGCGAGGTCAATCCCTCCGGGCGTACGACCGATACCTTTGCCTATGACTTCTCGACGGCGGCGAGCTGGGCGAACTCCGGCGCCATGGGCGAGGGCCTCTACACGAACAGCCGTGGACTCTACCCGGCCGACGGCACGAAGAACCCCAACATCGGCGTGGACGAGGAGTATGACTCGCTGCGCTTTGTGGACTACGTCGAGGGAGTCTATGTCGGGTACCGCTGGTACGAGACGGCAGACGAGGAAGGGTACTGGAGCGGCGTGAGCAACCGCTTCGGCCAAGGCTACGACGGCGTGGTGCAGTACCCTTTCGGCTACGGGCTTTCGTACACGAGCTTTAGCTGGGAGGTCACGTCCCGCACCCCGGGTCAGGGCTTCGGTGTCTCCCGAGATTCCGTGTACTCGACGACCGTCCGTGTGACCAATACGGGGGATCGCGCCGGCCGCGATGTCGTGCAGCTGTATTGCACGCCCCCGTACACAAAGGGCGGCGCCGAGAAGGCCTCGACCGTCCTGGTTGCCTATGCAAAGACGAAGCTTCTCGAGCCGGGCGAGAGCCAGGAGGTCGAGCTGTCTTTTACGCTGGACGACGTTGCGAGCTACGACGCCTATGACAAGAACGGCGACGGCTTTTACGGCTACGAGCTCGACGCGGGCGCTTATATTGTGGAGCTCAAGCGCAATGCGCACGAGCTCGCGGACTGCGACTTCGCGCGTACGCAGCTCAACTTGAGGGATACCGTGCAGTGCGGGGAGGACCTTCGCACCGGCTCTGCGGTGGTCAATCGGTTTACCGGCGACTCGGCTGCTGACGGCGTGTCCATCGACGGCTCGAACTCCGGGGCAAACATCACGTGGCTCACGCGAGCGGATTTTGCGGGAACCTTCCCGGCCAAGTGCGACCCCGACCGGCAGATCGCGGACAACGTGGCCGCGATCAATCTCTATGGGGAGCAGGACGTTGAGGCCGATGCGGCCGATTACCAGGGGCTCATTGGCCAGGGAGCGCACTTCGACGGCAGAGGTTCCGGCAAAAAGGCGGCACACCAGCTCACCGATGACGGAGAGCTCACCGAGTTCGCGCGTGCGCTTGGCAAGAATTACAACGACGAGGGCTGGGACGCGCTTCTTGACGACCTCTCGGTCGACCAGATGACCAGACTCGTGCTCCACGGGTACATCTCTACCTCGTCGATCGATGACGTGGGAAAGCCGCTGACCAAGGAGGTCGACGGCCCGTCGCAGGTCGGCTCCTTCAATCAGCTCGCCATGGGCGTCGGCTACCCGAGCGGCACCGTGATCGCCCAGACCTGGAACGACGGGCTGGCGCTCGAGTACGGTCGTCAGCTGGGCCGCGAGGCAGCGGCAATCGGCGTAGACGGCCTGTATGCCCCGAGCGTCAACATCCATCGCACGCCGCTCGGTGGCCGCAACTACGAGTACTTCTCGGAAGACCCGCTGGTGGCGGGCAACCTCGTCGCCGCCATCGTCGCGGGCGCCAAGCAGACGGGAACGTACTGCTTCATCAAGCACCTCGCCCTCAACAATCAGGACTCCTACCGCGACTCGCTCTACGAGTGGCTGACCGAGCAGGCCCTGCGCGAGATCTACCTGCGACCGTTCAAGTTGGCTATCGAGAAGGGCGGGGCCACCGGCCTCATGAGCGCGTACAACCGCATCGGAGCCACGTGGGCCGGCGGCAATAAAGCCCTGCTCACGGGTGTGCTCCGCGAGGAGTGGGGCTTCGAGGGCGCTGTGATCACCGACTATGCGGATCACCAGCAGTATATGAACGCCGACCAGATGCTTCGCGCCGGCGGCGACCTGTTTATGGACGGCGTGTTCCGCAACGGGCAGTTCAAGTACGGTTTTAGCGCCGAGGAGCTCTCGGCTGCGAGCGGGTCTGCGAACGAAGCCCGCGCGCTGAGCTTCTACACGAATCTGCGCCGTGCGACCAAGGATGTCCTGTACACGTGGCTCAACGCCCGCGTCTCCCAGGATCCGGGCTACGTCCGCCCCGCAAAGAAGGCGGGCGTGACGTGGGTCCGCGCGTGCGTTGCTGCTGCCGACATCGCCGTGCTCGGCGGGGCCGCTGCGCTCATAGCCCGCCGGCGTTCTCGCGCCCGCGCATAACCTGCATTTTCAGCCTGTCTGATTTGGCAGTCATTTCAGCCTGATGCTCCTATGGGTGTCAAGCGTCATTCTATCAGCCCCGCGATCGTCTCCGCGTAGAGGGCGTCGAGCGCGTCGAGCGCGCGGCGGTCGACGAGCTCGCCCGACTCCAGCAGCGCTATCCTGCGCGCCGGGACGCCGCTGCCCCTCTCGGCCGCGGCCCTGCTGAGGCCGGCCGCCTCCCTGGCGGCGCGGGCGGCGGCGGGCGCCGGGAGCGGCTCCTGGGGCCCGGTGAGCAGCCGGTAGACCTCCCGGGCTATGTAGCGGCACAGGCAGCGCACCGCCTCGCGGCGCGTCTTGCCCTCCGACACCCTCCTGGCGACGTAGGCCCTGGTCCTCGCGTCGGAGGCCATCCGGCAGCGGGCTATCTCGTGGATCGCCCGGTTGGCGCGCCGGTCGCCGCCGCGGTTGAGGCGGTGGCGCTCGGTCATCCCCGACGACGCCGGGACGGGCGAGGTCCCGCACAGCATCGAGAACGCCGCCTCCGACCCGCACCTGCCGGGGTTCGACCCCGCGGCGCAGATGATCCAGGCGGCGGTCACCGGGCCCACGCCCGGGGCCGCGAGCAGCGACGGCCAGCCCTCCCGCACGGCCGCCGCGATCTCGGCCTCGAGCGCGTCGGCCCGGCGGCGGGTCTCGTGCCACGAGCGGGCGCACTCGCGCAGGGTCCTCTCGAGCGCCCCGCGGCCGGGCAGCGAGCGCAGCCCCTCCATCAGGGCCTCGGTGCCCTCGCCCTCCCACCTGCGCCGCAGGCGCTCCGGGGCGAGGACGAGCGCGGAGCGGGCCCAGTTGGCCTGGTCGGCGCAGCGGCGCACGAGCAGGTCGCGCAGGCCGGAGAGCAGGCGCAGCTCGCCCGCGGCGCCGTCGAGGCGCTTGCGCGCCAGGCCCCTGCCGGCCGCCACGGCCTCGGCGGCGAGGCGCGCGTCGACGGCGTCGGACTTGCCGCCCCTCGGCCTCGCCCTGCCGGGCCTGACGACCTCGTAGACCTCGTGGCCGGCGGCCTCGAGCGCGTCGGCGACGCCGGCCCCGTAGGAGCGCGCGCCCTCGACGCCGGCCGGGACCCCCGCGCCGCCGGCCGCGGCCACCAGCGCGGCGACCCCCGCCGCGTCGGCGGGGAACTCCCGCGCGCCGAGGCTCCTGCCCAGGGCGTCCAGCAGCGCGAGCGTGTGCGAGCCCTTGTGCGTGTCGACGCCGGCGAACGCCGGCGCCCCCTCTCCGAAACCGCCTGCCATGCGGCCTCCCTCCTCCGTGCATTCGCGGACGCGGCGCCGGGGAGGGCGGCCGGACGAGACGCTGGCGGGGCTGTGCTAGAATCCGACGCGTTCCGTGCCGGGGACGCGGGGTTCGGCACGCCTGGCTCCCATTAGGTCACGGCGGCCCTCCCGGGGCGCCCGCGCCGCGCGACTGATCAGGCTCGGGTCACGCCATGCGGCGGACTGTCTGTGTTGGGGTCGGCGCGGCGCGGGCACCATTATCGGCGAGGAGCGCCCCGGAGGGCGCCCCCCTTGACATTCTCAGCGTCTG
>Ga0129311_1002717_pt1 | contig 10255 bp, 8 predicted proteins | sample Go1ome_FD_94435 | JGI IMG/M metagenome (GOLD analysis project Ga0129311, IMG submission 94435) | Western lowland gorrila individual fecal microbial communities from Wisconsin, USA - Go1022B metagenome | ecosystem: Host-associated > Mammals > Digestive system > Large intestine > Fecal | place... | reverse complement strand
TTGCTCTTAGAACCAATGGTATAACAGATTTTGTACAGTCATTTGAAAATGAAATATATAAGTAAAAAGATTATATTCTATAAGGCGAACCATCGGCTCGCCTTATTTTTTTCCATTAAAACGCTACCTTCATAGCCAATGCAACAACACACAGTATTATGGAAATAGGAACATACATATAACGTCCCATTATATACCATGTCTTGCCATATTTCTTCTTGCTTCCGATATTTATAGCTTCAAATAAATCTTCCTTTCGCATGATATAAAACCATGAGATTGCTCCAAGGGTAGCTCCAATAGGTATGATGTAGATAGATACAAGGTCCATCCATGTACCCCAGCAGCTTATTGCCTCCATGCCTACACCTGCACCGAAGCATAGCACACATATGATAGCGAGTGCGATAGTGCGGTTGATTCTAGGAAAACGATGCAGCAATGATTCGGCAACCGCCTCAAACATATTCTGTAGAGAGCTTACTCCGGCAAAAATCATAGCGGCATACAGAAGCACTGCGAATAATCTGCCGAGAGGAATATCCTGAAGAATCGATGGTAACGTGATAAAAAGCAGGCTTGGACCTGCTCCGACATCGACGTTATATGCAAAACAGGCAGGTATGATAACTAAGGCGGCCACAAGAGCGGCAATAGTATCAAATAAAGCAGTCTGCTTTGAAACAGATACTACATCCTCATTGTCGCTTAAGTAAGAACCATAAGTAATCATTCCGCTTCCTGTAACGGACAGTGAGAAAAATGCCTGTCCCATAGCACATATCCATACAGAAGGATTCTTTAATGCGTCCCAGCGAGGTATGAACATAAACTTATAACCTGAAATGCAGTTAGGCAGGAAAGCCACACGCACAGCAAGTATAAGAAATATTACGAAGAATAGAGGCATAATAATCTTATTGCTCTTCTCGATACTGCTTGCACCAAATATAAGTGTGAGCAGAGTGCCAACTATTACAAAGGCGTGTAGTGGAACAACGGAAAAGCCCTTTGTGGAAAATGAGTCAAACCACTCTGCTGTATTTACGTTCATTAACAGTCCTGAGACTGAGTCAATAAAAGCCTTAAGCACATAAGCGAGTATAATAGAATAGCCTATTGCAATGCAGAGTGAACCACAGAGAGGAAGCCATCCTAATGCACGTCCGAAAGGTGCTGCTTTTTTGTTCCTTGAAGTCCAAGCATTTTCGTAAGAACCGAGAGTTCCTGTCTTTGACCACCTTCCTATGGCAAATTCTGCCGGAAGTCCTACATAGCTGAATAAAAATATAAAAAGTAAATAGATAAGAAGGAAAGCACCTCCGCCGTTGCTGCCCATTTTGTTTGGGAATCCCCAGACATTTGCCATTCCGACCGCTGAGCCTACTGATGCGAGTATAAATCCATAGCGGCTGCCGAATGATGTTCGTTTGTGATTGTTTTTCATGTTTTCCCCCATAAATGTTTGTTTTTAGAAAATATCTGTTTCATTGTATAATAACTTTACAGATAAGTAAACAGATTTTCCTTATTGTTAGTAATAGGAAGAAAGGTTATAATATAAGCACGAATATTATGGAAAGGGGTAAATGATATGAGTGATATAATTAACAAGAGAAAAGCAGCGATGATAGGCTGTGGTTTCGTGGGTTCAGCGTCAGTATTTGCACTAATGCAGAGTGGTCTCTTCTCAGAGATTGTTCTTATAGATGCAGATAAAGACAAGGCAGAGGGCGAGGCTATGGATATAAGCCATGGTGTTCCATTTGCAAGACCTGCCAAGATATATGCTGGCGATTACAGTGACCTTTCAGATGCGGCTATAGTTATTGTTTCAGCAGGTGCAGGACAAAAGCCGGGAGAGACAAGATTAGACCTTGTAAATAAAAATGTTGCGATATTCAAATCTATTATCCCACAGATTAAGGATAGCGGTTTTGATGGAATATTGCTCATTGTTGCCAATCCTGTTGATATACTTACACAGGTAGCACAGAAGCTCTCAGGACTTCCTAAGGAGCATGTAATTGGCTCAGGAACAGTTCTTGATACGGCAAGACTCAAGTATCAGCTTGGCGAGCATTTAGGGGTTGACAGTCGTAGCGTGCATGCATTTATTGTTGGTGAGCACGGAGACAGTGAGGTTGTTGTGTGGTCATCAGCAACCGTTTCTGGTGTGGAGCTTAGCAGATTTTGTGAGATGAGAGGACATTATCAGCACCGTGAGAATACAGAGGAAATAGCTGAGAAGGTTAAGAACAGTGCCTATGAGATTATCAATAAGAAGCATGCTACATACTACGGAATAGCGATGGCTGTAAGGAGAATATGCGAGGTCATTATGTGCGATGAGAAGTCAATCCTTCCTGTATCACATATGATGCATGGACAGTATGAGTTAGATGATGTTGTGTTAAGTATGCCGGTTATAGTAGGTGCAGACGGAGTGGAGGCTGATATACCGATAGAGCTTAACGGTGAGGAGGCACTTAAGCTTAAGGCATCCGCTGATGCATTAAAGGCTATTGTAGACGGACTTGATTTAGGGGAGGACAAATAAGATGGTTATAGATTTTAACAACATGGATGAGGAAAGACTTCCGGAATTCAAGGGCGGAAAAGGGGCATATAACGCTAAGAGATACTCTGCTGATGAGATTAAGATTATGCATGGAAGATTAGAGCCGGGTTCATCTATAGGATTACATTCACATGAGACAAACAGTGAGGTTATATATGTACTTAGCGGAACAGCCGAGTTTATATATGATGATGGAACGGAGACTGTTTTGGCAGGCGAATGTCACTATTGTCCGAAGGGACACAGTCATTCCATGATGAACAATGGAGATGAAGATTTAATATTCTTTGCTGTTGTGCCTGAGCAGTAAATAAAAAATGAATAATCCCCTCCTGTTTAGCACATATTTACTAGATAGGAGGGCGAAAAAATGAAAGATAAAATATTCGGAATACTTCAAAGAGTTGGCAGAAGCTTCATGCTTCCTATTGCCATATTGCCTGTTGCAGGATTATTGCTCGGAATAGGCGGTTCATTTACCAATGAGACCATGCTAGAGACATATGGACTTATAAAAATCATGGGACCTGGTACTGTGATAAATGCGATATTGCAGGTTATGAACGCTGCGGGAAACATAGTATTTGCAAATCTCCCGATAATATTTGCGATGGGAGTTGCTATAGGCATGGCTAAGAAGGAAAAAGAGGTTGCTGCACTTGCGGCAGCGATATCATTTTTCATAATGCACGCATCCATAAGTGCCATGATAGACATAAATGGCGGAGTGGGTGAGCTTTTAGCTGGTGCAAGTGCAGATGTATGTGGTATCACTTCATTGCAGATGGGAGTATTTGGTGGTATTATAGTTGGACTAGGCGTTGCGGCACTACACAACAGATTCTACAGAATCGAGTTGCCGCAGGTCTTGTCTTTTTTTGGTGGAACGAGATTTGTACCGATAATAAGCGGATTGGTGTTCCTTGTTGTGGGAATAATCATGTATTTTATATGGCCCGTTATTCAGAGTGGAATATATGCAGTTGGAGATATTGTCTTACGCTCAGGATATGTGGGAACATGGGTGTACGGCTTCATGGAGAGACTGCTCATACCATTTGGACTTCACCATGTATTTTATCTGCCATTCTGGCAGACTGGTGTTGGCGGTACCTTTGAGGTGGCAGGACAACTTATCGAGGGCGCACAGAATATATTCTTCGCACAGCTCTCGGATTCGAGTGTCACACATTTTACTGTGTCTGCCACAAGGTTCATGTCGGGCAAGTTCCCACTTATGATATTCGGACTTCCAGGAGCGGCACTTGCCATGTACAAGACAGCACTGCCCGAGCAGAGAAAAAAGGCAGGAGGACTGCTTATGTCCGCAGCCTTAACGTCAATGCTCACAGGTATAACAGAGCCTCTAGAGTTTACCTTCTTATTTGTTGCACCATTGTTGTATGGTATACATTGTATATTTGCAGGTGCGGCATACATGCTTATGCATATGCTGAATGTCGGAGTAGGTATGACATTCTCCGGTGGATTAATAGATTTATTCCTGTTTGGAATATTACAGGGAAATGCCAAGACGAGCTGGCTATGGATAGTTGTTGTAGGTGTGGGATATTTTGTAGTATATTATTTTTTGTTTTCTTTCCTTATAAGGAAGCTTGATTTAAAAACACCGGGACGTGATATCTCTGCCCCTGTAAAGCTGTACACCAGGGCAGACGTAAATGAGAAAAAATCAGGTGCAGGAAATATCAGTGATAATGATGCAGACGGAGATGAGATATCTAGGGATATTGTTACAGGACTTGGTGGGAAGAAAAATATCTCCGATGTGGACTGCTGTGCTACAAGACTTAGATGTACCGTTGTAGATTCTTTGCTTATAGATGAAGCAATTCTTAAGCAGACAGGAGCAAGCGGAGTAATAAGAAAGGGAAATGGTGTTCAGATTATTTATGGACCAAGGGTTACCGTTATAAAATCTGACCTTGAAGATTACTTTGAGAAATGTGACAATGGCGTTGTTATATATAGTCCGCTTACAGGTAAGGCTGACAGGCTTGAGGCGTCAAGTGATGAGGCATTTGCAGGTAAAATGATGGGTGATGGAATGATTGTCACACCTACGGATAATGTATTATATGCACCGGCAGACGGAATGGTGGAATTTGTATTTGACACCAAACACGCTATAGGCTTTGTGACTGACACAGGGATAAATATGCTTATGCATATTGGAATAGATACAGTCAAGCTTAATGGAGAAGGCTTTACGGCTCATGTAAGTTCAGGACAGAGTGTAAAAAAGGGTGACAGATTAATAACCTTTGATATAAAATATCTAAAAGAGCATGCGCCATCTGTGGAGACACCTGTTGTCTGTACGGAGCTTGGAGATAATGAGAAGATTAGTATAATTGCCACAGGAAATGTTTCCGTGGGAGAGCCCCTTTACAGGATTGATAAAATATAAAATTATGGGAGATACAAAAGATGAAGAAAGGATTAACAGGAGTAGGGGTAGGACCTGGGGATGCCGGGTTGATTACCATAAATGCTATAAAAGCTATAAGGGATTGTGATATAATACTTCTTCCTAATGAGAATAAGGATGACTGCTATGCATATAAGATTGCAAAGACAGCATATGAGGATATATACGGAGATATAGATGATAAAGAAATACGTTCGATGTCATTTCCTATGACTAAGGATGAGACTATACTAAAAAAGGCTCAGGATAATGCATTTGAAGATATAACAGGTCTTATTGATGAAGGAAAAAGTCTGGTGTTTTTGACGATAGGTGATCCGTGTGTGTACTCAACCTATCATTATATACACAGAAGAGTTGCAGAGTCAGGCAGACGTGCGGATATAATAAGCGGAGTGCCGTCATTTTGTGCGGTGGCGGCAAGACTTGGTATATCTCTTGGAGATAAGGACGAGGAGATACACATTATTCCTGCCACCTATGATGTAAAAAAGGCTATGGAGTACACTGGAACAAGAGTATATATGAAATCCGGACGAAAGCTTGAGGAGTTGAAGACGGCGCTCAATACAGAGAATGATATTGTTAAGTCACAGGGAGGAAGCCTTCTTGTATATGCGGTATCTGAGTGTGGACTGCCTGGTGAGAAGGTCATGTATGGAATTGATGAGCTTTGCAATCAGGCACAGCTTGGGTATCTTACTATTGTTATAGTAAAAAAGAGGATATAGACAAATGAACGAGAATAGAGAGATATACAAAAAAGCGCTGCTTTTGGCAGTGCCTATGATGATTCAGAATGGAATAACCAACGCTGTAAGCCTTGTGGATAATCTTATGGTTGGAAAGCTTGGAACAGAGAGTATGACAGGTGTTTCAATAGTAGGACAGCTCATATTCGTCTTTAACCTTGCTATATTTGGCGGCTTGTCAGGACCGGGAATATATGGAGCACAGTATTATGGACAGGGCAACATGAAGGGCTTTCAGAATATATTCAGGTTAAAGCTGTGGATATGCCTGTTTTGTGTCGTTGCCGGACTTAGTGCATTTATATTTGGAGGAAGCAGCCTGATTGGTCTCTATCTTCATGGAACAGCCAGTGACATAGATGCATCGGCAACTCTTGATTATGGCTTACAGTATTTACATATTATGCTTATCGGACTTGTGCCTTTTGCGATAACACAGATATATGCCAGCAGCCTTAGGGAAACTGGCGAGAGCTTAAAGCCTATGATAGCCGGCGTGATATCGGTTATCGTTGATGTGGTGTTTAATTACCTGCTTATATATGGCAAGTTTGGATTCCCCAGACTTGGCGTAAGCGGTGCGGCAATAGCAACTGTCCTGGCGAGATTTGTGGAGATGGCAGTCGTTATTGTGTGGGTGCATGCAAAGAAGAAAAAGCATACCTTCCTGAGTGGAATTTACAGGACTATAAGAGTTCCGCTTAGAGAGATGAACATAGTCATCAAAAAGGGAATTCCTATATTCTTAAATGAGTTCCTGTGGGCAGGTGGAATGGCGGCATTAACACAGTGCTATTCAATGAGAGGCTTGCAGGTGGTTGCCGGATTAAATATATCAAACGCAATCTGTAATTTACTCAATGTTGTATTTGTAGCAATGGGAAATGCAGTTGGAATTATAATAGGTCAGTATCTTGGTGCATCAAGATTTGAGGATGCCAAAAAGAATTCTACAAAGCTTATGTGGTTTACAGGGGCTCTTTGCATGATACTGACAGTCGTGCTGATACTATGCTCAAAGGCGTTTCCTGCCTGCTATGATACGTCAGAAGAGGTGCGGCATCTTGGACAGTGGTTTATAGTTATTACAGCGCTGTTTTTCCCGTTACAGGGATTCTTAAATGTCTTATATTTTACATTGAGGTCGGGAGGAAAGACATTTATAACTTTCTTGTTTGACAGTGTATTTACGTGGATATTTCCTGTGCCTATGGCATTTTTGCTGTCAAGGTTCACAGGCGTTCCTGTGCTGGGAGTGTATGCGATTGTCCAGAGTGCTGACATGATAAAGGTTATTGTCGGATATATACTCATCAAGAAGGGCGTATGGGTTACTAACTTAGTTGATTAAATTTTTGGGGGATGCTGCTATGTCGATAAAGCTTGCAAAGACAATCAGAAACTATGATAAAAAAAATCTGCCGAAGGATTTGCTGGCAGGTGTAATTATTATGGCTGTTTCAATTCCTATATCAATGGGATATGCACAGATTGCAGGACTTCCAGCGGTATATGGTTTGTATGGCTCGGTGTTTCCTATTATAATATTTGCACTGTTTTCGACATCACCGCAGTTTATATTTGGGGTTGATGCCGCACCGGCAGCTCTTATAGGCTCTGCGATTGCAGGACTTGGAATAAGCTCCGGCTCAGACGAGGCGATAGCGGTTGTTCCAGTGCTTACATTCTTTGTTGCACTGTGGCTTCTCGCGTTTTACTTTATGAAAGCGGGTAAGCTCGTAAATTATATTTCTGCTCCGGTTATGGGCGGATTTATAACAGGAATATGTACAACCATCATTCTAATGCAAGTGCCAAAATTGATGGGCGGAAATGCAGGCACAGGAGAATTGCCTGAGCTTATAGCTCACATTGTAGATACGGTAGCTGCAATAAATGTCCCATCTGTTATTCTTGGACTTATCTCATTAGCAATATTATTAATAGCAAAGAGATTTATCCCTAAGTTTCCTATGGCAGTTTTGCTCATGGCAGCAGGTGCAGTTATGACATTGTGCACAGATATAACCGGGCTTGGAGTTATGACGTTAAGTAAGGTAGACACGGGACTGCCACATTTTTCAGTGCCGGATTTTAGCATAGTTTCCATAAGGGAGGCTGTGACAATAAGTCTTTCTGTCGCAGTTGTAATAATGGCTGAGACACTTCTTGCAGAGAATAACTTTGCACAGAAGAATGGTTATCGTATAAATGACAATCAGGAGATACTTGCATTTTCACTTGGTAACCTTATAGCTGCATTTACAGGCTGCTGTCCTATAAATGGCTCAGTTTCACGTACAGCGATGGGAGAGCAGTATCAGGCTAAGACGCAGCTTACAGGTATAATTGCAGGCTTATCGATGCTTGTGCTCCTTCTGTGTGGAACAGGCTTTATAGGCTATCTGCCTGTGCCGGTTCTTACTGCTATCGTTATATCAGCACTCATGGGTGCGACAGAGTTTGACCTTGCAGCGAGACTGTGGAGAGTGAGCCGGACAGAATTTTTTATATTCGTTGGTGCGTTTTTCGGTGTGCTTATGCTCGGAACAATAAACGGAGTACTTATAGGCATAATACTTTCGTTTACCGAGGTGATAATAAGAACCTCCAAGCCTTCAAGATGCTTCCTTGGAATACAGCCGGGACACAAGCATTTCAGAGATTTGAGGGAGAGCAGCCAGATACATTCCGTGTCGGGAGTTCTTATATACAGATTTAGCAGTAATCTTTTCTTTGCAAATATAAATGTCTTTCAGAGAGATATAGAGAGCCATATAAAGGCTGACACAAAGGCAGTGATAATAGATGCCGGTGGTATTGGAAGTATAGACATAACTGCTGCTGACTGTATAGAGATATTGTATAAAAATCTTAAACAGCGTGGAATAAAATTTTATATGACAGAACATATATCAGGTGTAAATGAACAGCTTCGCAAGCTGGGACTTGGGTATCTTATTGAAGAGGGCTGTGTGAGAAGGACGATACATATAGCGTTAAAGGACATGGGAATAAGTCGGCCATATCCGCTTGACGGTGATGTTGACAATGGGGAGAAAAGTGCATCAAGAAAGAGAGCAGACAACAGAGTTCAGGAAATCGTATGGGCATTTGGCTCTGAGACTGAGGCACAGATTGAAAAACAGATAGCAATTCAGATAGAACAGCTAAAGCAGACCGGAGATGTCGATAATCTGCTTCACAGCAAATGGTCTCATATGGAGGAGCTTGACGAGGATGAGTGGCTTGAGCATTTGGAGGAGCATTTAAAAGAAATTGTACATGTTTCCGGTAAGGATGAGAAAACATTAGCAGCTCACTTTGAGGAGCATAGAAGGCAGGTACATGAGCGTATAATGAGGGAACATCCGGAGCTCGCAGAGAGATTTAAGGAACGCAGACATATATTGGATGAGCATTTGAAACAGAGACATCCTGAGATATATGATATGGTAATTAAATTAAGAGAGGATAATAAATCGAATTAGGGGGAACTTTAAAAATGTACATAAATAACAAACAATTAAAGGCATTTAAATTTGTAGGTGCGATATTTACTATTTTAGGAATTTTGTTTGTGATAATAGCAGTTGTGTTAGGGATTTCAAATTCAAAATTTTTTGGCAGTGCAATTAAAGCAAGTGCAGTAATAGATTCCATATATTCATATCAGGAATATGATGATTTAGACGATAGGTGGGAAACTAGATATGATGTATATGTGAGCTATACTACAGATGATGGTGAGTACATAAGCGGTGTAGACCTCGGATATTATACCTCAGGTATGCGTGAAGGGAAAAATGTAACGATATATTATAATCCTGATAATCCGTATAATGTCCGTTCGCGTGGAGGTTCAACCCTTGGTGTAGCTTTATTTGGATTTGTGGGTGTATTATTTACAGTAGTTGGAATCATACTTCTTGTAAAAGCATCAAAAAAAAGATTGAATGGAGGAATTAATGATGTGTACAGCGGCAACATATAAGACAAAGGATTTTTATTTTGGAAGAACGCTTGACTATGAATTTTCGTATGGTGATGAGATTGCCATAACTCCAAGAAATTACAAGCTAAGCTTTAAGCATATGGATTCGATAGATACGCATTTTGCAATAATAGGAATGGCACATGTGGCAGACGATTACCCTCTTTATTATGATGCAATTAATGAAAAGGGCGTTGGTATGGCAGGACTTAATTTTGTCGGAAATGCGGAGTATCAGGAGGCAGCTGACGGCTATAATAATGTGGCACAGTTTGAGTTTATTCCATGGATTTTGGGACAGTGTGATTCCGTTGACAGTGCAAAAAAACTTCTTTTAAATATGCGGCTTGTGGGAACGCCTTTTAGTGATATGTACCCTGTGGCTAAGCTTCACTGGATTATAGCTGATAAGGACGGCTCAATTACGGTTGAGTGCATGGCTGACGGGTTACATGTGTATGACAATCCTGTTGGAG
>Ga0129311_1002716_pt1 | contig 10257 bp, 8 predicted proteins | sample Go1ome_FD_94435 | JGI IMG/M metagenome (GOLD analysis project Ga0129311, IMG submission 94435) | Western lowland gorrila individual fecal microbial communities from Wisconsin, USA - Go1022B metagenome | ecosystem: Host-associated > Mammals > Digestive system > Large intestine > Fecal | place... | reverse complement strand
TGTAGGTACTGCAATCGTAAACACCGTTCTCTTTTTCGTTGGTGCAACACCCTCCAAAGAACGAACATCTGCAAATTCAGGGTTATTGATAATAATGCCGATTGCTTTTCCTGTATCCATGGATGAACCACCACCTATGGTAATCATAAAATCGGCTTCTGAGCTCTTATATGCTTCTACACCATGTAACACATTCTCAATCGTTGGATTTGGCTTGATATCAGAATATAATACATATTCTATGCCATTTTCCTTCAGCAGGTCGGTAACCTTAGCAGTCACGCCAAACTTTACCAAATCCGGATCAGATGCTACGAACGCCTTCTTAAATCCCTTTGATTTTACAATGCCGGGAATCTCATTAATTGCACCATGTCCATGATAAGAAATTCCATTCAATACAAAACGATTCACTGCCATAATTCATTCTCCTTTCAATTGCACAACTTCTGCTCTCATACAAAACCCATATATTATGTGAATTTTGCATAACGAATTGTTTATTTATAAGTTTTATTGTAACACATTTTACAAATTATGGCAAACCTAAGAATGTTCTAAAAGGATGGAAATATCCAAAATACTACATCAAGTCATATCTTTTCATTGTCTCCAAATTTCTATATTCATGTTTCTCATAATACCCTATGAGCTTTCCTTCATCTCTAAGAGCTACCATATATACATCCTTGTTCTGTTTCTCATTATGGAATGTATATACTATATTATGACTCTCATCTGCCTCAAACCAGTCAATCACCTGCTGTATCTTAGCTCTTGATTCCGGATTATGACATTCAAGCAGGCTCCTGCCAATCAGCTTAGCTCCACCTCGCTTTTCATAGCTGCTAACTGCTGCCGGATTCATGTATATAATTTCATGCTTCAGGTTACAGATTACTATTGAAGCCCTGTCCTGGTCTATAACACTTTTAAAGAAACTAAAATATGCTTCAATATTCATAAATCATATCCTCCTAATCAAACTTAAAAAACCAGAAAATTTTTCCTCCATATTGGTTTCTTTTACTAATTATTAAAGCCGATAATATATGGAAAATTAAAAATCCTCCACCAATAAGTGTCATTATAAGTTCAGCATGCGTTAAAACAGAGATATCCTCGCCATCATAACCTATATACACCTTCTTATTACTTAATATAATATTACTTCCCTCGTACCAAAATTTATCAACACCATTTACAAGTGAATCTGCCTTTATTTGCAATACAGTGTAAGTAGGGCGAATACCTTTACCATATATGGATTTAAAAACAGCCTGACTGCCACCAGTGTATTTCTTAACAAATTGTGAGCTTCTTCTTGTATCCTGATAAGTGACAATTCCAGTAGCATGGTTATCCATGCACAAATATCCCACTACTTTAGCAGCCCCCGCTACTAATAAAATCAAAGCAGTCAATATTGCTAAAATCTCCATCGTGTATAAAAAATTCAATGATTTAGCTTTGACTATCATCTCCTCTTCGCTACACCATGGTTTATGTATAAAATTACGTAGTGTTACAGGGAATAAAAATACTGCACCAAGCAAGCCTATAATAGATAAAACAATGCATACTATTATAGGAGTTTTAGTTCCTATTACCAGCTCTGAATTTACCCCTTGTTCGGTAGATTCATCCATAAATGTAATACTGCCGCTTACCAGAACCTTCTCGTCCTGCTTCAATCCAGACTTACTTCCTGAATAATAGTAATGAAAGAAAACTGTTCCTCCATCCTCCCTCGGAACATCAATCTTTAGTATTGCATAACCACTGGTTCCACTTTCATCAGCACTTGACACCGTTGCCATCACAGCATTTGATGACAACAAAGACAATCTCGGCACACAGTAAAAAGCTGTGGCTATAAATAACACAAGGCATATAATTGCTATAATCATATTTGATAAATTCTTTTTGTATGTCATATTATCCCCTTTCAATCTTTCTTACTACACAATCATTAAAGCACAATCCTCTCCAAGTCATCAGGTATAAAAATCTTTCCACCAAAATACTTTTTACCCTCATCCCCATAAAGCTCTTTTCTTCGTGAAAGATTTTTATCCTCAGTATGATACAGTAATAGGTTTTTCACGTTGAGTTCTTCAGCTAACTGGCTGGCATCCTTTACAGTTGAATGATGTTTTTCATAAGGATGGAATATATCAGCCTGACCGTCTAAGCAAAATGCTTCATGCAGCAGCCATTTACTATTAACGGCATACTGTTTTTCACAGGTATTGTATGGTTCGTCTCCACAACAGGTCAGCTTCTCTCCATCTCCAAGTTCCATGCAAAATCCAAATTGCTTAGCCTTTGTTGAGTGTATATCGAAAAATGTAACCTTTTTATTAATTATTTCTACTGATTCAGCATCCTCAACTGCCACTAAATGCAGTCGTTGTCCGATTAGGGCTGTCTCCTTTTTCTGTAGCAGCTTCTCTGCCATCTCACGCAGCAAATCAATAACCTCATCATGTGCATATATGGTTGCCTCGCCCTCATATTCTCCTTGACGCATATGCTGACATATCATACGCATCATCCATATTATACCCATGATATGGTCAATATGCTTATGAGTTACGAAAATGGTTCTCACATTCCTCCAATCAATTTCTGCATATTTTAATTGGTGAAGTATTGTACTTCCTCCACCACCGTCTACCATAAAATATTGGTTATCCTCATGTAACACAAAACATGTATTATAACACTCTGTTACGAGTGCATTTCCTGTACCAAGCATCGTAATATCCATAATTTCCTCCTATGCAAATCTGTAAAATCATTTATTTTGTCAACTAATCAAACGTATTGCTCCGTGTCATCAGCCTTGGCGATAACATCACCGCTAGGATGTATAACTATAGACTCACCGGCAAATTGCATTGTATCTTCTGTTCCAACTCGATTACACATTGCAATAAAAACCTGATTTTGCATTGCCAAATGGAGTATTGAACACTTTAAAGCCATCATCTGATGGAGTATAATAATCCTGTTCATAAAATTTCACATTCTGTTCCTCATTATATGGTGTCGGTATACCAAGCTCCTTTCCCATACGAATAAATAGTTGTTTCACTATCTATACCATTCATTAATCTCATAACAATGGTATATTCCTCGGTAATTGTATTAATATCTTCCAAATGCCTCTACTACATATTCTCATAATTACAAATCTGGATTGCAGCACCATTTTCCATAACTGAAAATCCATGTTTTTCATAAAATGGCACATTATTTTTATCTTCCGGCATACCCTCAATATATAAAAAATCCTTATATTTTTCCTTTATATACTCAATCATTTTGCCGGCAATTCCCTTTCCCTGATAATCAGGGTGAACAAGCACATAATGTATCTGTGCCAATATTTCTGAATCATCTAACACTCTTGCAAGCCCAACCAGCTTGTCGTCATCCCACACAGTAAGTACTGTGGAAGAATTCATTAATGCCTTATACAGACGTTTGGGATAATTCCCTGAAATCCAATTAACTGATAAAAACAACTGCTGAACCTGTTCCTGTGTAAACTTCTTTTCTTCTGTATATATCAACATATTATCTCCTTATCTATGGAATCACATTTCTGGTGTTGTGTATTACCTACACCACAGTATATCATTCCATCCATATTTTTACTAGCAACAAGCACTAAAAAAGGAGCTGACCAGCAGCTCCTTTAATGCATATTACATGCCTAAAATATTCTACAGTTTTTATGCCTTGCCAACTGAACCGAAGAGTTCCATCTTCTCTTTTACAGTTGCCTTGATTGCCTCTGCACCAGGTGCAAGAAGCTTTCTAGGATCAAAGCCCTTACCTTCAACATCCTTACCAGCCTCGATATACTTTCTTGTAGCTTCCTGGAATGCTAACTGGCACTCTGTATTAACGTTAATCTTTGAAACACCAAGTGAGATAGCCTTCTTAATCATATCTGCTGGGATACCTGTACCACCGTGAAGAACGAGTGGCATGATACCTGTCTTCTGCTGAATAGCATCAAGTGTCTCGAATGAAAGTCCCTGCCAATTTGCAGGATACTTACCATGGATATTACCGATACCTGCTGCAAGCATATCTACGCCAAGGTCAGCGATTGTCTTACACTCTTCAGGATCAGCACACTCACCCATACCTACAACACCATCTTCCTCTCCACCGATTGAGCCAACCTCACACTCGATAGAAAGACCTAACTGATGAGCAACATTTACTAACTCTGTTGACTTAGCAAGGTTCTCCTCAAATGGGTAATGTGAACCATCAAACATGATAGATGTAAATCCAGCCTTAATACACTTATAGCATCCTTCGTATGTTCCGTGGTCAAGGTGAAGTGCTACAGGAACTGTAATTCCTAACTCCTCGTCCATAGCCTTAACCATAGCTGCAACTGTCTTGAAGCCTGTCATATACTTACCAGCGCCCTCAGATACACCAAGGATAACTGGAGAGTTAAGCTCCTGTGCTGTTAAAAGAATTGACTTTGTCCACTCAAGGTTATTAATGTTGAACTGACCTACTGCATACTTGCCAGCTTTTGCCTTCTTCAACATCTCTGTAGCTGAAACTAACATTTGTAAATTCCTCCGTTTCATATAATGTATTTTCGTAATTCACAATGTCATAACACCGTGTATTGCTTTCCACATGATTATACTATAGGATTTCAAAAAAATAAAGGAAATATTTATACATGTTTCGTTCAGATAATCGCTGGAACTTTTCTTATCCTGGTGCTTTTCCTACGGATGATGGGTTTCATTCCGAGACCGTTTCCACTTATTGCTCCGAGCAGCGGCACTAAATTCGTGCCATGCACTCATTAAGTGCCGGCTGTCGCAAACGTCCCTGCATGGAACCCATCATCCATCGGAAAAGCACCAGGATAAGAAAAGTTCCAGCGATTACCTGACCGAAGTATGTATATCAGCGACCATTTTACATAGGTTTAACACAAATACTCTTTTGGATTTCACATAGCAGCAATATTATAATCACATAACCTGTCTATATTACACAGACGGCAATACCACCCCCGTATCGGTATTGCCGTCTAATTTTTATTTCAGATATTTCTTAAGATACTTACCTGTGTAAGATTTCCTGCACTTAACTATCTCCTCAGGTGTTCCGCTGGCAACTATAGTGCCGCCCTTCTCTCCACCTTCAGGACCGATATCTATTATATAGTCAGCAGTTTTTATGACATCAAGGTTGTGCTCTATAACAACAACTGTATTGCCGCCCTCACACAACTTTCTAAGTATATCTACAAGCTTGTGCACATCTGCGAAATGAAGTCCTGTAGTTGGCTCATCTAATACATATATTGTCTTACCTGTACTTCTTCTTGAAAGCTCGGTTGCAAGCTTAATTCTCTGTGCCTCGCCTCCTGAGAGAGTTGTGGATGGCTGTCCCAGCTTTATATAGCCAAGTCCAACATCCTGCAAGGTACTTATCTTTCTAAGTATCGAAGGTACATTCGCAAAGAATTCGCAAGCCTCATCCACTGTCATGTCAAGAACGTCATAGATATTCTTACCCTTGTACTTAACCTCAAGTGTCTCACGATTATATCTCTTTCCTCCACACACCTCACATGGAACATAAACATCTGCCAGAAAATGCATCTCTATCTTGATGATACCATCACCCTTACATGCCTCACATCTGCCACCGGAAACATTAAATGAGAATCTTCCCTTGTTATATCCCATAGCCTTGGCATCTCTTGTATTAGCAAATAAATCTCTTATCTGGTCAAAAACGCCTGTATATGTTGCAGGATTGGAACGTGGTGAACGTCCTATAGGTGATTGGTCTATATTGATAATCTTATCTAACTGGTCAAGACCTGTAATATCATCATGGTCTCCCGGCTTTGTCTTGGCACGATTGAGCTCTCTTGCCAGCCTCTTATATAATATCTCATTGACAAGCGAGCTTTTACCTGACCCTGATACTCCAGTAACACAGGTCATAACGCCAAGCGGGAACTTTACATTAATATTCTTAAGGTTATTCTGTCTCGCACCAACAACCTCTATAAATCCTGTAGGCTGCTTTCTCTCATCCGGAACAGGAATCTTAATTTTTCCACTGAGATATGCACCTGTTATTGACTCAGGACATGCCATTATATCCTCGGCTGTTCCCTGTGCAACAACATATCCACCATTAGAGCCAGCTCCTGGACCTATATCTACAATATGGTCTGCCGCAAACATTGTGTCCTCGTCATGTTCAACAACAAGAAGCGTATTGCCCAAATCACGCAATCTCTTAAGTGTTGCGATAAGCTTATCGTTATCTCTCTGATGTAAACCTATACTAGGTTCATCCAGTATATAAGCCACGCCCATAAGACCTGAGCCTATCTGGGTTGCAAGTCTTATACGCTGAGCCTCGCCTCCTGACAATGTTCCCGTAGCTCTTGATAAAGACAGATAATCAAGACCTACATTAATCAGAAATCCTAATCTCGCCTTTATCTCCTTCAATATCTGAGCACCTATAATCTGCTGTCTATAGTCAAGCTCAAGCTCATTCATAAACTTATTGAGCTTGACTATAGACATCTCTGTTATATCTGATATATTCTTATTGCCAACTGTAACTGCAAGTGAGCTAGGCTTAAGCCTCTTGCCATGACATTCCTCACAAGGAATAGTTGTCATGTATTCCTCGTACTCTTCCTTGATTGTCTCAGCAGAGGTCTCTCTGTATCTTCTCTGAACATTCTTAATCAAGCCCTCAAAGTCAACCATATACTCTCCGCCACCACGGCTTCCCTGATAGAATACGCGGATTCTTCTGCCACCTGTTCCGTATAATATTACCTTCTTAGCCGTCTCAGGCAGTTCTCTGTACGGAACATCAAGTGAAAATCCATACTCCTTAGATAATGCCTCAAGGCAAGCATGAGTATAGCTCTTCTTGTCTCCACTTGACTGCCATCCGATTACTGATATTGCACCCTCATTAAGACTTAGGGATGTGTCCGGAATCATCAGGTCAACATCAAATTCACTTCTAAATCCAAGACCTGTACAGCATGGACATGCACCAAATGGATTGTTGAAGGAAAAGCTTCTAGGCTCAATCTCATCTATGCTTATTCCACAATCAGGGCAGGAAAAACTATCAGAAAACTTAAGCTCCTCCCCTCCAATTACATCAACCTTCACAAGTCCCTCTGCCATCTTAAGCACTGTCTCTATAGAATCTGTAAGTCTCTTCTCTATTCCCGGCTTAACAGCCAGTCTGTCAACTACTATATCTATGTTATGCTTCTTATTCTTATCAAGACTTATCTCCTCGGAGAGTTCATACATGCTTCCATCAATTATAGCTCGTACAAATCCACTTCTCTTAGCCTGTTCGAGCAGCTTGACATGTTCACCTTTTCTACCCCTTACAACAGGAGCTAAAAGCTGAAACTTTGTTTTCTCTGGAAGGAGCATAAGCTCATCAACTATCTGGTCAACTGTCTGTCGCATAATCTCCTTACCACATTTCGGACAATGGGGAATACCAATCCTTGCATACAATAATCTCAGATAATCATATATCTCAGTTACCGTACCGACTGTAGAACGTGGATTTCTGTTGGTTGACTTCTGATCTATAGATATAGATGGCGATAATCCTTCTATCTTATCTACATCCGGTTTGTCAGCAAGCCCTAAGAACTGCCTTGCATACGACGATAAAGATTCCATATATTTTCTCTGTCCCTCAGCAAATATTGTGTCAAATGCCAAGGACGACTTACCAGAACCAGATAATCCTGTCAAAACTACAAACTGATCTCTCGGAATCTTAATGTCAATGTTCTTCAGATTGTGCTCCCTTGCACCCTTAATTGTAATATACTTATGCTCACTCATTGTTACTCTCCAATATCTCTATGCCACTATCTTATCTGTCAAAATATTAAGCCTTTATCTTATCTGCATATTTCTTAACGTTACTTTTTATCATATCCTCTATCTCTGCTAAGCTAATCTTGTCCTTTCTATCAAGACATATTGCAGCCGCAGCCACACCAGCTATAAACACAATAATCATAGAGAATACACACATACGTTTTTTTCTCTTTCTGCACTTCTCCTGTTCATACAGGATGATATCTTCCTCCTCAAGCACCTCCTCAACATCCTCCATAGGGATGTCACATCTCATTGAAATCTCTGCTACTAAATCATCTCTTACCATACCTTTTTTCCTCCTTAAAATATTATATATAGTATACATCAATTTAGTTATCATAATCACGCAATTTTATTTTTAAATCCTTCAACTCATCTCTAAGCACAGCAGCCTCTTCAAAATTGAGTTCTGATGCTGCCTTATTCATTCTCTTAGTAAGTCTTGCAATCTCCTCCTTAAGCTCCTTCTTAGACATAGACTCAGGATCCTTGGCATATCTTCCACCCTTCTTCTTAGGTGCAGAATCACCGTCAGCCTCCATGGAAATTACATCACGAATCTCCTTTCTTATAGTCTGAGGGATAATTCCATGCTCCTTATTATAAGCATCCTGAATACTCCTACGTCTGTTAGTCTCATCAATAGCATGGCGCATTGAATCAGTTACAACATCCGCATACATGATTACATGTCCCTCTGAGTTACGGGCTGCACGACCTATAGTCTGAACAAGTGAGGTCTCAGAACGAAGGAATCCCTCCTTATCAGCATCAAGAATGGCAACCAATGTAATCTCCGGTATATCCAATCCCTCACGAAGAAGATTTATTCCGACAAGAACATCAAATACACCCATCCTCAAATCTCTCACTATCTCAATACGCTCCAGCGTGTCGATATCTGAGTGCAGATACTTAACCTTAATATCCAACTGCCTCATATAATCCGTCAAGTCCTCAGCCATCCTCTTAGTAAGAGTTGTGACAAGAACCTTATTGCCCTTCTCAGTCTCCTTGTTGACCTCCGCAATCAAATCATCAACCTGACCTGTTACAGGGCGGACACTTACAGGCGGATCTAAAAGTCCTGTAGGACGAATAATCTGCTCCTCCCTGTTCTCCTCATGTTTCTGCTCATAATCAGATGGTGTGGCAGATACATAAAGAATCTTATCAACCCTCTCCTCAAATTCCTCGAAATTAAGTGGTCTGTTGTCAAGGGCTGACGGAAGTCTGAAGCCATAGTCTACAAGTGTCTGCTTTCTTGAACGGTCACCTGCATACATACCTCTTATCTGTGGCAATGTTATATGTGACTCATCTATAATAATAAGATAATCTCCATCAAAAAACTTAAGCAGAGTATTAGGTGTAGCACCGGGTTCAAGACCTGCCATAACACGGGAATAATTCTCTATTCCAGAGCAAAAACCAGTCTCCTTAAGCATCTCCATATCAAAATCAGTACGCTCCTTGATTCGCTGTGCCTCAAGAAGCTTATCATTCTCCTTAAAATATCTCACACGCTCATCAAGCTCTATCTCTATCTCTCCTATAGCACGCTCCAGCTTATCCGGAGCAACAACATAATGAGATGCCGGGAAAATACATGCAAACGAGAGATTTCTCTTAATCTCCCCTGTGAGTGGATCAAACTCCACTATTCTGTCTATCTCATCTCCAAAAAATTCTATACGAAGTCCATTCTCAAATGTGGATACGGGAAGAACGTCTACAACATCACCCTTAACGCGAAATGTACCTCTTGTAAAGTCCATCTCATTTCTAGTGTATTGTATATCTACAAGCTGTCTTATAACATCATCTCTGTCCTTAGTCATACCAGGTCGAAGTGCCATCATCATAGCCTTGTATTCTTCAGGATCTCCCAAGCCATAGATACACGATACAGACGATACAACTATAACATCCTTACGCTCAATAAGTGCAGAAGTAGCACTATGTCTCATCTTATCTATCTCATCATTGATAGCTGAGTCCTTAGCTATATAAGTGTCAGTAGATGGCACATATGCTTCCGGCTGATAGTAATCATAATAGCTTACAAAATACTCAACCGCATTATGTGGAAAGAATGACTTAAATTCACTATATAGCTGTGCAGCAAGTGTCTTATTATGAGATATAATAAGTGTTGGTTTGTTAAGCCTGGCAATTACATTAGCCATAGTGAAGGTCTTACCAGAACCCGTTACTCCGAGCAAGGTCTGTTGTTTCTTACCCTCGTGAAAAGCCTTAACCAATCCATCTATAGCCTGTGGCTGGTCACCAG
>Ga0129311_1002715_pt1 | contig 10258 bp, 5 predicted proteins | sample Go1ome_FD_94435 | JGI IMG/M metagenome (GOLD analysis project Ga0129311, IMG submission 94435) | Western lowland gorrila individual fecal microbial communities from Wisconsin, USA - Go1022B metagenome | ecosystem: Host-associated > Mammals > Digestive system > Large intestine > Fecal | place... | reverse complement strand
CCCTGCAGAGCAGAGACAGCGCCCTCGGCCATGCCGTCGTTGTTGCAGATGATCAGCTCGACCATGTTGCCGTTGGCCTCGGAGTACTCGGGCAGGATGGTGGCCATGTAGTCGTTAGCGGCCTGAGCGGACCACTTGCCGCCCTGGTCGACCAGGTACTTGTCGGTAGCGGAGGCGTTGTAGTAAGCCAGCTCGGGCTTGCCGGCGGCGGTCAGGACAGCGTTGGCGTCCTCTACGCCGTACTGGGTGCGGGCCTCGGCCTCAGCGTTGCCCTCCTGGCCCTTGAACATCACGTAGGAGATGACGCCGTCACCGTTCAGGTCCACGGCATCGTAGTTCTCCAGCAGGTAATCGCCGATCAGCTTGCCCTGCATGTGGCCGGCCTCGGGAGCGTCGGTGCCCACGAAGGCGCACTTCTCGTAGCTGTTCACCACGTCGTTGGAAACCTCGCGGTTGAAGAAGATAATGGGGATGCCGGCGGTCTTAGCGGCCTCGACGGCGTTCTGAGCGGCATCGGGAGAGGAGGTCTCCACAATGTTGACGATCAGCAGATTGGCGCCGTTGGCGATGGCGGTGTTGATCTGGTCGGTCTGGTTGGCCTGGTTGCCGGCGCCGTCATAGTTGTTGTAGGTGATGCCCAGTTCCTTCAGCTGGGTGTCCATGGAGTTGCGGACGCTGGAGATGTACACATCAGAGAAGTCATAGTAGAACACGCCGGCGTTCAGGGTAGAAGTCTGGCTGCTCTGAGAGCCGGAGTTGGAGCCGGGCTGCTTGGGGTCGTCCTTCTTGCCGCAGCCGGCCAGCAGGCCCAGCATCATAGCGGCGGACAGAAGAATGGCAAGTGTCTTTTTCATCTTATGTTCCTCCTTCAAAAATCATCGGTCATTCAGTCAGGGCGAATTTGTTTACCCTGCCATTATGGGTTTATTATATCGGCTCTATTAACAAAAAGCGATAGAAAAAACTTCGTTAATATAGGAAAAAACTCCTGAGGCGCTGTCCGGCTGCCGGGATTGCCTGGAAAACGGCGGGGGTGCCCCGGGCGGAAGCCGCTCTGCCCCAAGGGTTTCTCCGTAAGAGAAGGGGGAAGATTCGGGAAAAAGAAAGGGAGAAGTGGGTTTACTTCCCCTTAAAACCTGTGCTATAATGGCGCAGAAACAAGGTATGCGGCGGCGTATCCGGGAAACCGGACCGGGGGAATGGGGTGAAAAGCCCCGCGAGCGGGTCACTGTGAAGCTCCTTTGGGGAGATAAGTCAGAATGCCCGGGCCGCTGCATCGCGCTCCTGCCCAAGCCGGGAGATGCACAGACCGCAGGGATACTGTGTCCTTTTTGCGTCTGCGCTGTCCGGAGTTGGGCGGGTGCGGACGCTTTTTTGCGGTTGTGCGCAAATTGATGCCGCGCAGAACCGGATCGTAAAGGAGGAAAAACATGAAAAAGCGCGCATTATCCATGCTGATGGCCGTGTTGATGGTCGTTGGCCTGCTGCCTGCCACGGCCCGGGCGGCGGGGGAAACGGAGAACACTGATGAAGTAGAAATCGCATTAAGTGACTGTGAGGTTATAGGCACTTATAATGAGGACTACGAAGCTTATCTCTTTGATGGTACGATTCCCAAAGGAACGACCACAATTTCTTTTGTCGATTTTAAGAATAGTATGTCCGATGAGTATTCCATGATTGCGTCTATGATTGGAAATTCTTTGGTGATGGGCACCTACAAAGCGCCAATTACGCAAGGCTACGCTATGGATGCAACAGATAAGGATTGGAACTTTAAGAGCGAATATTCTAATTATGATTTTTCTGACTGCAATGCGTATTGGATTTCCGATGATAAGTACGACACGTACTATATTATCGTGAATCTTCCCGAAGATTTTTATGACGTACCGGTTGAAGCTGATTTCACTGCCACGGTCAACGGCGGCGAGGCCCTGCCCTACACGGTGGGAAAAGATGCCTATTCTTACACTAATGATTATACCAAAGTCACGACGACGGTAGATTTATATACGGTGCAGATCCCTGTGGGGACTACTCAGGTGGACCTGAGTTACGACAATGCACACCTGACCTATAACTATCATGGAGAGGGCAAAAAGCCGGTTTCTGTGACGGATAACGATTATCTCAGCGGTTGGGTCAGCGATTATACGGCAGGAAGCACCGAAGTTAAAGTACCTGTGGACTATGTATCCAATGGCGGTAAGTCTGATGGCTTGATTGACTATATTCAGGTGCAGAAAACATATAATGCAGATTGGAGCGGCGGCGAGCTGCTGTATGCCATTACCTTCGAGTATGTTGCGCCTTTTACTGCCGCCAGTGATGGCTCTCCCTTGAATATTACTGAACTGAACGAGACCGGATACAATTACTCTTACGGTTGGCCTGTCGTTACTGCTAACGGCCCCTTGTACACTGTTACGGTTCCCAAGACGGCCAAGAGTGTGGAGCTTAGCTTCCCGGATAAGCAGATCGTCTATAACTACAACGGAAGTGGCAGTTATCTGTGCGACTATTCCAGCGTGAACTGGTTGACCGGGACAAAAGAACTGAACGGCGTACTGTTGGATGCGAACGGAGATGGACAGCTGGATTATATTCAGATTCAAAAGCCCTACGCTGACGGCGGAGCCAGCGGCGGCGAGTTCGTCTGTGCCGTCAAGTTTGTTTATCCCGACGGCACCACCGGAACTCCGTCTCCTGTCACTCCCAGCGGGGAAGTGAGCTTTACCGACCTAATCAACGGCATCGCTTCCGCTTATGCGGCCAACGGTGCAGGCAGAGGTGACAACACTGCCTGGATCACGGCGGATATGGCCATCTTTGCCGATACTTATCCTGCCACGAGCTATAAGTTTACCAAGGAGCAGAAGCAGGATATCGTCAACTACCTGATCAATGCGACAGCCAACGAGAACCCAAAGGCCAGCGACCTGGCCAAGTCAATCATTGCGCTAATATCCATGGGCTATGATCCCAATGATCTGACCTCTGCGGATGGGGTGACATTCAGTGCTGTGGACAAGCTGGTGACCATGATTAACGACGACAGCAACACCGCCGTGACCAACGTCTATACCTTGCCCTTTGAACTGATCGCCCTCAAGCAGTATGGAAACCGCTATGATAGTGCAGTGGCCAAGCTGAGACAGTCTGCACTGGACCAGGCCATGGAGAAAGGCGGCTGGGGCTATGTCTATGAAGGCAATACCTATTTTGATGCCGACGCGACTTCTTTCATGCTCCAGGCCCTGGCCCCCTATTATTACAATGTCAAGGGATTTGAAGATATCACGAGTGCCATCAATAAAAGCAAGGGTGCGCTGATTCGGAATCTTACTTTCAATGATTCTGGCGCTGTGGTTTCTTACGGAAGTCCTTCTACGGAGAGCACAGCCCAGCTGATCCTTGCGCTGACGGCCATGGGGGAGGACCCCAAGGACAATTTCCTGAACAAGGACCTGACAAAGGGCCTGATGTCCGTGGCGGACGGCTCCGGGAAGGGTTTCCAGTATAGCGGTGCACTGAATGCGATTTCTACCGAGCAGGGCTTCCGCAGTATGTTGGCTATCGCAAACGCTGAGAGCGGAACGAAGTATTACTTTTATGATTTTGATACGGACAATCTGACCTCCGCTGCTTCTACTACATGGGCCCAGAATGCCGCCGTTTCCGTCAAGACCATCCCCGAAGATGCCGCTGTGGTGGTGAAGAGCGGGGAGACCGAGGTGGCTGCGGACAAGGTCCACGGCGCCTACGACCTCCCCGCCGGCGCCTACACCTACACCGTCTCCAAGGACGGCTATGTGACCAAGACCGGCAGCTTTACCATCACTGCGGAGCAGGCGGCCGGCCATGAGAAGCAGACCATCCATGTCTCGCTGGTCAGCGCAGGCTCCGGCTCCGGCAGCTCCTCTAAGGAGATCAAGGTGACCGTCAAGGTGATGGTGCCCCCCGCCGATCAGAACAAGCTCTATACCTATAAGCACGACGCCAAGGTATACAAAAACCTGGTGTCTGACGGCGAAAATGCGGTAACGGTTTCTTCCGGCACCTCCGTCCGGGACGCCATGGTTCTGGTGCTGGATGCCAATCATATCAGCTACCATGAAAAGTCTGACGGCTATTTCCCCACCATTGGCGGTTTGGAGGAGACGGAACGCGGCGAAAATTCCGGCTGGATGTTTATGGTGAATGGGTCTATGTCCACGGTTTCTGCCAAGGACTATGATCTGACCCGAAACAGCACGATCGTCTGGTTCTATACAGACGACTATACCAACGACTACGGGTCCGAGAGCTGGAGCGACGGCGGAAGCAGCTCCAAGCCTGCGGAAAATCAGACCTTCCCCTTCCTGGACGTGGTGGACACCTCCTGGTACTACGCGGCGGTGAAGTACGCCTATGAGCACAAGCTGTTCGGCGGCACCAGCGCCACCGAATTCTCCCCGGAGGCCACAATGACCCGGGGCATGGCGGCCACCATTCTGTACAGCCTGGAGGGCAGCCCCGCGGTGTCCGCCAAGAGCCCCTTCTCCGATGTGGCCGACGGCCAGTGGTACGCCAAGGCCGTGACCTGGGCGGAGGAGAATGGCATCGTCGGCGGGATCGACAGCGAAAGCTTTGCTCCGGAGGCGGGCGTCACCCGGGAGCAGCTGGCGGCCATTCTCTACCGCTACGCCCAGTACAAGAAGTACAGTGTCTCTGCGGGGGAGGACACCAACATCCTCAGCTACGAAGATGCCCTTCAGATCAGCCCCTACGCAGTTTCTGCCATCCAGTGGGCCTGCGGCTCCGGCCTGATGACGGGCCGCACCCAGACCGCACTGGCCCCTGTGGGCACGGTCACCCGGGCTGAGGTGGCGGTGATGCTCCAGCGATTCTGCGAGAAAAACATCAAGTAAACCGGCCTGATATTCCCGCCGCAGGGCGGGAGAAGGCGAACAGAACCTATGTCCCGCCGCCCTTTTCGGGGCGGCGGGCATTGGGCTATTCAGAGGGAGTCCGTTATGAACATCAAACAACGTATTTTGGGCCTGAGTCTGGCCCTTTCTCTGGCTGTTGGCCTGTGCGCCCCCGCCCGGGCCGCCGATACCAGAGCGGAGCAGAGCTATGAAAAGGCGGCGGCCTTTACGGTGAAAACTCTGCAAGCTCCTCAGGTATCCAGCGTCGGGGGAGAGTGGGCGGTTTTGGGCCTGCGCCGGGGCGGCGCGGAGGTGCCGGAGGATTATTATGACCGCTACTATGCCGCGGTGGAGCGGCTGGTGGAGGAAAAGGACGGGGTGCTCCACGCCCGGAAGTACACGGAGTACAGCCGGGTGATTCTGGCGGTTACGGCGCTGGGAAAGGATGCCCGGAATGTGGCGGGCTACGATCTGACCCTGCCTCTGGGGGACTTTGATAAAACGGCTTGGCAGGGGCTGAACGGCCCCATCTGGGCGCTGATCGCTCTGGACAGCGGGGATTACCCCGTCCCCGCAAACCCTGAGGCCAAGACTCAGGCCACCCGGCAGATGTATGTGGACTGCATCCTGTCCCGGCAGCTGGAAAACGGGGCCTGGAGCCTGTCCGGGAGCGGAGACACCGACCTGACCGCTATGGCGCTGACCGCCTTGGCCCGTTATCGGCAGCAGGAGAAGGTGCAGACTGCGTTGGACCGGGCGTTGGACTGGCTGTCCGCCCAGCAGAATGGGGATGGAGGGTTCTCTGCCGCAGGCATAGCCACCGCGGAGAGCTGCGCCCAGGTGCTTGGCGCCCTGTGCGAGCTGAAGATCGAGCCCACGGACAGCCGCTTTGTAAAGAACGGACATACGGTGCTGGATGCCCTGCTGTCCTATCAGCAGAGAGACGGCAGCTTTGCCCATGTGCAGGGCGGAGGCAGCAACCAGATGGCCACAGAGCAGGCCATGTGCGCTCTGGCGGCGCGGCTCCGGGCGGAGAGAGGACAGAGCGGGCTGTACCGCATGGAGGGGGCCGGCGCGGCCCCCCGCGTGGGGGAGCAGGCGGTGCAGACCGCAGCGGCTGCTGCGGCTGCGGTGCTGATGCTTCCGTGGGCGCCGGCGCTGATCGCCCTGAGAAACGGAGCGTTTTGACCGGAAGGAGAGATCGCCATGAAGAAACGACGGATCATAGGCGCGGCGGCCGCTCTGGCGGTGCTGTTTTTGCTGGGGAGCTGCATGGCGCGCCCGCAGGAGCAGCTGCCCGTACACCCGCAGGAAAACAGCGCGGCCGACGGCTTGCCGGCGGACAGCCGGGGAGATCTGTCTGCGGCGGATGGTTCTGCTTCAGAGCAATCCCCGGAACCCGCTGGCAGCGATGCGCCCATCCGTAGGGAGCCGGAGAAGGAAGAGAAGCCTGCGGCCGAAAAAACGCCGGAGAAAGCCGCCCCCGCCGGGGAGCAGGGGCAGACGCAGCCCGCCGCCCCAGTGTGTACCCTCTCCATCTCCTGCGCCTCTGTTTTAGATCACATGGACCAATTAGACGGGGCAAAAAAGGACCTGATCCCGGCGGACGGCTGGCTTCTGCCCGCGGTCCAGGTGGAGTTTCAGGCGGGGGAGAGTGTGTTTGATGTACTGAAGCGGGCGTGCCGGGACAACAAGCTTCACATGGAGTTTTCCAATACCCCCGTGTATCACAGCGCCTATATTGAGGGGATCGGCAACCTGTATGAATTCGACTGCGGCGACGGTTCCGGCTGGATGTATTCCGTGAACGGCCAGTTCCCCAACTATGGCTGTTCCCAGTACAGCCTGAACGAGGGCGACACGGTGGCGTGGGTCTATACCTGCGACTACGGAGCGGACGTAGGCGGACAGTATACGGGAAACGGGGAGGTACAGGGGTGAGGGCCGGTTTTTCCCCCTGCCATCCGGCGGTAAGTTTTCTCTATTTTGCGCTGGTGATCGGATTTTCTATGGTGCTGACCCATCCGGCCTGCCTGATGATCTCCCTGTGCGGGGCGGCGGCCTGCCTGATCGCCCAGCGGGGGTGGAGAGGGGCCGCCGGGACCCTGTGGTATGTGCTGCCCGTGGTGCTGCTGGCGACGGTGGTCAACCCGGCCTTCAGCCATCGGGGGGCTACGGTGCTGGCCTATCTGCCCTCCGGAAACCCGCTGACGCTGGAGAGCATTGCCTATGGTGTTGGGGCCGGAGCTATGCTGGCGGCTGTGCTGCTGTGGTTTTCCTGTTTTTCTCAGGTGATGACGACAGACCAGCTGGTCTATTTGTTCGGCCGGATCATTCCGGCCCTGGCGCTGGTGCTCAGTATGACCCTGCGCTTTGTCCCCCGCTTTGCCCGGCAGCTGCGCAAGGTGAGCCAGGCCCAGCAGAGCCTGGGACAGGACGGGGAGGAAAACGGGCGCTGGGGTAAGGTCCGCCGGGCGGTCGCGGCCCTGTCCGTTGTGGTCACCTGGGCCCTGGAAAACGCCGTGGACACAGCGGATTCCATGCGGGCCCGGGGCTATGGCCTGCCCGGCCGGACTGCATTTTCTATTTATCGTATGGAGCGCCGGGACGTCTGGGCGCTCATCTGGTTGGTACTGTGCGGGCTGACCCTGCTGATCGGCAGCGTGTTGGGCGGACTGTCTTGGCGGTACTACCCCATGCTGCAGGGGGGCAGGACCCCGGCCCTGACCGCGATCCTGCTGTTGACAGAGCTGGCACTCTGCCTGCTCCCGGCGATACTGCACTGGAAGGAGGAGCGTGCGTGGAGACGTTCCAGATCAGCCAACTGAGCTTTACTTACCCCGGTCAGGCGCGCCCCGCGCTGGAGCATATCTCTCTGTGCGTGGAGGAAGGCGCCTTTCTGGTGCTGTGCGGGCAGTCCGGCTGCGGAAAGACAACGCTGCTGCGCCAGCTCAAGCCGGCCCTGACGCCCCATGGGACGCAGGCGGGAGAGATCCTGTTTCAGGGGCGCCCGCTTCGGGACCTCGGCCCCAGACAGCAGAGCGGGGACATCGGCTTTGTGATGCAGTCCCCGGACAATCAGTTGGTGACGGACAAGGTGTGGCACGAGCTGGCCTTCGGCCTGGAGAGTCTGGGGCTGGACACGCCGACGATCCGCCGCCGGGTGGCGGAGATGGCCGGCTTTTTCGGGATCGAGAGCTGGTTCCACCGGGACGTGGCAGAGCTGTCCGGGGGACAGAAGCAGCTGCTGAACCTGGCGGCCGTTATGGTCATGCAGCCCAAGGTGCTGCTGCTGGACGAGCCCACCAGCCAGCTGGACCCCATTGCGGCGGAGGAGTTCCTGTCCGTTCTGGGCCGCATCAATCGGGATCTGGGCACTACGGTGATCCTGAGTGAGCACCGGCTGGAGGAGGCGCTCCCCCTGGCCACCGCCGCAGCCGTGCTGGATGGCGGGCGGCTTCTGGCCGCCGGGCCGCCCCGACAGGTGGGGCAGACGCTGAAAGACCTGAAGCACCCCATGTTCCGGGCGCTGCCCGCGCCCGCGCGGATCTGGGCGGCGGTGGACAGCGACACCCCCTGTCCGTTTACCGTGCGGGAGGGGCGGAACTGGCTGAGTGACTTTTCCCATGAGAACGTCCTGCGGCCCCTGCCGCCGGAGAAGGAGCGGCAGTTCGATGAGATCCCCGCGCTGGAGGCGCGGGAGCTGTGGTTCCGGTATGAGAAGGAGGGGCCGGATGTTCTGCGCGGGTTGTCCCTGACGGTGGGGCCGGGGGAGTTTCTGGCCCTGCTGGGGGGTAACGGAGCGGGCAAATCCACCGCCCTGAGCTTGATGGCGGGGGTGAACAGGCCCCAGCGGGGGACGATAGAGCGCCGCGGCCGCTTGGCCCTGCTGCCCCAGGACCCCCAGACCCTGTTTTTAAAAAAGACGGTGCGGGAGGACCTGATGGCAATGGCTCCGGAGGCCGTCGAGCTGGAGCGGGTGGCCGCCTTGTGCCGCCTGGAGGGGCTGCTGGATCGGCACCCCTATGATCTTTCCGGCGGGGAGCAGCAGCGGGCTGCCCTGGCCAAAGTGCTGCTGTGCCGCCCCCGGATCCTGCTGCTGGACGAGCCCACAAAGGGCCTGGACACCGCCTTTCAGGATGAACTGGCCCAGATCCTGGCCCAGCTGCTGGAACAGAATGTGGCGGTGGTCATGGTCAGTCACGATATTGCCTTCTGCGCCCGGTATGCCCACCGGTGTATCCTGATTTTTGACGGCGCTGCCGCAGCGGAGGGCACACCGCGGCAGTTTTTCTCCGGCAACAGCTTTTACACCACGGCGGCCAGCCGCATGGCCAGGGAGGTCATCCCCCAGGCGGTGACAGCGGAGGATGTGATTTTCTGCTGCGGCGGAACCGTGCCCAAGGAACCGGAGCGTCGGCCTCCGCCGGAGCATCTTCCGGACCCGCCCGGGGAGGGGGAAAAACCGGAGCAGATGCCTCCGCCGTCCAAAAAGGCGCTGTCCCGGCGCACCCGGCTGACGGTATTTTGCCTGTTGCTGCTGGTCCCGGTGACCCTGTTTGCAGGCAGCTGCTTCTGGAAAGACCGGAATTATTATGTGATCTCCCTGCTGATCCTGCTGGAGTGTATGCTGCCCTTTTTTCTGGTGTTTGAAGGGCGAAAGCCCAGCGCCAGAGAGGTGACGGTCCTGGCCAGTTTGTGCGCCCTGGGGGTGGCCGGGCGGGCCGCCTTCTTTATGCTGCCCCAGTTCAAGCCGGTGCTGGCGCTGACGATCCTGTCCGGAGCGGCGCTGGGGGCGGAGAGCGGCTTCTTGGTGGGCGCGATGACCATGCTTGCCTCGAATATGCTGTTTTCCCAGGGACCATGGACCCCGTGGCAGATGTTTGGAATGGGGATCATCGGATTTTTAGCGGGGATCCTGTTCCGGACAGGACCCCTGCGGCCCCGGCGGAACGGCTTGTGTGTGTTTGGCGCGCTATCCGCTGTGGTTGTATACGGCGGGATCCTCAATGCCTCCTCCGCCATCCTGGCCGGGGGAGGACTGAACGGAAAGATCCTGCTGACCTACTATCTTTCAGGACTCCCCATGGACTGTGTCCACGCCTTTGCCACAGCGCTGTTTCTGTGGTTCGGGGCAGAGCCCATGCTGGAGAAGCTGGAGCGCATCAAAACCAAATACGGCTTGCTGTAAAGAAAAACAGATAAGCCAGGCTGTCGAAAAGTCCTTCCGGCCAAAGGATTCGGAGGGAAGGATAGTTGGAAAGGGAACCGTCAGGGTTCCCTTTCCTTGAAATCAACAACATTTTAACGCAGTTAAAATGTTTGCAGCTTGTCAAAAAAGTGGT
>Ga0129311_1002712_pt1 | contig 10265 bp, 11 predicted proteins | sample Go1ome_FD_94435 | JGI IMG/M metagenome (GOLD analysis project Ga0129311, IMG submission 94435) | Western lowland gorrila individual fecal microbial communities from Wisconsin, USA - Go1022B metagenome | ecosystem: Host-associated > Mammals > Digestive system > Large intestine > Fecal | place... | reverse complement strand
GGCACTCCGATCGCATACGCCAGCTTCATATACATTTGAGCATATTTCGTAATCAGTACTTGCAGCAGTTCATCTTTGTCCTGCGGCATAAATTCTCCTTTAAAAATCTCTCTGATTACAGTGCATCTTTAATCTTTTCTGCTGTCTCAGCAAGAACCTCCGGATCTTCTTTTCCCGGTTCCCATCCAGCGATCACCGGACCGCCCTCGTAGCGCGGGATCACATGTACATGGAAATGGAATACCGTCTGTCCTGCTGCTTCACCGTTATTCTGTACCAGGTTGAAGCCTGCGCAGCCCAGGGATTTCTTCATTGCGGTTCCGAGTTTCGCTCCTAACGGAAGTACTTTTGCAGCAATCTTCGGATCCAGCTCGGTAACGTCCTTAAAGTGTTCTTTCGGAAGGATCAGGGCGTGACCTTTCGCAGCCGGACCAAGGTCCAGAATTACACGGAAATCTTCATCCTCATATACAGTTGAGGAAGGAATCTCACCATTCGCGATCTTACAGAAAATACAATTACAGTCTTTCATCTTTTGATACCTCCGTCCGCCCACCGGTCTCCGGCAGGCCTATGATATAAAATTATAGCGAGCACAATGCCTATTACAAGGCCAGACAGGTGTGCGATATTGTCCACACCGGTGCTTGTATATCCTAAATACAGGGAGAAAAAGATCATGATCACAAGTTGTCTTGTATTCAGATCTTCCAACTGCCCTCTGTTGGCCGTGACCACATAAAGCAGGCCGCCGACCACTCCAAAAATTGCGCCGGACGCCCCGGCTGATACTGTCATTGTATCAGCTGTGTGCGCCATCATAGACACCCAGTTCGAGCCAATTCCGCAGAACAGGTAAAATATCAGGTACTTCACATGTCCCAGCGCCCGTTCCAGGTTGTCCCCGATCACAAACAGGACCAGCATATTGTTCATAATATGCCGGATTCCAAAATGCATAAACATCGCTGTCAAAAGCCGGTAATACTCACCGTCCTCCAGGACTGCAGGTGCAAACATCGCGCCCTTTGTATACATGAAATACGCGTCCTCCGAGGAACCGGCGATCTCCAGATACAGGAAAAACAGCACATTCAGAGCGATCAGAAGTCCATTTACATAAGCCTTCTTTCCATATCGGCTTCCCATGGGTCTCATCCTTTCTACTCTGTTATTTCATGACCCCAAGTCCTTTTGCGATGATCGTGATAAAGTCCTGGACATTCGTCACGATAGTCGTTGCGGAGAGGCTTCCGCGGTCCATCAGCTTGTTTACCACAAACTCGTCCGCATCAACAGTATAGAGATATACCGGGCGGATCGTTCCGTCCTTCATAACGCGGAATGACGGAGTCATATTACCCGTGGCAATCGTGTGAAGCATTGTAGCTAAGCAGATCACACAAGTGGCATCCCGCACCATATCGCGCATGGCGCTCTGTCCTTTATACGCGTCTCCGATGACTTCCGGCATTGGACCGTCATCGCGGATCGAACCGGTCAGAACAAACGGAACATGATTCTTCACGCATCCATAGATAATACCATTGTCAATGTGGTTATCCTCGATAAATTTCGGAATGGAACCGCTTCTGCGGACCTTATTTAGCACATCCAGGTGGTTGTAATGGCCATTTGGCTGGGATATCTGCGTGTAGATATCTTGTCCAAGTGCCGTATGCAGCAGCGCTCCCTCCAGGTCATGGGTCGCGAGCGCATTTCCCGCCATCAGGCCGTGGGCATATCCGTTATCGATCAGGGACTGCATTGCATTTCTCGCGTCATAGTCGAAAGAAAACGCCGGTCCCATGACCCAGACGATCTTTCCATGTTCTTTTTCATAGCGAAGAAGGTCCATCAGGCGGTCATAGTCTCTCGCATAGGAGGTCTCCCTGCTTCGTCCCTGGCGGAACACAAATTTATCCGCAAGCGCGTCCGCTTCAGTCTGGAATCCTGTACTGTGGACATAAATTCCCTCCTCACAGGCTTCGCTCCGTCCAAGAATAACCTTGTCACCTTTTTTGAGATTCCTGTTTTCGACTACCTCCAAATGTCCGTCCGGGCAGATCACAACGCTGGAATCCATGCGGCTCTCTTCCGCTAACACCCACTTGCCCTGGATTTTAAAATATTCCGGGAACATAGATGTGCTGTGAAAGTATTCTGGGGCAACCCCATCGATCTCCACGATTTCCCATTTCGCGTCAGGGGCCTTGATAAACTGTTCCTTTGAAAAATCGGGCTGATGATATTCTGGCATCTGAAAAGCCATAATACCCCTCCTTTCATCATTGATGGATATATCATAGACCAAATGTCAGAAAAACACCACCCCTGTTTTGTATTTTTACTTTCTCTTTAACGGAACTTTTACCCAGGAGATCCTACAAAAAACGGTATCTCTGATCCGCAAAAGAGAGCATTTCCCCTGGTTCTATATGAATACTCTCATTTGTCTCCAGGAACCGCCCATTTACACTGGTTCCATTCGTTGAATTGAGATCCGTGATCATATATCCGTCCTTATCTTCTTCGATTTTCGCGTGGATCCGGCTGATCTGAGGCAGATTCAGGCAGAAATCCGAGATTTCCCGGTTCTTTCCAATAATAAACGGGAAATATCGGACCAGGACGTCCTCGCCCCCGTTTTCCGGGACGAGACGTCTTGTCGCCGGGTATATCTGTCTTCCTGTAAGAAGCACCGTCTGCATTTCATCAGATTCTCTTTGTCTTACATCAGTTCTTAAGTCATTAGGATCAGTATAAATGCCATTTTCATTATTTTCTGCAGCTCCCCACACTTCCGCCATATCTCTCCGGTATTCAATTTCGTCCGGCATTCCTCCGCGCTCCCTGTCCTCTTCTTCCCGGAACTCAATTTCCCAGTCCTCTTCTGTTTCCCCGGTCTCTTCTTCATCTTTTCTCACACGAAAGAATATCACGCCGGCCATCAGCACACCTTCCGACGCAAGGATTCCCCATTTCCATTCCAGAATCTGATCGATTCCGACAATAAAGTAAACCGCCGTCGGAACAGCTGCCATCAAAACCGCAAGCAGCACTGAAAACAAGTTTTTCCCGTGCTTCAGCCCTTTCTCCTCTGCCAGTTCTTCTGTCTCGCCTGAAGGATCCGTTTTCTTGATCTCAGAATATTCTGATCCATTTTGCTTTTCTCCCTGGTGCCACGGCAGCTCTCCTGCTGCCCCTGTCCCATATTCCCTGACCATTTTTCTCTCTGTTTCATATAACTTTTCCTTTCCAGTGTTTTCCCCGGAGTTATCTTCTTTCCCGTCTCTTTCTCCCGCCCGCAGACATTTTTCCAGATCCCGGATCCCCAGATTTTCCTTTTCTCCTGCCCGAAACAGGGCGAATGCCAGAAATACCGCGTCTCCGTCTGTGTGATCCACATGGTCCAGAATATACCTTGCCAGTTTCCGGAAACTCTCCTCAAACTGACTGCCACTCCCCGGCAGAAGGCAGAAATTTGCTTTCAGGTCATCAGGATCCACATAGATCATATCCGGTTCCAGACAAAGCTGGTCCCCGTCCATCAGGAACCTTTCCAATGCCGTCATGGTGACAATCAGATCACTGGTGATCTGCCGGATCTCCTTTGCCTTAAATGACCTGTATTCCATCATTCTAGCTAACGACTGTCTCGACGTGATATTAAAATACAGGAATGTCTCCCCATCGATCCGCTTTTCCTGAAACGGCAGAAGTCCGTTGATCCTGTTTTCCGACAGCATCCGCAGCGCATAAGATCCCCCGATCTCTTTTTCCAGGTGCAGCACCATGTAATTTCGGTTCATTTCTCGTTTAAATTCTGTTTTCATCAGTCATCGATCCTGTCTTTTATTTTCTTCAAGGCGTCCTGCTGCCGCAGAAAAGTCTCCGGGTGGATATCCGCCCGCTCTATATGAAGACTCCAATCCCCCGCCGCCGCGTCACCTTCTGCCGTCAGCGCTCCTAGATTCAGATGAACCTCATATGCTCCCAGATAAAGCCTTGGGTTCCCCATCTGGCTTCCTTCCTGCTCAAAAGAATCTATCGTCTTTTTCTCATTGACGTTATTCCTGGCCCGCTCCAGTGTTTCCTCCAGGATCATACTACCAGTCACCGTATCATGGACCGTGTAGGCATACCGGATAAACGCCGCCAGGGATAGTAAGACCACAGAAAGAATTATGGAGGCCTCTACCGTTATGCTGGCGCTGTAATATTTCTTTATGCAAGTCGTCTTTCTCATATCATCCTCATAAGCACCATCCACAGTGCCGCAGGTAAAAGAAACGGCAAAAAGGGCAGCCGCAGTTTTCGGATACTTTCCCTTCCAGTTCCGATCTGCGCGCCGACCATTATCGCAAGCCCAAATATTCCGCAGAAAATCTGCCCGGAGATCAATAACATCACACACTCCTGCCACCCAAGGAAAAATCCGGATACAATAAAAAACCAACCGTCGCCCTCACCGAGAAGTCCCCTTGTCAACAGCCCAATCAGCAAAAGCGTAATTCCAGGAATCATTGCCAGAACGATCTCCCCCGGAAGCCGTTCCTTCCATATGCAGATTATGATCCCCGCCGCCGCTCCGCCTGCCAGTACCTCCAGTCTGATGCTTCTCGTTCGGAGATCCTGCCAGGCCGCAATTCCTAAAAAAACAAAAAACAGATTCATTCTGTCTCCCCCTTTTTCCTCTCGCAGTATGAACACAATCCCAGATGTTCCGCCTCACCTTTCGGTACTTCCCGCACATAGGACATCATAGACCTGCAATTTTTATCGTAGTGATAGTGCTCGCCTGCCGTCGTGATATAGACGGTCTCCGATCCATCTCCCTTTTTCCCACAGACAGAACAGGCTGTCCGCTTTTCTCCGGGACCCCTGCCGTTTTCTGCCTCAGATCTTGTGACAGTCATGTACTCATTCGAAATATAATGGCAGTCCCGGAACAGGTGATATCTCCCCATTCCGGCTCCTACATAGACCATCTCCGTCTGCTCGTCCCCATCACTATCTCGATAAGCCCCGTCTCCCTTTAATTTCCCGGGAATTCCGATCCAGGACCTCCGTTTCACAGCCACAGTCTCCGTCTGTTTTCCCAGAACTGCCTCAAAAAACGGAATCTCCTCCTGATACTCCGCCACAAACTCGATCTCACCGTTTTCTCTATATACATCTGCCTTTTTCACCGTCACATGATCCACGTACTGACCGGCTCTTCCCCGGATCCAAAGAGCTGCCGCAGCGTCCGTGCAGAATGCCGGCAGCTCTTTGTCTCCGGTTTCCACCGCCTCTGCCAAGATCCCATATTGACTGATCTCCTCGCCAATCCGCTCCATGGCAGTCTGAACCTTTCTCTGCCTGTCAAGCCAGGTGACTGGTTGGAGAAGTGCCAGAAAGAAAAACAGGGTGAGCGGAAGGACAAGCGCAGCTTCCACTGTCATGGAGGCCGGGAGTGAGGAGGCGCATGGATGCGCTCTCCTTGCCAGCAGGGGATCATGTACTTGGAGAGACATCTTTGACCTATAAGAATGGCATTGCTTATTCATTTTATTAAAACCGGCAAAGAAGAGCACAGCCATACACCTCCTTTATCTAAATTAAATGTAACTACTCAGTACCTTCATAGTTACAATCAGGAATCTATTCCAGATCGGCTGCGCCGATGGGATTTTTGCCTTCCCGATTATGTTTTCTTACAGTCAGCGAAGCAAGTGCGCAGACCTGCTTATAGTCAGATGATGGGGCTGTTTTCACAGCATTAATACGATCCCGCTGCATACACAGTTCCCTTATATTCCTCTTTCTGAAAAAACATATGCTTCTGCAAAACCTCCGCCTCGATCTCAATCTGGTATGCGCAGTTCGCCGCTGAGAAATCCGCCTGTTCCGTCCGGATATTCCACTGGATCAGATCCATCATCCGGAAATTTCTTGTTTTCCGGTCCATAAGAAAGATCAAGCAGCTTAAATACTCCGTATATGTTCTTCCATCCCCGGAGCTTTCTCCTGTCTCCTTCAAAAACGACTGATCCAACAGCCCGGAAAGACAGGTCTTCCAGGTTCCTTCTGTCTTCCAGAACGGTATCTTTCCGCCCGCCAACAGTGTTTTTACATCCAGCACCGCCTCCCCGAACGCCCACAGCGTCAGGATAAAAAAGGACAACGCCATCTGCGCTGGTACGATTCCCACCGACACTGCTGCCGCCAGGGCATCCGCCTCCGCCTTTTTATCCGGGGAATTCAGCAAAAACAGTAAGTTCATTGCTCCTCTGAGTGTAAGTACCTGGTTCACAGCATCCTTTAAGTTTTCCCGGTCCGATTTCTTCCCTGCGAGAAGATATTCCATCTCATATCGCAATACCGATGGTTCTGATCCATTTTCTTTTAAGAATGAAGAGAAATACAACGGAACATATGCATTTACAGCCAACTGTCTCGGTGCTGCCTCCAAAATCCCGTTTCCCTCTGCGTCTGAGCTTCCCGTATCATTCTGATATTTCGACGCGGACGGGATTCCTTTTAAGGAAACAGCATTCTGCGAGATCGCCGTTCCGGCAGGAAAAACAATATCCAGCAGTTCTTTGTCAAAAAGTTCCTCCAGGCGGTCCAATGCAGCCACTTTCTTCTTATCCTTCGGCCCAGAATCCACTGACTCTAAGTTCTCCATCTCCTCCACGCACTGACTGATCTGCTCCCATTCTGTTTCTTCCTCCTCTTCATCCTCCGCATCTGATTCCATATCGAGAAGCCCGCATGCCTCCTCCAGAAGCTCCAGATTCCGCTCGGTTTGCGTTTCCATCTGCAGATATCCCGCAAGCCGCTTCTTTGCGCTTTTGATCACCTCATTACATGTAGATATTTCCTGTCCCAATGTCCCGGACGCCGTCTCATCTTCCAGCTGTCCGGAATCCATTTTTTTGTTCTCTGTTTCCAGGCGCTCCATTTCCTTCTGAAACTTTTTTACCAGCCCCGGAAATCCTTTTAGTTCCCGCTTTAAAACAGCCGCGTGCCTCTTAAACGCAGCCGCTCTCTCTTCATCTACCGCATCGCAAAGCTTTTCCCGCGTTTCTTCTATCGTCTTCAGTGACTTTTCAACCGCCTGCCCCGCCTTTTCCAGCCTGCGCACCGAACGCCCGGATCCGCAGCAGGAATCATACAGAGTCTGGAAGTCTCCCGCTTTCTTTACCTGCTCCGCCTCCTTCAAAAGCCCGCTTCCGGACACTGCAAGCTCCGGGAGACGGTACTTCATATAGGCAGCGATCTCCTCCTCAAGCCACCTCCCGTTCTCATCCACCATACGGGACATTCCGGAGAGTGTTACGTTTTCCCGTCTTGCCGGATACATATTTGCCTGTTCCAGATAGAAATCGAGATAGCGGCCGAAAGTCTCCTTGATCGCCGCCTCCGATTCATATTCCAGGAATAGGAGCTGATAACGATCCCATAAATTCCGGTTATAGTAACTCATCACCGATGACACCGCCGAATCCGATGCCATCCGAAGATACAGTCTCGCTCCCGCCGTTCTTGCCGATTCCACAAGTCCCAGGACAAGTGCCAGCACACATATCAGTGTCAGGCTCAGAAAAACTGTAATCTCTCCCCGGTACCTCATCTAATATACCTCTTTCGCCTGTTTGTTGATCTCCGTAAAGATTGCTGTCAAAAGCTTGTTGATCTGGGTCTTAAACACAATGACAAGTCCAATGAGAACCACGAGGATCAGAACAACCTCAATAACTCCAACGCCATCTTCTTCCATAAGAAATCTCTTCAACTGCATACATACACCTCCCATATCTCTTCTGGATCTTCCATTCCTGCTACAGGCATTTTCCGCCGTGCAGCTAAAACATAAAGGATCATTTTTTCAGTCTCTACAGTGACAAAAACGCCGGTGCCACCACCATGACCATCACAACTCCCAGCATGAGAAACATCGGGATCAGAAGCTTTGTGGACGCCTCCTCGCCTTTTCGGAGCGCAAGTTCTTTTCTCTGACGGAATGCCGTCTCCATCTCCTCCTCAAGAAGCCGCCTCAGATCTTTTCCTCCCGTACTCACACTGTTTCCAAGCAAGGACGCAAATTTTATATAGCATCCCAGACCGATCCGCCGTCCAAACTCCCCGTATGCCCGGATCTCAGGTGTCCCTGTCTCCATCTGGTTCAAGGCAGTCCTCATCTCCCGATATACTGGATGGAGAAGCACTTTATTTTTGCTCTCTGCATCCATGACCTGCTTTTTCCATGCCTGGCGGACCGGATAACCGGCCCCTGTCAAGACCACAAAGTCCGACAACAGCTCCGGATAGTCCAGGATCATCCGGTCTTCCCACTGCTTTTTCGCTTCCTTTGCGTCACTCTTTTCCTTCAGGAACAGACATAGCGCCGCAGCGATCCCCAGAAAGATCAGTCCGCCGTTTCCGCCTCCATCTGCCGACCGATAATGGAGAGTTCTCCCGTCAAAAGTCTCTGGCAGCACCACCTGTCCTGTCTCCAGATCTTTCTCCGCAAGCTTCCCCAAAAACGCTGCAAATGTTTCTCCCAACGTCTCGGTCTCTGGAAACACCGTCACAGGAATCTCCACCCAGGTAACAGAAGATCCGTTCATAAGTCCTGCCCGCAGAGTCACCGTTTTCCCGCTCTCTGGCATCTCAGATCCGATCAGTCCCATATCACTTACGGTCTCGGGATCCTCGGACTCCCATTCAACAGAAAGTCCATACTTTACAAGCGCCCTGGTAAGGTTCAGGTCACTCTGTACCTTCGAAAGAGACAAATTTTCCCCTAATATTTCCTCCTTCAGGTACTCCATGATCCCCGGAAGTTCCTTCTGAACCTCCGCATCTGACATTTTCCTCTCAGGAACCGTGACTTCCACCTGTTCTTTCCAGTTTTCCAGACCTTCCACCAGAAGCTCATACTGCCGGTCTCCGCCGCCATACTCATTTCGTACAAGAACCCCGTCACGGACAGGATCCCCTATTTCTCCTGCCGCCTCCGATACCCCGTAAAGCATAAAACCAGATATCACACACGCCGCATACTTTCCATACTCTTTTCCGTACTCGTTCAACCTGCCTCTTCGCGCTTTTTCTCTCATACTTCGATCTCCAGGAAATAATCGGCCAGCCAGCATGAAGCAAGATAGACTGCAAGGCAGACCGTCATCAGCATCCGCCCGATCAGCGTTGTATACAGAATCCCAAAGAACCCCGGTGACGTCAGCTCAATGTAGATTACAATCAAAACGGGAATCCCACTCATGATCCTTTGCTCCATGCGTTTTGATGCCGTTGCCGTCAGGATCTCCTCCTGGATCCGGATCTTTTCCCCGATGATCTCTGCGGTCCTGGTGATGATCCGCATCAGTTCTCCGCCGCTTTTTCTCGCCGCAAGAAACACATCCGCAAAATTTTCCACATCGTCCAGGCCGCTTCTCGCCGCAAAGTCCCCCAATGCATCCTCAAATGTCAGATTCATCCGGACCTTTCGCAGGATCAGCCGGATCTCCTTCGCGATCATGGAATTGCTCCCGTGGATCTCCTCCATCTCCTTTAAACTCACCGCAAATGCATTCTCCACCGAATACCCCGCATTCAGCCCTGATGCCACCGCGAGGATCGCGTCCTTAAACTCCCCCCGCAGTTTTTCCATCCGTCTCTGCTTCAGCTTTTTCTTTAAGGCCAGCGGAAACAGGATCCCCGCCGGTAAAATAAGCAAAATCAAAAGAAAGCTCCGGTAAAACACATAGTCCAGCACCGACGCCAAAAGAATTCCTTCTGCCCCGTAAAGCACCCACTCCCTTCGGCTCAGCGTATACGTCTCATACTCGATACCCTGCAAGTCTGAGTTTTTCCCGGTGCTTAAGCGTTCCGATCTGCTCAAGACTTCCTTCCACTTTCCCTGTATTTCCGAGACCGTCTCCTGCTTTTTCCGCCTCACGGAAGGTAAACAAGGGATTGAGGATGATCTCGCCGTTTTCAAATCTGTCCACCTCCTCGATCGCCGTTACTTTTCTCGTCTTGTCCCGCATTCTTGACACATGGACCATAATGTCCACCGCCGACGCGATCTGGCTCCGGATCGCCGCCAGGGGCAGATCAGCTGCCATCAACACCATAGTCTCAAGCCTGGACAGCATATCCTTCACGCTGTTGGCATGTCCGCTGGAAAATCCACCATCATGCCCTGTGTTGAGACTCTGTAAAAGATCCAGCGCCTCTTTTCCACGCACTTCACCGATAATCAACCTGTC
>Ga0129311_1002711_pt1 | contig 10276 bp, 5 predicted proteins | sample Go1ome_FD_94435 | JGI IMG/M metagenome (GOLD analysis project Ga0129311, IMG submission 94435) | Western lowland gorrila individual fecal microbial communities from Wisconsin, USA - Go1022B metagenome | ecosystem: Host-associated > Mammals > Digestive system > Large intestine > Fecal | place... | reverse complement strand
AGGACCATGCCGTCGCTCATCAGGTAGGGCAGCTCCAGGGTGCTCTTGCCGGAGGTCACGTACTCGCCGTTGTCCTCGTCCTCCCTGCCGAAGAGGTCGTCCCAGGACGAACCCTTGTTCTCCTCCGGTTTAGTGCAGGAGCCCAGGCACAGCAGCAGCGCAGTGCCCAGGCATCCTAAGAAAGTCAGTGAGCGGCTCATTTCAGTTTGCCGTCAAAGTAGTTGATAAGGTCGTAGGCGTTGAAATTGATTTCACGCATGAACTTGCCGAGGGTAGGGAACATCTTGTAGGAGTTGTCGTACAGTCCCTTGTTCGCAGGCATGCTGGAGTTGTCCGTACCGTCGTCGTCCTGGTACTTGAACCAGGTCCAGCCGACGCAGTTCTTGGCTTCGAGCAGTCCGAGAGTGAAATGCTGGTAGGCGTAGGCCCTTTCGGTCTGGGTGGGAACGCACCAGCCGGCGCCGGAAGTGTTCGGAAGATCGGAATCCAATACGCCCTTGGTGTAGAACTCGGTTACCATGAAGGGCTTGTTCGCCCATTCGCCCCAGTTCTTTACCCAGGTGGTAAGTTCGGGAGACCATCTCGAATAGTAGTTGATGGAGACGATGTCGCAGTAGCGGCCGGCCGCCTCGACAACCTGCTGGACGTATTTCGGAGTTCCATGCAGACGGGTTCCGACGTACATTAGTCCCTTTGCCTCTGCATCGACTGCCTCACGGACGGCCTTATAGTATTTCTCCGCCATAAGTCCTGCGAATTCACGTCCGAGCGCTTCGGTGTAGGCGGTGGCGTTTTTGGATTTCAGGAAATCATCGGCAGCTTTCTTTGCGATGTCGTTGTTGTCCTTGATTGCAAGAGCTCTCTGCAGAACGTTGTAGTGGAAATTGATTTCGTTGTCGGAGAAGAAGCCGAGGCAGTCCTTGTTGAAACGGTAATTGTCGAACTCCGAGCTCTTGATATACTCCCTGCACCATGACGGCCAGTCGGGATGGAATACAAGGCAGGCTTCGATAAGCTCGTCGTTGCCCGGCCATTTGCCGCCGTTCTTTGCACTCTTGAACTTCGAAAGGAAGCCGAACGAAGGGCACATGATGATAGGGGTTTCTCCGTGGGACTTGTTGTAGTTCACCATCGGAACGTAGGCGTTCGTGCAGAAAGCACCGGTGCTGTGGATTCCGGTCTCGGCAAGTTCCTGACGGGTGATGTCGATCCAGGTCTGGTCGTCGTCGGAGAACCTTTCCTTGAAAGCTGCAGCGTTGCGGGCGGAAGAACCGTGGCGGAAGGAGGTTACGCCTCTCTCGTAATGCACGTATCCTTCGGGATCGATGATCCACCAGCGTCCGTCGATTTTCTTGACGTAGAAACGTCCGGTTGCCTCCTGTCTGGGCATGGTCAGGGTGCTGCCGTAGCGGTTGGTGAGGGTCTGGTATTTCTCGTAAGTCTTGGTTTCGGGCTCGTAGCCTATCATGTTGTGGACGATGCGGGCTTTCTCGGTCTTCCACGCTTTGCCGAGGTCGCCGGCTGCAGCGGCGTGGCCGGGGTAGTATTTCACAATGACCGGCTTGTATTTCCTTGCGCCGAGAGAAGGGGAGTAGAACTCCTCGGGCTCGCCCTCGGGATAGTTGTAATCATCCTGAACCTGCTCGACGGTGCGCTCGTAGTCAGTCAGGGTGTTGCCGTCATCCTTGTCTTTGTCACCCCAGATGTCCTCCCAGGAACTTCCTTTATTGGGCTCTTCCTTGCCGCAGGACGTTATCGTCGCAATGCTCAAGGATACTGCAATGAAAAGTTTAATGTATTTCATCTGAAAAATGTAATGGTTATTCGTTTTAATCGGCTTGCAAATATACCAATAATACGCGTAGCGCATTTGTAAAATCGTACGGAATAGTAGTACAATTTTTCTGCCGAATCTTTGTGCTGCACCCCTGAGCTGCCGCTTTTCCGCTTGTAATAAATTAATATTAACTTTGCCCGGCACTAATAATCCGTCCGATGAAACGAAAACTCCTACTCGTATTGCTGTCACTGCTCGCCGTGCTTCCGGTTTCCGCCGGTTCGCAGCTGCATTTAAGGGCTATCAACGCCGCCGACGGCATCCCCAACAGTACCGTTGCCACGGCGTATCAGGATGAATTCGGAATGATGTGGATAGGTACGCAGGACGGGCTTATCCGCTACGACGGCACGACGATGGATATTTTCCGCCCCGAAAAGGACAATCCGTACTCCATATACAACAACAATATCAAGGCTATCACCGGCGACTGCAAGGGCAGCATCTATGTGATAAGCAAATTCGCGCTCTGCCGCTACGACATCAGGACCGGCCGTTTCGAGACTATAAGGGAGAAGGAGGTCCAGTCCATCTTCTACGACGGGAGAGACCTGCTTGTTGCCGTCGGCCCGGGCATTTTCAAGCTGGAAGGCAGGGAACTCGTGCCCTACATCGACATGTCGGACTACGGAACGCAGATTTTTGAAATCTTCAAGACATCGGACGGAATACTTTACGCCGGCAACGATTCGGGAATCTGGTCCATAGACAGCAACGGCAAGGTTTCTTCGGAGTATCCCGGTGCGAGGGCGCTGACTTTCTACGAGGACTCGAAAAAGAACCTCTGGGCCGGAACGCGCGAGCACGGCGCGCTGGTCTGCAGCCCCAACGGAAAGTGGCGCGGAATAGACAGGCGGCATGGCGGCCTGAGTTCCGATTTCGTGCGTTCCATATGCGAGGATGAGTTCGGGAACATCTTCATCGGCACGCTCGGCGGACTGGATGTCTACTACCCGTCGGAGCACAGGACCATTGACCTCGCGAAACAGAAGAGCGCGGAGCAGATGTCTGTGTACAAGATAGTCCGAGATGCGCAGAATACGCTATGGATATGCAGCAAGGGCGGAATCTATCTGCTGAATAGGGAACAGAACTTCTATACCTCGCATGACGAGGTCTTCTTCGACGACAGGACGATGACTGTCAAGGAGATGGCGGAAAACGACAGCCATTACTTCTTCGGAACGGAGGAAAACGGGCTGATCAGGGTGTCCAAGGCTACCGGAAAGGCGGAGTTCTACCCCTACCGCAACGCCCTGTCCTCCGAGAACATCACCGGCTCCTGCATGGAACCTGACGGAAACACCCTCTGGATAGGGACTATGCTCGGCAAAATCAACAGAATCGACCTGCGCACAGGAGCGATCCGCACTTACTCGAGCCCCACCGACTATGTGAGCAGCATCCGTTCTTACGGGGACAAGCTGATACTCGCATGCCGCAGGAACGTCCTTGCAATGGACAAGAACACCGGGGCGGTGCAGCCTATCAGCGATTCCGAATATATCAGGGGCCATTTCCCGACTAATGTCTACGTGGACAGGGACGCCAACTGCTGGGTCTCCCAGTCGGACGGTCTAATCCGGCTCAACCTGCTCACGGGCGAGGAGAAGACATATTTCTTTGACGACAAGTCAGTGCTCGGTACGAGCCGCATCCATATCGCCATGCAGGACAGCAAGGGGAGGCTGTGGTTCGGGACCTCAGGAAGCGGGCTGCTGCTTTACCACCCTGAAACTGATGATTTTACGTCCTACACTACGGGCAACTCCCTGCTCGCGAACAATTATATCTGGTCCATCGCTGAATCCAAGTCAGGCTATATACTGCTAACCAACAACAGCGGGTTTTCCCGCTTCGACGCTGAGAACGAGGTGTTCTACAATTATGCCTCAGAGCACGGTTTCCCGATACTTTTCCTCTCGCCGGGAGGGATGTATGTGGACAAATCAGGGGAAATTTTCGTCTCCGGCTACAGGTCCCTGATTTCTTTCCGCGAGAACAGGCTCCCCGAGCACAAGACTCCTGCCAGGCTGTATTTCACCGCTCTGGATGCGGAGGGCGAATTCGAGTCCCTGCTGTACAGCAAAAGCATCGACCTGAAAAGGGGAAACTCGGACTTTTCCGTGAAAACGGCATCGCCGGACTTTCTGTATTCCAACACCGTGGAGTACAGGCTGGAAGGTTTTGAGAATGACTGGAATAAAGCGACGGTAGGGGACAGAATAGTCTATTCCAACCTGAAACCCAAGTCATACAGGCTGGTCGCCCGCTGCGTGGAACCGGTCTCTGGCCGGATTACGGCATTGAATACCCTCGAAGTGCGAGTCCACCCGCGCTGGTACGCCTCGACACTTGCGAGAATCATATACATACTTCTCATAGTCGCTGTCATCTACACCTTGATGCAGTTCTATCTTAGCCGTCTAAAACTCACGCAGTCCCTGAACTACGAAAAGCTGGAGAAGGAGCGTATCTCAGAAACGAACCAGTCGAAACTGCAGTTCTTCACATACGTTTCGCACGAACTGCGCACTCCGGTGACGTTGATCCAGAGTCAGGTGAACAGCCTGCTGGCAAAAAACGACGTGCCTCCGTTCATCTATAACCGCATACTCGGAATCAACCGTAACCTCGGGAAAATCAATTCTCTGCTCGGGGAGCTGCGCGACTTCCGCAAACAGGAGCAGGGCGGCAGCATCCAGCTTGCTTTCTCCGAGCAGGACATTATCCCTCATCTGGAGCGTATTGCGCTGGTATTCAACGAATATGCCCAATCCTCCGGCAAGGAGTTCGTCTTTGAGAACGAGTGTCCCGCGGAGGAGCCGGTGTGGTACGACCCGGAGCAGATCGAAAAGGTAATCTACAATCTCATCTCCAATGCCCTGAAGAATACTGCACAGGGCGGGACGGTGAAACTCATCGTTTCCGAAGAGAACGGGGAATGGGTAAAGATCAAAGTCACCGATACAGGTTGCGGAATACCCCAGAAGTACCTTGAGACCATTTTCCAGCCTTTCTTCCAGGTCCCTGGAAATCCGGCGGGGGAGCAGGGGACCGGGCTCGGTCTCGCCATAACCAAGGGTATAGTGGATGCGCACCACGGCACGATTAGCTGCAGCAGCCTCGAGAACGTCGGATCCACCTTCATGGTGAAACTGCGCCTGGGCGACGGACATATCCATGAGGAGCAGAAAGTTCATACCGCACCGGCCAGGGAGGACGCCGCGGAGCAGCAGGCGATGCCCGACGACAAGTTCATCCAGGGCGTGCTCAAAAACCAGGGCGACATACGGCCGTCGATACTGATAGTCGAGGACAACGAAGAGCTGAGGGACTACCTCGGGACGCTTTTCTCTCCGATATACTCCGTAACGCTCGCCAAGGACGGGCTCGATGCCTGGGCGAAACTCGAAAGGAACGTTCCGGACATCATCCTGACCGACCTTATGATGCCGGGAATGGACGGAAACGAGCTGTGCGCAAAGGTCAAGAGCAATTTCTACACGAGCCACGTGCCCGTGGTCATCCTCACCGCCAAGGTCGCGGAGGAGTCGATGCTGGAGAGCCTGCGCAACAGCGCCGACGACTATATCGTAAAGCCCTTCAACGCGAAAATCCTCATCTCGAAGTGCAACAACCTCGTGAATACCCGTCTGGGGCTGCAGCACAAGTTCGCGAAATCGCCGCTGAGCGATCCGGACCTTGTCGCAACCAATGAGATTGACCGCGATTTCATCGAAAAAGCCACGAGGATAGTCAAGGAGAACCTTACCGACCCGAACTTCGACGTCGCAAAATTCGCCACTGAAATGGCTCTCGGACGTACCAGGCTCTTCGACAAGTTGAAAGGCATGGTCGGGCAGACTCCGAACAAGTTCATCACGACCATCCGCCTCAAATACGCGAAGGAACTGCTTTCGGGCCGAGAGGACATCTCTGTAAGCGAAGTCTCCTACATGGCCGGATTCAGTTCCCCGAGCTATTTCATCAAGACTTTCAAGTCCGTGTACGGCATCACTCCGTCCGCGTTCAAGTCCACTCAACAGCCGTCGCGGTCCTGAACAATTGAAAGCCTGCGGTTTTTGGGAGACGCATTATGCACTCTGCGCATCTGACCGGGCCTGAAATTTGTAAAATGGCTGGAGTGTATTTAAAAAACATCTATTATGGAAGTTAAATTTTACAGATGCCGCGTTTGCGGCAATGTCGCCGTCAAGGTGGTAGACTCCGGAGTTCCGCTTGTGTGCTGCGGCGAGAAAATGGAAGAACTGACGCCAAGCACTGCTGACACAGGTGCCGAAAAGCATCTTCCTGTAATTGAGAGGGTGGACGGCTGTACGGTCAGAATCAAGGTGGGCAGCGCACCGCATCCTATGCTTCCTGAGCATCATATTGCGTTCATCTGCATTGAAACGGAAGACGGGATACAGGTCGCGTACCCTTCTGACAAGCCGGAAGCGGTATTTACGACAAAGTCCCCGATAAAGGCTGTGTACGAGTATTGCAACATACACGGCCTATGGAAAATAACTGTCGGGTAGCCGTTTACGGGGCTTTCAGCCGGCAGTTCACCAAAGACTACCTTTGAAAACAATCAGCAGGAGGGTGGCTAAAAAGTCATATTTGACTGGTTAGCCACCCTCCTGCTGATTACGCGTACTTCGGCTGTCAAGCCCGCGCTTTGTTTACTCTGTAATGGTTACAACCTTGACGCAGCGTGCGAAACGTGCTGTGGATGTTTTGGTTCCGTTGTTACAGTCAGGCTTGCCCCAGCGGAAGTACCAGGCCTTGCTTCCATCGGTCGTCTCCTGACAGGCCCAGCTGCTGTCGCCGTTTGAGCTTTCATCCATAGTGTTGAGAAGAACGCCTCCGATAGAGCCCATTACATTATCGAATGCCTTTCTTGCCGCCTTTTCGGCAGAATTAAGGTTGTTCGGTGTATTGACGGTTGCGCCGTCTGCTCTTGATATACCGTTGTATGTCGTGAACAGGTCTTCACATTCCTGCTTCGTCGGCAGGTACCAGCCTTCTCCAAGTCCCTCGCAGAAGCCAAGGGCATAACTTGAGGAGTTATATCCGGAAGCTTGTTTGATTATGGCTGCAGCCTCGGGGCCGGAAAGAGTGCTTTCCGTTACTCCGACCGAGCCGCTGGGTCCCCACGCGCGCTTCTCCGCCTTTGCGGAAATGATTTTGTACTCGGCGGGGTTTTCGGGATTCTGCCAGAAGATGACGCCTTCGGTGCCGTATGCCGAACCGACAAGGCTCTTCGGGCTGCCCGCCTGGATTACGTTGATGGAGATGCTGAGTCCGCCTGCGCTGACTGTCACGCTTGCGTTTCTCGTTTCGGTGCCGGTGTTATCGCTTAGAGTTGTTACGACGAGTTTCCCCCCGGTAATTTCAGCCTTGAGCCAGCTCTGGGCATCTGCATTGACAGCGGCGGAAAGTCCGCTCTGGTTGGTCTGGATACCTACGCTTGCAGTTTCATCAGCTTTCCTTCCGAGATAGACGTCCTCGGCGGATTCGAACTCGAGCAGGGGCTTGTTGTTAGGCTTCTGGGTGACGGTGATGCGGGCCTCGGCGGTAACGCCTTTCTCACCGACCGTAACGCTTACATAACCTGTGCGCTCCTTGGGATCGGGGTTGTCTCCGGTAACGATGATGGAAACGACCTTGTTTTCGACTTTGGCGTCGAGCCAGGTCTTGTTGGCATAGTCCACGACTGCGGAAACAGCATCCTGGTCGGTGGTGACGGTGACGGTCTTGACGTCTCCGGCCTCGGCCTCTACGCTGACCGAGGTAGCTGAAAGCTCAAGCTGGGGTGCCACATAGTCATCACCAGTGTTGTTCACGGTGTCGTCAGTTTCGCACGCGGTGAACAGAAACGCCGCAACTGCGAGAAGTGAAAATAGATGTTTTTTCATTGTTGTTAGTGATATAGTGTTAATTTTCTTCAATCGTATCTCCTTCGGTCACGCCGTTCTCGTTGTACGAGTCGATTGCGTACCAGTATTTCTGACCGCGGGTGAGGATGTGCACGAGCAGTGAGGAAGTGCTTCCGTCCTTGACCTGTATCATCAGGTTCAGGTCTTCGGGGTCGATGCCGAAGCGCACGATGTAGCCGTCAGCACCCTCGACCGGAGTCCAGTCAAGCTGGGCGAAGCGTTCGTCCTCTGTGTCACGCACGGCGGTGAGTCCCTGAACCTTGGCTGCGGGAGCACCGTTGCCGATGCCGAATACGCGCAGGTCGCGTACGGCGAAAGTCTGTCCGTTCATCGGATGCACGCACTCCACGCGGATGTAACGGGTCCGGAGTGCCTTTTTGAACACGTGGAACGGGTGCGGGTTCGTCTTGCGCCACTTGCTGCGGTCCGCAACCTTCTTCCATCTGCTGCCGTCCTGCGAAGCGTAGACGCGGTAGGCGGTGTAATCCTCTTCGTAAGTGTCGGGAGTGAAATCCTGCTCGGCAAAGTTCAGCTGGACTGCGTTCACCGTCATGACCTCTCCGAGATCCATGGTCAGAGCCGCGCCTGCACCCTCTTCGGATGCCCACCAGGTGCGGATGTTCTCGTCAGCGGCGTTCTGCGGTCCGAAACCATCCTTCGAGGAGGATGCGGTGCACTGCTTGTTGTAGGACAGGCACATCCAGCCTTTCAGGTTGCCCTCGGACGCATCGAACTTGTACTGGGGCAGAACCATGGGGTAGTCCCCGAACTTGGTGTGGACCTTCATCTTGCCCTTCCCGTCGAAAGTGACTGGGAAGAGACCGAGACGCCTCTCGAATTCGTTGGAGTTGCCGACCCACATCGTGGTGATCTCCCACCAGTTGCCGTAACGGTCCTCGAAGACGCAGCTGTGTCCCGCGCTGCCGATGAAGCCGCCGGCTTTCATGGAAACAGGGTTGTAAGGCTCGAGCGTGAACGGTCCTTCGGCGGATTTGCCGGTGAGGACGGCGTCGCAGTACCAGATTGCGATAGTTCCGGGAGTTGCGTACTGCAGGTAGCAGGTGTCTCCGGCGCGGATGATCCACGCACCCTCCTGGCAGGGGGTCATGGTGTACTTTCCTTTCCAGTCCGGAGCCTCGATCTCATCGAAAATCTCACGTCTTCCAAACTCGTAGCCGCCCGCGCAGGTGTTGACGTCGCGCACTTTCGGCAGGATGGTCTGCTCGCTGCCCTCGATTTCGGACATGGTTGCGGGGTCGAGCTCGAAGCGGCGGATTCCGTTGCCGAGACCGTAGAATACGAAGTAGCGTCCTCCGTCGATGAAGAGAGTCGGGTCGGCGACTTTCTTTATCGTTCCGCACACTTCCCACCAGCCCTTGTCGGGTGCGGCGGAGCGTACGATGTCGACGGTTTTCGCCTTTTTGTCGTTGTTGATCTTGATGAAGTAGACGTAGTTGTCGTCGGCTGCGACGGCAGGTGCCACGTAGGTGCCTCCCTCGTTGTATGCGGAGGCCCAGACTTCCTTGTTGAACTTCATGTTCTTCCAGTTAACCATATCGTCGGAAACCCTGTATCCGCCGATGTCGTGCGTGGAGAACAGATAGTATTTGTCCTTGAAGAGGACTATCACCGGGTCGGCCGAAGTGCGGCACAGGGGGAGTTCTTTCTTGAAGATGCCCCAGCCGTAGTCAAGGTCGAGCGGGTTGCAGTAGACCGTCTCCTTAGGTGTGCTGCCGCAGGAAGCGAGGGCGACAAGCCCTGCGATGAATATAATGACTTTCTTTACCATATTTTCAGAACGGGTTTGTGCTTCGTGGAAATCAGAACCTTGCGGCCCTTGTCATAGTCGTCGCCGGGTTCGCGCAGTTCCCTTGCGACGGCGAAGGTGACTGCATCCGAGCCGTGTTTCTTCACTGCCTCGGTGACGTCCAGCCAGTGCCAGCCGTCCTCCGAGAAAGCGGGTTCACCGGCCACGAATACTCCCTCGTCTCCCGAAAGAATGCGGGATTCGCCCCTGTCGAGGTGTGGAGCGTTGCTCCAATCGAGGTCGGAGGTGTCCAGTTTCTCCCCGAATCCGTAGGCGTGCACCCTCATCAGCCTGCCGTCCCCGGTTCCGCCATAGATACCGAGCAGTATCCTGCCCGCGTTTGCGGCATCAGCTTTCGAAAGGTCGAAGCTTGTATAGTAGACGCTGTTGTCTTCGAGAGTTCTGGAATCGAGCTGCACGGAAGGGGATTTTTTCTCCGCTCCATTCACGCCTCCGCGTACGGATGCGGCGGCTTTCGACTTTACGGTGCGGACCTTGGACTGGCTTGCGCTGATGGTCAGCAGGTTGACGCTCTGGGCGGGGACCTTGATCTTCAGCACGCCGTTCTCTGCACGCAGTATCTTAGCCTCGCCGTAGCTGTCGGCGCTGACGGTCTCGCATACGATGTTGTCGTTCTTCACACCGAGAGCGCCGAGGTCGATCGTGCCGTCATAGTCGAAGAGGTTT
>Ga0129311_1002707_pt1 | contig 10287 bp, 8 predicted proteins | sample Go1ome_FD_94435 | JGI IMG/M metagenome (GOLD analysis project Ga0129311, IMG submission 94435) | Western lowland gorrila individual fecal microbial communities from Wisconsin, USA - Go1022B metagenome | ecosystem: Host-associated > Mammals > Digestive system > Large intestine > Fecal | place... | reverse complement strand
TTCTTCGATCCATTGAGATCTTTTCTGTTCGCGTATGGTTGTGTCTTTCAAGTTGTATCCTCCTTTATCCCTTATGGTTATTAATTAAGATTAGCGAGCTTTGTTGCTGAATTCACCTACGAAGTGACTACATTTTTCGACAAAAAACGACAAAGGAAAGTGGCCGCATTCCCGCTTGTAGACAATGCAGATGTGTTTTGTGATATAATCCTTGTCGTGCTTAATGTTTGCGTAGCTCAGCTGGATAGAGCGACCGCCTCCTAAGCGGTAGGCCAGCGGTTCGAATCCGCTCGCGAACACCAGTCGAATAAAAACCTCCCTCGCTACGTACTCGGCGCTTCGCGCCTGCGTAAGTCCGCTCGGGGAGGATTTTTATTCTCCACAAAACGTCCGCTCCAGGGGCGGTTTTGTGTTCCGAAAGTAAGTCCGCTCGGGGAAGATTTTTATTCTCCACAAAAGCGTCGTAAGGGTGTTTTTGCTCCTCTAAGCTCAAATTGTTTAGGTTAGTGTTTATGTTTTTCCCAAAACATAAACGTATACATAAACTTTTTCCCAAAAAGCTCCAAATGTTTAGGTTGTTGTTTATGTTTTCCTCAAAACATAAACAAATACATAAACGCTAGCCCCAAAAGCCACAAAAGCCCCCAAAAGCCCCAAGCCGCGAGTCAAATCAAACCGCCACTCCCCAGTAAGCAGCCACGACCTCCACGAGCATAAACACAACCGCAGCAGTGATAAGTTCCAAAGGCATGCCCGCGGCGTACTCGCTCCTCGAAGACATGATGAGTCTCCTGTTGCGCGTATACATGAACGACGATACCAGCACGTCCGCCGCGGTCGCAAGGAGCGCGATCAGCACGAGGTCACTAATAGAAGTAACACGCGTCACACACAGCGCATAGATCGCCATAAGCTCGGTCGCGAACTGTATCCTGTGCTTGGACTGCCTTCCGCGGATAAACGCGAATGCGAATATGAGAAGCGCGGACAGCACATGCTTCATATAAGGGAAGCCAAGCGAGAACGCACTGTCAATTTGATCACATATCAGACACCCCGTACCGATGATCACGATGCTTACGAAGAAGCGCGAGCGGCGAAGCAGGAAAGAACGAAGATGCTTATAAGTCGTAACCGGCAGCACACACGCGTCGCTCATCTCGCTCGATGAGAACAGGTAATCATTACCGCGGATCAAACTGACAACAAAAGATATAAACATCAGCACCAGCGCACTGACAACTAACGATAACCCCTTGCCCTGCATATGCGAGAACCCGCGGAGAAGCTCAGACAGCACAACGCCGCAGGCGGAAGACACACAAGCACAGACCAAAGGCACCAGTACCTCGCCCGCGACATCCGCCTTGATGAACTCGGTGTATTTGACCATCTCGCCGCTTAAGAAATCGACGCCCGTGAATCCCGAATTATCCTTCTTCCCCGCCCGGCGGTCCTTCTCGTCGGCGGCCTCGAGGCTTAATGCCGTAAGTCCCGCGCCGAGGAACACAAGTCCGAATAATAACAGCTTATCGCCGAAGAACACATTAAGGAGCACGGCGGGCACGAGGTTCAGCACGATGGATACCGGCATCATCTCGGGGTTCTCGAACAGCCTTAAAGTACAAGTCCAGAACAACACATACACGACCGCCGCGCCCACCGACCACAGCAGCGAGATCAATATAGAAGAAATACCCGAACCGCACGCAGGCGTCATGAAGCACACCGCGGCCATTATGAACGCAGTGAAGATCGCGGCTCTCGTCGACAGACGGTCCGCGGGCTGCTCACGCTCCAAAGAAATCCCCTCGAAAGGATTCTCGGGAATATTCTCGAGATTCTTAAGATCATTGAACGGAGATTTCTCCAACGACTTGTCCGATGTGTCTATCATGCTCATAACTTATGCCATCCAGTTCAGATAATCCTTAAGGAATCTGTATACCGTATTTATCGCGGTGACTATGTCCGACGTGACCTGCAGCTGTCCTTCGAGGCCTTCAATATATGTCTTGATCTCAGACATCGGCAGACCGTCGATACTGTCGGCATCGACCGATATGTCACCGGTACGTACGCCGTCCTCGTTGCCTCTGTAATCGCCTGTCAGCTCTTCGCCCACATCTGCGGAAGCGGAATCGAAGTCAGAATAATCCGCCATGTCTCCAGTGATCCTCTGGCGCACATTCATCTGCGATCCGTCGGGACCAATGAAAGCACCGGGATACCCGTCGAAAGAGAACACGATGAAGCCGTCGTCGTTAACAACGCCCAAGCTCTCGAAGTCACCCTCGAACAGCCCGTCTACGATCTCCTGCAGACCTGCGATATACATCTCTTTATCGAACTCCGCACGGGAATTCTCGATACACTCTACGCACAGATTAACGAACGTGCGGATGTTAACCGTAACGCCATCGACGATATCCGTCGTACCGTCCGACTTCATAGCAAGCAGATCGGGATTCTGCACATCGATGAGCGCGTGGCACAGTATGTAAGACTGCGACGCCCAGTTAAGTCCCGATACTTCATATACACCGTCGAGCGAAGATTCTCGGCGGTTCTTGATATTCATGTCTGTGTTGAAGGCGTCCCACTGCACCATGGTGATGACGCCGTTTTCGATGCTCATCTCGACATAGTCGATGTAGCCCGTGCGGTCCGCAGAGAGCGTCTGCGCATAGTACACGCCGTCGTTAAGGTCTTCGAGCCTTAACTGCTCCGTCGAATCCGAAGCCTGGTCCTCGGTCTGCACTCCGTACGCGACGGGGATCTGATGCCCGTAAGTCTGCCCGAGGATGACAGCGATCTGCTCGTCAGTGATGGTCGACAGATGAAGGTCATCGGGCGCCCTCATGAGACCCGTCAGCTGCGCGGTATTGTAGTCGACGCCTACGAGCAGATTAAGCGGCTGCCCGTTCGCGTGATCCGTCACCTGCACATCGACTACGAAGCCTACCGGCGTGCCGTTCGCATCCACGCCTTCATATACCGCGTTCACGCCGCTGTAGCCTTCGATGAGGTTGCTCTGGATGCGGTCGTAAGAGTCGGCGTCGAGGACGTTGGAGAAGTTCGCCATATAGCTGTTCTGCACACGCGCATACTCGCTGCTGTTGGTAGCGAAGATGCCGAGCAGCATAACGATGACGCTCACTGCCGAGAGGAGCACCGCTTCGATCGTGAAACGCAGCAACTGCTTACGGTTTAACATGAAGCCTCTCCTCCCATGTTGATCTTATTACTCTCTCCGCATAGTCGAACACGCCCGTCATCACACCCGTCACTACGACAGGAACGACGATTACGTCTATACCCGAGGTCTTCACCGACACGAGCACCGTCAGCACCGCGCAGAAGAATGCCTGCACGATCGAGACCACGCCGTACTGCCTTACCGTCTCATCGTCAGACAGCAGATAAGCCGCGGTGAACAGCACGCCCGAAGTAAGCAGGAACATCTTAGTATTGCTCGTATCAAGGTATGCATCCGCGATAAGCGACAGCATAACCGTCATGGCGATATACGACAGCGGAATGTAGAACTTATACGCTTTCTTCGCGATAAGATAGATAAGTCCCGCGAGCATCATGAAGGCACATGCTGTGCCGAGGAAAGACGGGTATCTTCCCGTTATGAGCTCCGAAGGATAGTAATCGTTTATGTCGAATCCCGCAATGCCGCGCGAGCCGATAAGCAGGCTTCTTATATACGTCCTGCTCTGTCCGGGGAAAGACAGCGCGCACTCGTTATCGGGGAACACGATTCGTATAAAAAGCCTTGCCGCCGCTGCAGGATTTATAAGCGCCGATCCTCTTCCGCCCGACAACTGCCTTATGACGATCGAGCCGAACAGCACGCCCGCCAGCGCGATATAAAGCGGCGTATCCGGAGGCAGCAGCAGCGCGAACGCCGAGCCGTAGAACAGTGAACTTAAGTAACTGTCGTGGCGGTGATCCCTTACCCTCGTGCAGATATCATCCGACGCCGCGAACACACCCGCGCAGAACAGTATAAGAATAGCCGCGCGTACGCCGTAGTAAACGACTGCCACCGCCATCACGGGGATAAGCGATATCAGGTGAACGATCGAGATATACGAGTCGTTCATCTCCGTATGTATGAAAGGTGCGGAATGCTTCATGTTCATTCTGATTCCCACCCTTCGAAAGGCAGCGTAAGCGAGTCGCTCTTCTGGATCTTTTTCTCGGCAGCCTTAACCGTATCCGCTGACAGCAGCGAGATGTCGTCGACCCACTGTCTGTCGCCTACTGCGGTATAAGGGAAGCTGCTCTTCTTGCGCTTGGCCGCGGCGAACATTCCTACCGCGTGACCTACGTTGATATTGGACGGACAGATATATGAGCACGCACTGCAGTTGATGCATCTTCCCGCATTGAACTTCACCGCCGCGCTCTCGTGCCCCTCGTTAATGAGGCGGTACAGCTTATCCGGCTCGAGCCCCACGGGACAGACGTCTGCGCATCTTCCGCATCCGATACACGGCGCGGTCGCATCCTGTATCTTCGTTATAAGGCACACGCCCGACGTCGTCTTGATGATCGGCGTGACATCGGGGTTGTCGATCTGAATTCCCGTGAAGCAGTTGCCCCACACTATCGTCTTGGACGTGGTCGAGATGCCGTTAACCGTGTCGAAAAGCTCGGACACCGGCGTTCCGATAGGAGCGATGACATTACGAAGAAGTCCGTCCTCCGTGCTGATGCTTACAGTCCTCGTACAAAGCGGCATACTCTCCGCGATCGCATTCCAGCATGCATATACGGTCGAGCAGTTGAACATAACCGCTCTGCATCTTCCCTCGAGTCCCTCTCCTTCATCGAGGTTCACGCCGTACAGCGCGCGGGCGACCATTCTGTAGTAGCCCTGAGGAAACCTGGGCTTTAAGTAAATTAAGTTGAACGCATATCCCGAATACTTCGAGAACGTCCTCTCCATCGCGCTTCTTAATGCCGTGATCTCGTTCTTGCGGTCCTTTGAGATCAGGATATTGATTATCCTTACTCCGCATGCGCCCGCCATCGCGACGGCACCCATGATGACGTGATCCGCATATTCGCAGATCATGAGATAATCCGAATCCGCATAAGGCTCGCTCTGAAGGCAGTTTACAAGAAGCTCCTTTACCTTGAACCTCTTCGCGCGGTTAAGCTTTACGATCGTGGGAATACCTTCACCGCCCATGCCGACGATACCGGCATCGCGGATGATTCCCATTACCGTCGCGGCACTGACGTTGACGTTGTTTCTGGGTCTTACCGAAGGATGGAATGTCCTCTTACGATCGCCCTCGATGAACACCGCCTTGCAGGTCGTATCGTCGGGCAAGACGATCGGTCTTATATCGGTTACCGTGCCTGAAATTCCGCTGTGAACAGGAACGGCCATTGTACCGGGAGCCGGAGCCCCGATACACTGGCCGATAGTTACAGTCTCACCGGGCTTAACGACCGGTACGCACTCGTCTCCGTAATGCTGGCGCATCGGAAGGATAAGCCTTCGCGGGTACACTCTCTCGAGCATAACATCGCGATCAAAAGACGAACGCTTTGAGAAGTCCAAAGCGTTGTCTGAATGAAATCCTTTATAAAAAGAGTAATTGTGCCGGCCTGCGGACATAGGAAACCCTTAGTCCGTATAACCCTCAAGGCGCTTGGCATAAGAAGATCTTCCGAGCTTTCTTATGGACTTAGCCTCAATCTGTCTGATTCTCTCTCTTGTTACTCCGAGCGATCTTCCGACCTCCTCGAGAGTTCTCTGCTTATCGTCATCAAGACCGAATCTTAATCTGATTACCTTAGCCTCACGCTCTGTAAGAAGATCGAGTACCTTGATAAGGTCTTCCTTGAGGAGCTCTCTTGATACCTCATCGTCAGGTGATACATACTCATCGGACGGGATGAAGTCAACAAGGTGCGAATCCTCTTCCTCACCGACAGGCTTGTCGATGGATACGGGATCCTGTGAGATCCTCTGGATGTCGCGGATCTTATCAACGGGCATGTTCATCTTCTCTGCGAGCTCATCGATGGTAGGTTCTCTTCCGAGGTCCTGAATGAGCTGGCGCTGAACACGTGTAAGCTTGTTGATCGTCTCTACCATGTGGACAGGGATTCTGATCGTTCTCGCCTGGTCTGCGATAGCTCTCGTGATAGCCTGTCTGATCCACCATGTAGCGTATGTGGAGAACTTAAAGCCCTTCTCATAATCGAACTTATCAACAGCCTTGATAAGACCGATGTTTCCTTCCTGTATAAGGTCGAGGAGGCTCAAGCCTCTGTTCATATACTTCTTTGCAATTGATACAACGAGACGGAGGTTGGATTCCACGAGAGTATCCTTAGCATCCTTGTCACCTGCCTGCATCTTCTGTGCAAGCGCTCTTTCCTGCTCTGCATTCAGAAGCGGGATCTTACCGATCTCCTTGAGATACATACGGACGGAGTCGTCTACGTTGATCTCTTCGCTGGCGGAAACGGTAACGTCATCACCTGTATCATCCTCATCGTCATCAGTATCGGGAACGATCTTGATCTTCGAGGAAGCGAGCTTCGCGAGGATTATCTCAGTCTGCTCGGGAGTAACTTCCTTCTCCATCATGAGAAGGTCGAACTCACCCTCGGTAATGGACTTGTCCCTTCCCGAAGCCATGAGCTTGAGCTGGGCAATGATCGCGCTGATATCGTCGGTGACCTCAGTTGTATCAGGAGCGGATGCAGTAACTGCTTTCTCTTCTGACACTTTCTCTTTCTCTGCTTTCTTTCTTTTCTTTGTCTTAGTCTCGGCGGGCTCGGACTTCTTTGCCGGAGCCTTTGCTGCAGCCTTCTTAGCGGGCTCAGCCTTCTTGGAAGCCTCCTTCTTAGCAGGAGCCTTCTCTGTCGCCTTTGTTGTCTTTGCTGTCTTAGCCGCAGCCTTCTTTGCAGGCTCGGACTTCTTCACAGTCGTCTTCGAAGCCGCCTTAGCTGTAGTCTTCTTCGCGGGCTCAGCCTTCTTAGCGGGAGCCTTGGAAGCTGCCTTTGTTGAAGCTTTCTTTGCAGGTTCAGCCTTCTTAGCTGCAGTCTTCTTCGCAGGCTCTGCCTTCTTTGCAGGCGCCTTAGCGGAAGTCTTGGAGCTCTTCTTGGGCTCTTCTGCCTTCTTGGAAGATGTCTTCTTGGACGAAGACGTCTTGGACTTGGTTGTTGTCGTCTTCTTGGCGGCAGTCTTCTTGTCTGCCGTTGCTGCCTTCTTAGTAGCCGTAGTCTTATTCCTCCGCTTCTGCATCTTCCGTGAACTGTACGTTCACATTGCCGTTCGCACCCGTAACAGTGTAATATCCGCCGCTGCAATAAATCTTCGTCTGCACGCCGTCATAGATATCAGCACTGCCGTCTGCGATCTTCTCTGCCCTGAGGGCACAATAATTATCGTAAATGGCTTCTGCGTCTTCCTCACTTAAATCTTCTGTAGTTACCGCATTCATGTACTGGCACGTCTGACCGAAGACCGAGAAACCATCATAATACTTACCTTCTTCGTCCGATGTCATTGCTACCGTAGCGATGCCGTCGAACACCTGACTCATATCAGCTTCGATATCTGCTCTTAAAGCAGTTCTGCTCTTATACATAGGGAACGCGATCGCAAGCACTACTGCAGTGATAAGAACCGCACCTGCGATAACGCCGATAACAAGAGACTTCGGAGCCTTAACGTCCTTAGCCTGTACCTCGAACTCCTTCGTCTTAACGCCGCCTTCGCTGTTCTGCTTGCGAAGCTCTTCTCTTGCGATTGACTTCTCGAGACTCTCGGTAGAATAAACTCTTGTTACGTTATGCTTAACGGAGCTCGTGTTGGGCTCGTACTTCTCGTTAGGAAACTCTCTTCCCTCGGGATTGTTAAATATCTCTATCGCCTCTGCTGACGGGAAAACACAGTGACAGAATACGCACTCGCACTGCTCGTCCCTCTCGTCGAAAACTATAAGCGATCCGCAGTTCTTGCATATGCCTTGATTAGTAGCCATTATATCCGCCTTTACCTGTTAAGATCATGCGCCTTTAACGCCTCACAAGCCACAAAAGGGCATAGTACGGCATTAAAGTGCATATTACATTTTAGCGGAAATTTTCACAGAGTCAAGAACTTTTATCAGAAAATGTTCTTCTTTCTGAAAAGAGCATATCCTCCGCAGAAGTAAACGGCAGCCCACAGAACCGACTTCAGGTTGTACTGAAGCTCCGCGACATCGTAGTCCACGAATGCTCCCTCGATATCCTCGATATCGTCCTGACTGATGAAGTAACCCATGTTATTGCCCGAGAGCAAAGTCATATAGGAACTTACGAAGGATGTACGCGCGATCTTGTCAGGATACGAGAACAGGTCCTCTACATCCCCTGCCATGAAAATGTTGGAGAAATTCGCAACAACTCATCACCGAGGCTTGCATTGGTAAGCACGAATATCGGGTGACCGATATACCAGCCGGCATTAAAATACGAATCCTTATCGAACTCTGCATCAACTTCGCCGTAGTACATGCTGTTACCGTCAAACCCGCCGAAATAGTCCTCGGCCGCATCGTTATAGATATCCTCATACTCGTCGATCATCTTGTGTGTATAAGAGAAGTTCGTCGACAGCATCGAGAACAGACCCAGAGAGAAGATGAAAGCGATGCAGATGACTGTTGTACCTGCCCTGCTCTTGATAAGCAGTGAGATAACTGCGAACAGCACTGAAGTCGCAACAAGAGACAAAAGCATTGTAGCCGCTCTTCCCAACATCTCGCCGTGGTCAAGATCCACGCCGAAGCCCGTGCATGCCATGCCGATGAGACCGAAGATGATGTAGATAAGGCTCAATGCAATTGTAAGAGAAACCTCCGTGATAACAACCGCGGAGAAGATCTCGATCCTGGTGTGACCTGCGGTTATCTTGTTTCTGATGAAGCCGTCCTTGTAGTCTCTTCCGACGAACAGCGGCGTAAACAGTGCGATCGCGAGCGGGATTCTCTCATAGAAGTATGAGATGACATACCAGTTTAAGAACCTTACGTTGCTGTGTGTGAGATTAAGATCGTCGATCTCGATGTCACCCAGGTTAACCAGCAGCAGACGTATAGCGATGGCAACAAGCAAAGGAGCCAAAGCCGCCAGAGCCGCCATTACCCAGATGACCTTGCACTTTAATAATCTGTAGTATTCGAACTTCAATAACTCAAGCATTCTTATTACCTCCGACAACGCCTACATAGAATTCCTCGAGGTCTGTCTCGACGGTTCTAAGATCCGTGATCTTGATTCCCTCGTCCTTGGCAAGGATAACGACATCAGTGACATCAACCTCACCGTGGATGGTGACCTTATCGGGAGTGGTAACAGTCTCAGCCTTATAGCCCTTGGCCGTAAGTGCAGCAGCATACTCGGCGGGCTTGTCGACTGAAATGATCATGAGCTTCTCGCCTGCGTGCTCGATGTCGTACTCGGAGCACTCCTTGACTATATGTCCGTCATCGATGAAAGCGTATCTTGTAGCAAGCTTACTTAGCTCTGAAAGAATGTGGCTCGAGATGATGATCGTGATGCCCTTCTCGCGGTTAAGTCTCATAAGAAGATCGCGCACGCCGATGATACCCTGGGGGTCGAGACCGTTGATAGGCTCATCGAGTACGAGTACTTCCGGATTGCCTACCATAGCCATGGCGATACCGAGTCTCTGACGCATACCGAGTGAGAACTTGCCCGCAGGCTTCTTGCCGGTGTTATCAAGTCCTACAAGACGAAGGATCTCATTTACCGAGTCATCGATCTTGAGTCCGAGGTTAAGATACTGGAACTTGATGTTCTCCTCGGCAGACTTATTCGCATAGATGGAAGGCAGCTCGACGAGAGCGCCGACAGAACCTAATCTTGATCTGTCAAAGCCGTACTCGACCTCGCCCTTCGTCGGAACCTGAAGTCCCGTGATAATACGCATGATAGTGGTCTTACCTGCACCGTTCTTTCCGACCAGACCGTAAATGTCGCCCTTGTTGATAGTGAAGTCAACATTATGAAGAACGGACTTCTTGCCGTAATCCTTGCAAAGCCCCGTGGCTTTTAAGATCATCTCTCCCATATTCTGTCTCCTATAAAAAATTTGACAGTTAAGTATAACACAAAAGGGGCTGTCTCAAAAGTAGCGAGACAGCTCCTTTCATTTTTGCAACAAAAAACGGACCCCGAAAGGCCCGTTTATTGTTAGAATATTTTTGTGAAAACCATTCTAAACTTACAGTCTGA